>Ga0265297_10005915_pt1 | contig 18199 bp, 16 predicted proteins | sample Munlanlwell13791_FD_192502 | JGI IMG/M metagenome (GOLD analysis project Ga0265297, IMG submission 192502) | Leachate microbial communities from a municipal landfill in Southern Ontario, Canada - Leachate well 137-91 | ecosystem: Engineered > Solid waste > Landfill > Unclassified | place...
AATTCCGTTCTCCCATTCTTTGCCGATCTTCTTCCCGCCCCGCACTATCTCGAGTAACAGAAAAATCAATCTTCCACCATCCAACGCTGGGAAAGGAATAATATTCAGTAGCCCCAAATTAACACTCAAAAAGATCATCAGTTGCAAAGTATATGTCCAACCTAGCTTCACCGCTTCGTTGGTGACTCGAGCAATTCCCACTGGTCCCGATACTGATTCCTGGATCGATGCCGTCGCAAATAAATGAACCACGAACCCTACCAGAGCTGCCCCGATCTGTTTCAACAAAATCACAAAGTCCACTAACGCCAGATACGGCACTTTCCACCAAGTGTAAGACACATCGCTCAACACCTCATCCACCAATGTCCCGATCATGCGCTGTTCTCCCTCCAGTTTAGTGGGGACATTCAGCTGCAACCGTTCTCCAGCACGATCGATCTCCAGACGAACCTGAGTGTTTTTAGCTGTGTACTGCTGTAATTCTTGCGCTAACCGCACCGACTCACCATTCACACTCACAATCACATCACCAGGCTTCACCCCCGCTTGAGCCGCCGTTGAATCCTTTACTACATCCAGTACTACTACTCGCGCAGTAAACTGACTACCGTCTAGTGTTTTTAGGTTTGCAGCAATTGGTGCCATCCCACCCCAAAAACCAATCATCAACAAAACATAGGCTAAGATAAAGTTCATCAACACACCAGCTACAATAATCCAAAACCTCTGCGACGAACTCTTTTTTGCCATTGAGTCCTTATCCTGCCCACGACTACCATCTTCACCTTTTAACCTCACGAACCCACCGAACGGGATTAAATTAATCGACCAGATCGTGCCATGACGCCGTTTTCCCCAAATCCTCGGTGGCAACCCTAAACCAAATTCCTCCACCTTTACCCCCGCTTTTCTGGCTGCCATAAAATGACCCGCCTCGTGCACTAACACTAGTAAGCTAAAAATCAATATGAAGACAACAACTGCGACAAAACTCATAAATCACTCCTTCTATTTAATCCCTGTCTCTACTTGCCGAACCGTCGATCTCTCCTAGCATACCATTGCAACGCAGCATCAAAATCCTGTCGGGTAAACCCCGGCAAACCAACCTCTGGATAATAAAACTCCGTGTAGGCATGTTGCCATAATAAAAAGTTACTTAGCCGCTGCTCGCCACCAGTCCGAATCATCAAATCTGGATCTGGCATATTGGCCGAATATAGTTGGTCAGCGACTGTTTGTTCATCAATCTCTTCTACTGGTACACCAGCTATAACCAACCTCTTGATTGCCCTTACAATTTCTGCCCTTCCGCCATAATCTAAACATAAGTTCCATACCAGACCAGTATTCTGAGCAGTTTTTCTCAACATATCTTCTACCCCCACCCGCATACCCTGAGGAAACCTTTCTAATTGTCCGAATAAATTTACTCGAACATTATTTTTAATTAAGGTTGGTAAATAACGCTTAAGTCCTTGCTCGAAGACCATCCCAAACAAATACCCTAGTTCTTCTGATGTCCGATTCCAATTTTCCGTCGAAAATGCGTAAGTCGTCAGATACTCCACCCCCACATCTTGTGACCACTGAATAATGTTAAAAACTGCATCTAAACCTCGCAGATGTCCTTCCAAGGTCGACAAATTACTGCTCCTAGCCCAACGCCGGTTGCCATCCAGCACAAACGAAATATGCCTGGGAATATGTTCGTTCATTATCTCCCCAATTTTGGCCGTTAGACTGTTTTAATCTCAGTTTCTTTCTGTCTTAAACCGTCATCAATCTGTGCCACTGTCGCATCTACCTTTTCCTGTACCTGTTTTTCTAGCCTTGCCTGCTCATCCTCACCAATCTCCTTACTCTTCACTTGAGCAGAAATTTTATCCATTACCTCCCGTCGCAAATTTCGCACTGCTACTCGTGCATTTTCCGCCTTAGCTGAAGCCACCTTCGCTAATTCAACTCGGCGTTCTTCTGATAATGGCGGCACAGTAATCCGTACCATCGTCCCGTCATTGGTTGGATTAAAACCAAGATCAGACTCTCGAATCGCCTTTTCGATCGGTCCCAGGTTCGCCTTATCCCATGGTTGAACTGCAATTGATCTTGCATCTGGCACCATCACACTAGCAATCTGTTTGATCGGCATCGGACTACCATAAACCAGCGCCACTAAGTTTTCCACCAGCCCAGCACTCGCCCGACCAGTCCGAACACTATTCAAGTCTTCACGAAACACCGCCAGACTAGCATCGAGTTTGAGCTTGAGTTCTTCTAACATGTCGGCACAACCCCCAGCTCCATTCTAATAAACCGACCAATCTTAATATTTTCTTTGAAGAAAGAAATATGTTCATTCAACAAATCACCCACTGTCTTACTGGGATCTTTCACAAATGGTTGACTCATCAATTCTTCTGCGTCAGCTGGGTTCATCCCGGCAATATGTACAGCAATATCACGAGCGAAGGCCGCAAACTTTTCATCTCTCGCCACGAAATCGGTTTCCACCATCACCTCAACCAAAACACCGATTTTACTACCAGCGTGAATATATGATGCGACAATACCATTAGCTGCCACCCGTTCAGCTTTCTTCGCCGCAATCGATGCCCCACGCGCTTTTAGGATTTCTACCGCCTTATCATAATCACCACCAGCTTCGATTAAGGCCTGCTTAGCCTCCATCATGCCAGATGCAGTGAGATCGCGTAATTGTTTTACTACTTCAGCTTTAATTTCCATCTTCACCCTCCTCTATCTTAGCGACTAAATCTGGTTTTACACCAGCCCCTTCTATAGTCGCATCGGTCACCTCGGCACCTACCGGCTTACCATCCTCCACCTGACACGCATCTGCCATATGGCTCAGTATGTATGCCAAGGCCTTCTTGGCATCATCATTCGATGGGATTGGATAAGTAATCCCGGTTGGATCAGAGTTTGTATCCACAATGGCGACGACTGGCAGTTTTAACTTTTTTGCCTCCCGTACCGCAATGCCGTCCTGTAGTGTACTAGCCACAAAGATCGCTGCTGGAAGACCTCGCAAATCCCGCAATCCTCCTAAATTAATCTGCAGTGTCCGATACACTTTTTCCAAATCAGCCTTCTCTTTCTTAGTCATGCCAGTAAAATCGTTCTTGGCATACCGCTCATCGATCTCCCGAAGATATTTCAACCGTTTCTTCAGCGTGTCAAAATTAGTCAGCAAGCCACCCATCCATCGCTCGTCCACATACGGCATACCGCATTTTGCAGCATATTCTTTTACGATCGGACCAGCCTGTTTTTTCGTTCCAACAAAAATGATCTGCTTGCCTTCGCTCGCCAGACCACGAACAAAATCTAAGGCCTGCTCCAGTAGAGGCTGGGTCTTGGTTAGATCGATCAAATGAATACCATCTCTGGCATCAAAAATATACGCGTCCATTTTGGGATTACGCCGAAAAGTCTGATGCCCAAAATGCATCCCCGCCTCCATCATCTCCTCAATTGATATCTTCTGCTTCATCTCTAATTCTCCTTTTAGACCTCCCCATCTCCAGTTTTTCAGAGTATCGTGAGCCGACCATACTAGTCGGTTAGGAGGATACTCTGCAAGTTTGCCTTGCCTGAAGGACAAACTGGGAATGAGTGCGTTAATATACAGTCGGCATTCTAGCCGACTCTCCCCCATAAGTCAATTACTGATCCCAATCCCTTTGGTTGGGTTGGTTAAATTGAGTAGATTGGCTAGACTGCCCTGGTATTTCTCCCCATAGCCCAGCACTTGGACTAATCGGAGTATCGGCAACCAGTGGGCTAGTCGGCGAAACGATCGGAGCCGCCTGTATTGGGTTCGATGGCCAGACCACTGACTGTTCTTCGGCAAATTGGTGAGATTGGTGAGATTTTCTTCCAAACCATTTCCCCATCGCATCAAACCAAACATATAGGATAGGCGTGGTCACGAATGACAGAAAACCTGATACCACAATCCCGAAAATAATTACTACGGCCAACCCTCTCCAAAATGGAGAGAATAATGCCAACGGCATCAGACCAGCAAATATCGTCATCTTAGTCAGCAAAATTGGCTTGAACCGAACTGCGATCGAGGTTGCGATCGCTTCCCGCGCTGTCATACCACGAGCTCTCATTTGATTGGCAAAATCGATAATCAAGATAGTCACATTCACCACGATTCCCGCCATCGCCACCACCCCCAATAGCTCCAAGAATCCCAATTGACCAGTTGCCACCGCCACAGCTGGGAACACTCCAATAAAACCAAGTGGCACAGCAAATAAAATAATCAATGGCGACAATAGTGACCTAAAGAAACCAACTAGGATCAAATAGATCAAAAACATCGCCAATATCAGTGCGATAAACAACTCGGTAAATGACTTGGCCACCGACCCTGCTACCCCCTTAGTTTCCGTTGCGCTCTCAGGATCCAGCCCCAAACTCCCTAGCTTGTCATCGTCCAGATATTTAGTCAGCTCGCTTTGTACCTTCAGTGGGTCAACATCTTTTTCTACTTTCGCCCTCACTTCGACATAGCGTTTACCATCCAGCCGCTCCAAACTCTGAGCCTGCTGTTCTTCGGTCGTAGTAATTAGTTGGTCGACTGTCGGCAGGAACAATGGTCCTCGAGTTGATGTCGCGCTTACCAACCCAGCCGCCACCGGAATCTCTTTCACATCTTCGATGCTTTTAATTTGATGATCGATCTTGGTCACCACCTTAAAAGTCTCGCCGCCAAACTCCAAATCCGTTACCTCGGTTTCATTTAACTTATTCTGAATTATGCCCGCCACTAAGAATGGATTGAGATTCGCGAGGTTTGCATTATCCAGTACCAACATCGTCCCGCTGTTCTTATTACCATTCACATTCAAAGAATCCTCAACTCTAGCCACTCCCTCTTGGTCTCTCAGAAAATCGCTCACATCCCGAGCTGCTCGCTGCAACTTGTCCAAATCTTGATCGAACAAACGAATTTTGACAGGATAACTTTCCGCCGGTGGTCCGCCGCCCTCCATTGACGCCTCAACTGTCGCATTAGGAATAGTCGCCAGATAGACATTGGCTTGGTCAACCACCTCTTCAGCCGTCCGCAACTCCTCCCGCTGCCGCTCTAGGATCGGGAACAGTTCCACATACATTACAAATGAATTTCCAGTCTGCTGGTACACCGCAAACTTGCGCACTTCCTCTTGGCGCGATAGATAGTCCTGAACCGAACTAATCACATTCACAGCCTTACTGAACGCCCAATGGTCGCTAAGTGTCGCCGTCACCATCACCATGTCGGCATCTTCGGTCTGAGCGAACTGCACCACACGAACCTTGTCGCTGGAAATATATGCACCACCAATTGCGATCGGCGCTATAACTGCCAACCCAATAATCACCGCCCTTAATATCGATTTACCAACCCCACCCTGTAATAAGCCTTGTACTCCCCGACCTATCGCTCTAGACAGCGACCACACCCCAACCAGCTCAGGGTTATTACTATCGACCGCACTGCTACGCCGATGTGATTTTAACCACCCTGATGCGATCGGTAAGAAAAATAAAATCGGCACAATAAATGATGCCACGATTGCCGGAATAACAGTCTTGGGTATGTATTGGATAATTTGACCGAAAAATCCTGATACCACCCCAAATGGCACAAAGACCATAAAGTTGGCGACCGCCGACAATAACACTCCCAAACCAACCGAGTTCAGTGTTTTTACCGCCGCTTCACGCCCCGAATAACCCTGTTCACGGTATCGCTGCATTGCTTCCAGAAATACGATAGTCGGGTCGACCACCAACCCCACCACCAGAATCATTGAGAACAACACGATTGTGTTAATTGACACGCCAGTCAGCTTTAGATACGCCGCCGTCATCCCAACTGCCAACGGAATCGACAAGCCCGCCAAGAGCGCCACTCGCCAGTTCACGAAGATCAGCAAAAACAGTACCACTAGCGTAATTCCGCCAAAGAGATACCCGATTACCCCGATCGGTCCCAATGCTTCGATCTTGCCACCAATTACACTCTCCTTAATCTCCTCCAGTTGCGCCTTAGTGTAATCCGCCATGTCATACACCTCGATCAAATCTAAGCTCGAACCCCAATCACTCCGATCTTCTAATGATTGATACTTTTCCTCTAACCGTTCGCCTAACCCGATCAAGTCCTCGCCTTCCGTAGTCGTAATCGCCAACACGATCCCACGATCAATTAGAAAATCACCCGCGTCCGCTACCGCCGGATCATCATTATCCCGATGACCCACCCGATTGTAATAATCGTTGTTATTCAAGCGAATGGTCAGAGTCGCCACATCTTTCAACCGCCGCTCTGGCCCAATCAATAATTCCTCCAGCTGCTGAATGTCAGCTAGTTGTCGCTTAACCCCTAGCACCTGCTTATCATTTTGTGTATCAAAAAATGAACCAATCGGCATTTCCAGCTGAGCCGTCTTTAGTATCCCCTCCACCTGCGTCCGCTGTAATCCCGCCGCTATCAGTTTCTCTTCATCAAAAGTAATGGTAATTTCCGGTGTTAGTGGGTTCATGATCTTCACTTCCTTCACACCCTTCACCGACTCCAATTCAGTCTTCACCAAATTAGCTTTCCGATACAACCCCCAATCATCAACTGTTCCGCTATCGTTTGCAGATGTCACTGCCACAATCGTGGTTGGTCCCGCTACATCGATTTCCTGAACTTCCGGCTGATCTGCCCCATCCGGCACAGTCACGCTAGCCAACTTACCCTCTAAATCACGCACGGCATCAGTTAGATTAGCACTCTCTTTAAAGGTCACTGTCAAAACCGCAAATGAATCATTCGCTGTTGCCGTGTATTCCTCTACCGCCTTTACCTCGTCGATCGCCTGCTCGATCGGCTTTACTAATTGGTCCTCAACCTGGAGAGCAGTTGCCCCTGGGTACTTGGCGGTCACTATCGCCATATTGATATTAAAACTCGGGAAACCCTGAGGCTTAAACAAATAGAACGCCACCGAGCTCACGATCACCACAAAGGCGAATAACAAGGCCACAATTTGACCATTATTGAAGATCAGGTTAATAAACCGCCGCCCAAAGCTGTTATCCATGAATTAAAAGCGCTTAAAACCGCACCCCCCGGTACTCCCGTCAGAATACGCAAAAAACCGCCCCCAGTCAACCAAAGCCCCGTATCAGACTATCTCTCAGCCAAAACCCTGACAATCACCTCTTGAATATCGTTTTCACCTACCCAATCTGCGCTAAATCTCGTCCGCAACAGCTCTGCTGTGTTGTCATACGCCCGCACCATCAGCCTAAGGGCCTGATACAACTGTTCTCGACCTAGCTCATCACGCGTTCCCCGCCAATATCCCCGAATTAGATCATAAATTACATGAGGCTCTACGACTGGTCTCACCTCGGTCGCATTGATCGGCACATACGCCTCGATCTCTACTTGTCCAGCCATCACTGCCTTTACTACCCGATGCATTCCGTCCAGAACTTTATACTTACCGCTCTTACCTTCATCGTCCCTTACCAAGATCGACTCATCCGTCACTTGACCAACCCAGCTATTTACCCGCTCCGCCAAACTCGCATCCCCTAGCAATAATTGTCGCAACTTCCCCGGCTGACGCTCTGCCTGTTCAATAAACACCTGATTCATCTCCGGCTCGGTACCAGTCAGTAATAGTTGCTCCAAAGACAACTTCCTCAGCTCCCACTTAATTTCTGGATTACCTAAAAAGTCCCCTAACCAATTCATCAAAACCCCGCTAGACACCAGGATCTTTTGACGCGCGCTTCTCATCTCCGCTGCTGCTTTTGCCTCCTGCGCCCTAGCTAACCTATCTAGATAATCTTCAAACTCAGTCATCTTGTGTGGTGGGCCTGACTGGACTCGAACCAGTGACCTTTCGGATGTGAACCGAACGCTCTAACCAACTGAGCTACAAGCCCATTAAAAACATCTAAATTATAACCTCAACGACAAATTGTACTATATAATGAAAAGGAATTTGTAAAAACCGTTATGGTCGAAGATATGTTTGACTCCGTTGATCACGGAGAGCACAATTCGTCACCAGGGCATCGCCCTCGTGTACCCCATCGCAGCCCCTGGCTGACGGTTTTGGTTGCCACGGCGCTATTTATCTACGATGTGTTCAAAACTGTCGCTACTGTCTTGGGCGTAGCCTTTATGATCCGGTTTTTCCTCATCCAACCGTTCTATGTCTCCGGACCTTCGATGGAACCAAACTTCCATAACAATGAATATATTATTGTCGACCAAGTGACCTACCGCTTCCGTAAACCCCAACGCGGTGATGTCATCGTCTTCAAATGGCCACAGAACATCGCCGTCTCGTTTATCAAGCGAGTCATTGCTACACCCGGTGAAACTGTCGAGATCCGTAATGGTCAAATCCATATCTACAACAAAGCTAACCCCAACGGTACACTCCTGCAGGAGTCTTACATTAAAGTCAGTACCCAAATTGATGTTAAGCGTACTCTCTCCAAAGATGAGTACTTCGTCTTGGGCGATAACCGTAATAACAGTTCTGACTCCCGCACTTGGGGTCCCGTGCCACGCCATCTTATCACCGGAAAAGTCTGGGTTGTGATTTACCCCTTCGAAGACTTCCGTTCCGTACCTGGCCCCGCCTACGGCAAAGGACTATAAAAATCACCGCTCTTAGGCGGTGATTTTTGTGATTTTAATTCGCAATTTATTCTGCCGGTGACCTTGAGTCTTGCGGTAGCGTTTACGCCGCTTCATCTTGAACACGATTATCTTTGGATCGCGTGTTTCGGCGATTACTTCCGCCTCCACCGTTGCTTTCTCCAGGATTGGCATTCCAACCTGAGTTGCTTTACCATCATCTACTAGCAATACTTCAGAAAAAGTTAGTGGGGTTTTTGCATCCTCAATTCGCTCGATCTCCAAGGTATCACCCTCGGACACGAGATATTGCTTACCACCAGTTTTAATCACCGCTAATGTCATTGTTTTCTCTTATAGATAATCTGTCTAACCAGATAAATCAGCTAAAGCTTGCCCCGTATCAACTGCCCGCCGAAATTGCGGATTAGCAATTTCCGGTCAGTTAGGTGCGGGGTCATGCCTTAAAAACTAACATTTCTACCTGGCACCAGTCAAGCTATCTTACGATAGCGCCAATCTATCCCCCTCTTTGATCTGAGCCGCCTCCACCGTTCCCGCCGGAACCTCTAGGACATACTTGGCCGGCTGATCATTCTGATAGGTAATCAGGTTATCAGGGCTGGTAGCTGGCGGCACACTGGCTGCAAAATGAACCACCTTGCCCTGATCGTCCAGCCACACCATATCGATCGAGATTTTCATATCTCTCATCCACATTGCGTGAATGCCGGGCTGAGCAAACACAAACAGCATCCCATCGTTGTCACCCAATCTTTCTACCCCCGACAATCCTCGCTCCTGGCTCTCCTGAGTATCTGCAATTTTTACTGCGATCGTTTTACCATTTGGTAACACCACCCGACGGTTCTCCTCATTAGTTTCCGCTGCAGTACGAGTTGTCTCAACCGAGGTCTGGCGCTGCTGCGTTAACATACTATATACCGTCGGTTGTTTAGCAAAACTGTAAGCCGCCATCAGCACCAACACAAAGAATCCTAATATGAAATTTGAAACAAATCTATTCATCTACTTTCTTCTTGTCATTTGACATCTTACAGTATTCACTCGGCGTTGCTTTTCGCTACTCCTAACTCTACCACAAACCCATTAATCTTGTGCTCTGCCCCAGCACCCATTCCTACTTTATCCGCCAATACTTCATTTTTAATGTAATCGCCAAACTGCTCAAACGCCTGTTTAATCTCTGGCGCATCAGATTGCCAGGCCAGCATAATCCGATCAGTAATCTCTAGACCACCCTCCTTACGCAAGACCTGCACCGCTCGGACAATTTCTCGGGCATGACCTTCTAGTGCTAATTCCGGCGTAATTTTTGTGTCTAGTTCGTTCGACTGACCACTCACGACCGCCTTTACATTCAACTCATCTTCCAAAATCTCCAGCACCTCTGTCGACAAACCTTTCGCCTGTACAACAAATTTAGACAATGGCTGCCGCACTTTTACTCCTGCCTGTTCTCGCTGATTTAACCCAATCTCAATCAACTCCCGCACCGTCTTCATTTGTTCTAAAATCTTTTCATCAATCTTGTCGGCTTTAGGCCAATCAGTTAAATGCACCGATATTGACGCCTTATCAGTTTTCAAATTCCCATAGATTGCTTCACTCAAGAACGGCATGAATGGCGCCAACAGTTTCACAAAGTCCATCAGTACGGCATACAACACCGCATAAGCTTGTTGTTTATCAGCATCATATTCACCCTTCCAGAACCGCCGCCGACTCCGACGGATATACCAGTTAGACAAATCGTCCATAAATACTTCCATAGCCAGACACGCCTGCATAGCATCATATTCATCCAACGACTTTGATACCATCTCGACCAGCTGATTCCGTCTTGCCCATATCCATTGATCCAATATGTTTTTTGGTGCAACTTTCGTTTCAACATCTGGTACAAACCCATCAATATTCGCATAGGTCACAAAAAACGAATAAGTATTCCACAATGTCAGCATCAGTTTGCGAATCACTTGTTTCACTCCGTCTTCATCAAAACTCTTCGGTAATCCAATTTGATTAATCGTCAGCAAATACCATCGCGCTGCATCTGAACCATAATTTTCAAACAAGGCCTGTGGCTCCACCACATTGCCCTTGGACTTACTCATCTTCTTACCGTGCTTATCCAACACATGCCCATTCACTACCACATTTTTGTACGGTGCATCTTTGCCCAGCAGAGTCGATACGGCTAGCAAGGTATAAAACCAGCCTCGAGTTTGATCAACTCCTTCAGCGATAAAGTCGGCCGGGAAGGCGAGCGGTTGCGCCGCAAGTCCCGACTTGTCGGGAACACCATCAATTCGCTCCTTATTTTCAAATGGATAGTGCCATTGAGCATACGGCATAGCACCACTATCGAACCAAACATCTAAAACCTCTGGCACTCTCTTATACTCCTTGCCATCCTTCACCACTATCACATCATCAACAAATGGCTTATGTGGATCAAAGTTGTCGCCAACTGCATCTGGATTTTTTGCGAGCTGTTTCAACTCTTCAAATGAACCGATGCAAAGCTGTTCCCCATCCTCGTTAATCCAAATTGGCAACGGCGTCCCCCAATATCGTTCGCGAGAAATCCCCCAATCTTTAATATCCTTTAACCATTCCCCAAACCGACCATCTTTTAAATGCGACGGTACCCAGTTAATCGTTTCGTTATTGGCAATCAACTTATCTTTGACTGCTGTTACTTTGATAAACCAAGCATCCGCCGCGTAATACAACAGCGGCGTATCGCACCGCCAGCAGAACGGGTAGTCATGCTTGTACGCCATCTCTTTGAATAACAACCCGCGTTCTTGCAAATCAGCAATAATTTCTTTTTCTACTTCCTTATTTTTTACAAATTTACCCGCCCACTGTTTCACGCTTGGCGCAAATTTTCCATTTGGCAAAACCGTATGAACTTCCGGCAATTCAAACTTCTTCCCTAACTGATAGTCATCCTCGCCATACATTACCGCTGTATGGACTACGCCTGTTCCATCTTCAGTCGTCACAAAATCGGCTGGATAAACTTTAAACGCATTCTGATAATTTTTTGTATCCTTTGAAATTGCCTCAGGGAACAATGGTTCGTATTCCCAACCCACCAAATCCTTGCCGGTATATTTATCAACGATCTTAGCATCGCCCACCACTTTTTCCGCTCGCTCTTCAGCTAAAATTAATTTTTGACCTTCAACCTCAGTCGCTACATACTTCACTTTCGGTCCCACCGCCAACGCCACATTCCCAGGGAGTGTCCACGGCGTTGTGGTCCATGCCAAGATGTAAGTATTGTCTTTGTCTTTAACTTTAAATTTCAAAAATACCGAAGTTTCTTCAACTTCTTTGTAGCCTTGTGCCACCTCGTGACTGGCCAATGCCGTTTCACATCTCGGGCATCTCGGCCCCACCCGATAGCCTTGGTAAATCAGACTCCTATCCCAAATCTGTTTTAATATCCACCAGACCGACTCAATATATTTCGAGTCATAAGTAATATACGGGTCACCCAAATCTAACCAATAGCCAGATCGACGGGTAAATTGTTCCCACAACTCTTTGTATTCCCAAACTGCCTCTCGAGCTTGAGCATTAAACTTTTCTACTCCATATTTTTCAATATCGGCTTTATTTGTCAGTCCCAACTTTTTCTCTACCGCAATTTCCACTGGCAAACCATGGGTATCCCAACCGGCCTTCCGTTCTACCAAAAAGCCTCGCATTGTTTTATACCGAGCATAGACATCTTTCACATACCGACTGACCGCATGATGTAACCCTGGGCGTCCATTAGCACTTGGCGGTCCCTCAAAGAAAACAAATCGCGCAGCATTCTGGCGTAATTCCAAGCTCTTCTGAAAGATATTTTCCCTATCCCAAAATGAAAGAATTTCTTCTTCCAGGGCCGAGAAGCTTACCTTTGGCTCAACTTTTTTAAATCCCATGCTTTTCGTTATGCTCCGGTCGCTCACCCCCGAGTCGGCGACGATCAGCAATTAAATATTTCCTAATATCCTGATCCAGATCGATAAACCGGTCAGCTTTCTCCTGTAGTTTTCCAGATGCACTCCGACTAAAGGCGATAACCTCAACCTTCTGCCCTAAACTTTGCAAATACTCCACCAGCGGCACAAAATCCCCATCACCAGACACCAACACTACCACATCCAGTTTCGGCGCCAGCTTAATGGCATCCATCGCGATTCCAACATCCCAGTCGCCTTTTTTGTTGCCACCATAAAACACCTGCAAATCCTTTGCCTTCACCTCAAACCCAATATGTTCCAGTGCTTCAAAGAAATTGCTTTCCTCTGGGATATCCGCCTGGATTACATAAGCAATCGCCCGGATCAGATTCCGGTCACCTACCGCCGTTTCCAGTACCGCTTTGAAGTTTACCTTCTTCTGGTACATCGCCTTAGCTGAGTAGTACATATTCGACACATCCACAAATACCCCTACTCGCTGTTCTCCATATTGACTCATAAGATATTCAAATCAGCTGATATATAAAAATCTCTCCCATTATACCCCGCCTCCTATGGATAACAAAAACCCGCTCCCGTTCCCATTTTTCTCCCCTACTGGCCATTACATAGTATCGACGAACACAGACCACGGCTTTGCCTACTTGCGCCAAGACGAAAGTAGGGACAGGACCTGCCGCTAGCTTGCGTTTGGTTGTGCCGATGGCAATCGGCAATTAATCTATTTCAAACACCTTTTGGCTAGCAGTCGGACCGCTCACTAACCGGACTTGAGTCTTCGGCACATCGAATTCTAAACTGAGCAATTCTATAACTTTCATATTCGCCTTACCCTGTTCCGGTGCCACAGTCACCCAAACCTTAAAGCTTCCCTCGCGCAATTTTTCGATTGCATTTCGGGAAGCTCTGGTAATAACTTTAACTTTTATTCGCATCCGATTTTAAGCCGCAGTTAATGCTTGCTCATATTGTTCGTACGCCCGCTCTAGCTTAGCTTTGGTTAAATCTTGATCCAGTCTTAAGTAACTCACCTCATACAACTTCGGATCTAAGCCTTGTAACAATACACTAGCTCGCTCCAATTGACCTGCCCGAATTGCCATACGAACATCTGCAACAACCTGCTCTGCCCCCTTGGACTCAACCGGCTTAGCTGCCTCTCGTTCAATTCGACGCGCCTTTTCAACACGCAACAATTTTCCCTCCAATGCCACCATTTCTGGATAGCTTGCCTTTTCTGCGTATCGCAGCCACATTATCCTTTCTCGGTCAGTGAACATCGGCGACTGTAATATCTCCGCAATCCGTGTCAGTATCTTTCGACCAGAGTCTTCAAAATCATCCAAGCTGTCCAACACCTCCTGCACCCATTCTGGCGGATCATCGACACACGCTTCTGTCCAGGCCCGACCCTCCTTTACTGTAAAGACTCCATCATTAATCAAACCCTGGATCCGACTGGCTAATTCTCGCCTTAACCCATCCGCTCGTTCCTGTCGTTCGGTCTGCTCTTCCTCCGAAAACTGATTGATCGATTCTCCTTTTTCCATTAGCTACACCCCGTAGTTGTGCCACACTCCCGACACGAATAACATGTACCATTGCGGATCATAAATGCCCCACAAGTTGGACATGGCGGCGCCGTGCTTTCTTTTACATCACCATTCGTATCGGCAGTAATTTCCAGAGAGGTTTGTATTGGCATCGGTATCGGCGACTCCTGCTCCAATGCTTCCGCTTTGACATCGATATTAGTAATATCAGCCTGCTCTAGCGACTTAGCCACATCTTCCCCCACTATCCCCATCAGGATTTGCTTCTCCACCGGTAGATAGTGACGCCCTACCCATCTCGCGATATAGTCCGGGATCGATTTGGCAAACGGGATCTCCATATCATCAGTCGGCCCCCATGGCTCAAATCGCATGTTAATTAATGAGTCTACTAGCGATTCCACTGATTCTCCGCGCTGTAAAGCCTTAGACAGCAATCTTGCTAATGTGTCCATTAACCCAGAGAATGCCGAGCCCTCCCGTGCGGTTTTTAAGAAGATCTCTCCCAATCGTCCGTCAGAATAATGATTAGCAGTAATGTAAACCTTGTGATTCCCCACTACAAAACTATGCGTCAACCCATGACGAGTTTTTGGCATATTCATCTCTAGTATTTTCGGCAATTCCTGAACCACCGATTCTTTTTCTTCCGCTTTTTTCTTGACCGTTAATGGCTGTGATGCCTTGCAGTTATCACGATATAGTGCCAAGGCTTTAATCCCCTTTTTCCAGGCCTCGACATACACCTCCTCCACATCCTCCACTGTCACTTCCTCTGGCATATTCACCGTCTTACTGATCGCACCTGATAGGAATGGCTGTACCGCCGACATCATCTCAACATGTGCCATTGGTCGAATAAACCTTGTCCCGGAGCCAACCTTGTTGGCGCAATCAAATACCGGCAAGTGCTCTGCCCGAACATGAGGCGCTCCCTCGATCGTACCCTGCTCCAAAATGTAATCGTTAATTTCCTTAGTTTCAGTTGGGTTGTATCCCAGCTGCTCCAGCGCTGACACCACCGATTGATTTACAATCGAGTATCCACCGCCACCAGCCAATTTCTTGAACTTCACCAACGCAAAATCTGGTTCAATCCCTGTCGTATCGGCATCCATTAGTGGCCCGATTGTTCCAGTCGGTGCTAGGACAGTTGCCTGAGCGTTACGATAACCATTTTTCTCACCAATTAATAATGCCTCATCCCAATCCTTCTTCGCTGCAGCCAAAAGCGCATCCGGCAAATCCCGAGCATCAATTTGATAGGCTGCGTCCCGATGCATCCTGATCACCTCCAACATCGAGTCGCGATTTTTTGCAAACCCCTCGAATGCCCCCACTCGTCCTGCAATCCGTGCCGACTGGGCATAGGCCCGACCCGTCATGATCGCTGTCACCGCCGCCGCAAAGGCCCGACCAGCATCGGAATCATACGGCAACCCTACCCGCATTAGATAAGCCCCTAGGTTCGCATATCCCATCCCCAGCGGACGATATTCATGCGAGTTCACCGCGATCATTCGTCCCGGATAGGATGAAAAACCAACCAAGATTTCTTGGGCCGTAATAATCACATCTACAGTATGACGATATGCTTCAATATCGAATTCGCCATTCTCGTTCAGATACTTCACTAAATTGATCGATGCCAGATTACACGCCGAATCATCCAAGAACATATATTCGCTACATGGATTACTAGCATTAATTCTGCCGCTCACCTTACAGGTGTGCCACTTATTGATAGTAGTGTCGTATTGCATCCCTGGATCCGCACAAGACCAAGCCGCACTGGCGATCTCTCGCATTACCTGTCTGGCTGGAATCGTCCTAATCACCTCACCAGTCGTGACCGCTCGAAGATCCCAATTTAAACCATCGATGTACGCCTGCATGAAATCATCAGTCACCCGCACTGAGTTGTTCGAGTTCTGCCCACCAACCGTCTGATATGCCTCACCATTAAAATCAGATGGCAACCCACCAGCCTCGATCAAAATCTTAGCTTTCTCCTCCTCCCGTTCCTTCCAGTGAATAAAGTCCATCACCTCTGGGTGATCAACATTCATAATCACCATCTTGGCCGCCCGACGAGTTGTTCCGCCGGACTTCGTCGCTCCCGCCCCGGAATCGTATACCTTCAGGAAAGATAACACACCAGAAGAATAGCCGCCCCCCGATAACTTTTCGTATTTTGACCGCAAGCTCGAAAAATTAGTTCCCGAACCGCTGCCATACTTGAACAATTGCGATTCCTTTTTTAACAAATCAAAAATATCCGACAAGTCATCTTTGACTGATTGAATAAAACACGCTGAAGCTTGGGGATGCTCAAACGCGTTAGTCGCCACTTCCACCTCATTGCTTTCAGGATTCCACCACCAATTCTGAGAATTACCTACGATTCCATATTCATGGAACAAACCGACATTAAACCAAACCGGCGAATTAAATGCCGCCCTTTGAGTCACCAAAATGTATTTCAATTCATCTTCGAAGATGTCCGCCTCATCCTTCGATGTAAAATGGCCCAGCCTTTCACCGGCCGTGCGAATCGTATGCGCCACCCGATACACCAGCTGACGAATTGAGGTCTCCATCCCTTCTGGACTATTCACTCCGCGCTTGCGCAGATACTTGTACGCAGCAATAGTAGCAGCTGTTTCTGACCAAGACAGCGGTACCTCGAGTTCTCGGTCTAATAATACTGTCCCGTCTGTATCCTTCAGGCTTACATGCCTCATCCCCCAATCTATCAGCTTGAACACATCATCCCCATCCCTGACAAAATACCGATTGATCAAAACCTGTGGCGCAACTTTTCCTTCCATATTTTTCCCCAATTATTTTAATTGTTATACCTCCCCACGCCCCCTATTCCTAGTCTATGTATCGTTCTCCCGACTCACCTCACGCTTATTTTTCTCGATCAACTGCTGGATTTCTTTTTCGAATGTTTCCAAATCGGTAAATTTACGATAGACCGCAGCAAATCGGATATATGCCACTGCATCGGTTCTCTCCAACGCCTGCATCACTATCTCTCCGACTTCCGACGATGTAACTTCCTCTTTATTTAATTCATAAACTGCTCGCTCCACCCCATCAATTACCTGTTCAATGTCCGTTGCAGACAAGGGTCGCTTGTAAAAGGCTTTGTAAATTCCTGCTGCTACTTTGTCCCGTTCAAATAATTCCCGCGTTCCATCTCGCTTGATTACCACTAACCTAGCCTGCTCAACTCGTTCATATGTTGTGAATCTAAAACTGCACTTCACACATTCCCGCCGCCGTCTCACACTGGCATGATCCTCGGCAATTCGAGAATCCACTACCGCGCTTTCTAACTCACCACATTGTGGGCAACGCATGGTTTTATCACACTATCTTGTGTATGCAAGAATAATCTTACCCCTATATCTAGTATTCTGATAAAGTCGCTCTGATAGTCAGATACCCTTGCTTTTATCCCCACCCCCAAAGAAAATTTCACCAATCTAACCAATTTCACCAATCTTACCAATAGGACAAGCCCCATCGGGCTTTTCCTTTTGCCCACTCCTTATCCCCGCCATTGGAGCTCGAGCGTTCTGAATCAACAAAACTCCTCCAATCAGCGTGCCCGTTGTTTGACGATTCTGCCGTACGGCAGAAGAGGAGTTTGGTGATAAGCAGATGGAGAGAGTTTTGTTAGATTCAGAGCAAGAGCGACTGGCGGAGCGGCTTTGGGTACTTTCGCCAAGACGAAAGTACCAATCGGTGAAGCGCGATTCGGCGCTTCAAGAAATTAGGCAAATGGGTAGCAAGAAGCCCCGCATTTTCGCGGGGCTCTTACTCGTGGCGTAGCCACATTAGAAAATCTTACTTCATCTTTTTGCGTATAAACGCCGGCACATCTAGTTCATCTTTTTCTTCTTCTCTAGAATCTTGCCGTGTCGTTATCGCCGCTGGCT
>Ga0265297_10005916_pt1 | contig 18199 bp, 13 predicted proteins | sample Munlanlwell13791_FD_192502 | JGI IMG/M metagenome (GOLD analysis project Ga0265297, IMG submission 192502) | Leachate microbial communities from a municipal landfill in Southern Ontario, Canada - Leachate well 137-91 | ecosystem: Engineered > Solid waste > Landfill > Unclassified | place...
AACCTTGACGCCAAGATGCGCGGCGAGATGCGCACCGAGATACATAAACTGCATATACGGCTGCAAACCACGATCATATATGTTACCCATGACCAGGTTGAGGCTATGACCATGGGGGACAGGATCGCGGTGATGAAAGAGGGGATTTTGCAGCAAGTAGCTGATCCGATTACTGTTTACGATTCTCCTAAAAACAAGTTTGTCGCCGGCTTCATCGGCTCGCCGCCCATGAATTTTTTGAATGGCAGGATAATCAAGAAAGACAGCCGTTTCTATTTTGATGAAGGCAGGGTAGTGGTGAAGCTTGTTGAAGATATGTATGCCAAGATGCTTGCCTATGTAGGCAAAGATGTGGTTTTGGGCATACGCTCCGAAGATATCTATGATAAGTTGTTTGTTTCCGAGGCTCCTCCGGAGAATACCGTCAGGGTGAACTGTGAAGTATACGAACCCATGGGGTCAGAGGTTTATCTTTATCTAAATACGGGCAAGCATACCTTTATTGCCCGCGTAGGTGCGCATGACAAGCCTAAAGTCAACCAGGATATGGATTTAGTCTTTGATATGAGCAAGGTGCACTTCTTCGATAAGGATACCGAAGAGACGATTGTCTAAAAAAATATTCTTCCAAAGTATTTTATTCTTCTTTTTATCTTTCTTGGCGCCCATATTTATAGCGGTACGGTATTATGGTCATCCCGTTACCGCCATTATTTTGTTCTACGTAACTAACCTGGCAATATTTCTATATTTACTGCAAAAATACTCCCACAAGAAATATCACCTCGCATCCCAAAGCGACCTCCTCCAGGAAAAGATAAACATCCTTAATAATAAAAACTCCAAAGAGCTTGAAAATAACGCGGGGTTAAGATTTAAAATAATCCGTTATAACAATCTTAAGAGGGTAATCGAAGAGATAAACCGTAACCTGGATTTAGAATCAGTAGCGGATAACCTTGCTTCGATCGCCTTTTCTCTCGTCGCTAATAACCGCGGCACCTGCATTCTTTACCTGGTGGATAGCAAAGCCAAGATGGGGTTAAAGATCTTTAAGGCTAAAAAGGAAGATAAAAAATTAGTTATTCGCGCCAAAGAGGGAGATGCGTTTGACCTTTGGGTATTAAGGCACTCTACGCCCTTGTTAGTCGAAGATATAAAGCAGGATTTTCGTTTTGACCCTGAGAAGTTAAGGTCGCTCGATGCGCGCCCCATAGGCTCATTGATCAGTTCGCCCTTTGTCAGTGAGCATAAATTCTTAGGGGTATTAAGGCTGGATAACCCTCAGGCACATTCTTTTTCACAAGACGACTTAAGGCTCTTAGTGACTATTTCCGACTTAGGGGCAGTAGCGTTAGAAAATAGCGAACTCTTTCAGGCTACGCAGGAGCTGGCAATACACGACAGCCTCACCTCTCTTTATACAAAGGGTTATTTCTTGGAGCGCCTGAAGGATGAATGCAGAAGAAGCATCCGCCACAATACTCCGCTTTCCCTGTTAATGCTGGATATCGATTTCTTCAAAAATTATAACGACCAATTTGGGCACGCCGCGGGCGATATAGTTCTAAAAATTTTAAGCCAGAATATAACTGAGTGTTTGAAGAAATTGAACCCGGTGATCGGCCGTTTCGGAGGAGAAGAGTTTTGTGTTATTTTACCGGGTATGGATAAAAAGCGCTCCCTTGGCGTAGCCTGCGAATTACGGGAAAGAATAGAAAAAGAAAAGATAATCTTACGCAGGCAGGAAACAAAGATCACCGTTTCAATCGGTTTGGCCGCTTTACCCACCGATGCTACTGCCGAAGATGAACTGATCATGAAGAGCGACAAGGCTATGTATCAGGCTAAACAGGAAGGAAGGAACCGCGTATGCTCGTGTTAAGCGCGCTGATTTTATTAACCGTAGTTATTTCTCTCAGGGTTAAGAAGGTGTTATTCACGCGTCTTGACAAGCAGCAGGACAGCTTTGATGTTAAGAAAGCCGAATACGAAAACTTTAAAGAACAACATTCGAGATTAGAGGCTGATAATTTTGCCTTGGAGAAGTCGCTCTCCCATACTATTGCCCTTTATGAAATTACTAAGGATATCTGTAAAACGCTGGATGAGAATAAGGTGTTTGCTATTTTTAAAGAGAGGATCGCCCAATATGTAGAAATAGGTTCGTGCGAATTAGTCAAAAATGAGGAAGCGGATAAATACAAAGATTACCTGATGCTGCCGCTTGCAATCAACAAAAATATAACGGGTTATCTGGCCACAAAGGGTTTAAGGGCGCAAGATGAGGATAAGTTTTATATTTTAACCCAGCAATTTCTTTTAGGTATTAAGCGGGCGCTTTTATATAAGAAGGTGCAGGAATTGACTGTCAGCGATTCTTTGACCGGGGCCTTTAGCCGCAGGTATTTCCTGGAGCGGTCCGCGGAAGAATTGGAGCGCTCTAAAAGGCTTAGATTAAAGCTCTCTTTCCTTATTGTGGATGTAGACCATTTTAAGGGGTATAACGATCATTATGGGCATTTGGTAGGAGACGCGATATTAAAAGAGGTTTCCGGAAGGATCAAGGAAAATATACGCCAGATAGATTTTATGGGTAAATACGGAGGTGACGAATTTGGAATAATCTTGACGGAAACCGATAAAGAGCAGGCGCGTTTTGTCGCCGAGCGTATTCGTACTGCCATAGAATCAGCCCAGATCAAGATCTATGACGAGGACCTGAAGATCACGATAAGTATCGGGGTCGCGGGTTTCCTTGATGATGCCTCGGATGTAGAGGCGCTGGTAGAAAAAGCAGACCAGGCCTTATATCAGGCAAAACAGGCAGGAAGAAATAAGGTTTGCCTGGCATAATGCACAATTTCTGAACTTATTTCTTGCTAAAAACTATTTTTTAATATAAAATACAGCGAAATGAAACAAAAATTTATTATTGCTATTGATCTGGGTGGGACTAACCTGAAGATTGCCATTCTGGATTTAAAATACAGGGTTATAACTAAAGAAGTTCTAAGTACTTCCGGATTTCGGGGCAAGAATAAACTTATCCTGGTGATCTTAAGATCTGTGAAAGGTATTATTGCTTCCTGCGGTTTAACTGCTAAGGATATTTTAGGATTAGGCATAGGAGTACCCGGGCCGGTAGATTATCAAAACGGCATAGTGCATTTTTTGCCTAACATTCCCGGATGGAAAGAAATAAAGCTTAGGGATACCCTTAAGGCAAGATTAAGGCTGCCTATTTTTCTAGATAACGACGCCAAACTTATGGCGCTTGCAGAATATAAATTAGGGAAAGCCCGCGGTTTTAGAAATGCCTTATGCATAACTTTGGGCACCGGAGTTGGCGCAGGGATAATTATTGATGGGCAGCTTTTTCGTGCCGCCAATAATGCCGCGGGTGAAATAGGGCATCTTCCTATAAATGAAAAAGGGCCGCGTTGTAATTGCGGCGGTACTGCCTGCCTGGAAGCATATATCGGCAACAATCGCATAAAAGCCCAAGCAAAGAAAATATTCAGGCGCAATATTTCACTTGAGGAATTAAGCTCCTTAGCGAAAAAGAATAACCATAAGGCGTTGAATATCTGGCGGAGCGTAGGTACGCATTTGGGTGTAGCGCTTAGCGGCGTAGTCAATCTCCTGAATCTGGATGCTATCATAATCGGCGGCGGCGTAGCTAATGCCGGAAGCATATTATTCAAACAGATAAAGAATACCATTAAAGAGCGCTCAATGAGCGTGCAGGCCGGCCATGTAAAAGTATTTAAGGCAAAATTAGGCAAAGACGCCGGGTTGTTCGGCGCGGCTGTCTTAGTGAGGGAAGGGTTAGCGAAGTGAAGATTTTTATTGATACGGCAAACATAAAAGAGATAAAAGAGGCCTCTAGCCTCGGCCTTATTGACGGAGTGACTACTAATCCTACTTTGATCGCCAAAGAAAATACTCCGGCTGAAGCCTTATTAAAAGAAATATGTTCCCTGGTGTCAGGGCCGGTGAGCGCAGAGGTGATCAGCCTTGATACAGAGGGGATGCTTAAAGAGGCGCGCCAACTTTCTAAGATCGCCAAAAACATAGTTATAAAGATCCCGTTGGTTAAAGAAGGGTTAAAAGCCGTCAGGACCCTTTCCCGCGAAGGCATTAAAACCAATGTTACTCTCTGTTTTTCTCCTTCGCAGGCCTTATTAGCGGCCAAATCCGGCGCGGATTATATTTCACCGTTTATCGGCAGGCTCGATGATATCTCCCAAAAGGGCATAGACCTGATCAAGGACATCAAAACAATTTATAAAAATTACGGATTTAAGACCGAGATAATCGTAGCCAGCGTGCGTAATCCCGTGCACGTGGTAGATTCCGCTCTTATAGGGGCAGATATTGCTACGGTTCCCTTTGCCGTGATCGAACAATTAATAAAACATCCACTTACCGATATAGGTATCACAAGGTTCTTAAATGACTGGAAAAAAATTCCCAAATAAACCTAAGGATACATGCATAAGGGTTTTTATTTTATGCGCTATCTGTTTCTTCGCGTTTTCCTCTCTCAGCTACGCCATCAATTTCGAATTTCCGGAACGTAAATCCCAGGATGAAGAAGGAATTAAGGAAGATAAATCCATAATCATTAACGCCGATACGGTTGAATACGCAACGGATAATAAAAGCGTTACTGCTACGGGTAACGTGGAAATCGATTACGGCGGAACCAAGCTGACCTGCCAGAAGCTCACCATGGATACTCAAACTAAAGAAGGTACTGCCGAGGGCAACGCCCGGCTTGATGACCAGCAGGGTGTGATCGAAGGGGAAAAATTAATCTATAACTTTGCGACTAAGACCGGTACTATCATTGACGCGCAATTCAGGGCAAACCCTTATTTCGGCAAGGCAAAGAAAATAGAAAAACGCGGCGACGTAGAATTCGTTGCTTACAACGCGTATGCCACTACTTGTAACCTGGACAAGCCGCATTTCCGCATATTAACGGAACAGATGAACATGTTCCCTAAAGATAAAATACAGACTAAGGGGGATACGATCTTTGTCGGGGATGTCCCGGTGATGTATATGCCGCGTTTTAACCGCAGCCTGAAAGATAAGATGACGCATTTAAGGGTCGTGCCCGGCAAGAGCAAGGATTGGGGTTATTATGTTTTGGGTTCATGGAAATATAATCTTACCGAATCTGTGGACGCCAGGCTCTTTCTTGATTACAGGCAAAAGACCGGGTGGGGCGAAGGCCTGGGCATGTATTATAGGTCTATGAATTTCGGAAAGGGAGACTTTAAATATTATTACCTTCGTGAAAGAGACACTAAACCTCCTTTGGGAGAAGGGACGCCGCAGAATTTCAGGCGGTGGTTTATCCGTTTACGCCATAAATGGGATATTGACAAAGACACCAACCTTACCGGCCAATATTACTGGATTACCGATACTAAGAGGCAGATTTTAGGAACCAATTATAACGTCCTGAAAGACTTTTTCCTGCGCGAATACGAAAAAGATTCCCAGCCCCCTACCTATGTTTCTATACACAGGGCCTTTCCGTATTCTAGTTTGGACGTTTATATCCAGAAACGCGTCAACCGCTGGTATGACTCAGGTTACCTGGAAAGGTTGCCTGAACTACTTTATACTATGCCATCTTTACAATTCGGCAATACCAGCCTTTATTATGAAAGTACGTCTACAGCGGGAAATTATAACAAAAAGAATACCTCCAGCGCTACGCCTCTTACAAACCCGCTTACTCCCGATACGCACGTCAACAGGATAGATACGACTAACAAATTCTCTTATCCGATGAAAGTAGCTTTTATTCAAATGACGCCTAATGTTACCAGCCGTCAGACTTTCTACGATAAAGATGTTAATGCCAATGCTGTTATCAGGACTGTATTCTCTAGCGGCGCCGACCTAAGCACAAAATTTTACCGTATTTTTAATATTAAGACTAATTTTCTCGGGCTAAATATTAAGGATTTGCGCCATATCATTACCCCTACCGTGGCTTATTCTTATGGTCATACTCCTACTATCGCCAGTGCCAAGTTAAGGCAGATAGATGCTGTTGATACCGTGACCCAGAATCACGTAGCCAATATTACGCTGAATAATAAGTTGCAAACTAAAAGGAACGGCCAGAATGTAGACGTAGTAGATTTGAATGTAACTACCGCCTATCAGATTAAGCCGAAAACAGGGGATAAAAGAGGCAGTAACCTTTCGGATTTCTATTTTGAATTAAAAGTCCTTCCGTATTCATGGCTAAGCATTGCCGGAGACGCTACTTATAAGCATTCCGGAAACCGCAGCGACCCGAATTACAACTCTTTTTCTAACGTAAACTGGAATATGAACTTTGATTTCGGCGGGCAAAGGACCTTTAGCATAAACCAGCGTTACCAGAAAAAAGGCGGGAATCAGTTGACTTTGGACCTGGATTGGCGGCTAAACCCCAAATGGAAGGTCTCTGCTTATCACAGGTATGAACGCGGCCATGACGCAGCTTTAAATAGAGGCTTAAGAGAGCAGGAGTATACTGTAACTCGTGACCTGCATTGTTGGGAAACTTCACTTAACTATAACGTGAAAAGAGGCTACGGGGACAGCATTTGGATCGTTTTTACATGTAAGGCATTCCCCGAGTTAGGTTTTGATATTCAGCAGAAATATAATGAACCTCAGCCGGGTTCACAGTCGAATCCATAAAGAAAGGGCGATATGAATATATCTATTATTGGCGCAGGATACGTAGGTTTAGTTACGGGTGCTTGCCTTGCCGAGTTGGGCAATAGCGTTATTTGCGCGGACAATGATTTGAAGAAAATATCTCTTCTTAAAAAAGGAATTATACCTATATATGAGCCGGGCCTGGAAGAGTTGATAATCAATAACGCGCGAAAGAAGCGGTTCCATTTTACTGCCAGTATTAAAGAGGCAGTGGAAAAATCCGAGGTTATCTTTATAGCCGTAGGCACTCCGCCCCTGCATAGCGGAGAAGCCGACCTGACGGGAATAGAAAAGGTGGCTAGGGACATAGCGTTGCATATGAAGAGTTACCGTTTGATAGTAGAGAAATCCACTGTTCCTGTAGAGACCGGAGAGTGGGTGAAACACACATTATCTATTTATGTAAAGCATAAAATTAAGTTTGATGTAGCTTCTAACCCGGAGTTTTTAAGAGAGGGTTCGGCAATAAATGATTTTATGCATCCGGACAGGATCGTCATCGGCGTTGAATCAAAGCGGGCACGGGATATTCTGGTAAGCCTATATAAGCCTTTGAATACGCCGTTAGTAGTTACTAACATCAAATCCGCGGAGCTGATTAAGCATGCCTCTAACGCGTTCCTGGCTACTAAGATCTCTTTTGTCAACGCGATCTCCCGCATATGCGATGAGGTAGGAGCGGATGTCAAAGAAGTTTCAGAAGGTATGGGCCTGGACAGGAGGATCGGCAAGTCATTTTTGGACGCAGGCGTTGGTTACGGCGGGTCATGTTTTCCTAAAGACTTGGATGCCTTTATCGCTATTGCCGATAAGCAAGGATATGATTTTAGGCTGCTAAAAGCAGTAAGGGATATCAATGAAGAGCAGAAGGGCCTGCTTATCGGGAAAATAAAAAATCACCTATGGATCATTAAGGATAAGACAATAGCCGTGTTGGGCCTGGCCTTTAAGCCTAATACCGACGATATACGTAATGCTCCGGCAATAGATTTAATTAATGCCTTGCAGAAAGAAGGGGCAAAGGTCAAGGCTTATGACCCGCAGGCAGCAGAAAAGGCAAAGGCAGTCCTTTCTAAAGTCACTTTTTCTAAGGATCCCTATGATGTTTGCAAAGGCGCTGATTGCCTCTTAATCGTTACAGAATGGGACCAATTCAAGGAGTTGGATTTAGGGAGGATTAAAAAAATGTTGAAGAGGCCATTGATCATTGACGGGCGTAATATTTATGACCCATATAATTTGCGTAAGTTAGGATTTACTTATGCGGGCCTAGGTAGGCCGGAAATTAAAGGAAAAGGCCACTAAGAATATATGAAAAACTTTATCCGTAATTTCAAAAGTAAGATTAAGAAAAAAGAGCTTAAAATCGCAGTTGTGGGATTAGGTTATGTAGGCTTGCCTCTTGCCATTGAATTCGCTAAGAAGGGCTTTTTTGTTTTGGGTTTGGACTTGGATGAAGACAGAATAGCAAAGATACAGAAAAAACAGTCTTACATTACTGATGTTTCTTCGGGCGATTTAAAGAAGGTAATAGACGCGGGTAAATTTAAAGCTGGGAAAGATTTTCGTCCCTTAAGGCAGATTGATGTAATCTTGATCTGCGTGCCTACTCCCCTGAAGAAAAGACAGCAACCGGATATATCTTACATAGAAAGCGCTGTAACCGGCATTTCAGGTAATCTTAAAAAGAATGCCTTAGTGATTCTTGAAAGTACGACTTATCCCGGGACCACAGAAGAAGTGATCTTGCCTTTCTTAGAGAGAAATGGATTAAGGCACGGCAAGGATTTCTTTCTTTGTTTTTCTCCGGAAAGAATAGATCCGGGTAATACAGATTACCATATCTGTGAGATACCCAAAGTTGTCGGGGGATTAAGCCCGGAGGCGGGGGTCTTAGCGGAGTCCGTTTACAAGATTATTATCAGTAAGGTAGTTCCCGTATCCAGCCCCAGGGTGGCTGAGACCGTTAAACTACTTGAAAACACCTTTCGCATAGTAAACATCGGTATGATTGATGAGATCGCCATGATGTGCCATAAAATGAACATTGATATATGGGAAGTAGTCAATGCAGCTAAGACTAAGCCTTTTGGTTTCATGCCTTTTTATCCAGGCCCTGGCGTAGGAGGGCATTGTATACCTAAAGACCCGCTGTATTTATATTGGAAGGCAAAGAAATTCGGATTTAAGTCACGGTTTATCAGGCTTTCTTCGGAAATTATCTCCGGCATGCCGCAATATGTGATTGACCGCGCCATCTCTGCACTGGAAGAAAGAAAAATAAAGCCTTCTGCGGCTAAGATTTTGGTAATCGGTGCTACCTATAAAAAAGACATTAAGGACTTAAGGCAATCTCCGGCATTGGATATCATCGCGATTTTGGAGAATAATAGGATCAAGGTCTCTTATCATGACCCTCTGATTCCCTATTTGAAGGTTCACTCTACCATCAATCTTAAATCTATAGACTTGACAGTGCGTAACTTGAGTCAGTTTGATTGCGTGATTATTGCGACAGACCACTCCAACATAGATTATAAATTTTTGCTGCAGCATTCCCGCCTTATTTTTGATACGCGCAATGTCTACGCGGGAACTAAAAGCCATAAAGTGATAAGACTATGAGTACATTCTTGGTTACCGGAGGAGCGGGTTTCATCGGTTCGCATATAGTTGGATCCCTGATAGAAAAAGGCCAAAAGGTCAGGATTCTGGATAACTTCTCAAGCGGCAAGATGGCAAACTTGGCTAATGTTGAAGAGGATATCGATATCGTAAAGGCGGACATCCGTTCAATAGATGCCTGCATTAAGGCGACGAAGGGGGCAGATTTTGTTTTACATCAGGCAGCCTTAAGGAGCGTGCCCAAGTCGATGAAGAATCCCGGCGAATACAACGAAGTTAATATAAGCGGCACATTGAATATGCTAGAGGCTTCCAAAAGAAATAAGGTTAAGTCTTTTGTCCTTGCTTCTTCCAGTTCCGTATACGGCGATGCCGGTAAATTCCCCGAGAAGGAAGATTTTCCGCCGCAGCCTATTTCACCGTATGCCTTAACAAAACTGACCGGTGAGCATTATTGCCAGATCTTCAGCCAATATTACGGCCTATCTACGGTGAGTTTACGCTATTTTAATGTTTTTGGGCCTCGTCAAGCCCTTGATGATGAGTACGCGGTGGTAATCCCGAAGTTCATTTCCTGTATGTTAAAGGACCAATCACCCCCAATTTACGGTAACGGTAAACAGTCGCGCGATTTTACTTATGTAGGTAATGTAGTAGACGCAAATATATTAGCCACTAAAAAGAGATTCAAGGGGGAAGTTTTCAATGTCGCTTCGGGAAGAGACTATACTATTCTAGAGTTAGTAGCGATTTTGAACAGATTATTGGGTAAACGCATAAAGCCTGTATTTCTGCCGCTGCGTTTAGGGGATGTATTTAAGACGCACGCGTCTTTGTCGGCTTCAAAGAAAACCCTGGGTTTTAATCCCGGGATAAATTTTATAGAAGGCCTAAAGCAAACCGTGGAATATTTTAAAGAAAATGCCTAAAAAGACAGCATTGATTACCGGAGGAGCGGGTTTCATAGGCTCGCATTTATGCCAGAGGCTGATCCAGGAAGATTACCGGGTAATTTGCCTAGATAATCTGGTTACCGGAAGCCTGAAGAATATCAAAAGCCTGCTTAGTGACAAAAACTTTAATTTTATTAAGCACGATGTAACAAAATACATAGATATCAGGCAGGACGTGAATTATGTATTGCACTTCGCGTCACCTGCGTCTCCCGAGGATTATCTGGGTATACCTATTCAGACGTTGAAAGTCGGGTCGTTGGGCACGCATAATTGCTTAGGGTTAGCTAAAAATAAAAAGGCAAAGTTCCTGCTTGCGTCTACCTCCGAGGTGTACGGAGACCCATTAGTACACCCGCAACCGGAAAGCTACTGGGGTAATGTCAACCCTATCGGCGTGCGCGGATGTTATGATGAAGCGAAGCGTTTTGCCGAGGCGATCACCATGGCGTATCACCGTATGCATAAAATAGACACCAGGATTATCCGTATTTTCAACACTTACGGAGAGCGGATGAGGATACATGACGGCCGGGTAGTGCCTAATTTTATTTATCAAGCGCTTCATAATAAGCCTATTACGGTGTATGGAAAAGGGCAGCAAACCAGAAGTTTTTGTTATATTGACGACCTGGTAGAAGGGGTATTCAGGATCATGTCCTGCCCCATGAATGAACCGTTGAATCTGGGCAACCCAAGAGAATTTACTATCCTTGAGCTAGCTCAATTAGTTATTAGATTAACCCGCACAAGATCAAAGATCGTCTTTAAGCCGCTACCGCAGGATGACCCCCGCCAACGCCGCCCCGATATACGTAGGGTAAAATCTCTCACCAAATGGATGCCAAAGGTAAGGTTAGAAGAGGGTTTACAGAGGACCATAGAGTACTTTTCTTCCTGCAAATAAAAGGGTTACAAAAAAGAAAGCGCTTTCCTTGACAATGCCCCTTTTTATATGTTATACTTTTACAACTTCCAACCATAAATAGAAAGGTGAGAGCGTATGTTGCCAGAGGTGATCAGGCAATTTAACTGGGTAGATATTTTTGTCATAATTGTTCTATTAAGAACAATTTACATCGCTGTCAAAAACGGCCTAACCAGCGAAGCCTTTAAGCTTCCCGGGATAATATTCGCGCTTTATCTTTCTTTGCATTATTACACAACGGTATCAGACCTTATTCAAGAGCGCCTGCCCGTTAAAGAGATGCCTTTAGAGTTCCTGGATTTTATATTTTTTTTGATCCTGGCAACATTCGGATACCTTGTTTTTGTGTTATTGCGTAACTTATTTTGCCGTTTTATCAAAATGGAAGCAGCCCCGAATTTCAACAGATGGATAGGTTTGTTTCTGGGCATAGCTAGAAGTTTTTTCCTGGTTGGCTTATTAACGTTTGGATTGGCAATATCAAGTATAAACTATTTAAAGGTAAGTACCCGTAATTCGTATTTGGGCAGCCAGTTTTGCCAAATAGCCCCGGCTACCTACACCTGGATCTGGAATAACATTACCTCTAAGTTCATGGCGCAGGAAAAATTAAACCCGGCGATTGAAGAGGTCCAAAAGGATTTCTCCTTAAAATGAAATTATCTCAATTTTATAAGCAGGCTATAAAGTTCGGCGCGAGCCGCGATCCCCGTAAAAATAAGAGCGCGATCAAATCTTATCCGGATAGCGCCATACTTTACGGCGGCCCGGACACGGAAGTTAAAAAAATTTTAGTCGGTATAGATATAGAAGCGGCAGAACTTTTGCTGGCCGACAGGATCCGCCAGCATGAGGGGCTGGACCTAGTTCTTTCTCACCATCCGGAAGGACGCGCCTGGGCGACATTTTATGAAGTAATGCGCCTGCAGGTTGATATGCTGGCCCAGGTGGGAGTGGACAGGAAAGTAGCCGATGAGCTCGTTACCGAACGCATGCGGGAAGTGGAAAGAAGGGTTTTAGCCAATAACCATTCGCGCTCTACGGATGTGGCGCGCCTGCTGGATATGCCGTTTATGTGCCTGCACACCCCGGCAGATAATCACGTGTCTTATTTTATCCATACGCTGATGAATAAAGAAAAACCAAAAAGAGTAGAAGATATCGTGGGCATATTAAAAGAAGTCCCCGAATATAATAAGGCAACAGAGGGCTCAACCGGGCCGCGGATCATCTTGGGTAACCCAAAGAGGCCCGCAGGTAAGATTTTTGTGGAAATGACCGGAGGCACCGAGGGTTCGCGAGAGGTCTTTGATAAGCTTTATAAATTAGGCATTAGGACGCTTGTCTCCATGCATTTAAGCGAGGATCATTTCAAAAAAGTAAAAGACGCCGATCTCAACGTGGTCATCGCCGGCCACATCTCTTCCGATACCTTAGGCCTGAACCTACTTCTGGACAGGATCGAAAGCCGGGCAGGGGAAAGTTTTGACATCATTAGCTGCTCTGGCTTTATGAGAGTCAAAAGAAACTAAATACTTAAGAAAAAGATGATTGGTCTTATCCCGCAGAATTTATTGGACGATATTTTGAGCCGCGTTGATATTGTGGAAATTATTTCCGCTTACTTGCCTCTAAAGCGGTCCGGCCGTAATTTTAAGGCGAATTGCCCTTTTCATCAGGAGAAAACGCCTTCTTTTATGGTCTCTCCAGAGCGCCAGATATACCATTGTTTCGGCTGTGGTGAAAGCGGAAATGCCTTTAAATTCCTTATGCGCCATGAGCGCATGGAGTTCCCTGAGGCCGTTGAATTCCTGGCCAAAAAAACAGGCGTGGTTTTGCCGGAATCCAGTAAAGAAGATACAAAAACCGTAAGCATTGGTACGCAGCTATATAAGGTCAATGAATTAACCGCTCTATTTTACGAAAATAATTTACAGGCGGCCGAAGGCTTAAAAGCCAGAGATTATCTTTCTAAGCGCGAGGTTTCACCGGAGACAGCGCGCACTTTTAAGATAGGCCTTGCCGCGGATAAATGGGACGGGCTGATCAATTACCTAAGGGGTAAGGGTGTTCCCATATCAGTAATTGAGAAGGCAGGTTTAATCTTAAGCAAGGATAGCGGGGGGTTTTACGATCGTTTTCGCAACCGTTTGATTTTCCCGATTTTTGACATAAGGAACAGGGTTTTAGGTTTTGGCGCGCGGGTGCTTGATAATACCCTGCCCAAGTATATTAATTCTCCGGAGACCCCGGTTTACACTAAGGGCAACCACCTATACGGCTTGAATTTATCCAAAGACGCCATCAGGGAGAAAGACTTCGCCGTTATTGTGGAAGGCTACCTTGATTTTATCATGCCTTTTCAAAACGGATTTAAGAATATTGTAGCTTCTTGCGGGACCGCGCTTACCGAGGAACAGGCAAAGCTTTTAAAAAGATACACCAGAAACGTAGTCATGGTTTATGATGCCGATGCTGCCGGGCAATTAGCCGCTTTAAGAAGCCTGGATATTTTTATTGAAGAGGAGATGGATGTGAAGGTCGTTTCTTTGCCGCATGGTTTTGATCCTGATTCTTTTGTGCGCAAGAGCGGGATCGCGAGCTTCATTGACCTGGTTAATAAAGCGGAGAGTTTATTCGATTATAAATTAGGAGTTTTAAAAACCCGTTATAATTATAAAGAAATTGAAGGCAAGGCCAAGATTTCTGCCGGGATGCTGGAGACGATAGCCAAATTCAAAAACGCTATTCTTAAAGCAGAATATTTGAAGAAACTGGCGCAGGATTTAAATGTCGGTGAGGACGCGCTTTTTCAGGAGATAAAAAAAGTAAAAGAAGTGAAATCATACGCTGCTTCTGAAAAGCCGCTGCCTATGAAGAAATTGATCATAAGCCCTACGGAGAAATTGTTGATCAAGATGATGCTGGAGGAAAAAGATTTAATACAACATATCAAAGATAGCGTAGAGCCGGCGGATTTCCAGGATGAACGGGCATCCAGGATCGCTTCCATTATGTTCGATCTTCTTGAGCAAGGTAAACATATCGAGCCAAGCCTATTGATTAATCATCTTCCGGAAGATGATATATCGCAGTTTGTCTGCGAATCGATGTTTTCTTCCTTAGACTTAGCCCAACAAGATAAAGAAAAAGTGGTTGATGATTGTATACAGCGCATGAAAAGCGAAAGGTTGAATTTGAAGAAGCACCAACTCCACGAAGAGATACGCCTGGCGCAGCATGCAGGGGATCAGGAAAGGTTAGATAAATTAATGCAGGAATTTGATTATCTAGTTAAAAAGAGGTGACGAGAATGAAGAAAAAAGAATATGCCGTAAAGGATATGGAGAAGATCATCGCCCTGGGCAAACAAAAAGGTTACCTTACCTATGACGAGGTAAACGATATGTTGCCCGAGGAGCTGTCTTCTTCTGAAGAGATCGACCGCCTCTTTGAGATGCTGGGCAACGAAGATATCCAGATAGTGGATGCCGAAGAAGAAAAGGCAATGGAAAAGTCGGCAGCCAGCCTGAAAGAAGATATCTTAGCCGAGCAATTAAAGGCCGAAGAAAGGTTCTTGCCTTTAGATGACCCGGTAAAGATGTATTTAAAGCAGATGGGCTCAATTTCATTGCTTTCCAGGGAAAATGAGATCGAATTGGCCAAGAAAATAGAAGAGGCCGAAGAAAAGTTTAAGCGCGCGGTGTTGAACACGAAGTTCGCCCGCAAAGAAACGATGAATGTGGCTTACGATATCCTGGACGAGAAAATCAATCCCGAGGAGATCGTAAAAGAAGATTTTAAGTTAAAAAAGAACAATGTGACCGCAAAGATCAAGAAGACCATGCAGCGGGTGAAATCTACGCGCAGCGAAAGTAAGACCATAGAGCTGCTCCTGCAATTTAATTTCACTACTTCTGTTATCGAGACTTCCGTGCGCAGGCTACACCGCATGCTTAAAGAGTTGGACCGCCTTCAGGCAAGGACCAAGGAGGGGCGCTTGAAGAAACGCGCTATACTCAGGCAGCTGGGGCAGCCTTACTCTAAGATCAAAGAGCAGATGAAGTTGATCAAGTATACGCACCTGAAGTTTAACCGTACCAAAAAGAAATTGGTAGAGGCTAACTTGAGGCTTGTGGTGAGTATTGCCAAGAAATATACTAATAGAGGCTTGTCTTTCCTTGATCTAATACAGGAAGGAAATATCGGACTGATGCGCGCGGTAGAGAAGTTTGAATATAAGAGAGGCTACAAATTCTCTACTTACGCTACCTGGTGGATAAGGCAGGCGATCACCCGTTCTATCGCGGACCAAGCGCGTACTATCCGTATACCTGTGCATATGACCGAGACGATAAATAAGATCATCCGTTTCTCGCGCATCTTCGTGCAGGAAAACGGGCGCGAACCTATCCCTGAAGAGATAGCGGCTAAAATGCGCCTTCCGCAGGATAAGGTTAAAACGATCCTCAAGATCGCGCAGGAGCCCATATCTTTACAGATGCCTATCGGAGACGAAGGGGATACGCACTTCGGGGATTTTATCCAGGATAAAAAGGCGGTTTCTCCGGCAAATGAAACCGTGCGCTCTATGTTAAAAGAAGAGATGAACTCCGCCCTGTGTACGCTCACCGACAGGGAAAAGAAGATCCTGGTTTTACGTTTCGGTATCAGCGACGGATGCGCCAGGACCCTGGAGGAAGTAGGCAATGTTTTTAAAGTAACGCGCGAAAGGGTGCGCCAGATCGAGGCCAAGGCCTTAAAGAAACTAAGGCATCCTACGCGTTCAAGGAGGCTGCGTACTTTTTTGGATATGACGTTAGCGCATCAGCGTGAGTATTAATCCAAGAGAGTAATTTAGGCGCGATACAATAAGTTTGCTTAAAAGGGCAGCCTTTCATAAGAGGGTTGCCCTTTACTTTTAATTATGATTGACGAAAAATTAAATAACGAACTCAAATTAGCCCATAGGACTATCCTTAACAATATCCCTGATGTCGCCTGGTTTAAGGATAAGGACGGTATTTATGTCGGGGCAAACGAGCCTTTTGCTAATGCCTGCGGGTTTAAGCAGGAGGATATCATAGGAAAGACCGACTTGGATATTTGGCCGCGTGAATTAGCCGAGAAATACCGTGCTGATGACCGGGAAGTCATGCGCACAGGTAAGCTTGCTAAATTTGAGGAGTTTTTATTAACAAGCAAGGATGGTAAAACTACCTGGATTGAAACAGTCAAGACCCCGATTTATAACGAGCGCGGCGAACTCTTAGGGACTATAGGTATTGCCCGCGATATCTCAAGGCGTAAAGAATTGGAAGAGAAGCTAAGGGAGTCAAAAGCAGAGATGGAACTCAGGGTCAAGGTAAGGACAGCGGAGCTTACCAGGGCAAACGAAGAATTGCACAAAGAGATCTCCGAACGCAAGTCCGCCGAGGAAAAATTAAAGAATAGCCAAGAAGCGCTGCGCCGGGGAGAGCGTTTTCTTTCCAGCGTCTTCTCCAGTATCCAGGACGGGATAAGCATTTTAGATAAGGATATGAACATTATACAGGTAAATCCCATAATGGAGAAATGGTACGCGCATACCATGCCGTTGATAGGAAAGAAATGTTACAAGGCTTATCATTGCCGTAAGGCGCCCTGTAAGGTTTGCCCGACAATCAAAACCCTTAAGACCGGTGAGGCTGCCTATGAGGTTGTCCCTATGTCAGGGCCGGGAGGCAAGGTTATAGGCTGGATGGATCTCTATAGTTTCCCCTTACGCGATCAGGAAACAGGAGAGCTAAAAGGTATAATTGAGTATGTGCGTGATATTTCCGAGAGAAAGAAAGCGGAGGAAGAAAGGGAGGGATTGAACCGGGAATTGCTGAGATCTAACGAAAAGTTGAAATTGATCTCCCTGAGAGACCCGCATACAGGGCTATTTAACCATCAATACTTAGAGGAAGTTATTGAAGCGGAGTTCCACAGGTCAAGAAGATACGCGCATCCGTTATCCGTGATCATGCTGGATATAGATTATTTTAAGTCATTAAACGACCTCTATGGGCATCAGTTCGGAGACCTGATCCTTAAGCAGTTTGCCAGGCAACTAAAGAAATTAGTGCGCAGGTACGATACAGTAGTGCGATACGGAGGAGAGGAATTCCTTATTCTGTCTCCTGACATAGACAGGGCAGGTGCCCAGACTTTGGCGCAAAGGATATTGGACGCCTTGAATTTATATAATTTCGGGGATAAAAATCATTCCGTGAAATTAAAGATCAGCTTGGCAGTGGTTTCTTATCCTGAAGACAGAGTAGCCAGGGCGGTAGATATGTTTGATTTGGCTGAAAGGATACTTAATCAGGCCAAGGATTCCGGAGGCAACCGTGTCTATGCGTCTATGGACCTAAAGAACGGGAAGAGCCATTCCCTGGATAAAGCAAGTGAAAAGGCCGACGTTAAACTTTTAAGAAGCAAGCTGGATAAATTGACAAAACGCGCCAACCAGAATTTAGTAGAATCAATTTTTGCCTTTGCTAAAACCATTGAGTTAAAAGACCACTATACCGGAGAGCACGTTGAAAATACCGTGCATTATGCTACGGCAATCGCAAGGGCGATGGAGTTATCCAAAGACGAGGTAGAATTGGTAAGGCAGGCAGCCATGCTGCATGATTTAGGCAAAATAGGAATCAGCGAGAATATCCTATTAAGAAGATCCAAGCTCAATAAAAAAGACTTTGAGGAGATCAAAAAGCATCCGCAGATCGGCGCGGATATTATCCGGCCGATCAAGTTCCTCCACGGGATCATCCCCTTTATTTTCTACCATCACGAGCGCTGGGATGGCAGAGGATACCCCTCCGGGATCAAGGGGGAAGAGATACCTTTGGGCGCCAGGATCATCGCTATCGCCGATGTGTACCAGGCGTTGATCTCTGACCGTCCTTACCGTAAGGCCTAC
>Ga0265297_10005917_pt1 | contig 18196 bp, 18 predicted proteins | sample Munlanlwell13791_FD_192502 | JGI IMG/M metagenome (GOLD analysis project Ga0265297, IMG submission 192502) | Leachate microbial communities from a municipal landfill in Southern Ontario, Canada - Leachate well 137-91 | ecosystem: Engineered > Solid waste > Landfill > Unclassified | place...
AGCCGGGGGAGTGTGCCGATTCATGAGACGCTGGCGGCGTGGCTGCCGCTGTGCGGGATCAAGCCCGGGGGGCTGGCGGTGCCGGCGCGAAATTTCCGACGGCGGCTGGCGTCGCTACGGGAGGCGGCCGGGATCGAGCGGTGGCCTCATGACGGGCTGAGGCATTCGTTCGGCTCGTATGATTTCGCGATGCACGGGGATGCGGATGTGACGGCGAACCGGATGCGCCACGGGGATAAGCGCGTGTTTCACGCGCATTACAAGGCGCTGGTGTCGAGGGCGGACGCGGGGCGGTATTGGGCGCTGCGCCCTTGACGCGCGGCCGCGCCGGTGCTCGTCAACGCTTCTTGCTGCCTTTCTTTCCTTCCCTGGCGGCGGCGCTGGCGGCGGGCGTTTTGCGAACGTCGATGATGAGCGGGCCGCCGGCGCTGACGTCTTTTTCCGCCAGTTTGGTGAAGTAGTCGCTGCGAGACCGCATTCGCAGCTCTTTCATTCTCTGCGCGATTTCCGGCACCAAGTCCTTGGGCAGGCTGATCGCTGTGACTTTTACATTTCTTGGCATTTGACAACTCCGCTGTATTCGTGCTTTTGACTGTGTTTGGAAGACAGTAACATTTAATAACCGTCGTCGCAAGTAAGTTTCTGCTTGCGCCTTTTGTTCATTATATGTTAGTAACAATTAACAACATCAAGCAACCGAGAGCATGGACCTATGAGCCACAATGCCAATGTCACAGTCACCTCTATCAGCATCCCGAGCCGGCTTGCCCCGAAGATACGGCAGCGCGTGAGGGATTTGAAGCGCGAACAGGAGATCACTTCGGTGAGTGATTATTTCACGAAGCTCGCGTTTCGCGACATTCGGAGCGCCGCGAGCCACGCCTGCCGCGCCGGCCGCCCTCCCCTCTGAAGCCTATGACTTGCACGCTGACTTTCAAGCGCTGCGCCGTGATTCGGACGTTTGCGGATCGCGTGGAGGTGATGGTGGACCCGCTGGAGGCGGAGGCGGTGGCGCAGCGGTTCTTGACGGGGCGGACGCCGGAGCCGCTGTCGCGGGATGATGCAGCGCGACGGCTGGGGATCAGCGTTCGGACGCTGAACCGGCACATGAGCGCCGGGCGGATCAAGTATCGCAAGGTCGGCCGGCGCGCGGAGTTTGTGCCGGAGTGGATCGAGGCGTTTCGCTCGCGGGGGGAGGTCGGTCCGGAAGCGGTTGCGGAGGCCTTGGGATGAACGATCTGAGTCAGCGGATGATGACGATGCGCAGTCAGTTGCCCGCCGGGTTGGTGTGCGAGATGGCGGGTGTTCGCGTGGAGCCGGCTGAGCCGGTGCGGGGAGGGTGTCCGCATCGGGTGGCGTGGCTTGACGATGCGTCGCCGAGGAATATGTGCCGCGACTGCGGTGCGCCGTTGGAACGGCCGCCGATGGTGGCGGTGGAGCAGCCGGAGTATCCGAGAGCGTGGGAGTGAGCCGTAGCTGTGGAGTTGTTGATGATGATGGAGCGGATGGGTTGCTAAGTGTTGGTAGCGGAGGCGGAGGGCGGGAAGAGGAAAGAGGCCCGCTAAACACGCGAAAGGACGCGAAAGGGGGGAACGGAGAGAGATCAGAGATCAGAGTTCAGGAAAAAGCGAGGGCGGGCGGAGGTGGAACGCGACCTCCGGGCGCGTTTTCGTGATCGAAGGAAATCGTGTGGTCGTTGGCGCAGGTAGGGCGAGGCGTCCCGCCGAGCCGCGCGCGCCTCTATCCGATTGGACCCACAGAAGCGGACTCCGCCGTCTCACGACGGCGGCTACGAGAACGCGGCTCCTTCCCGCTTGCCGCTTTCCCCTTCCCGCTTGCCGCTTTCCCCTTCCCGCTTGCCGCTTTCCCCTTCCCGCTTGCCGCGTCCCGCCCCCGGCTCGCCAGGGACGGCTCGCCCTACCTCGGAAACGGCGGACGAGTTGTGGGAGTTGATCGAAAGGAAATTGCGCCCGGAGGTCGCGATCCACCTCATTCGCGATTCGCGTTTCGCGTTCCGCGTTTCCCCCAACTCTTAACTTTTAACTGTTAACTCTTAACTTCCCTCGGCTCCCTTCCACTTCGCCAGCGCCGCTCTCGCCATCGCGGCATTTGGGTCTTCGATTTGCTCGAAGATCTTCAGCGCATCCTCACCACGCCCAATGGCTTCGTCCCGCTGGCCGAGCTTCTCAAAAGCCAGCGCGTAGTTCCAAAGCGCGTTGCCTTCGCCCTGGCGGTCGCCGATCTCGCGGGCGATGACACGGTGCTGCTCGAAAAACTCTATGGCTTTGCGGGCGTCGCCCAAGACGCCGTAGGCGCTGCCCAGGTTGCCCAGCGCGTTGCCTTCGCCGCGCCGGTCGCCGATTTCGCGGTCAATGACCAACGCCTGCTCGTAATACTCGATGGCTTTGGGGGCGTTGCCCAAGTTCTTGTAGGCGACGCCCAGGTTGCCCAGCGCGGTGCCTTCACCGCGGCGGTCGCCGATTTCCCGGGCGATGACCAGTCGTTGCTCATAATACTCGATGGCTTTGGGGGCGTCGCCCAAGTTCTTGTAGGCGACGCCCAGGTTGCCCAGCGCGGTGCCTTCGCCGCGGCGGTCGCCGATCTCGCGGGCGATGACCAGCCGCTGCTCGTAAAACTCGATGGCTTTAGGGGCGTCGCCCAAGTCGGCGTAGGCGTTGCCCAAGTTGCCCAGCGCCGCGCCTTCGCCGCGCTGGTCGCCGATCTCGCGGGCGATGACCAACGCTTGCTCGTAAAACTCGATGGCTTTGCGGGCGTCGCCCAAGGAATAGTAGGCAGTGCCCAAATTGCCCAAGTCCTGGCCTTCGCCGACTCGGTCGCCGATCTCGCGGTCAATGACCAACGCTTGCTCGTGATACTCGATGGCTTTGCGGGCGTCGCCCAAGTTCTTGTAGGCAACGCCCAGGTTGCCCAGCGCGGTGCCTTCGTTCTGCCGATCTCCGATCTCGCGGGCGGCGGCAAGTTGGGCCTCCAGCCAGGGGACGCGCTGGTGGCGGGGATGAAACCGCAAGCCGCCCGTATAGGCCACCGCGTCCACAAGAGCCACCAGTTGGCGGCAGGCAGCGACGACGGCTTCTTTGCTGTAGCGGCGATCTCTGACCGCCGGCTGGACTGCGGAGTTTTCGGACGGCGGTCGGAGACCGCTGCTGCAGATGGAATGCAGAAACTCGAAAGCGGCTTCGATATGGCGGCGCTCGCTGTCAAACAGCGCCAGCCCATCCAGCGTTTTCCCACGTGTCTTATAGAGTCCGTCTGCGCGGTCGGCAACCGCCGTGAAATGGCGTGCATGGCTCATCCGTGTGGCGAGTTCCTCCTCCGGCGTCAGTTGCCGGGCTGCGTAGTCGCGGGCGAGATTGTGCAGGCAGAAGCGCCCGTTGCTCTCGTTCCATTCCACCAGGCTGGCATTGACGAGGTTCTGCATGGCCTCGCGGATTTCCGGTTGAAGTTCACGCTTTGGCGTGTCCGGCTGTCCGTGTTCGTTCGGGCGGGCTGGAGCTTGGATCTCAACGGCCTGCGGGGCTTCGTCCCACACCGCCGCGGCGGCATCAAGGTCGAAGCTGGCGGAAAAGACCCCGAGCCGATACCAGCGCCGGCGCAACGGCTCGTCGAGCAATTCGCAGTTGACGGCAAAGGCGGCGTCCACCTTCTCCAGCGTCGCCTGCTTGCCGCGCAAACGCTGGAGCAGTTCGGATACGGGAAGAAGTGTTTTCTCGTTGACCATGCCGGCGAAAACATCGAGCGCCAGCGGAAGGTGGCCACAAAGTTCCGCTGCCGCCGCAGCGTCGCCACCTATGCGTGGCGCGAGCTTGAGCAGCAGTTCGACGGACTCGTCAGGCTTGAGGCAGTCGAGGTTGCGCACCGTCAGCCCCGGCAGAGTGAATTGGTGGCGCGAGGTCACCAGCAACAGGCAGCCCGGCGGCGGCAGCAGGGGTGTGACCTGCTCCGCTCCGACCGCATCGTCCAGCAGCAGCAGGCAACGGCGACCTCCCTCCTGCAACACCGAGTTGTAGATCGGCTGGAGCTGCTCGATCTCTTCCGGCAACTGCGCGTCGGGGAGGAAGCAGCGGATGACTGCCTGCATGGCTGCGGCGGGCGTGAGCGGCTGGCGGGTGCCGTGGAGGGTGACGAAGAGCTGTGCGTCCGGGTAGCGGTCCTTGAGCCGCCAAGCCAGCGCGAGCGCCAGCGCCGTCTTGCCAACGCCGCCCATGCCTTGCAGCCCGGCGTGTTTGCCGGAGATGGTGGCGCCCGCGGCAGAGGTCGTCAGCAGTGTCTCAAGCCCAGCCAGTTCGTCGTCGCGTCCGACAAGGTCGGGCGCTTGTGGAAGCTGGCGAAGCGGGCCGGGGACGTAGCCGGTGGAACTCGATGTTGTTGGCTTTAGCGGCTGTAAGTTGGCCAATGCTTGGATGAGTTGACTACGCAATTCTTCGGGCGATCGGAATTGAACGCAAACATGACCCTTGCCCGCTCTCTTCTTGAACGCAGCGAGTTTATGTTGGGCTGCATTTTCAACTTCCACCATTGCGCGTGTCACGGGGTGATCGTTGTGCATTAAGAACACTAAAATTGGAATCCCTCTCTCCACGGCCCGATTGAATTCAATCTCGGCGATGGAAGTGTCACTGCCTTGGGGAATCCAGCCGTAACGCCACGCATAAACCCCAATGAAGACGTCAGCCTTGTCGATCATCCCCCTGGATATCTCGATGCACGCGGCATCTTCTGCCGCTGCACGCTCCATTGATACTGGGAAAATGCCCTGACGCAGACACGCTTCAACCGCTTGCTTGCGATGTTCAGGCAAATCGAAAACCGTGCTGCTGATAAACGCGCGGAGTTGTCCGGGTTGCGGAGCCATCGGCCGTGTGGACTCATCAGGTTCTTCGCCGCCGCTCGCCGGGCGCATCAACACCACGCGAACCACGCTTTCATGAAGATCAGCGATGAATTTAGGGAACGCCAGAGACGCTTTCTCCATCTCCATGCGCATTCGTGACACACCGCTTGCGTTCAGCTCAACAAGACTCATGTGTTGAAAGATTGTTGCGACCACAGGGTTCCGCCTCCATGTAACTCTGTTGTCACTGTCCTGGTTGAGCACCTTAGCCGGCACAGAAGGATGCAGGTTGCCAAAGCTGGTAACCTCAACCCGGTCGGGGAAGACTTCCAATCGAGTGGGTTGATCCCGGACTTGATCGGTCTCGTAATCGCGATGCACCAAGGCGTTTGCCAGCGCCTCGCGCAAAACAATCTCCGGAATCTCCAACTCATCCCGATCAGGTTGTCCTGCACGTCCTCGCCGTTTCAGGCCTGCTCCCTTCGTTAGCCAGGACATTCCCTCCTCGTAGAGCATGGGCAAATTTCCGTGAACCTTGTTGATGCTTGTCGACGAAGGCGCCTTGGTCGTGCGGTCGTAAACAACCATTTGGAGGCTACAGCCCTCAAACTTGTTGGCCAGCAGCAGAGGGGGAGCGAAGCACAGGAAGGCACCGAGAGTTGGTCGCCCGTCACAAAGGCAGCCGAGGGCCGTTAACTTGTCGGGAAGCGTGGCGGCTTCCGCGTTGACACCGACCTGGCGCAGTTGCTCCCTTGACAGGGGCCGTTCGAGGAAACGCTGGATGAGGGTTGAGTCCAGTTCTTTAACTGAATGAGCAAGAACGGGACGGCGATCATAGGTCAAGTGGGGATGGCTGCCGAGGAAACCTGTTGCCACCGGCACGGGCAGCACTTCAACCGGTTTCGCTAGCGTGGGACACAATACTATGCCTAGCGCGTTCTTCATCTGCTCCAGCACGATTTGTTTGAGGTCATTGACATCTCGGTAGTCTGTCGTCGGCCTCAGCGACCTTGAATCTGTCTCTGTCCAATCACGGGTGAGGCTGCGTTTCTTTTCCAGCAGTTCGGCCCATGCGTGTACAACTTTAATGTCAGACATTCTGCCGCTCTCAGGAGGGCATGTGGGAAAAAATGCGACGACAGGGATCCCGGGAGGCTCGCGCCGTCGTGACCGCTCCAGTTCACTCCATGTCACTTGCCCGATCCGCTCCTTGAACACGAAGAGGGCTATGTTCGCTCGATCCAAATGCGGGTTAATCGAGGTATCCTGGCCTCCAACCTTCGGTTGCGCGTCATAGTTCCACTCCCAGCACCGGACAGTCTTGAAAGGGAACGTTCCACGTGCGACCCGTTGCAGGTGCTCAAATTCACGTTGTAGGTTGCGCTCCAGATCACGGATTGCGCGGGCTTCCTCGTCGGCGTCACTGCTGTGGCCGACAAACACCAGCAGCACTTCAGGGCCGAAGCTACTTGGATTTGACGAGTTCATTCAGTTGCAAATGAGTGGTGACGACCGCTGCGCCTGATCGCGATCCTCCGGTCGCCAATTGATGTGAAGGAACTGCGCCAGGGAGCCTTTGATGGGAGCGCCGTCGAGCCGCTGGGGAATGAAGTGGCACTCCTGATTCAGCGGATCGCGAAAGCGGAAACGGACATAGAAACCGAGCAGCAGCAGAACAATTAACACCAAGCCGAAGATGGATGCAGTAGTGTTATCCATATTAACCTCCGCGGCGATTAAGCATCCGTGCCGCTGCGCAGTCAAGCCATGATACTGTGGTTCGATAGGGACACGAGCGGTCTTCGTCGGAGCGGCTGACGTGAGTCGGGACTCGGGGTTCGGGGCTCGGGAAACGTGAAACGTGAAACGGGAAACGTGACTCGGGATGGTGTAGGCCGCGTGCCCTCACGCGGCGACGGTTCATGATGATCTCGCCACGTCGGGGACGTGGCCTACATCGAAATCCATTTTCCACAATGCGTGTCAACGCGTTCAGATGATTCAACCCCGTTGGGGTAGAATCTTTGTTGGATGCTTGACCCAGGGTAGCGCGTTCCGCGCAACCCCGGGCTGAGTGATGAAATCCTTTCAGGATTTCCGGCGGCGGATGCGGGCGAGGCGTCATCTTGCGAGGTGGAACGCGACCTCCGGGCGCGTTTTCGTGGTCGAAGGAAAATCGTGTGATCGTTGGCGTGGGTAGGGCGAGGCGTCCCGCCGAGCCGCGCGCGCCTCTATCCGATTGGACCCACAGAAGCGGACTCCGCCGTCTCACGACGGCGGCTACGAGAACGCGCCTTCTTCCCGCTTGCCGCTTCCCTCGTCCCGCCCCCGGCTCGCCAGGGACGGCTTGCCCTACCTCGGAGACGCCGGACGCGTTGTGGAAGTTGATCGAAAGGAAATCGCGCCCGGAGGTCACGATCCACCTCGAAGACGCAAACAAGCTGAAGCTTGAACTCCAACGCGAGCGAGTTGTGTTGGAGTTCACGCTTCAGCGTGTCCCCGTTTCCCCCTTCGCGTCCTTTCGCGTGTTTAGCGGACCGATTCCCCGATTCACGTTCAGCGTTCCGCGTTTCCCCCAACTCTTAACTCTTAACTTTTAACTTTTAACTCTTCCTCGGCGCTGCCGACCGGTTTCACTCCGGGATGCCGGCGCGCGCTGGAGGTTCGAAGATCTTCGTCACCTTCCGCCACGCGCTTGTGGCTCCGAGCCCACCCGGACAAACCACTCGTATATTTTCATATTGTCACCCCAAACCGCCCGTTTGCCATCGGGTTTCATCAGCCAAACAACACCCGGATCTTCCTTTGCCCCCGTAAGCACATTCCATATCTCGCCTTCGCGCCACACTTCTCCTGTTGGCTTCTCCCCTTGCGTCACGATGACCTCTTTTAAGAGGCGAACGCGGTCACCGGCCATCAGACCGCACTTATATTTCCGAACGGTGTAGCTACCGATCAATTTCCATTTCTGTGTCATGAGAGGTGTCCCATTGGTGATGGAGTGTTGGAGTATTGGAGTATTGAGGAAGTGGAGTATTGGAGTGATGGAGTATTGGGGTTGCGGAGTGATGGGGTGCCGACGGCGTCGCAGGCATCGCTCACCGCAGCAGACGCCGAGGACCCGGAGAGCAAACGGTTCTGCATGTTATCTTGATTCAAACACATGGACGATTTCCGCGGGTATCAACGGTTGAGTGTCAGCCCGATAGTTTCCGCCATATTTCACCCGGGCGTCCCCATCGAATGCCGCCCAAAGGCGCTGTCTGACGAACAGCCCCACTATTCTTTCGGAGGCATCCCACCGAATCGTGACGTCCTCCTGGCGAAAGTCGGGGCTTCCGGTCACAACCTGAATTGCAGCAACCACCTTCCGACCTTCAGCGCCTTTTGTTTCGTATAGATAGAAGTATCCTGCCACACCGTCAAATTCAAAGACGCCGGCCAAATCTCCGGTCGTTCGCAACGCGCTCACAAACATCTCATTTGCAGCCATGAATTCCTCATTTGTCACGGACATCTGTCGGGAAGGTTCCTCAATCGCTCCGGGTCGCGTTCGAAACCGGATTGTTCGTGAGGTGCACCCATCGAACGAGACACAACTATCATGTCCTTGAAGTAACTGATAGACATGTAATCATACGTGTTGGCCAAAGACATTAGCAGATCGAACACCGTCTTCGCAGCGATTTCCTGCCGTATCTCAGCGTCAGTTCTTCCTGCGAAACCCGCACAATAAGGCATCCTCTCCATGAGGAACATCAGTGTATTCGACAAATAAACATCCGTTGCCTCACGATCAGCCTGGGTGGGATCCTCCCAATAAGTGCGTATTGTAAAACCAATGTGCTCCTCTCGGAGCCGGCGGTTGATGTGGTCGAGGATTGGCTCAAGTTTCAAAGGGACTTCGTTCGGCAGATGAACTTTCAAGTTCACCAGCTTCCTGTTCATCTGGTTGATATCATCTACAGGGATGAATTTCCCCCTCCCCTCAATAACACTCCACGACACGCGAGCGTGACTGGTTTGGTGGAGACTCGTGCAACATTGCAGAAAGCACGCTGCCATGGCGCACGCGCAGATCATTACTGAATCTGGTGAAACTGCCTTGATCATCTCTCGGTATCCTTACGGGTCTCGGCTCACGTCCCAACATCAGCCGTTCTTTTCATCTTTGCCTTCATCGCCCCACAGGGATGTGTGATCGCCGGCACAGCCTCGGGGTTCAACTCCAGATTTCTAATTGGGCTTCAACGTCTCCGAAGCGCCCGCTGCCGCTTCGCGAAGGATCACGCAGTTGTATTTTCGCGCATACTCATGCGCGATCGGCTGCAAGCGAAACTGTTCCTTTCCTCTTATGCAATCCGTAGTTCCTTTGATCATTCTCACACCGTGTTTCGCGGGAATCCGCGAGCCCGTAACATCTCCAGTAGCAACCGGGACGTGCTCCGCAAACCCCATGACGCTCAGAAGGCGCCTGTCCCCATGTCTGAGGGCGCTGATTGCATCGGCTTCCGGATTCGATTTTTCAATCTGCCTCAATTCAGCCAATTCCTCATCCGTTGCAACGATCTCAGGCCCAGGAAAGATCAGCGTGTAGAACACACTAACGGCAGCAAGTCCGGTGATCACTCCCGCAACAAACCAACCAAAGACCCATTTCTTACTCATCGGTTCAGTCCGGGCTGATGATCTTGTGTTCCAGCTCTTTCCCGCGCTCCGTGCCGGACACTTTGCCGCCGATTCCCTTGCTCGATCGGGATAATGCAATCACACCACAAACCGCTGTCAGAAGTCCCGCCGTTTCGGTCAACATGCTGATCGGGAACAACAGTCGCGCCGTTTCCTTGTTTATCTCTGCATTCAAATACGCGCTCAAAATCACCGGAAACCTTAGTATTTCCGTGACGGCCTCAAGACCGAAGCCAATCGCCAAGAGAAGAAGGCCGCGGGAAAACACTTTCCTGACACTGTAACCCAATATCCCCGTCGCAGCAGTACAGAGCACGATTGCAACCAAGCTGTAAATCAAAGCGTTCGTATACATTACATCACTTTCGCAGGCGTGTGTTCTTGCGGGAGTGGCCGGAGATTCACAACGGCCAGGCTGATGATGGCGGCAACGTTCAAAACAATCTCTGCGGGCCTGATCCACCTCGACACGGTGCTGAAAGCTGCAAACGTCTCCCCGCCAGGCATCACACTGACCACGTGTTGAACTCGGAGTTCGGCGACCAACCCCGTGCCATCAGTGAAAAAACCCAACAGGCTTCCAAGCCCAAGCAATAATAAACCGACCTTGTAGCGCCCCCTTATGCCATACAAAGCGGCTACGAGGATCACAGCATCTGCAATCACATAGGCTGCGCTAATGAACAGCATGTAGAAATTGAACATGGCCGCAAACATATGCTCTTGTCAGATGTCTGAGTTGACCTCGATGTGATTGCGTTCTCCCACGGCTTGTGACCTCGGTTTCCTCATTTGTCGCTGACGCCGATGCCCGATTTCGTTTCGCTGCCGTTTCACCGCCACCGATTTCGGGGGACATGATGGGTTGTTTGGGGTGAAAATCAAAGCCTGTTTTGGGGATGCAAAATGGCTTGCAAGCCCTGTGCGATGCGAGGGAAATAGCATGGTGACAAGGAACACTCACTTTTTTGTTCTAAGAAGACCTCTATGAAATTTCGGCTGGCAGTCTATGGCACAATGTCCGTCCTCACGTTGGCTTCTGTGACGCAGGCAAACGACGGATGGACCCTCAACGAGGGCGCGCGGATTCCTTTCCAACATCCCCTGCCTTCGATGCGCGCTGAAGGCCGGAAAAACGGCACCTATAACAACAAGGAAATGGGCATGCCCTGCATCCTGACAACAAAGGACGCCGCGCTCGGGGAGATGATGCAGCAACTGCGCAATGTGATCTGGGCCGACCGCCGTCTGGTCTTCATTGACGGCAAAAAACTCACGTGCAGCAACAACTGGATTCGCGACCACGTGCACGAGATGAAAGGGTATTGCCACTGGGAATACGAGCTGGGCTCCTTCCTGCAATTCATTATCGACACGCAGCGGGCGGACGGCTGCTATTTCGAGCTGATCAAGCAGATGGACGATTTCCACTGGAAAATGGTCAACCCCGATTGTTACAGGCTCTATCCGGAAGACAACCTCTCTCTCGTCCGCCTGGAGCTGGAGGCGGACATCGAATACCTTGTGGTCGAAGGCAGCCTGCAGTACTACCGCGTAACGGACGACGCGGCGTGGCTCAAAAGCGTCCTGCCAAAACTGGAACAAGGCATTAATTTCATCACCAGCGATCCCAAGCGCTGGGACAAAGAGCGCGGTCTGGTCAAGCGCGCCTTCACCATCGACACGTGGGATTTCACCTTCGACGCCCATTCGTCAACCAACCGCCGGATAGAAGCGAACACGCCCATGGCCATCATGCACGGCGACAATTCGGGCGTTTATCAGGCCATGAGCCAGTTGGCCTGGATGAACGACCGTTTCGGAGATACGCAAAAAGCCAGGGCGTGGAAGCATCGAGCGGAAACGATCAAGGCCAATATGTTCACCCATCTTTGGAACGGCAGATTTTTCATCCACCAGCTTCCTCTGGGGCACTCCGGTGTGGACAATCGGGAACACGAGCGTCTTTCGCTTTCCAACACCTACGACATGAACCGGGGCGTGACGACGGTGGCACAGTCGCGATCCATCATCCAGGAGTACATGCGCCGCAGAACGACAACCTCGGCCTTTGCGGAGTGGTTTTCGATCGATCCCCCGTATGAGCTTTTCGGCCGCTACAAACCAGGGGAATACGTCAACGGAGCCATCTCGCCCTTTACCGCAGGCGAGCTGGCCAAAGCAGCCTTTCAAAACGGCTATGAGAAATACGGGTGGGACATCCTTCTCCGCCTCCAAACCATGATGCGGCAAAACGACGGGAAAGTCTATTTCCTCTACTCGCCGAAGGACGGCCAGCCGCAGGGCGGCGGACCCAGCGCGTGGGGCGCAGCCAGCCTGCTCTCGGCCATCGACGAGGGTCTCGCCGGCGTCAAAGATGTCGGCAGCGGCTACGACGCCATCGCCTTCTCACCCCGTTTCCCTGTGACCGGCTACTCGGAGCTGCGCTACATCACGGGATACGAGAAAAGCGGGAAGGTGGTTGATATCCGCTATATTCAAACAGACGCGGGGATGCGTTATCATCTCCGTTCTCCGGCCCGCGAAATCCAGGCGCATATCCTGCTCCCCGATGGGAAACGTTGCTCTCATCTTTGGGTTGACGGCAAGGAACACGCCTTTACCGTTTCAAGGGTCGGGGACTCCGCCTACGTTGATTTCAACTGCAATCCGGGCGGAAAAGGAACAGCGAATCTGGAACTGTTGTTTTTACAGGGGCGACACTGATTAACGGGTGTGATTTAATGATGTGCAGAAGGTTTCGTTATTATGAGAATACATGAAAAGTTGGTCGCAGCCATGGCCCTCTGTTTCTTTGGAACAGGCCTGTTCGTTTTTTCAGCAGAACCAAACAAGAAAGCAACCGAAGATCATATTGAGGTGGTCCGGTATGCAAAATTCGGAGCCGTCGGAGACGGTGTGACCGATGATATCGAGGCCATAGTCCGGGCTCATGAATTCGCCAACCAGCACGGGCTGCCCGTAAAGGCCGACGAAGGGGCCACCTATTACATCGGGGGAAAGAACAAGACAGCTATCATCCAGACGGACACCGATTGGGGAATGGCCAGATTTGTCATTGACGACACCGCCGTCTTGAACCGCAATGCGCACATCTTCATTGTCCAATCTTCCCTGAAGCCGTTCGCGCTCAAGGGGATCTCTTCTCTCAAGAAGAGTCAGCCCAGAATCGAAGCTTCGCTGCCCGGAAGCTGTCTCATCAGCGTTTCCAATTCTCGTGTCAAACACTTCATCCGGTTCGGATTGAACCAGAACAATGGCTCCCCGCAAACCGACGCCTTCATTGCGGACAAGGACGGCCGGATTGATACGAACACGCCGATCATTTGGGATTTCGACCCGATCACAAGAATCACCGCCCATCCGATGGATAAGACGCGGCTGACCATCACCGGCGGACGGTTTACCACGAAAGCCAACACTGACGAATCGAGATACAGCTACTACAGTCGGGGGATTGGGATTAGGCGTTCAAACGTCGTGGTCGATGGAGTGGAGCACCGCATCACTGGCGAGGGAGAGCATGGCGCGCCGTACGGCGGATTTATTAACATCAACTCTTGTGCCAACGTTACGGTACGAAATTCAACCCTCACCGGGCACAAGACGTTTGTGACGATCGGCTCGGCGGGCAAACCGGTCAGCATGGGGACTTACGACATTTCCCTCAACCAGGCGCTCAACATCGCCTTCATAAATTGCAGTCAGAGCAATGACATCAAGGACCGCAGCCGCTGGGGCATCATGGGCTCCAACTTCTGCAAGAACCTCCTTCTCGATAAGTGCAACTTCTCTCGTTTTGATGCCCATCAAGGGGTCGCCAACGTTACAATCCGCAATTCGACGCTGGGCCATGCGGGGATCAACGCCATCGGCTTTGGCACGCTGGTCGTGGAGAACAGCACGGTTTACGGAAGCAGTTTCATCAACCTGCGCTCCGATTACGGCAGCACCTGGCAAGGCGAGTTCATTATCAAGAACTGCGTTTTCGTTCCCTCCTGCGGCAGACCCGCCACGGCGGCTCTGATCAGTGGATCCTATTCGGGCCAGCACGACTTCGGTTATACCTGCTACATGCCTAAACAGATTGCCATCGACACGCTGCGGATCGATGACACCCATCATCCCGATAAATATCGCGGGCCGGCCATTTTCTCCAACTTCAACGCGAAGTTTACAGACGATTCCTACAAGGAGAAATACCCGAATGTTAAGACCGAAAAGGTGGTTTTGAAAAATGTAGCCACCGCCAGCGGCAAACCTCTGAGACTCAGTGATAATCCCTTCATGTTTAAAGGCGTGAAGGTGGTCATCCCATAATAAGCATCGGGTTATCCAATAAGTTAATGCTGGAACCAGTCCCAGCCATACTTCTATAGGCCGGGCCCCCGACCCGGCGATCATCATCATGAACGATCGCCACGTGAGGGCATGTGGCCTACATCGAAATCCATCTTCCACAATGCGTGTCAACGCGTTCAGATGATTCAACCCCATTGGGGTAGATCATTGTTTGGACGTATGACCCAGGGTAGCGCGTGCCGCGCAACCCCGGGCTGAGTGATGAAATCCCTTCAGGATTTCCGGCGACGGATGGTGAGATGAACACTACAGTGGGACAGGCATCTTGCCTGTCTATGGATGATGATTGGACAGGCGGGACGCCTGTCCCACTTTGTTGGCGTTCTCTCCGCGCTCTCCGCGCCTCTGCGGTGAATCCGTCTCCACCGCTTCGCGTTTCGCGCTTTCCGCGTCCCGCCTGTCCCACGTTTGATTGACGCGCCGCCGGCCTCGTGACAATCTCTGTGCCTCAAGGTGAAACCGGTGGGCAGCCGCATCGGCCCGCCGGGGTGAAGCAAACATACAGTCAGGGAGCTGGAATCATCATGTATCTCTGGAATACGAAGGCACTGGCCAAAGAACTCCGCGACGGCACGCTCACCGAGCGGGAGCGCATGAAGTATTTCCTGCTGTTCATGACGCTGATAGCCGTGGGCTCAGACAACTTGTTCAGCCATCCAGAGCCGATTTCATCTGCGAGGATCATCCTGTCCGCCATCAACATCATCGCCACGGTCGGGGGTACCTATGGCGCTTATCGCATCAATCGCGCCGGGGATGACAGAGACTTCATCGCCCGCGCCATTTGCCTCTCGATACCCCTTACCATACGCATCTTCGGACCTATTCTAGGCGTTTGGGGCGCATGCGAATTACTTCTTTGGATTGTCGGGGAAGCGGCCCCTGAATCGTCAGAGCCACAGACGGGCTGGGTTAGCATTATTATCGTGCTCATCTTCGAGGTTGTGTACTATTGGCGTCTTTGGCACCACATCGCCTGGGTTTCGAGACCCCAGGCGCCGCCGGACACGCTCGCGGGAGTAAACTCACGCAAGTTCGGCTGCTGGCTGGCCGGCATCGCGGTGGCGCTGTTTCTATGTGCGGTTCTGGGGATTGGGGTCGCTGCGACCTTCCTGTGCGAGCGTGGCATCAATAAGTCCCGCGAAGGTGTCTGGGACGAAGCCATTACCCACTTCACTCAAGCCATCCGACTGTCTCCCCAATACGCCCCCGCCTACTACGAACGCGGCGTGGTCTTCTCCCGCCAAGGTGATCATGACAAGGCGATCGCTGACTTTGACAAAGCCATCGAACTCGACCCGAAAAACGCCCGCGCCTACTACTACCGGGCTATCGCCTACAACAACAAGGATGATTGTGCCAGGTGATTGCCGACTGCACCCGCGCCATCGAGCTCGACCCCCGATACGGCCACGCCTACTGCTTCCGTGGCATGGCCCGCTGCAGCAAAGGTGATTATGACAAGGCGATTGCTGACTTGGACAAAGCCATCGAACTTGATCCGAAAAACGCCCGCGCTTCCTACTGGCGCGGACTCGCCTACTGCTGGAAAGGTGATTATGCCAAGGCCATCGCTGATTGCACCCGCGCCATCGAGCTTGATCCGGAAGACGGTCGTGGCAGTTACTACCGTGCCTGTGCCTATTCCATGCAACACCGTTGGAGCGACGCGCAGGCCGATTTGCGCCGGTGTTGTGAATGGGCGGACTCGAAGATGCAGGATTACGCGCACTTGATGCTCTGGGTCGTCGGCTCGCAGTGGGGCCAGAAGGAGGCTGCGGACAAGGAACTCGCGGCTTACTTTGACAAGCGCGACAACGCCGCCGACCCGTGGCCGGCTCCGATCGCGGAGTTCCTGCTCGGCAAAATCAGCGAGGGCAATCTGATGGCGGCGGCGGCCTCGCCTGACGCAAGCAAAGAGCAGGCGCGGCGCACGGAAGGATGGTATTACGCGGGCATGAAACGGCTGCTGTCGGGTGACAAGGCTGCCGCGGCCGACTGTTTCCGAAAATGCGTGGCGATGGGTCGGAAGGGCCGCGTGAATTATTACTGCGCCCAAGCCGAACTGAAGGCGCTCGGCCTGTAGGGCGGATGACTTTCATATGGAGCTGGCAGAGATAATGCCATTGACTGCAGAGTTGTGTTGAAGACCATGACATCGGATTGAATCTCATGAGCTCACCGGACATCCCGCCCGTCATTGTGCCCGCGACACCCAAGAGGAAACACGGGCGGTTGTTCTACGGCTGTCTGGCCAGCATCGGGCTGGTGGTGTTTCTGTCGCTGAGCGCTGTCGTGATATGGATGATGGCCGTGACCTGTTTCTACGAGACCGGCCTCGATAAGCGCCGCGAAGGCGACTGGGACAGCGCCATCACCCACCTCACTCTGGCCATTCAGCTGAGTCCCAAACACGCCGACGCCTACCGCGAACGCGGCGTTGCCTTCCACCGCAAAAATGATTATGACAAGGCGATCGCTGACTTTGACAAAGCTATCGCGCTCGGCTCGAAAGACGCCGTCGCCTACTGCGAACGCGGCGTCGCTTACAGCTGGAAAGAACAAACCGACCGGGCGATTGTGGACTATGGCAAAGCCATCGCGCTCGATCCCAAATACGCCCGCGCCTACCAGAACCGCGGCATTGCCTACAGAGCCAAAAGACAGTATGACCTCGCGATCGCTGACTTGAACAAAGCGATCGAACTCGATCCCAAATCCGCCCTCGCCTACTTCGAACGCGGCATCGCCTGCACTCGGAAAGACCAGAACGACCGGGCGATGGCCGACTTTGGCAAAGTGATCGAACTCGATCCAAAATACGCCCGCGCCTATTACAGGCGCGGCATCGTCTACAACACGAGATGCCAGTACGACCAGGCAATTGATGAGTTTGACGAGGTCATCAGGCTCGAACCCACGCACGCCCGCGCCTATTGTGGCCGCGGCGCGGCCTTCATCGGCAAGAAGGATTACGACCAGGCGATGGACGACTTGACCAAAGCCATCGCGCTCGAACACGAATGCGCGCGCGCTTACCGAAACCGCGGCGTCGCCTACAACAACAAAGAGCAGTATGACCGGGCGATTGCTGATTTTGACAAATCCATCGAACTCGACCCGGAAGACGCCACCGCCTACCGCCAACGCGGCGTGGCCTTCCTCAGCAAGCGGGATCATGGCAAGGCGATCGTTGATTTGAACAAAGCCATCGAACTCGATCCGAAAGACGCCACCGCCTATTACAGCCGCGGCATCGCGCACTCTTGGGAAGATGATGACAAAGCGATTGCCGACTACACCCGCGCCATCGAGCTCAGCCCGAAATACGTCGACGTTTACGGCTGCCGCGGCGTCGCCTACAGCCGCAAGGATGACTATGACCAGGCCATCGCCGACTGCACCCGCGCCATCGAACTCGATCCCAAATCCGCCTGGGCCTACAGCGCCCGCGGCGGCGTCCAGCAGTGGAAAGGCGACCCGGATGCGGCGATGGCCGACTACACTCACGCCATCGAGCTCGACCCGAAGTATGCCCGCGCCTACTACAAGCGTGGTCTCAACCGCGGCGGAAAAGGTGATTATGAGAAGGCGTTGGCTGACTGCACCCGCGCCATCGAGCTTGACCCGAAAGACGGCGACGCCCGTTACCACCGGGCCTGTGTTCATTATATGCAACACCGTTGGAGCGACGCGCTGGCCGATCTCCGCCGAAGTTGCGAATGGGGTGACTCGACGACGCGGGATTGGTCATACTTGAGGCTCTGGGTGGTCCGCTCGCAGTTGGGCCAGAAGGAGGCCGCGGACAAGGAACTCGCGGCTTACTTTGACAAGCGCAGCAAGGCCGTCGACCCGTGGCCGGCTCGGGTCGCGGAGTTCCTGCTCGGCAAAACCCGCGAGAGCGATCTGATGGCGGCGGCGGCCTCGCCTGACGCAAGCAAAGAGCGGGAACAGCGTGCGGAAGGATGGTATTACGCGGGCATGAAACGGCTGCTGTCGGGTGACAAGACTGGCGCGGCCGACTGTTTCCGAAAATGCGTGGCGATGAATCGCAAGGGCCGCGTGTATGATTACTGCGCCCAAGCCGAACTGAAGGCGCTCGGCCAGTAGGGAGGATGACTTGGAGCCGACGACCGTCGGCGCCTGCAAGTAGCCGCGTCACTCCGTGACGCGCCTGGAGTTTGGCTATCCCTGAGAGAGGAAAAGGGCACCAGCGAGAGGATTGGGGGATTTTGGGTGGCTCTGGTCTGTGGAAGAACCTGCCCAGAAGCC
>Ga0265297_10005918_pt1 | contig 18194 bp, 21 predicted proteins | sample Munlanlwell13791_FD_192502 | JGI IMG/M metagenome (GOLD analysis project Ga0265297, IMG submission 192502) | Leachate microbial communities from a municipal landfill in Southern Ontario, Canada - Leachate well 137-91 | ecosystem: Engineered > Solid waste > Landfill > Unclassified | place...
GAGCTACAGAAATAAACGACAGCCTGCGCGGTGGCGGAACGATCAATGGGAACCTGGGCGTTTGCACAAGCGGAACTCAGAACGGGAAATTTGAAGTGAGAGGGCTGGGGCCTAGCGGTTATTGTGTATATTTTGCGACCTGCACAGATGCGAGTCCGCAAACGCGCACATTTATGACCGATACAGGTGAGTTTACACTTTTCAAACTAGGGAAACAGGTGCAAATAAACCCCAACTATCAGTCAAACAATACAAAAGTACAGTTTAAGGTTGATGCCGACATGGAGGTATGGTTTACGATAGGCAATACGTCATGGTTGCAGTTTAACGCTTCGACGACAACTATTAATAACGTACCTAAATTCGCCGGAACAAACACGACAGGCGCAGGCAACGCGGCTCTTGGAACTAGCAACTGTCCGGCAGCCACTCCGACGGCTGTTTATACATGGATTAAAGCGGTTGCCGCCGACGGGTCAACGGTGTATATACCGTGCTGGAAATAGCGCAATGAATCCTGTTTGTGAGGAAAAATGAAAATAAAGATCGTCTTACTGCTTCTCTTTGCGTCCAGTAATGTATTTGCTCTTACGACGGGGAATATAATATCGCAAGTACGACTCATGGAACGAGATTGCAACTCTGACAATTACAGATATACAGATCAGACTCTTATTGATCGCATAAACATTATTCAGGATGAAATATCAGCCAAAACGTTCTGTATACAGAAGCGGTACTATATCAGCACTTCTTCGAGTACGCAGGAGTATCGGCTGCCGTCTGACTGTCAGAACATAATACGCGTAGGGTATCTAGTTTCGGGTTCAACGGATGCCTATAAAAAGCTTCCCTATACGACTATTGCCGGACAGGACAAAGAGAACGGATACTGGCAGAACCTTGCTGACGGTACTCCTAAAGAATATTACCGCCGTGCTGATTATGTTGGTCTTGTCCCTGTCCCGTCGGATGCTTATAGCGGAACAAACTATATTCAGCTTGATTATAATACGCGGGCATCAAGCGTTTCTCTCACTACCGATATACCGTTAAATGGAAATTACAATCTGTACGCATTTCATCAGGCAATTATTTACGGTGTTGCGGCTATGTGCGAATACGATAAAGGAAATATTGCTAATTATGGCGCATTGCAGACAGTTTACAACGACTGGCTCACAAGAATTAAAGAGATTTATTACACGGAACCTGACAAGAACCTTAACTTTACAAAATGAAGAGAACTATTGCGGTATTACTTCTTATTGCAGGTTTAACATATAGTGGCAACGCCGCAGACGCTCTCTATTCAATTGATACCGACAATACAGGATTTGGCGGGGGAATAGATTTTGTCTCTATCGACAAGGTTGGATCAAAGTTTTCTCCGATTGGCGGGATTCTGAACGTCAACACTGACCGATACAACGAGATTACTAAACGCAATGGGAGTATTGCCTATAACGCTACGCCGACGCCCGGAGCACTCAAGCATCGGCGCGGATACGTTTACAATCAGGCCGACGGTGACAGTTATATCGTAATCAATACCAGCAAAAGTATTGTTGCCACGAAAGGTGACGGAACATTTACAACAGTCATTTCTACGCTTACCGATGCCGCAGAATCAGACTTTACGACCGCTGAAGATTGTCTGTACTTTACTAATGGCATAGATGCGCCCGGAAAGTGGGACGGGACATCTCTTACAAACTATACCATAGCCAACTCTACATACTACCCGCAAAACTGCAAATACATAGCTAATTTCCGTAGCCGCAACTGGATGGCAGGCGATTCTGTGTACAGGAACAGGGTCTACTATACGCAAGCTTATGCTCCTGGCCTTACGGACAATGCGTACAGAACATACGCAGATTCAAATCTTAACCCGCTGTTTATTGATCTAGGAACTGGCGATGGAGATTATATCACAGGGATTCAGGTGTGGAACGGGCGGCTTCTAATTTATTTCAAGTACAAGATATTTGAAATATATGAATACAGTACAGGAGAGTTTGCGTATAACATGCTCTCAAGCAATATCGGATGCCTGTACAGCACCACGCTTGATGTTCTTAACGGGTTCCCGATATTTGTGAGTCATAGAGGTATAGAGCAATTCGATGGAAGCCAGCTTGTTACTAAATCAATGCCGACCGATTATTATGTTAAAGGTTTACGGCAACTTGTATTTGAGCAAGGAGAGATAGTGCTTGATAGCGCGGAAGATTGGGGAGCAGGTACAGGAGTTAATGTAGATACGACAACATCTCCCGGATACGTTGTATTAAGATCATCAGTTACAGGTGTAATAGTAATAGGCAATGAGGGCGGGGTAAATGTTAGTCAGGCATACAATAGTAAAAAGTATTGGCGGCAGGCGTTTTATACGAGCGTAACATCCAGCATAAACTATACATTCTGTAATATTTACAGAAGAAATAATTATCCCGGCTCATCCGCTTATCGACCGGATGCTGTTGGAATATATGATAGCGGTATGGTTTTACTTTCATCTGCGCCAGTAATAAGCGATGGTGTTGGAGATGGTGGGGCAATAATGCCATCTATAACACTTACTGCCAATACGACATACTACATAATGTACACAATGAAAAGTGTCGGTCTTACTACAGAATTGAATTATATTACCTGCGGGGCAGAAGCATCGACGAATAAGACAAAATTTATGGAATATTCATTAAATGGTACGGGGTGGGGATTTGCTGACGGAAGCTATCTCAACACATACATGGATTTTGAGATAGCCTATTTTACCTATTACAACAATGGCAGCTATGTAATGCCTATAAAAGAAGCTACAAGTTGGGGGAGCTGGGGTGTCTTCAGTGCGCAAGAAATAGTGCCGGAAGGAAGCGATATATCATACTACGTTGTGACCTCTACGAGTATATACAACATAAACACTAATCCAGCTCATAGAATACTAAACAATACACCGATCAATTCAACTGTAGGGCCGTATATAAAGATAGTATCCACAATGACAAAGAGCACAGAATCGAGTATTCCTAAGTTTTCTTCTTTCAGGGTAGGCTACTACGGGAACGACAACAACGTGCCCACTGGAAAGGCATGGAATGACAGGTACTATTTGTCTGTAAACACGGGAACAGTAAGTTCTCGAAACGATATGACGCTTGTATTGCAGAAAAATGGAGATTTCACGCGGTACAGCATAGGCGCAGGGTGCTTTGTTGTGTACCGCGATAAACTCTATTATGGTGACGCTCTTGATACTGGATACCTTTTCCAGATGGAGGTGTCTAATCTTTATACGGATAACGGGAAAGTATACGAGAGTTATTGGACGTCAAAAAAGATAGCGTACAATCCGATTTATAAAAATACCACAAAAGAGTTTTGGCTCACGGCGGCAGGTATAGCCGGAACTCTTGATCTGAGTTACAACTTTGATGATTATGATGGCGCATGGATAGATAAAAGCATTGCCATAACAGCCACAAGAAAGATAAGCGTTAGCAAGGTGCATATAACACCGTCGTGTTATGCGCAGTTGTTTCAGTTTAAAATCGGCAATTCAAGTGCGGTGGATTTCAGGATTAAACGCATAGATTTGCTTTACGATGATGTGCCATGCGCGGAATAATAATAATAACAATTGCTGCCTTATTCTCAATAAGTGCCAATGCCAGGCAGACACCCAAATACGATATATACTCTCTTGGAAACGATAGAAACTCGGTACTGAGAGTAAGGGATAACTTTAGAGATATTTACCAGAACAAGTTAGATGCAAGCTATCTGGACGAAATAGAGACGATAAAGATGCCTGCCGGTGCAATCAGTATGTACGGTGGGGCAACTGCTCCTGAGGGGTGGCTGCTGTGCGATGGCGCGGCAGTTTCAAGATCAACATATGTGACACTGTTTACAGCGATAGGCACGACGTTCGGCACAGGCGACGGTTCGACGACGTTTAATCTGCCAGACTTCCGTGGCGTATTTCCCAAAGGTGCAGGGACAACTAACCGCGCCGCTGGAAAAGATGCTGCCGGAAACTACTATACAGGAACGCTTGGGACGTATTCACAGGATAAGATGCAGGGGCATTATCACAATTTTCCGCGGTCAACGACAGGGACGAGTGCGCCAAAATATATATGGTCTACGGCGAGTCAGGCGCGGGTTAACCCGCACTATGCCGATTACGATAACAACGCTAAAGCGACAAGCCCGGCGACAGATGGAGCAAACGGAACTCCACGAACAGGAGTAACTACGGAGCCACAATCATTGACGGTAACATTCATAATAAAGTATTAAGCGGCAAGCGAAGCGGTGGAATGGAGGAATAGTATGGGACAAAATCACAACAAATGGTTGCCTATTTATTATCAGGACTATACAGACAAAGCAACAAAAGCGGGGCAGACCGCGCTTTCTCAGGAAGAGTGGCAGAGCAAATATCTCGGCCCGCTTAATGACGATACCAATTACGAAGCTGCGCGCGGAAAATATGAAAAGGAATTTGTTACTGCATTAAAGAACAAATACAACGAAAAAGCAAAGGAATACGCCAATCTGTCCGGGAAAGAATATACGCCCTATCAAGGGAGCACGGCGTTTGACGATATAATCGGCGCGTATGAAAATCTTGTAAGTCAGACAGAATACGCGCAGGAAACTTATGATGAGCGTATAGCCAAAGAAAAGGAGTTAGAGTACGAGTTTGTCATGCCGGAAGAATGGCAGACAATCGAAGACATGGCAAATGAGACGGTAAAGAGCGGGATGCCGACGCTCGACCCGACCCTTGTATCGTCTTGGGAATCTAAGTTAGAGCCTACTTATGCGCCCGTGCGCGAGAAATTAAAAGAGAACATGGCGAGTTATTGGGCGTCACTATTTCCGCAGGGTGGAGGAAGTAGCAAGCAAGCAGTAAACAATATGGGGCAGCTGAACGATTTTGAAATGAACAAATTCAATACAGCTCTAGGGTTTGCTCAAACTGATCTTGCCAATCAAATCAACAACTACTTAAACGCTCAAAGCCAGCTTTCTGGGATAGGGCAGTTTAAAGCAGCTTCTGATCAGTTTAAATCTTCGTCCGACGCGGCAAACTATTGGAATCAGGTTGCTCAGAACTGGACGCAACAAAAATATGAAATGGACGCGGCAGCCGCACAAAACTACTACAACAAACAGTCAGAACTTGCAAAGTATCTTGCCGAAATACAAAAGCCGCAACAGGCAGACTTTTTAACGTCTATGACACCGTATCTTGTTCAGGCAGGAGCGCAGTTAGGGTCAGCAGCTATTATGTCTTCTAGGGACTATAAAAAGGAAATAGAAGATAACAAGATTGACAGCATTGCAACAATTAAAGGGCTGGATATTAAGAACTATAAATACAATTGGGAAGAAAAGCAGCGTATAGGAGTTATTGCGGAGGACACTCCTGACATACTGACTACTGACGACAAAAAGGCACTAGACGTTGTGAACATGTTCGGCGTTATGATGGACGCTATGCAGAAGATAATTTCCAGGATTGAAGCGTTGGAGGCTAAAAATGCCTAATTATGAATTTCCGATGGGAGCCTACTTACAAGCGTTTCAGAACAAATATGCGCAGGAAGAGGCGCAGAAGCCGAAGATAGGCGAAGCGTTGGCGCAAGGGATAACCAGCGGAGTTAATATGGCGGTTAATATGCACCAAAAAGATAAGGAGCAATATAAAGAAGCATATCTAGAGTATTTAAAAAGAGAAACTAAAGATAGACCTCTTCTTGATAATTCAAATAAAGAGTTAGGCCCCGATGTCGCTGCGGAAGTGATTGCAGGATTATACTCTGATAAGATTACTCATAAAACCAACAAAAACGGTGATATAGTATTGGCCACAAAAAATGGGCAAATGCTGCCGTATCATTGGGGGCCAAAAACAGGCGGGATTAATTTTGTTGACGTTACTCCGACTGCGGAGGATATACAGTTCTGGCAGCAATCTCTGCCGGGATACACCTTGCAGGCAGGGCAGACTATACGAGTTCCTAAAAGCACTTATGAGGTGGTGGCAAGGGGCGTAAATAAACCTAAAAAAACCGAAGAAACGCCAGAAGACAAGCTTGCGAGATTGGAGCAGGAGGCAGCGGCAAGAGCGCGCGGTGCGGATTCTATCACCGGGAAGACAGGGACGCAGCAGCTCAATATTGCTACTCAACTTCGCAAAGAGTTCAACGATATGCCGGAAGTTAAAAGCTTCACCAGTATGGCGCGAAGTTACAAAATAATGCAGTCTGCTCTTAATGAAGCGTTATCAAAGAAGGGGAACGAGTCTAAGTCTGCGGCAGACCAGGCACTGGTAATCACGTTCAATAAAATGCTTGACCCGACTTCTGTGGTTCGTGAAAGCGAGTACGCGAGAACGCCGGAAGGTCAGTCGGCAATGGCTCAGCTTGAAGGGTTTGTCGAAAGGGTCAAACAGGGCGGCGTTGGACTTACTGACGAGAACAGAAAATCGGTTGTTTCAATATCAGGAAAGTTGATGACAGAAGCACAGAACGTATATAGAGAACGCCGCGACGAATTCTCAAGGCTTGCGCAGGATGATTATAAAATTGACCCGCAAATGGTTGTTGGGCGGGATTACAGCCTTCCGGGGCTTGATGCTGGCATAGGAACACCTTCTCCTGTGCCTTCCTCTTCTCCCGTTCCCGTTGGAAACGGCACATCTCCTAAGCCTTCGCCTGCTCCGACTGTTGGAAAAGTGCAAGTGACGATCGAACTTCCTGACGGACGCAGGCAGATTATCCCGGCAATCAATCTTGAAAAGGCAAAGCTGCGCGTGCCAGGACTAAAGGTAATATCGCAATGAAAAAGTACGATCTATCGGACTTAGGGGCTGTTGACGTAGATACTCAGGCTACCGGCGAAAGTTACGACTTGTCCGACCTGGGCGCAGTTGACGCGGAACCGCAAGGCGGAGGAATAAATATAGGTGGCATAACGAAAGAGGCGGCAAAAGCAGCAGTAACGCCTCTTGTGCCTGTCCCGCTCCCCGGAACACCTGAAACGCTTGTAACGGACGTTGCAAAGAACCCTTCCGCGCAGCAGTTTGCGCTAGGTGCTGCTAATCAAACGCTAGGCGGCCTTCCCGCGCCTATTATGAAGGCGCAAGGCGTAGCGGTGCCGGAGCCTCAAACGCCTACAGAACGGGCAGCGCGGACGGTTGGTAATGTTGTGGGGTTCGCTGGCGGCGGCCCGTCCAGGCTTGGCGTTATGGCCGGGAAGAAGGTGCTTCCTAAATTGGCGACTGAGGGAGTTTTGCGCAAGGCTGGCAGACTTGGCGTTGAAGGTGCGACTGCCGGGGCATTGTCAACTGATGCCGAAAACCTTGCCGATGTGATAAACCCAAAAGATAAAGCTATCAGAACTGGGATATTTGCTGGAACGGGTGCCGCGCTTCCTCTTGTTCCTAGTGCAGCGCGGTTTGTATCTAAAAATGTAGGAGGGATTACCGACGCGACGGTAAAGGTAATAAATAGACTTGGCCCAAAACGAGTGTTTTCTCCAGAAAAAGCGGATGCCGCATATATTGGCAAAGACATTGTTCCTCAGCTTCGGGCAAAACTGGCAGATGGAATAGCTAAAAAGGATACGGGTATTGTAAAGAAAATGACGAATATCGGCATACCGAAAGAGGAAGCCGAAGCTATCAGTTCCCTTTCCAATGAAAATAGAAGTCTGCTTTCAAAGATAGTCAAAGGAACGAACGAGAACATTGATACTGTACTTGAAAGACAGAAAGCGAAGGCTATGAAAGAGTATGGGGAAGCAATTAAAAATATACCAGAAGATATAAAGATACCGTATAAAAAGACGCTAGAGAGAATGAAAGAAGAGTTGCAGGGTATGGGGTGGCTCGACTTAACCGGAAACCCGACAATCAATCAGGGCATTAAAAACCTTGAACGTGACCGGATACTAAGCATATACGGATTTATGCGCGACAACGTAAAAAATGGGCTTACAAAGCAGCAAGTGCTTGCCCTTCGCAACGATTTTGAGGCTGCGGTAACAGGAAACACCAAGTTTGACCGTATCATATTTCAGACGCAGAAAGACGTTACAAGCGCATTTGAAAAGCAGCTTATTAGGGAACGCGAAAATCTTATGAAAACAGTGCCTAACACAAACGCTGTCATAGCTTCGATTAAGGAAGCTAATAAAAAGTATTCCGACACTATGACGCTGCTACAGCTCAATAAGACTTTCAAAAAGACCGGAGACGAGAGTTTTAATGTGTTTTTACAGGGCAAGCTCAATCAGCTCGGCGACCCGAAACGTTTTCAGGAGCGGCAGACTTGGCGCAACATCATGGGACAGAACCTGTTCGACGATCTTGACGCGCATTTCGCTAATAAGGATTTTAATCTTGTATCAGATGTTCCGGGCGCGGGCGGTGGTATGACTACCAGTCGTTCAGGAATTACGAAGGCCGCCACTTCTGGATTAACAAAGAGATATTACAAAGACGTAAAGCCTTTTGTGAAGAAAGCAGGGGAATCAATCCCTTCTTCAACGATTGCTGAGTCATTGAATGAGGTTATAAGATGAAACAGATATCATCTTTCAAACTGCTGCTTTTATTAATGGTGATTGCCCCGGCAATGTGTTATGCAACAGTAATGACTGATAGCCTGCGTGGTGGCGGTACGGTTAATGGAAATCTTAATATAAACGGTACAGGCACATTTCAGCAGATTAACAGTACGAAACTTAACGGGATATATATGCAAACGACATCAACTGGGACAATCCTTGAATTGGAGGGCACCTATTACGATTACGGCAAATACTGGTCTGCATCTAATAGCTTTAATTATGTGCAGCAGTTGGCGATGTCGAGCGATGGAAGAATCCAGACTGTAATTAACTGGAGCGGGCCGACTTACATATCTACTGACACTGGCAAGACATGGGGAATATCCGACGCAACTAATTCGGAACATCTTTTCTTGTCAATGTCGGGAGACGGAAGAGTGCAGGCGAGAAGCATATACAACTATAATCCGGGCGGTGTCTGTATTTCAACTGACACGGGTGCAACCTGGGTAAGTAGGCTTGGAGGAGCAGACTTTACGGGAATCTCGGTTTCAAGGGACGGAGGAGTAATCACTACCATAAATCAGACCGGAAATATATATGTGTCTACTGATAGCGGGAATACATGGGTTAATCACTATAGCATTCAGGGGGAGGGTGATTTGGGTAAGGGCGTTGCGCTGTCGTATGATGGGACAATACAGATCGTGTCTACCGATGACGCGGGATTGTTTGTTTCAACCGATACCGGAAAGACGTTTGTACAAACACAATTTACAGATATTCATTTCGATGGAAAGTCTACTGGAATATCGTCTGACGGAAAGATGCTAATCTCTTGTGACGAAAGGGCCAATGCAAGTGGAGGAGTGTATTTATCAAGCGACGCAGGGCAAACGTGGAGAATTGTTGGCCCGATAACCATATCCGGGTACGGTGGGGCGGCTATATCCGACGACGGAAATATGGTGGCCGTGCAGAGCGGATACAACGTATATGTTTCTACCGACGCTGGAGAAACATGGGGAGCGTACAATTTAGGCGCGCAAGTAAATTCAATAGCTATGAATCCCTCTGCAACACTACTCGTTGCAAGCTCTGGAAATACGCTTTACAATTCCCCTACACCCTATTTTGTAAACAATCTCACACTTAACCCGCGCGGCATTACTGCTTTTAACAATATTACCGCTAGCACGATAACGGTATCAGCTTGTATATTCTCAGACGGAACGGTAATGTCTTCTACGGCAACTTTCGTGTATGCCCCCATTGTTTCTGGTGGATATGTAAAGCGAAGCGGGGACAGCATGACTGGATATTTGAACTTGACTACGTTTACCGCCACAGCATGTATGATCGGGAATAGCGACTATTTATCATTGAACGTGAAATATGATGAATCAGGTGATAACGTTCTCGCTCAGGCCGGAACACCGCAGTCCGTTACGGGAGAATGGTCTGAGAATGTATGCACTCATGCGTGGCAAGCGATCGCGGTATCTTCCGCAGGTGTGCGGCAGGTATTAACGAACTGGGACGGAGACTACAGCGGGCAGCATGTATGGATTTCGTCGGATTCAGGTAATACATGGACAAGAGGAAGCAGCTTTAATAATCCGCAGGCTGTTGCTATGTCAGCAGACGGTAAATATATATTGGTTGGCGTAAATGAAGATGAAAACTATCTGAGCTCGAATTACGGGGCGTCGTTCTCCGGGGTAGGATATGTGTCTTCGCATAGATCAAAATATGATGCCGACATGTCTGATGATGGAACAATTCAGGTTGTGGCAATGCTGACCAATACTGGAAATAGATTGCATTCGTCAATTAATACTGGGGCTAACTGGTCAGAAACCGATATCGGCAGCATTTCGGAATACGGTGTTGCGGTGTCGTCGGCTGGAACCATACAGTCGGTTGTGTCAACGTCGGGGGGAATAGCGGTGTCTACCAATACTGGCGCAACATGGGTAATTTACGGGCCTTCAAAGAGCTGGCAGAAGGGCGGTATAGCGATGTCGGCAGACGGGACTGTGCAGGCGGCTATAGAGAGTAGCGGCTATATATGGGTTTCGACTGATACTGGAAAGACATGGGCGCAGAAAAGCTCTTCAAAGAGTTGGACGGATATTGATGTATCGGCGGACGGGACAAGGCAGATGGCCGTGTGTAGTGATGGGCCTATCTACGCTTCGGAGGATTCGGGGAACACTTGGGCGGTTCAGGATTCAGAGAGAACATGGTACGTTGTCGCGATGTCTGACGACGGAACGGTAAGAACCGCGGCCGTTTCTTCGGGAGATAGGGAATATACCGCCGTGTCTGGGAATATTTACCTTTACGAAGAGACAATTATAGGTGGTTACAAGCCTATCTACCTTAACACGGAGGGTGGAAATGTTACGGTAGGCAGTAATAGTAGCGTGGTTACCATTCCCGGAACACTTAAATCCTATATGCCGCACGGGACTTCTTTGCCAACTACAGGCTACGGCAAATGGGCTTTCTATGGAGACGATACTACGGGAAATGTAGCGGTATCTACGGAAACCGTTACCGGGACATGGTCTTGGAAATATTTGTGGTAGGGCGATGAAAAAACTGACAGTAATATTAACGACATTTGTGCTAATTGCTAATTGTATATTAATTAGCAGCAATATAGCATTTGCGGAAAACAGGTTTACCGATTCATCGTTAAAAGCTGCTTTTGAATCCGACTACGAAACCGAAATTGAAGAGCGGTACATGCCTGTTAAAATACGGCATTATTACGTCGATGAATACAATAACATCTGCTATGTCGACGAAGATGATGGAAAGCTGGCGCGCCGGATTGTATTGATAGGTGCAGGCATTGCCGGGTTAGCTACGATAACGACGGGTGGTATCTTGGCCGGATTTGTGTGCATCATATTTGCTATTGAGTGAGGGAAACATGGGCGAAGAACGAAGAGAAAACGACGTGCGGATTGCGTTGCTTGAGCAGAGCCATCAAGCTATAGAAGGTAGCCTGATACGCATTGAGAAGAAACAAGACACGATAGAGAGCAAACTTGACACTTACAATGCTTACAGGGAGCGGCTTGATAACGCCTGCAAAGCTCTCGACGAACACCGGAAAAACCACTGGCAAGCTCTCACGCTCTACTCAAGCGTCGTCGGCCTTATCGTCGGCGTCATTATAAAGGTGGTGTTTCGATGAAAAAACTGCTTTTAATCATTCCGTTCATCGTCGGATGTAAAACAATTGAAGTCAAACCCGCAGTAGCTAACGTTGACCTCAAACCCGCGCAGGACATGAACGCGGTCAAGGGGGAGGTGTCAGGTGAAATCTCTGCTATCAAAGGTGATCTCGCTGCTATTAAGGGAAACATGGATGCACTTGCAAAGGTTCAGGCTCCGGCTGCACTGGGCGCGAACAATCAGCAGACTAGCGTGGCGGGGAATATGCAGCAGACTTCGACGGTGAGCAATGATACTGAACTGATGAAATACATTGCCGATATGTGGCGCAATATAGCTATTGCGTTGATCGGTATTATAACGCTTTTAATCAAGCAGATGTTCACATTTTTCAAGCGTTACATGTTCTACAAGGAGCAGACGTTCATGCGCATAAGCGGCGAAGAGGAGCGGCAGCGTCTAAAAGAATTGCAGTACGGAAAAAAGAAAAAGGAGGCGTAAAATGTTTGGATGGATTAAGGGACTGTGGGAACACTGGAAACCGACTATCAAAGGCGCAATTATCGGGCTTATTCGCACGAAACTTAAACCCGAAATGGTTAAGTTTATCGTTGCAAAGCGCAGCGAAATTGTTGACGCACTTAATGCGTATTCGCCCGAAGAGAACGCGGAGAAAGCCTGCAAATGGCTTGAAGAGTACTTCGACAGACAGCTCTAAAATGCCAACCTTCGCCACAAACCCTCACAGCGATTGCCCGGAGTGCTTGGCGAGGCTCCGGGAATCCCGGTATGAAATAGGGTTTTTCAACCTTTGCCCGGGATGCCCTTATCGCCATCATTTCAGTATGGGGACGGAGGTAAAAACCATCGAGGAGCACGAAAATGAAAGAAGGCGAAAAGCCTGATTTCAGTTGCCCGAAATGCCGTTGTGAAGATCAGGAAGTCATTGATTGCGATTGCTCCGCTTCAGTTCTAAAGTGTAAAAAGTGTGGGCACAAGCATACTGTTTTCCACGACTACGACGGAGAGTAACCATGAAAGACGAAAGCGCGCTGAAAGCGTTAACCTTCGCGCCGGGTGTTGTGCGGACGGACGCGACCGATGAGGTGATCTGGCGTTATGACGACTTATTTCACGCCGCGGGACACCGGGCCGTAGTGACAAGCGTCAAGCGATCAGTGCTGGGGCAGTTGCAGACGATCGAACGCTACGCGGTAGCAAAGCAGATTATCCAGCCGTCCGAGTGTCTCGATCTCTCAATGCCGATGGACTGGCGGGGACAGAAAGTACTGCGCTGGCAGGTGGTATGGTCGACGCTCCTGCACCTGGGCGTGATTATCAGCCCGCCCGTGCCGGCTGCAGTGCTCATGGACTACTGGCGGGACGGTATCAATAAGAAGGGTGTAACGATCACCCCGAGCGCTCACCTCGCCGGGCGCGCCTTTGACATCGGCGGGGGGAAGAACGGCGCCGAGGACGAGTTCGCTGTCTGCCAGGCGGCGGCCAAGGAGATCTCGCAGGTGTCTCAAGTGCTGCTCGAGCGCGAGAACAACTGCGTGCATACAACAATTAAGGGTAGTGTCCTAATTTGAGTTATATTCGTTATTTGAGTATTAATAGATACTTAGGCTATTTTCCCTCTATTTGTTTGGGTAGATTTTGCCCCGTGAGTTCTTGCCAGACCAGCTTGAGCGGGCCAATTGCCTTAACATCTCTTGCCTCAAAATATTCTAAGGCTCTACCGCCCCGAATCCAGTTGTCAAGCTGTAAATTAAATTCTGTTAAAAGTTCGTTTGGATATAAACGGGCTCCAACAATGGGACGACGGCCATCATCAAAATCATGTTGGTATGTTGGAAAGCTTTCTGGATCGTATCCCTTTTCTCTAAGCCAATTAGAAAACATCTTTCCTAGTGCAATATCAGGCATAAGTTTCGACGGTATGATGTATCCTTTAGCCTCAAGTGCTCCTAATAACTTAAAAGTCATTTGATCAAGCATGGAAAAATGAGTGGGTGGTATTTTACTACGATTTACCAAGTATCTGCGTATGTGATATGGGAATTTATATGCTCCCGGCACCACACCACTCATCCATTCAAATATCCATTTAGAAACAACGACTGCAAATTTAGGTGATGCCCATTGTCCCAAATTGATGGCCACCTGTGGATGCACCCATGTCCCCTGCAATTGAGCTTGTCCGCCCTTTATTATCTGGACTAATTCCGATATCGGAATTCCGATATCGCTTGAAAGTTCATTCAAAAAGTCTTTTGTCGCTTTATTTTCTAAATAATGTCCCAATTGCTTTCCGCTGGCACGGCATAATTCGGTAGCATTCACATATCCATCATTAGCACGCTGATCTACTGATATTGATTCTACTTTATGTTCTATTAATGGGAACAATAATTGTCTATCATCGGATTCTTTTTGGGACGTCGATGGCGTAATCCTGGCAAACGTTCTTGTTTCGTCCGAACCAAATTTTTCATTTTTCTTTGGCATTGATAGCTCCTTTTAGAATAGATTTGAAACAGAAATATATTGTTATTTTGAACGGTACTCGTGTATTATTGCGGCCCGTACTGCATCTTGGGGAGTATTTATCGGAGGCGATTGAAGAACTGCAAAGATGCGGAGTTTCTTTAAACCTTCTACTTGATATTACCAAGCATAACATATTTTATCGGTTTTGTGTCCGGTTATTTCGAAAATATTTATTCCTCACCAAACCTTTTCCCCTTCGAAGTTTTCGGTGATTGGTACGGCTTCTATGATGGCTTTGACGCCGTGGGTTTTTTTGACAACCCCGGAGTGGATGCGCCTTTTCAACGAAGAAGCGAACCCACTCACTGCAGCAACGTTTCGAAAAACTAGGGCACATCCGTGCGAGGGGATTGACTCCGAAGGTATATATTGAGTATAATAGATTTCAGAGATTGAATGGTTGAATGCCCTAAACTCACACCCTTGTATGCAACAATTTAGAAACAATCTTTTGCGAAATGCACCAAAAATGCGGAATCGTCGGAACCTGCACAATTACTCAAATTGATTGTAAAATAAAGCAGTATTGAAAACTCAATAACTTTTCAGCATGGGCTGATTCTCGTTCGCAACGAAAACTTTCTTGTGCCCGGCGGCCAGACCGTTATCGAAGAGGGGGACATCCTGCTCACCATCGTCAACGACAACAACCTCAACACCATCCTCGACGCTTTCTCCCGCCCCGCTGCTAAAAAATAAGACATTGAAAGATTAAAAGATTGAAAGATTGGCGTGTGCTTAAAAGAAAGTTCCTGGCTTGTCAGGAGACAAGCGGTGGGAATTCATGCTATAATTAAGTAGGGGAGGGGGGACGGGGTGCTATTTAAAAAACTTTTCCTGGGGCCGAAAATCATAAACAAACCTATCGAGACGGGGGTATACCGTCAGCAGGCGCAGCGCTTTGCCGGGGTATGGGATGACTGTTCATATCCCTCTTCAGGCATCGAGCGCGGTTTCGGCATAGCCTTTAAGCAAGTGTCCGTACCATTCGTGAGTTATGCGTATGCTTTCGTGGCCGAGCTGATGGCTCAGTAGCTTTATGTCTCGCGTTTTAAAGAGGAGGTGCGCGGCATAGGTATGACGCATGGTGTACGGGACGAGCTTCGGCATTTCCAGTTTTGGGCGCATGTATCGTGTCATCAACGACCGGAAATCACCCTCTTTATACGGATCTCCAGCTTCGGTACTTATCAAGAGGCTATCCTGTTTACGGCCGGCGAAATATTTGATAATGAATTTTTTTAGCTCAGCAAACAGTGGAACAGATCGCCGCTGATGGTCTTTCAATTGGAATCCATATTTTGCCTTATTTGTAAAAAGCACGATGTCATGCTCAAGATCAATATCGCGTAGCTCCCGTGTAAGGATTTCTGAGGGGCGCCCCCCGGTATTAAAACCGATCATTCCGTATACTGTGTAGTTCTTCCAGCTGGCATCGAAGTAACGTTGCATTTCCTCTTTTGTGAGGTAAAACAATTCTTCGGCTTTTGCTCCCTTGGCATCACGGACATTACTAACGGGGTTTGTTGCGGCATAATGCCACTTAACCATCATATTCCCCAGGTTTGAGTAGACATCCAGATATCGGTTGACGCCACCCGGTTTCCGGCCATCATCGATACATATATCCCGGTACTCCTCAATAGTTTCATCGGTAAACTGCCGAACATCGTTGATGTTCATGCGAGTGGTTAAATCATTTATGGCGTTGCGGATTATTTCTGCACTTTTTAGACGCTTCTTCTTTTCGATGAAATTTACGCAAAGCTCTTAATTTTGGGTTGATTCTAAATGTTAAAGAATCTTTGTCTGATTGTGTGTCAACATCTACTTTCTGTTTTGAGACACTCATTTTGGAATTCATTTCGTTTACCTCTCTGATAAAATCATCGACGGAAAAACCATCACAGTTGTTCACGGTTCCCTCATTCCCCGCCCCATTTATCGACGAAGTGTCGTCTATAAATAGGTATATGCAAAAGGTGTGCCATGAATTTTAAAAATCAAGAAAAAATATCTTGACAAAGAAGAAGGCAATTACTATACTTGTATTGTAAGCACACGCAAGCACTCGCAATGCAGTGCAACTTGTCAAAATGTGCTACTTGTACATACTAGTTAAAAAAGAGCTGATATGAACCCTTCAAAAACAATCACTCGAAAAAACTTTAAAGAAAAGCGGCAAGGTTCTGCCTACCTTGAAGGGTTCAAGCTCTCCTTGTCGCTCACAACGGGCCAGTCCGGCACAAACTCGCACCACGATTTGACCGCCGGGCTGGCCTACATTTATATCAGATAAGAAAAAAAGCCCCTCTGATGTAATTATCGCATTTGTGCTGATTATATCAATTAAAGGTGAAAAAGTTAAGCAAAGAATAAAAAATATTCAAAAAATGCAAAGGAGGCAAAAGGGCATGGAAATTAAGGAATATGAGATTAAAGCGGAATTGTCACGACTTGATGAAATCTTTAAAGATTATCCGACTGTACTGCACGTTAAGCAGGTAACCGAAATCCTTGGAGTACACGGCAGCACGGTATCGCGGTACTGTCGTGAGGGGTTGAAGAGCTATCTGGCAAGCAAGCGCAAAAGAGCACCATTTACGTTCCTAAAGCCGGACGTGTTGCGGTTCAAAGCGGAACTGAGTTTTGAATTTTTAAGGAGGTAGTCATGCACATGAACACCGGGATGCACTTGCTCCTAGATTTAGCGGAAAATAACTTGGTTTGCATTATCTCTGGAATTGACAAAAACGAGGTGGGGGAGACGGTTTTCAGGATTTCCAGCGACGGGGTACACTACGAAGGTACACGGGAGCAGATCGCGGCGCAGATGACGTTGAAAGTTATCAAGGACTACGCAAGAGCGAAAGTTGCGGTGGGGGAGTAGATGGGAAAGCATAAAAGCCTTAACTGGAACGGGTACGCGGCGCAGTTCGTGGCGATGTCAAACGGAGCAAAGGCAGAAGAAAGCAAGTTGAATTTCTGGTGGTTCTGGAAGCGGTGGTACGCGGTTGAACGGTTTATGGCGAAGGCTGTCAGTTGGGTGCGTTCGCGTTTTAACTCGCCGATGGGTTTTGCCTTTACGCTCATTATCTGCACGCAGGTGATATTCATCTACGCGACGTTTAAGAGATAGGAGGGATTAATCATGGAAACAAAGCACACGCCGGGTCCGTGGGATGTATGCGAAGACGACATTAATGTTTACGCGCCTAATTCTGATACAGCGATTACTAATCAAGACCATATTTGCGCGCCCGACAAGGTAGAAGCCGCAGCCAACGCCCGTCTGATCGCAGCGGCACCGGAGTTGTTGGAGGCGTTACGGGTATTGCTTGCGCATGGTGGGACAGCCTATGAAGCACACGCAAAAGAAAAAGCGCGTGAGGCAATCGCAAAGGCCGATGGCGGTGCGCAGTGACCTACTACGAAAAGCAGCGAATGGACGCAGTAAGCAAGGGAGGAGGCAACTACTGCATGAACCTGATACTTGACCGGATTGCCGAAATGGATAGGGAGACGGAAGAGGTCGAAACCGTGACGGTAAAGTGCGATTTCTGCCACAAAGAGCAAGAGCATGAAAAGGAGGCGTGCCATGAATATCGGTGCCCGTATTGTAAAGAGATTTTCTTCGATAATGACCCCCGATAATCGCCGGGCCGTCCTGTTCACGCACAAGGGCAACATGGCGTTCTCGCAGAAGGGAAGAATGTGCGACTTGAAGGCGATGGAAAAGACGCTTAAACGCTTTGACTATGAGGTGAAAATTGACGTGCTTGTTTAAAAAGGAGGAGTTAATAAGGTGAGCATATTTAGCGAAGAGACAAGAAAAAGAATGTCTTTAGCGG
>Ga0265297_10005919_pt1 | contig 18186 bp, 23 predicted proteins | sample Munlanlwell13791_FD_192502 | JGI IMG/M metagenome (GOLD analysis project Ga0265297, IMG submission 192502) | Leachate microbial communities from a municipal landfill in Southern Ontario, Canada - Leachate well 137-91 | ecosystem: Engineered > Solid waste > Landfill > Unclassified | place...
CCAGGTCGGCGGTCGGGATGATGCCCTGGCGCACCAGCATCTTCGCGTGCGCCAGCGAGCCCTTGATGTCGTGGCGGGCCAGGCGCTGGTCGAAGAACACCGAGGCGGTGTAGCGCTTGACCAGATCGGATACGGGTTCGGAAAAACGTTCGGACCAGGTTTTGTCGGTGCTGGACATGGCGATGGCTGGACAGAAAAAAAACGGATTATAGCGGGGCCGGGGCGCCGGCCTTGCCGCGTATCTTGCCGACGGCCAGATCGATGGCCTCGTCCAGGTACATGCCGTAGTAATCCACCGTGGTCAGGCCGACCACCGGCTTGGCCAGCATGCGGCCCTTGCCGTCGAGCAGGAGCACCGTCGGCACCAGGCTGTAGCCGTATTGCCGGGCCAGTTTCCTGGGCGTACTCGGGCGGCCCTCGAAATCGCGGATGGGGGTGTCGTCCGATACGACCAGCCGGCGCATCACCACCTTTTCCCGGTACTGGCGGTTGCCGCTCATCGGGATGAGGAATTCGTTGAGGACCCGCTCGCAATAGACGCAATGCTGGCCGACCAGGACGACCAGCAAGGCGCCGTCGACGGCCCGTGCGGCGGCGGCGTCCTTCTGCAGGTCGCGGGCGTCCGGTACGCTTCCGGCGGCCCCGGCGGCGACCGAGGCCCATGCTAGAATCGCTAACAGCCAGGCAAGTATTTGTTTCGTCATCGTATCGACTCCTTCTCCTGGCCGGATTCTATTCCTCCATCACGTCCGCGCACATATGACCAAGAAACTGATCATCGCCACCCGGGAAAGCCAACTGGCACTCTGGCAGGCCCACCACATCCGCGACCGCCTCGAGGCGCTGCACCCCGGCCTGACCGTCGAACTGCTGGGCATGACCACCCAGGGCGACCAGATACTCGATTCGCCCCTGTCGCGCATCGGCGGCAAGGGCTTGTTCGTCAAGGAACTGGAGCAAGCCATGATGGAGGGCCGGGCGCACCTCGCCGTGCACTCCCTCAAGGACGTGCCGATGGACCTGCCGGAAGGCTTCGAACTGACCGCGATCGGCAAGCGGGAAGACCCGCGCGACGCCTTCGTGTCGAACCACTACAAGTCGCTCGCTGGCCTGCCGCCGGGGGCCCGGGTTGGTACCTCCAGCCTGCGCCGCCAGGCCCAGTTGCGCGCCAAGCACCCGGGCCTGGTGGTCGACACCTTGCGCGGCAACGTCAACACCCGCCTGCGCAAGCTCGATGAAGGCCAGTACGACGCCATCATCCTGGCCGCGGCCGGGCTGAAGCGCCTGGGCTTCGGCAAGCGCATCGCCGCCTCTTTGTCGCCGGCGGAGAGCCTGCCTGCGGTCGGCCAGGGTGCCCTCGGCATCGAGATCCGCAGCGGCCAGCCGGAGGTCGCCCGCCTGCTGGCGCCGCTCAACGACCCGATCACCGCCGCCTGCGTGCGCGCCGAACGGGCCATGAGCCGGATGCTTCAGGGCGGCTGCCAGGCGCCCATCGGTGGCTACTGCGTCGAAGAGGGCGGCCGGCTGCATCTGCGCGGTTTCGTCGCCGACCTCGAGGGTGTGCGCTTCTACCGTGCCGAGGCGGAAGGCGTCATGGCCGATCCGGAGGCGCTCGGCCACCAGGTCGCCGAGGCCCTGATCGGCCAGGGCGCCGACCGCCTGCTGGCCGAGCTGATCCACCGGGACTGATGTTTGCCGGAGCGCTGGCCGGGCGCGGCATCCTGATCACCCGCCCGGCCGGGCAGGCCGAGGGACTGGCGGCGCGCATCGTCGAACTGGGTGGCAACGCCATCCTGTTCCCCACCCTGGAAATCGGCCCGCCGACCGATCCGGTCGCCTTGTCCCATGCCATCGGCTGCCTGCCGGACGATGACCTCGCCATTTTCATCAGCCCGACCAGCGTGGAGCGGGCCTGGCCCTTGATCCTCGAACGCCACGGCGGCTGGCCGCACGGCGTCACGCCGGCGGCGGTCGGCCAGGCCACGGCGCGGGCATTGGCTGGATGCGGCGTCCGGCATGTCCTCTGCGCCGAGGACGCTGCCGACAGCGAAAGCCTGCTTGCGCTGGCCGAACTCGGCGACATGACTGGGCAGCGCGTGCTGATCATCCGCGGCGAGGGCGGCCGCGAGTTGCTGGCCGACACCCTGCGCCAGCGCGGCGCCCGGGTCGATTATGCCGAGTGCTATCGCCGGCTCCGGCCCGCGGCCGACCCCGCGCCGCTGCTGGTCTTGTGGCGCGATGGCGGCATTGCCGCGGTGACCGTCACCAGCCGGGAGGTGTTCGCCAATCTGGTCGATCTGCTGGGCGAGGCCGGTGCCGCGCTGCTGCGCGCCACCCCTTTGTTTGCACCGCACCCGCGCATCGCCGCCGCAGCGCGGGAGTGGGGCGTTGCCGAGGTCGTGGCGACGCCGCCGGGCGACGCCGGGCTTGTGTCCGGCCTGACAGACTGGTTCAATCGACAGCATGGCTGAGACGACCTCCCCCGAAACGCCCGCTGCGCCGAGCCCTGCCCGGCACGGCTGGATATTGCCCCTGGCCCTGATCCTGGCCGTGCTTGCCTTCGCCACCACCGGCGGGGTGTTCTGGTACATGCAGATGCGCATGCAGGACCTGGAGGTGCAACTGGCCCGGCGCATCGGCCAGTTCGACACCTCCAGCCAGGAGGCGCGAGCGGCCGCCAAGGAGGCACGCGCCTCGATCGAGAACGTGGTGGTCCGCATCGGCGCCCTGGAGGCCAAGGCCCTGGAGGCACAGAACCAGCAACTGGCCCTGGAGGCGGTCTACCAGGACCTGGCCCGGAGCCAGGACGAACGCATGCTGGCCGATATCGAACAGCCCTTGTTGCTGGCCGACCAGCAACTCCAGATGGCCGGCAACGTGCGCGCCGCCCTGTTGGGGCTCGATGCCGCCGAGGCGCGTCTGGTGCGGATGAAGAAGCCCCAGTTCGAACGTCTGCGCGAGGCCATCGCGCGCGACTCGGCCCGGCTCAAGCTGATGCCGGCGGCCGATGTGCAGGGCATCAATGCCCGCATCGACGCCCTGCTGCTCAATGTCGACCAGTTGAAACTGGACATGGAACCGGAGGCCGCTGCGAAACCGGCGCCGAAACCCGAGGTCGACCCGGTCGACTGGATGGGGCGCCTGGGCCGCGAGACCTGGGCCGAGATCAAGCAACTGGTCCGCATCCGTCGTCTGGACAACCCCAACGTCGAGTTGCTGGCGCCCACGCAGGTCTATTTCCTGCACGAGAACCTCAAGCTGCGCCTGCTCTCGGCTCGCCTGGCCGTGCTGCAGCGCGACGAGGCGACCTTCCGCGCCGACATCGCCGCGGCGCAGGCCTGGGTCGAACGCTATTTCCGTCGGTCCGACCCGCTCAGCGTCGCCATGGTCAAGGACCTCAAGGCCATGTCGGCGATGCCGGTCGCGCTCCAGAATGCCGACCTGCGCGAAAGCCTCAAGGTGCTGCGCAGCCTGACCCACGGGGAGCGCTGATGCGGCCCATCCTCTGGCTGTTGCTGCTGTTCGCCCTGGCAGTGGCGATTACCCTGGCGGCCCGTTTCGACCAAGGCTATGTCCTGGTCGTGATACCGCCCTGGCGGCTGGAGATGTCCTTCGTCCTGGCCGCGGTGTCGATGCTGGCCCTGTACGGGGCAGTCTGGCTGATCCTGAGGATACTGCGCCTGGCGCTCAGCCTGCCGACCGACGTGCGCGCCTGGCGCAACCGGCGGCGCAGCGACAAGGCCGATGACGATCTGAACCGGGCGATCGCCGCCTACCTGTCCGGGCAGCCGGCGCATGCCCAGAAGCTGGCCACCAGCGCCTACAAGCGCGAGCGCCGGCCGATGGCCGCGCTGGTGGCGGCGCACGCCGCCCTGGCCGAGGGCGACCGCGCGACGGCGAATCTGTATCTGGATGGTCTGGAGACCGATCCCGGCGAATTGACCGCCGCCCGCCAGGCCGCCAAGGCGAAGCTGGCGCAGCTCGAACCTGTCGACCCGGCACCAGCGCGCAGCTGGCCGTAGGAGCGCCGCTTGCGGCACGAACCCGGGTTGCGTCCGACCTGATTCGGCCCGGCCAGCGGGCCTCCTACTGGAACGAGAAGGCGTCGGAGAAGAACTCGTCTTCCGGCAGGCCCCGGGCCAGGAAATCGTGCTTGGCCGCCTCGATCATCGGCGGTGCGCCGCAGGCATAGACCTGCCAGCCGGACAGGTCGGCGAAATCGTCCAGGATGGCCTGATGGACCAGGCCGGTACGGCCCGGCCAGTGGTCGGCCGGCAGCGGTTCGGACAGCACCGGGATGAAGCTGAAATTGTCATGCTCCTGCTGCCACTGCGACGGCAGTGCCGGTTGGTAGAGATCGGCCAGGGTCTTGGCGCCCCAGTACAACACCATCTGGCGCTCGGTGCCGTGGTGGAATACATGGCTGAGGATGCTCTTGATCGGCGCAAAGCCGGTGCCGCCGGCCAGGAAGAGGATCGGCTTGTCCGACTCGCGCAGGAAGAAGCTGCCCTGCGGGCCCTTGATGCGCATGATGTCCTTCGCCTTCATGGCGCCGAACACCTGGTCGGTGAACAAGCCGCCGGGCACGTGGCGGATGTGCAGTTCCAGCAGTTGGTCCTCCTCCGGCGCGTTGGCCAGCGAGAAGCTGCGCCGCTTGCCGTCCTTGAGCAGGAAGTCGATGTACTGGCCGGGCAGGAACTGCAGGCGCTCGCTGCTGGGCAGCTTGAGCCAGACCGCCATGACGTCGGCGGCCAGCTTTTCCATCTTCTCGACCCGGCAGGGCAGGGTCTTGACCGGGATGTCCTTGGCGGCGCCGATCTCCTGGGCCTCGATGACCAGGTCGGTCTTCGGCTTGGCGGTACAGAACAGCGCCAGGCCCTTGGCCTTGTCCTCCTTGGGCAGCGTGGCGGGCTGATGCGCGCCGTGGTCCACCTCGCCCGCCAGCACCTTGCCTTTGCAGGCCCCGCAGGCGCCGTTGCGGCAACCGTAAGGCAGGGCGAAGTCCTGGCGCAGCGCCGCTTCAAGCACGGTTTCGCCGTCCTGCACGGTAAACTGGTGGCCGCTGGGCTGGATGGTGACCTGGTGAGACATCGTTAATCCTCTTTTCAAAGCTGAATCATGTTGCGAATACTGATCATCGGTTGCGGCGACGTCGGCCTGCGCGCCGCCCGCATGCTGCGCGGCAAGGCCCGCGTCTACGGCCTGCTGCGTTCGCCCGAACGAGCTGGTGAACTGCGCGCCGCCGGGGTGATCCCGGTGCCCGGCGACCTCGACGACCGGCGCAGCCTCGGGCGCCTGGCCGGCCTGGCCGACGTGGTGCTCCATTTCGCTCCGCCGCCGCCGGAAGGCGAAGGCGATCCGCGCACCCGCCGTCTCGTCGCTGCCCTGTCTTCAGGCGAATCGACCAGGCGGGGCGCAAGTTTACCCCGCACCCTGATCTACGTCAGCACCAGCGGCGTCTACGGCGACTGCGCCGGGGCGGCGGTGCCGGAGACCCGGCCCGCCCGTCCCCACAACGCCCGTGCGAAGCGGCGCCAGGCGGCCGAGCGGACCTTGCGTCGCTGGGCCGCCGATACCGGCGTCGGCCTCGCCATCCTGCGCGCGCCCGGCATCTACGCCCGCGACCGCTTGCCCGACGCACGGGTGAGGAAGAGCCTGCCCGCCCTGTTGCCGGCGGACGACATCGACACCAACCACATCCACGCCGACGACCTCGCCGGGCTGGCCGTCGCCGCGATGTTCCGCGCCGGTCGCAACCGCCTGTACAACGCGGTCGACGACAGCGGCCTGAAGATGGGCGACTGGTTCGACGTGGTGGCGGACTTCATTGGTGTGTCTCGACCGCCGAGGTTACCGAAGGACGAGGTCATGGCGGCGGTGACCCCGGCCATGCGCAGCTTCCTGTCCGAATCCAGGCGCCTGAGCAATGACCGGATCAAGGGCGAGTTGCGCTACCGGCTGCTCTACCCGAACGTGCGGGTCGCCCTGTTCGAGCCGCCAGGCAAGGGCTGACGGCGCCGGTTTTCCCGTGCCGGAGATGGCGTCAGCAATCGAGCCTATAACGGGAAGGTCTTTTCCCGGATGAGGCGCCATGATTCGTCGCTTGCCTCTGTTGTTCTTTGCCTGTTGGCTGTTGGCAAGCCTGGCCCAGCCGGCGTGGGCCGCGGCCCTGGCCAATCAGTTGCGCAACCACGCCTCGCCCTATCTGGCCCTGCACGGCGGCGATCCGGTGGCCTGGCAGGAGTGGAACGCCGAGACCCTGGCGCGGGCGAAACGCGAGCACAAGCTGCTGTTCGTCTCGGTCGGTTATTTTTCCTGCCACTGGTGCCACGTCATGCAGCGCGAGAGCTACCGCGATCCGGCCATCGCGGCGCTGCTCAACCGCTATTTCATCCCGGTCAAGGTCGACCGCGAGTTGAACGGCGCACTCGATGCCGCCTTGATCGAGTTCGCGCAGCGGATGATCGGCGTGGCCGGCTGGCCGCTCAACGTCTTCGTGACCCCCGAGGGCTACCCGGGCTATGCCATCCTGTACCAGCCGCCCGGCGAGTTCAGGGCTGTGCTCAAGCGTATGGCCGCAGTCTGGGCTCGGGATGGCGCGGCCTTCAGCCAGGCCGCGCGCGCGGCGGGCGTGGCCCCGGCCGGGCTCCCGGCGCGGGCGCCGGTTACGGCCGGGGCGCTAAGCGAACTGGAGCAGGCGTTCCTGCAGGCGGCCTGGCGCGAGGCGGATACCTTGCAGGGTGGCTTCAACCGGGTCAGCAAGTTTCCCATGCCGACGCACCTTAGCGTCCTGCTGGCGCTCTACCGGCGCGACGGCGACCCGCGCCTGGGTGAATTCCTGCGCCTGACCCTGGACCGCATGGCCAGCCAGGGCCTGCGCGATCACGTCAACGGCGGTTTCTTCCGCTATACCGTGGACCCGGACTGGGCCACGCCGCACTTCGAGAAGATGCTCTACGACAACGCCCAACTGGCGCTGCTGTACCACCGCGCCGCCGAGGTGTTCGGGCGGCCGGATTACCGGGCGGTGGCGCATGCGACGCTGGACTTCATGCTCGACGCACTGCGCACGCCCGAGGGCAGCTTCCAGACCGCGGCCTCGGCGCTGGACCGCCAAGGCCGCGAGGGCGGGGCGTATCTGTGGCCGGCCGAGGCGCTGCGCGCACGCCTGACCCAGGCGGAGTTCGATCTGGCCGGGCGGATCTGGGGCCTGGACGCGCCGCCGCCGTTCGAGCTGGGTTACCTGCCCATGGCAAAACGGGCGCCTACGGCGGAGGAACGGGAGCGGCTGCGCCTCATCCTTGCCAAGCTGCGCCAGGCCGACCGGCTGAGCGAGGTGCCGCGCGACGGTAAGGTCAATGCCGCGCTCAACGGCCTGGCCCTGTCGGCGCTCAGCGTCGCCGGCCAGGGGGTGCCGCGGTTCGAGGCCGCGGCACGCGCGTTGCGCGCCTATCTCGGCAGCCGGTTTTTTCAAGCCGGCCGTCTGGTGAAGACGCGCGTCGGCGAGCGGGTGTTCGCCGGCGCGGAACTGGACGACCATGTCTTCCTGGCCGCGGGCCTGCACGATTATGCCCGGGTGTACCGGGATGCCGCCGCCGATGCCCAGGCGCGCGACCTGGTGCGCCAGGCCTGGCGGCGCTTCTTCTCGGCCGCAGGCTGGCAGCGCGAGGAACGGACCCTGCTGGCCACCCTGCGCCCGCAAGCGGCGCTGAGCGATGAGGCCATGCCCTCGGCCTCGGCGCGCCTGATCGCGCTGACCGAGGCGCTGGCGGCGTCGGGCCTCGGCCGCGAGCTTGCCGGGCCGCTCGGGCAGGCCAGGGCGATGGCCTTGCCGGTCATGCAAAGTGCGCCGTTCGATTACCCCGGCGGCCTGCGCCCCTGACCGCTTGTCCGGCAATCGAACCAGAGCTTATCGAACCTGGACTAACATGGATGTATGCGCATGCCATCCGGGTGGATGGCTGCGCAGGCTGGGTACTTGCGGACGGTGGGCGGTGCCCGCGCGACCCGCGCTTGAGAGGAGAGAGATGATGTCTACGGATACGACGAATACTCCGACCACCGACCGGCGGGTGAACGGCAAATTGCGCGCCGTTTACGATGACGCAGCGGAACATCTGCACCATCTGTTCAAGGAGCACGACGACTGGGTCGGTTCGTCGATCGATTACGCGGCACTGCGCATGGTGCATGAGCGCTACGCCGACCTGACGGCGGACGAAGTGCGCACGCTGGTGACCTCGATCGGCAACCGGGTGCAGCACTCCATCGACGCGCATCGCTTGACTGCGCTATATCCCTGAGCGAACTGAAACTGCCGTTACCTGGCGCAAAGACGAGGCCGTCCGGTCAGCGTAAGGGCTGACCGGACGGCCCGTTTGCTCGTCAGAGGCCCGGCCTGTCGCTGCCTCGGCCCCTTGCTGACAGCGCTATCAGCGCCTGCCGCCGCGCGAGGAGGTGATGGCGGCGCCGGATCCTGCGCTCGTATCGTCGACCAGATACCGGTTCGGGGTGGCGGCACCGGCGCCATACTGGACGAAGGCGGTCCAGGCATCCTGATCGAGATCGTCTTCGATGCGGGTGTTGTGGACGTCGTTGGGCATGTTGGCGAACCCGGGACCCCACACGCTGTTGTGGTCCGCCAGCGCGGGCAGGGATGCCAGGCTACCCAGCAGGGCGATGAGGGTCAGGGATTTGTGCGTCTTGCTTTGCATGATGTGCTCCAGATGGCATAAGGAAAAAGCGGTTGGCAGGTCGTCTGCCACCGTGAGCACATGGTAGGAATGTTCTATATGCGTGGTATTTCCGTTCCGGCCGGAATGGTAACAACGTATATGCAAGATGTTTCAGTATGTAACCCGGGCTTGCGCATCACGGATACAGCTGGAAGTCCATGCGGCCAAGCTCCCAGGCCGTCTCGTCGGGGCGGGCCAGGGCATCGAGATCGCCGGGCCGCGCCGCCGAGTCGTCCACCCACTCGCGCAACAGCGGGCTGCCGTTGATCAGGTCGATGGCCAGGCGGTCGTGTTCGTATTCGTAGGGGAAGTCGCGCCAGAGCGGGTAGTCTGGTTGCAGGGTGCGCAACGCCTTGAAGGCCAGGACGATCAGGCGCCAGGGCCGGAAGCTCGCATGGTCGTAGTGGTCGTGTTCGACGTGGATCTGGATGCCGGCGCACAACTGTCCGGCGTGCTTGTGGAAGGTCGGCTCGAACCAGCACTCGCGCAGCTTGCAGCCGTGCAGCCAGTCCGGGGCGATATCGTGCATCCGGGCCAACAGCTTGCGCGGCTCGATATCCGGGGCGCCGAACAGCTCCAGCGGCCGGGTGGTGCCGCGCCCTTCCGACAGGGTGGTGCCTTCCAGCATCACGGTGCCGGCATAGCAGCGCGCCATGGCCAGGTTGGGCGCGTTCGGGCTGGGGTTGATCCAGATCCGTTCATCCAGCGGCCAGCCATAGCCGGGCGCGGCCTCTGGTGCCCAGCCCTGCATCTCGACGACGCGATATTCGAGATCGAGTTTGAGTGTCCGGATGAACCACTGGCCCATCTCGCCAAGGGTAAGGCCGTGCCGCATGGGCATGGCCCCGGCGCCGACGAAGCTCTCCCAGCCTGGCCGCAGGGTCAGTCCCTCGACCGGGCGGCCGGCCGGGTTGGGCCGGTCCAGTACCCAGACCGCCTTGCCGTGGCGGGCGGCCGCCTCCAGCACGTAGCGCAGGGTGGTGATGAAGGTGTAGATGCGGCAGCCGAGGTCCTGCAGGTCGACCAGGAGGACGTCGAAGGTCGCCATCATGGCCTCGGTGGGCCGGCGCACCTCGCCATACAGGCTGAACACCGGGATGCCCAGCGTCGGGTCGAGGTAGTCGGGCGACTCCATCATGTTGTCCTGCTTGTCGCCGCGCAGGCCGTGCTGGGGGCCGAAGGCGGCGCTCAGTTCAAGGTCCGGCAACGCCGCCAGGGCGTCCAGGGCGTGATCCAGGCCTTTGCTCACCGAGGCGGGATGGGCCAGCAGGGCGATGCGGCGGCCCTTGAGCGGGGCGCGCAGTGCCGGGTCTTCGAGCAGGCGGTCGAGGCCGAATTTCATGGTCGGGAAATGAACAGGGCGAAGGCGTCAGTATGATGGAAGTCGGGCTGGCCCGGAGGGTGGCGCAGCGCCCAATAGCCGACTTTGCCGGCCGCGTCCTCGATCACCGCCGACAGGCCCAGGCGCAGCCGGGCGCCTGCCGGCAGGGCGGCGGCGGGCAGTTGGGCGGTCAGTTCCAGGCGGCCGGCTTCCCGATTGCAGGCGATGGCCGGGGCGGGCAGGGCCAGGTCGGTGCCGCCGACACGGCAGGCGGTGAAGGAGTAGGCCGCCCACTCACCCGAGGGCGAGAAGTTGAATTCCTGGTAACCCGGCCCGGCCTCCGTCATCACGAAGGCCTCGAAGCAGGTGTGGCGCCAGAGCCCGTCGCGACGGCCGGGCGTGGCCGGGGCGGGGATGCGCAGGCCGGCCAGGTCGCCGGCCAGGGTATAGATCAGTTCAAGGCCGCCATCGGGCCGCCAGGACAGATCGACGCCGATGCCGGCCACGGCGGGGCAATCCGTCGTCGGGTGGCGGTGCAGGTCAGTATGCATCGCGCCATTCTATCGTCATGTTGCGGCCCGGGCCGTAGGGGTACAATCCGCCTTCATGGACGCCGCCAATTTCACCGATCACTTCCTGATCGCCATGCCCAATATGACCGACCCAAACTTCGCCGGGGCGCTGACCTATATCTGCGACCACAATCCGGACGGCGCCCTGGGCGTGGTGGTGAATCGGCCGATCGACCTGTCCCTGGAAAAGCTGTTCGATCAGATCGGCATCACCCTGGAAGACGAGCGGCTGAAGGACCTGCCGGCCTATTTCGGCGGCCCGGTCCAGGTCGAGCGCGGCTTCGTGCTGCATCGGCCGCTCGGCCACTGGAACTCCACCTTGTCGGTGAACGACCGGATCGGCCTGACCACCTCCAAGGACATCCTCGAGGCGACCGGCCATGGCGACGGCCCGGAACAGATCATCGTCGCACTGGGCTATGCCGGCTGGGGGCCGGGCCAGCTGGAGGCCGAGATCAAGCAGAACGCCTGGCTGACCGTGCCGGCCGATCCGGCGCTGATCTTCGATCTGCCGCCCGAGGAGCGTTTCGTCGCCGCGATGCAGTTGCTCGGCATCGACCCTTCGATGCTGTCGGATGATGCCGGCCACGCCTGATGAAAGGGGCTGTCCTGGCCTTCGATTTCGGCGAGAAGCGGATCGGCGTCGCGGTGGGCGAGTGGGAGACGCAGTCGGCGCACCCGCTGGAGACCATCGCCGGGGAGGCCAATGCCGTCCGCTTCGCCCGCATCGCCGAGCTGATCGGCGAATGGCGTCCGGTTGAACTGGTGGTGGGTCTGCCGATGAGCCTGGACGGCGAGGAACACGAACTCAGCCGGCGTTGCCGGCGCTTCGCCAACCAGCTCAATGGCCGCTTCGGCCTGCCCGTGCGACTGGTCGACGAGCGCCTGACCTCGGTGGCGGCGGAAAGTCGGCTGCGCGAGGCCGGTGTCTCGGTCAGGAACAACAAGACGGCGGTCGACAGTCTGGCCGCCCAGGAAATCTTGCAGGACCATTTTTCGAGTCAGTCATGAATCTACCCAATCCGAACCAACTCATCGACGATCTTGCCGAACAGCTCCGGCCGCATTTCAAACCGGGCACCGCGATGCTGGGCATCCATACCGGCGGCGTCTGGGTGATGGAGGCCCTGGCCGAACGGCTGGGCGGCGACATCCCGCGCGGTGTCCTGGACATCGCCTTCTACCGCGACGATTTCTCCCGCATCGGCCTGCACCCGGAGGCGAAACCGTCCAGCATTCCGTTCGAGGTGGAGGGGCGCGACATCCTGCTGGTCGACGACGTCCTCTATACCGGCCGCACCATCCGCGCGGCGATGAACCTGGTGTTCGATTACGGCCGGCCAGCCAGCCTGGGGCTGGCGGTGCTGGTCGACCGCGGCGGCCGCGAACTGCCGGTCTGCGCGCAATACGTGGGGGCGACCCTGGACCTGGGTCGGCATGTCTCCCTGGTCCGCGACGACGCCGGGGAACTCAAGCTGGAGTTGAAAGGGGAGGCGACGTGACAGCCAATCTGCAACTGACCGAGGACGGCAGGCTGCGCCACCTGCTGACGCTGGAAGGCCTGCCGAAGCGCATCCTGACCCAGATACTCGACACCGCCGAGTCCTTCGTCTCGGTCGGCGAGCGCGAGGTGAAGAAGGTGCCGCTGCTGCGCGGCAAGGCGGTGTTCAACCTGTTCTTCGAGAACTCGACGCGCACCCGCACCACCTTCGAGATCGCCGCCAAGCGACTGTCGGCCGACGTGATCAACCTCAATATCGCCACCTCGGCGACCAACAAGGGCGAGACCCTGCTCGACACGGTGGCCAACCTGTCGGCCATGCAGGCCGACATGTTCGTGGTGCGCCACGCCTCCAGCGGCGCGCCGCACCTGATCGCCCGCCACGTCGCGCCGCACATCTCGGTGGTCAACGCCGGCGACGGCCGCTGCGCCCACCCGACCCAGGGCCTGCTCGACATGTTCACCATCCGCCACTACAAGGGCGCCTTCCACAACCTGCGCGTCGCCATCGTCGGCGACGTCCTGCACTCGCGCGTCGCCCGCTCGCAGATCCACGCCCTGACCACCCTGGGCTGCCCGGAGGTGCGCGTGGTGGCGCCGCGCACCCTGCTGCCGCGCGACGTCGACAGCATGGGCGTGCACGTGCACTACACGATGGCCACCGGGATCAAGGACTGCGACGTGATCATCATGCTGCGCCTGCAGAACGAGCGCATGCAGGGCGCCCTGCTGCCCTCGGCCGGCGAGTACTACAAGTACTGGGGCCTGACCCAGGACAAGTTGAAACTGGCCCGGCCGGATGCCATCGTCATGCATCCCGGGCCGATGAACCGGGGCGTCGAGATCGATTCCGGCGTCGCCGACGGCAAGCATTCGGTGATCCTGCCGCAGGTGACCTTCGGCATCGCGGTGCGGATGGCGGTGATGAGCATGGTGGCGGGAGGTGGAGCATGAAGATCCGGATCAAGAACGGCCGGGTGGTCGATCCCGCCAGCGGCCTCGACCAGCAACTGGATATCTACATCACCGCCGGCCACATCGTCGGCATGGGCTCGGAGCCGGCCGGCTTTCACGCCAATGCCGAGATCGACGCCGCCGGCCTGGTGGTCTGCCCCGGCCTGGTCGACCTCTCGGTGCGCCTGCGCGAGCCCGGCCTGGAATACATGGCGACGCTGGAATCCGAGATGCATGCCGCCGCCGTCGGCGGCATCACCTCGCTTGCCTGCCCGCCCGACACCGATCCGCCTTTGGACGAGCCGGGCCTGGTCGAGATGCTCAAGTTCCGCGCCAAGAACAGCCCCGGCCCGCGCGTCTACCCGATCGGCGCCCTGACCTGGAAGCTCAAGGGCGAGCGCCTGACCGAGATGGCCGAGTTGCACGAAGCGGGCTGCATGGCGTTCAGCCAGGCCGACGCCCCGATCGTCGACACCACGGTCCTGCTGCGGGCGATGGAATATGCCTACACCTTTGGCTTCCCGCTCTGGCTGCGGCCGCAGGACTATTACCTGGCGCGCGACGGCGTGGTCCATGACGGGGTGGTGTCGGCCCGCTTCGGCCTGCCCTCGATCCCGGTGCCGGCCGAGACGGTGGCGCTGCAGACCATCCTGCTGCTGGTGCGCGAGACCAAGGCACGGGTACACCTGTGCCGCCTGTCCAGCCGGGCTGGCGTCGAGATGGTGCGCCGGGCAAAGGAGGACGGCCTGCCTGTGACCTGCGATGTCGGCATCCACCACGTCCACCTGTCCGAGATGGACACCTCCGACTTCAATTCCAACTGTCACCTGATCCCGCCCCTGCGCAGCCAGCGCGACCGCGATGCCATCCGCCAGGCCCTCAAGGACGGCGTCATCGACTGCATCTGTTCCGACCATGCGCCGGTCGACGCCAATGCCAAGGAAAAGCCGTTCCAGGAATCCGAGGCGGGCGCCACCGGGGTCGAACTGCTGCTGCCGCTGACCCTGAAATGGGCAGCGGAGGCCGGCCTGTCGCTGACCCAGGCGCTCGACCGGGTCACCCGCCGACCGGCCGCCATACTTGGCGTCGACGCCGGCCAACTGGCGGTCGGCAAGCCGGCCGACCTGTGCCTGTTCGACCCCGCGGCGGACTGGACGGTGAGCAACAAGACCCTGGCCAGCCTGGGCAAGAACTCGCCCTTCCTGGGCTTGGAACTGCAGGGCCGGGTGCGCTACACCGTCATCGACGGCCACATCGACTTCAAGGCCGCACGGGATTGACCGAGAGCGCCCGGATCATTGCCGGGCGCTCTCGGTATCGCATCAAGCGCTCTTGCTGGCAAAGCGTTCCATCAATTCCAGCGTGGCCTCGTATTTCGGCCGTACCGGTGAATCCGGTGCGATGTTGTTGAGGGCCTGTTTCAGCGCGCTGGCCAATTCGGCCATTTCGGCCTTTTCCTGAGCCAATATTTCGGCTTCGCTCTGGTGTGTCGGCCGCGGGGTCCGGCTGATTTTTCGCATGCGCTGGTGCAACTGGGCCTGGGCGTGCTCGGCCACCTGGTAGGTGGCGCGCATGCTGATGAACTTCAGCAAGAACAGGAAGGCCATGATACCGACCGACAAATGCAGGTGCATGCGCGCGGAATCGAAGTCCCGGCTGACCATGTCGAGCAGGCCCAGAAGGAAGGCCACCGCAGAGAGCCCCGAGGCCAGGAAGGTGGCCTGCTTGTCCGGGACCAGAAAGAGCAGCAAGCGGTTCATGCCCGATAGATAGCAAAGAACGGCTGCCGTGACAACGATTCAGCGCAACAATCGGCGGCGCGTGAGTACCAGTCCGATCGCGAAGCCGCCGAGGCCGTAGGCCAGCAGTACCGCACCATGGAGCAGAGGCAGCGGCGGCGCCGAACCCAGCGCCAGCGGCCGCGCCAGTTCGATGGCATGGGTCAGCGGCAGCACGGCGGCGAAGCCGGCCAGCCAGGCGGGCAGGGCGTCGGGCGGGTAGAACACCCCGGAAAGCAGGACCATGGGGGTGATCACCAGGGTGAAGTAGTACATGAAGAAGTCGTAGTTGGGCGCCACCGAGTTGACCATCAGGCCGAGGCCGGCGAAACACAGGCCGGTCAGCACGATCACCGGCAGCAGCCACAGGGTCAGGGCGAAATCGGCATACAGGCCGAGCCCCCAGATCACCGCCAGGATGGCCAGGCCCGAGAGCAGGCTCTTCGACGCCGCCCACAGCCATTCCCCCATCAGGACGTCGGTCAGGCTCAACGGCGTGTTCAGGATGGCGTCCCAGGTCTTCTGCACGTGCATGCGCGAGAACGACGAATACAGGGTCTCGAAAGTGGCGGCGTTCATGACGCTGTAGGCCAGGGTGCCGGCGGCCAGGAAGTTGAGGTAGGGCACGCCCTTGATCTCGCCGAGGAACTGGCCGAGGCCGTAGCCGAGGCCGAGCATGTAGAGCAGCGGATCGGCCAGGTTGCCGAGGATGGACGGGATGGCCAGCTTCTTCCAGACCAGGTAGTTGCGCTGCCAGACGGGAAACCAGTTCATTTGATAGGCAAGGTTCAAGATTCAAGGGGCAAGACGCAAGTGACAAGGTTCAAGGCTACCTGCAAGCTCACTTCTTGTCTCTTGCACCTTGAGTCTTGCATCTAATCTAATCCCGCAAATCCCGGCCGGTCAGTTTCAGGAACACGTCTTCCAGGTTGGCCGGCCGGTGCAGGTAGCGCAGGGTCGGCTGCCTATCCAGCTCGGCGATCACCGGCTTGGGGTCGTCGGTGTAGCAGAACAGGGTCTCGCCGGCCGATTCGCAGCGCTGGCACAGCCCCTTGGCGCAGTCCTGCCAGTCGTGCAGGCTGTCGCCGTAGACCTCGACCACCTGGGGTTCGATGTGGGCGCGGATCAGTTCGCGCGGAGAGCCCTCGACGATGATGCGGCCGCGGTCGATGATGCTGATGGTGTCGCACAGGCGCTCGGCCTCGTCCATGAAGTGGGTGGTCAGGAGCAGGGTCTTGCCGCGCGCTGTGAGCCGGCGCAGGCCCTGCCAGACCAGGTGGCGGGCCTGCGGGTCGAGGCCGGTGGTGGGCTCGTCGAGCACCACCAGGTCGGGGTCGTTGATCAGTGCGCGGGCGAGGGTCAGGCGTCGCTTCATGCCGCCCGACAGGCTGGGCACGGTGGCGTCGGCCTTGCCGGCCAGGCCGGCGAAGTCGAGCAGATCGGGCACCCGTACCTCGACCTCGGCGCGACCGAGGCCGAAATAGCGGCCATAGGCGAACAGGTTCTCGCGCACCGTGAAGTCGGGGTCCAGGCTGTCCACCTGGGGCACCACGCCGACCCGTGCGCGCGCCGCGCGGCCGCCCTCCGGCATCCGGTGGCCGAGCAGGCGGATCTCGCCGGCGTCGGCCTCGATCAGGCCCAGGGCCAGCCTCAGCGTGGTGGTCTTGCCGGCGCCGTTGGGGCCGAGCAGGCCGTGGCAGCGGCCTGGCGCGATGGCCAGGTCGATGCCGTCCACCACGGCGACGCCGCCGTAGTGCTTGCTCAGGCCGGTGATGGTGAGCGGGGAGTTCATGATCGCAGCAGGTCTTCCGCCAGGATTTTCAGTTGCGTCAGTTTGCCATGGAAGAAGTGGCCGGCGCCGGGAATCGTCCTGAGCGGGATGTCGTGTTCGCGGGCATAGTCCTGCACGGCGGCGAGCGGGATCAGCTCGTCCTCCTCGCCGTGGATGATGGTGGTGGCGATGGCCGGCGGCGTGAAGTCGTACATCGACACCGCCGGCCCGACCATGATCAGTTGCCTGGCTTCGATTCGGCGGGCGACACGGTGCTGGACGTAGGAGCCGAACGAAAAGCCGAGCAGGGTCCAGGGCAGGTAGCCGAACTGGGGCGCGATGTGCTCGGCGATGGCGACCAGGTCCTCGGTCTCGCCGATGCCATGGTCGTACTGGCCGGTGCTGGTGCCGACGCCGCGGAAGTTGGGTCGCACCGCGACATAGCCGCAGGCGAGGGCGGCGCGCGCCAGGGTGTGGGCGACCTTGTTGTCCAAGCTGCCGCCGTGCAGGGGGTGTGGATGGGCGACCAGGGCGAGGCCGCGCAATTCGACTTCAGGGTCTTCGACCACTGTCTCGATGACGGCGTCCGGGCACTCGATATGGAACCGGTGGCGTTTCAAATCTTCAGGCGTTCGACGACCTTGCCGTCGCGCAGGTGCGATTCCAGTATCTCGTCGATATCGGCCTGGTCGACGTAGGTGTACCAGACCGCGTCCGGATAGACCACGCAGACCGGGCCTTCGGCGCAGCGGTCCATGCAGCCGGCGCGGTTGATCCGGCAGTCGCCGCCCTTGCCGTGCAGGCCGAGCTGCTTGGCCCGCTTCTTGGCGTGCTCGAAGATGGTCTCGGCGTCGTGGTCGGCGCAGCATGCGGCGCCGTCCTCGCGCTGGTTGAGGCAGAAGAACAGGTGGTGGCGGTAGTGGCTCATGTCAGTTCATCGTATTTGGCGGCATTGCCCTTGGCCTTCGCAACCGGGTACTTGGCGGCATTGATGGCCAGCTTGTCCTCGGCGGCCTTGATCAGGTCGATGTCCAGGCAGTTGGCCAGGCTGACCAGATAGATCAGCACGTCCGCCATCTCCTGGCGCACCGCCTCTTTCTTCGGCTCGGCAAGGTTCAGGCTTTCTTCTGGGGTGAGCCACTGGAACGGTTCCAGCAGCTCGGCCGCCTCGACGATGAGGGCGGCGGTGAGGTTCTTGGGGGTGTGGTAGAGGTGCCAGTCGCGCTCGCGGCCGAAGGCGCGCACGGCCTCGGCCAGTTGCGGCAGGGTTTCGATGGTCATGGCTGATTTGGCTGATCGGCTGGCGGCGGCGTGTTGTCTTCCTTCCTGGCCGGGGCGGCATAGCCGGCGACTTCCAGCATCTTGTCCCACACCGAGGGCGAGTAGCCGCGCTGCATCGATTCGCCGATGAACAGCACCGGCACCTCAAAGGCACCCGTGCGCTTCTTCAGTTCGGTGGCGTGGACCTTGTCCTTTTCGACATTCTTGAGGGTGAACGGCACACCGCGCTGGCGCAGGTAGTCCGTCGCCTGGTCGCAGGTGGCGCCGCAATTG
>Ga0265297_10005920_pt1 | contig 18185 bp, 11 predicted proteins | sample Munlanlwell13791_FD_192502 | JGI IMG/M metagenome (GOLD analysis project Ga0265297, IMG submission 192502) | Leachate microbial communities from a municipal landfill in Southern Ontario, Canada - Leachate well 137-91 | ecosystem: Engineered > Solid waste > Landfill > Unclassified | place...
ATAAAGGTCGGAGAAGTCGAAGTGACGATTGAAGTGTTGTCACCGTAGTTCCAAGTCGCGCCAACGATATCCTCATATGAGGCGGTTGTCGTCGCAGTGGATCTCTTATCAATCTTGACAGAGATAGAATCACCGGACAAACCACCATACCCAATACTGCCTCTCCATTCATATGTCTTGGTCTCACCAGCGGCAATTACTTGCTCGCTAGCAGCTGTGAAGCCAACCCTGGCTCCGCCAGCTAAATAGTTCCAGACATACCAACCTGAGTCGGAAGTGCTCGCTGTGATCTCATCACCGGTAGCGACGTTGTAAACCTTCATGCTGCTTGTAGCAATTAAGGCCTTGGCATCGCCTTGATCAGCCGTAGTGCTGGTACCCATGTAGATAGCAGCAGTAGAAGTGGTGTCAATGCCACCGCCTCCTTCGTTACCACCGCCGCCAGCACCAATAGTGAAGGTGTCGGTAGAACCAATATGGACTGAACCGGATACGTCGAAGACAACTCTCTTCCAACCAATCGCGCCCTTGCTGTCAGCAGTCACGGTCCATCTATAGAGGACTTTTTCACCAGCGCCGAATACGGTGCTCGGTAAAGAAGCGGCCGCGATAGTGGGCTTGGACTGATGCAGAATCATATAGTTACCGCAGAGTGAACCAGCATTGGCATAAACGTTAGCACCAGAGCTTACGCCGACAGCAGTGCTTGTCGCCAAGCAAAGTTTCGGAGTATCGCCAGTGGTAACGCCTGATTGATCAGCGGATTTTGTTCCGTTGAGATCAGCCTTGACTGTTAAGGTCTTGGTCGTGCCAGCAGGAATTCTCCAGTAAGAACCTGAAGGTAACGAGAAGGTGGTTGAAGAGTTGGCAATACCAGTGTTCACCAAAGATTGGTCTACACCTAATTGGGTAGTACCATCCCAAAGGCTCACATTAGTAAAGTCAGCATCTCCGAACATCACACGATCAATCGTGAAGTTTTTGATGTCGATATCTTCTCTCGCAGCTGTAAAGTCAACCTTGAGGAAGGAGACATCGGTTCTGCCAACACCATAAGAACCAACTGAAACTATGCTGGTGTCTGGTTTGTCAGCCGAAGCCGCCACCGTCAAAGTGCCTGAAGTCTGTAATGTAACATAATTAATGGCGGCATTGCTTGCCCTACCATCAACCACGTTAACACCGCTCAAATTAGAATTGAAGCTCAAGATTACGGCTGGGTTCGTGTTGGAATCCAAACCGACAATCGTGACATCAGAAGTTGTCGCAGCAAGAGGATCGGTAGAGGTTACGATACCTAAAGCAATTACCTCACCTGTGTCGCCTGTTGAAGGGACATCAGCTTTAACAGTAATTGTCTTTTGTCCGCCCTTAGTGATATCGATACCGGTTGAATTCAAGAAATCAGAAGCGCTGAAAGTAACGGTAGTGGCGGTAGAAGAATCCCAAGATTTCTTGGTAGTCAATCTAGTCGCACCATCGTAAAGGGCAATATTCGAAAGGTTGCCCTGATCAGCATAACTTAAGCTCGCATCATCGCTTGAGCAAGCGGTCAATTTAACTCTAGTCACTCTGATATTCTCAGAAGAACCAGCGGTCATGACCAAACCAACCACCGGAATCTCGGAAGCGCCAATGATAACGTTTTGGTCGCCAGGAGTCGCAGCAGCTGAAATGGTTAATGAACCTTGACCAACAGCCATTGTGTTACCCGTCACAGCCAAACCGGTTTCGGTAATGGCAGCAGACGAAGAAACACCGGTGCTGGTGATATCACCAACAGCCGCAATCTTAAAGTAACCGCCAGCCGCTAATAAAGCGGTAGTGGTCGGGATATCAGCCACAACTTTCAAAGTAACAGTCTGCGAAGCAGGAACTGTTAAATTGAAACTGAAAGCAGCTGAAGCAGTCGGAGAAGTGACGGTTGAACCAACCTGAGTTCCATCCAACTTCAAAAGTTTGATGTTGGTGAAGTCACCGGACGCCGTGTCTGCAGACGCTGATGTTTGCAACGTTACAGTCAAAGACGAAACAGTGATATCTTCTCCGGAATCAGCGGTTAAATCAACTCTCATCATCTCTTGAGCAGTAGCTCCCTTGATATAAGTTTGGGCCGCAGGAGTGTTGGACGATAAAGCAAGAGCTAAAGCGCCATTCGCCTTTACGGTGTGGGCATTAGCATTGCCTGAAGTCAACATCGCTGTAGTCATGGTCAAATCGTATCTGGAATCTAAACCATCGATCCACATATCGGTGTAAGCCGCTATGTCCAAATCGACAGTGTTGTCGGTTGTGGCTCCAGTCGGGACATCAGCCTTCACTTGAATGGTCTTGTTGCTTGATTTGGCAACGTCAAACAAACCGGTTGAATCGTATCCGATGGTGTTTGAGCCAAATGTCGCATAAGAACCGATCAAAGAGACCGGACCCGCGATTTGAGTAGAACCGTCCCAAAGCGTGATATTGCTGACATCGGTCGCTGAACCGGTGCCACCGCTGATACTTAATCTCAATTTAGTCACCCTAATCCCTTCAGTAGAACCAGCGGAGAACTTGAAAGCTGAGAACAGCTTATTCGTAGTTCCCTTAACATAGTTCTGCGAAGCGGGGTTCAAAGCGGCATCAACATTAACGGTCACAGTACCTTGACTAATAGACATGGTTTTACCAGTCTGTCTAGAAAAGGAAAGAGTGCCCGCATTAATCGGATCGGTCGCTCCACCAGAATTGGTACCATAAGCGTTAACATCGGTGTATTGTGTTATTTCGAAGATAATGGTCCTTGTGGTCCAAATCCCTGAAGCAACATCGCAATAGGCGTAAACGCTCTTTGAAGCAGAAGCTAAAACATTCAAGGGAGTGTCGGACAAATCAAAGACGGCTTGATTCTGAGAATTAAGAGCGGCCACGGTTGCGCCGATTTGAGCTCCAGCATATTTCAATTTGATATTGGAGATATCGGACGCAGCTGCTGAACCTACGTGAGTAATGGTAATTTTGGTAATATCCATTGACTCACTCGAAGAAGCCGTAAAACTCCAAGCTGCAATTTCTTGTTCGGTTGAACCGGACAAAATGTTGGCAGCTGCTGGACTTGTTAAGGCATCAACGTACAAATAACCAACCGAGATGCCCGCAATGGTTTGAGCATTGCCGTACATCGGGAAAGTACCGGTTAAGGTAGCAGTAGAAGTGATGTCGGAAGCCGACTCAACTCCTAATTTGATGCTATCGCCAACCGTAGCAGTCCCACTAGCAGCAAGACTGACTTTCACAGTCATGGTCTTGGTCGCTCCCGCAGGAATCGTCCAATTAAGACTGGAAAAAGTCGCCTTGTGAGTGTTGGTGTTTAAAGCTTGAGATGAGCCAATTTGAGTTGAACCATCATATAATTTGATGGCTGAAACATCAGCATCAGCTGAAACTCCGCTTCTCTTGATCACGATCTGTGAGACCGTGTAGTCTGACGTGCCGCCAGTAAATTTGATTTTAGTGGCAACAACGTCTGTAGCGCCCAACGCCACCTGCTTAGCCTCTGGTGTGTCAGAAGACAAAGCAACGGTTGCTGTGGTGGAAACAGGAGTAGTCGGGGTTGTCGGGGTAGTCGGAGTGGTCGGGGTGGTGGAACCAATCATCGTGTTTAATTTCGCGATTGATTTAGCACCAACAAAACCAGTACCGGCTGTTAATCCCAACGGAGTCAAAACCTCACTGGCATATTTGTTCTGGAATTTGATAACAGCCGCTTTGGTTAAAGCACCAAAGTAAGTTGTTTCACTTCCCGCAGAACCAACACCAGAAGCAGCTACCTGAGTCGCAGCGTCGGAGTTCAAAATGATTTGTAAACATTTGACATCCTCACCGCTGGAATTAATTGTCAGGTTTCTGCTGAAAGAGGTAATTGAGCATCCCGAAACAGTCGTGCCTCCAGAGACTTGAGTTAACTGAGTTTGCAATGTCGCGATTTGAGCTAAAAGGCTATCAATCATAGCCTGAAGCTCGGCCGCGGTCAAAGCATCAGCCACGCCAGGTCCCATCATCCAAGCAGCACAAGTGACAGTCGTAATGATCGCTACAATCTTTTTGGTTAAATTAGTCATTGTTATTTTTGGTTTTTCGTTTAACGTTTGAACGAAAGCGAACGTTTTGTTTTTAATTTTGATTTTAGTGATTATTTGTGGCGTCGCATCGACCAATCCCCTGCATCTTATGAATATCAATAATTATTTTGTGGAGGGTTAAACCCAATATTCAAAAGTGGCTGGGATGACGACCCCTGAAATGTTAAAGTTATTTGTTGGACAATATCCAGATCCTCTCGAGCGATGTCGCGTAATTGCCGGCGTTGAAATCGTTTCGCGCCTGGTCCAACAACAAAGTATCGTTTTCTGACAGCGTCCTTCTTTCTAAATCAGCGATTAAGTAAGCGGCGGTCTGCTTCTCTAACTGCGAAATCGCATTGTCCAATTCTTCCGTATCGCCGATAATCGCGCCTAAAACTGACTCAACTCTCTCTTTGTTTTCGCTCAACTTCTGAGTTTCGGCTACAAGCTCCTTGATCACCAACGGATCAGAGCTTGTCACATTAATATCGAACATAGCCAAGTTTTTAGCCGCGCTGATGATATTTGATTGAAATTCTTTGATGGCCGGGTCCAAATTTCTGCCCTGATTGTTTTCAGCGATTCTGCTCAACTCTTCCAAGCGCTTGTTGGCTAATTTTAATTGCGTTTTCGGTTTCTCCACACCCGAAGAAAAAGTCAGCTGAGCATTCTCGGTCATCTTCTTAACTGAAAACAGAAAATCGCCCGGAATGGTATTCTGAGTAAAGCCGAAAAGTCCAATTAAGACCAACGCGCTGATCACAGGAGCTAAAGCCAGCTTATAGCGGAAAACTGGGAGGAATGAAAAAATACTCTCTCTGATCCCAGCCTGTTCCGGTTCACCCGCAAAGATTCTTTCTTTAGTAAAAGCAACCCAGTTATCACTGGGTTTGACCTCGCGCAAACTTTTAAGCTGGCGAACGAGTTGGCTTTGCTTCATTGCACTTATTATGACGCAAAAGAAGCGATTTTGTTACAGTTCACCTGAGCTCCTCTTTTAAGGCGTGAAGCGCCCTGTGGATAAGCACCCTGACCGCGGGTTCAGATTTATCCAAAATCTTGGCGATCTCGGGCACCTTTAATTCATCCAAATAGTACCAAACAATTGCTTCCCGATAGTCTTCGTTGATATTAACTAAAGCGGCTTTGACCCGCTCTATGTCTGACTGAATAAACGACATCTCTTCTATGTCTTGTTTAGCGTCGGGCAAGGGAGGGGCATATTCCACCGATACCAGTTGAGCCTTGGTTTCGTGCCGATAGTGGTCAGCTAAAAGATTTCGGGCGATTTGATACAAAAAGGCTTGAATATTTTCTATTTTGTCGCAATTATCCTTAAATGCTTGCCAGCCGCGCATAAATACCTCTGAGGTCAAATCTTCGGCCAATTCCGTAGAGTTCACCTTTAATAGGACAAAACGGTATATCTTTTTGACATACTTGTCGTAAATCTCACTGTATTTTTTGCGGGAATTGGACATTTCTTTATTATAATGTCGCATTTTTAATAGTATAGCAAGCTCCCCTTCCGCTGCCGTTCCTTATAATCAGGCCTGATTGGCAAAAAACATCCAAATCGCGCAAAATCGTCCGGCGGTTCACGCCCGGAAACGACTTAGTCAAATCGCCTATTTTTAATTTATTATTGGTTTTTATAATAGTCAGAATGGCTTCCTGCCTACCCTTGCCCCGGCCGTTCCCAGAAGAGTTTTCCACAGTTTTTCCAGTACCGATATTTTTGCCCTCGATCAGTTTAGCGACCCTGGCGTATTCTCGGCGTAAAACCAAAAAATTCCGGGGGTCGGCTAACCCGCGGTCTTCAGCCGAATCGAAGAGTTCCTGGATAAGCCCGATATTCTTAGAACACTTCTTATAGTTATTACAAAGCAGGCCGCTTAAAATTTCATCGGCCAATTCCCTAAGATCGGTCTTCAACGGCTCTCTCTCCGGGAACAGTTGGCTTACCTTGTACACACCTAAAGTAAGCCTAATATAGAATTCTTTAGACATTTACCCTATCTTATTAATTGCGACATTAATTGTCAACCCCTCTTAAACGGCCCGCCAATCAAAAAGACCGAAGCTAAGGCTCGGTCTTTCCTAAACGTTTTACTTATTTTAAGAATTAAGCTTCTTGACAGGGGGTTCGAGCGAATTGTAAAATATAGACATATGAACAAAAAAATCTTTTTAGGAGCGGCTGTTTTAGCTTTAGTCCTCGTTGTCGGAGGATTTTTTTATTATTGGTGGCAGAATCAAACAGATGTTAGAGAACTAAATAAAACCCTGCCCGAAGGCGTGAGGGTAGTAAAAAGCCTAATTGGCAATGAATACCGGATCGTTAATAAAATAGACGGGTACGAGTTCGAAACACCTATTCAATGGGCAGGATTCGAGAAGGAGATTGAATATATACCAGAAAGAGAGGTTAGTGACTTTAAAGTTATCGGTAGTTTAGGCTTTGAAGGAAAGGCTCCTATTGCAAGGCCATTTTCTATAGATGTTTATGATATAAGCGACCAATTAGATGCGGATTTGATAGTTTGGGCAAAAACTTTATGGACCACATTTTCCCTGAACGGAGAACTGCAACGGGATATTGTGCAAAACGTTCCCGTTGTGAAAGTCTTTGAAAGCGAACATTTAGGTAATACATATGTATATTTCATGAAACAAAATACAAAAATATATGTCTTCAATAATAAATCAGAGGAAGACATCCGTTATATTATCTCTAATGGTAAATGGTAAAGAAGTTGTGTTTTAAAAAATACTCTTGGTTAGCGATTACGTTTTTTGTAGTCGCTAATTTAGTTTGGCCCGGTTTTAGTTTTGCTAATTCGTTTAATGTCACGGCTAAAGATACCGAGAGAATCAAATCATCTCTAACCGTCACTCAAACAACCTTACAGGCAATAGACCTTTTGGGGAGCAATAAAGACTGGATGACTATCCTAAACACGATCGTCGGAGTGGGCAAAACGGGCACAGATATCACTTATGGTTTAGTTGTTTTGGGCACTTTAAATGAAATGGACTTAGTGGACTTGGTTGTTTCGGGCCGATATCGAGATGACGCAAGAGAATATTTTAATAGCGTTCTTGATCAAACAACCGACATGATCCCCCATTGGAAAAATACCGTTAAAGATATAGTCTCTTTGTTAAAAAAAGGAAGCGCCGTAACCCCGAATACCGGTTTAGCAATGGAAAGCGTTGTTATTTTAGAAAAAACAATAAACATCATGATTGCCACAAAAAATTGGTTAACGGTCGAAACGTACAATGGAATGTGGCGATATTTCCAAGAACGAATGGGGAAAGAGTCCCATCAAGAAGCTTGGTCTTATGCCATGGTAGAAATGGGACACTCTTACGACGCAACAATAATTGATGGTGGCAGATTATTTGCGGTAAGTAAAAAAATCTACCAAGAAGAAGATATTCAACTCGAACAGCAATTTGCGACACTTTATGAAACATGGGCGCCGTATGTGACTCCGTTCGGGATAAGCGAGGAATATAAAAAACAGGTTAAAGAAGGGTTAAGCAATACCCTTATCGCCGCCTTTAATGAGAAAAATATAGCCAAAGAGAAATTTAAACCCTCGTTGGTCGATAAGTTATATACTCAACTAGAACAACTTAAAAATAATGTTTCGACTTTATTATCTCAAATCAACCCATTTAAAGCCGGCGTCGCGCTCAACTTATCCGAAGAAATATCTGAGGACGAAATGTTGGAGGTCGGACCTTCAACATTAGAGTTGCTACCGACAGATGAAATGTTGGAGGTCGGACCTTCAACATCAGAGCTCGTAGAGAAGACGAATGAGATAGAGGCTCTAGAGATTTCGGAGACCCTAGAGATAATGGCGACGACCACGATGCCCGAGGATGTGGCATCCACAACCGAACCTGTGCCCGAGCCAGAACCCGATCCGGATCCGAAACCAGAACCAGAAACAAAACTTGAATCCGAACCCGATCCGGAGCCGAAAATAGTCGATCCTGTATTTTGCGAAAGAGACAGCGGTAATCCGGCAAGGTTTAGAGTTTTAATCAATGAAATTGCCTGGATGGGTACGTCTAATTCTTCGGACGATGAGTGGATCGAGTTAAGAAATGTTTGGGGAATTCCGGTTAATTTAAACGGCTGGCAGCTTTTAGACAAAGAACGGCAAATCAAAATAATCTTTGGCGAAAATGATGCCATCCCCGCCAATGGTTATTTTCTTTTAGAACGCACGAATGATGATTCGATGCCAGACGTCCCGGCAAACTTAATTTATACGGGAGCTTTAGCTAATAGCAATGAAGCGTTATATCTTTTTGATAATCAGTGCAATATTGAGGATGAAGTTTTAGCCAATCCGAATTGGCCCGCCGGAGAAAATTCTCTTAAAAAACCTATGTCGCGGCTAGATGTGCTGGATTGGTATTCAGGAATCGGAACTGCCGGAAGTGAAAACGGATCGCAACCGTTAGCCCGCACATCATCTGTGGCTTTGGCTCCCACACTAAACCAGTCTCCAGCTTCGCCCGAAATCCTTATCACAGAAACTTATATTGGCAGCGAAAATAACCAAAAAGACGATTTCGTCGAACTTTATAATCCGAATTTGGATATTGTTGATTTGACCGATTACTATATTCAGCGAAAAACAGAGGGTTCTCAAGACTTTTCTACTTATGTCCCCCATGAACTTTTATCCAGCAAAATGATCAACCCTAATAGTTATTTTTTGATTGCTAATGCTTCTTCAAGTTTTGCGACCTCGGCTGATATTTTAACGACCTATCCCCTGACCGAAAACAATGTCCTGGTCCTGAAAGATCAGCATCAAGATATTATCAACCAAGTTTCTACCAACGCTCCTTTAACGGGCAAAAGTTACGGCCGAAAGTGGTCGAGTACCACTCTTACTTACGCGAATGATTTTGAGGCCCAAATTCCTACGCCCAAGACTCAAAATCAGAATTCTGAAATTGAAAATAGCGAAAACGAAGAAGATGATACTGGAGAATTTACCCCAGGAGTTGTAATTAACGAAATTGCCTGGACGGGAACAAAGGCTAATGCCTCCGATGAATGGATTGAACTTTATAACAATGCCACATCAAGCGTTAACTTAACTGGCTGGCGTTTAATAACACCTGATGGCGGTTTAGAAATTTTATTCCCGACCTCAACAATCGCAGCCAATGATTTTTATCTACTCGAAAGAACCGACGACAATACTATTAGTGACACGGCCGCGGATTTAATCTACACCGGCTCTTTAGGAAACGACGGTGAAATCTTAGAACTAAGAGATGCTAATAATGTGTTGATAGAAAAAATCGACTGTTCAAACGGCTGGCCCGCCGGCGATAACACGACCAAACAAACCATGGAAAGAATCGATACGAATAATTGGGCGAGCAACAACAGAGTGTCTAAAAACGGCTTGGACGCGTCCGGCAATGAAATCAACGGCACTCCGGGGGCAGAAAACAGTGTAATTAAGCCTTTTACCGAAGTCATAGGCGGATTGAGTATTACGGAAGATCTTACTCTCGCCCTACTTGGCAGTCCCTACCTCGTGGAGGGTTCAATTACGGTTAACGCTGACGCGAAATTAACCATTGAAGCCGGAGTAACAATCAAGTTCAAGCACCATTCCGCCTGGAAATCCAACCTTAAGGTAAATGGAATTTTGTCGGCCATTGGAACGACTGATCAAAAAATCACATTTACTTCTTCCAGTACTCAACCTGCGGCCGGCGATTGGGAATGGCTAGAGTTAGAAAACGCCAGTTCTACCTTAAAAAATGTCGTGATCCAGTATGCCGGCAAAAAAGAGGGTAATCCGCCGGAAAATCCCCCGTTTACCAAGGGAACGATCTATATTAATGGCGGAAGTGTTGAAATAAGCGATTCGATTATCGAAGAAAGCCAAACGCTGGGAATCTGGCTGACCAGTTCTCCTTCGGTTAAAATACAAAATCTGGAATTAAAAAATATCGCGGGTGATTGGGAGAAACCAGCCGCAATTTATATCGCAAGTGGCACGCCTACGATCGAAAATTCGATCTTTACGAGCAATAATATTGGCATCTTAACCGAAAACATAGCTAACCCAATCATTAAAAATAATATTTTTAACAACAACCAAATACCGATTCAGGTAGATAATCTCTTGTCTGATATTTCCGGTAATACGTTTAATGGCAATAATTATAACGGTATTTATGTGACGGGCTTTTTATTGCCCGATGACCAAAAATCGATGGTTTGGAAAAATCCCGGAACTCCTTATATCGCCGGCAGCTTGTCGGTTGAAGCAGGATTGTCGCTACGTATTGACCCGGGAGTGACGATTAAATTTTTAGAAAACGCCCGACTAACTATTAATGGTAGCTTCGAGGCGGCGGGGACCAGTGACGACCCAATAATTTTTACTTCTAATAGCAACGGTCGGTGGCATTATATTTATTTTGCCCCATCGAGCTTAAGTCCGGTTATAGAACACGCGAATATTAGTAATGGCGGGTGGTATAATGTTTTCCAAGGCGGACCAGATGCTAAAAGCGGAGCGGTTAAAGTTGATGGTGCGAATCTGACTGTTAAAAACTCTCTCTTTGAGAATAATTTATACGCTGGACTGGAGCTGGCTAACGCGACGGTCACCCTCGAAAATATTATTTTTAACAAAAACGAAAATGGTATTTACGTAGGGTCTGGCGATTGTCCAAACTTGTCTCAAGTAAAGTTTGGTGAAGAAGAAAACGTAAACTCCCTCAATATCTGGCCCGCCTCCTGTGCCCCCGATAATTAAGATTCTCAACTAAATATACAACAGCTTCAATGTTGGAGGTTTCGCCTCCAACATTTTATATTGGCAATTAAAATTATTATCAAATAAAAATGTTGAAGGTCCGACCTTCAACATTTTACGGATGACTATTTTTGATTTTTTAATAAATATTTAAGTGGTTAGAAACCGGCGAAAGTGCGGATAGTGTCGGCGGGAATAGCCCAAACGCGGCCATCCTGACCGAGAGCACTTAAGCCGACCACTCTCCCTTCGATATCAAATAAGGGACTGCCGGCTACTTGCTGATTCTCGAAAATATTGGTTTTAAGTAATTCTTCGTCCAAGGCCGTTAGAATCCCAACATTAACGATATTCTGAGGACTCGTAGTAGCAACGGCCGGAAAATCCGTGCCGACTAAAAATACGGGCTCGGCCAGCTTGATTTTAGCCATATCCATAAAGCCGCGGCTTTTCAGCCCATTTTTTTCAACCTTGACCAGAGCTAAATTGTTTTCAATATCTCTTCTTAGAATCTGGAACGAAACCCATTCGTCGTCCACGAAAAAAGAAAATTCTGAACCACGCGGCACCAATGTCGCCAAGGTGACGATCAGGCCGTCTGAGGTTAAAACCAGGCCAGACCCTTCTAATATTTCGCCCGAAGCAGTTTTGGTTTTTACTCCCGCGATCGCGGGCAAAACGTCCTGAACCGATTCCCTGATGGCTGTATTTTCTTGCACGTACATCGTCAGATTCTGATTTTGGGTAATATAAGTCGGACTCTGTTCAAGTTGATACTGGTGAAAAAGCGGCCTTTCCACGAAATAAGGCCAAAGAATTTTATCGGCGAAAATCCCGCCCGCCATGCCGATTACGAACAACGCTATGATTTGGATGAAATTTTTTGCTGCCATTCTTTTTTGGTTATTAAATCTTGGGGACTCCTAAAAATAATTTGGCTGCCTTGAGCGTCGATGACGAGCTCGTCTTTGTCTTTAAGCTCGCCCGAAACTATCTTGATCGCTAAAGGATCGAGCACTAATTTTTGAATCACCCGTTTTAACGGACGGGCGCCTAAGTTCGCGTCGAATCCCTGCTCGGCCAATAAATCCTTAGCTGCCTGAGTAATTTTAATCTCGATATTTTTCTGCTTTAGACGCGCCACGACTTTTTGAATTTCTAATTCCACGATCTTTTTAATTTCCGTTTTGCTGAGATGGTTAAAAATGACGATCTCGTCGATGCGGTTCAAAAATTCCGGCCTGAAATTAGCCCGGAGGGCTTCCATCACCTTATCCTTTAAGTTTTCCTTTTCGCCGGCTTCAGTATCGCCCAAAAAGCCCAAAGCCCCCATGCGGGCAATGTGCTCTGAACCAATATTGGAGGTCATAATCAAAATGGTATTCCTGAAGGAAGCGACCCTGCCCTTAGCATCAGTCAATCGGCCGTCTTCTAAAATCTGCAAAAGGATGTTGAAAACTTCTGGATGGGCCTTTTCCACCTCATCTAGTAAAACAACTGAATACGGCCGGCGGCGAATTTTGTCGGTCAGTTGTCCCCCTTCTTCATAACCAACATAGCCCGGAGGGCTTCCGATCATTCGGCTGACGGTATGCTTTTCCATATATTCTGACATATCCAGCCTGACTAAAGCTGAAGGGTCGTTAAAAAGAAACTCTGCCAAAGCCCGAGCTGTTTCAGTCTTACCTACGCCCGTGGGGCCCAAGAACATAAAAGAGCCCATTGGCCTTGATTCCTCTGAAATCCCGGCCCTGGAGCGCCTAATAGCGCGCGAAACAGCGGAAATCGCCTCCTTCTGTCCGATTACCCTCTTCTCTAAAAGATCTTCCATGTTTTCCAGTTTTTTCGCCTCTTCCTCAATTAAGCGCGTTACCGGAATGCCGGTCCAGCGGGAAACGACCCTGGCCACCTCTTCTTCGCCCACCTCTTCTTTCAATAAACGATTCTTTTTCTGAAAACGGATAAGCTCTTTTTCTTTTTTCTGAATTTCTTTTAAAAGATTAGGGATCTTGCCGTATTTTATTTCCGCCACCTTCTGCAGATCGGCTTCACGCTGCGCCACCTCGATTTGGAAATTCAAATCATCGATTTCTTTTCTCATACTTCGGACGCTTTGGATTAAATCTCTTTCAGTTTTCCATTTAAGCTCTAAGTGTTTGGCCTTTTCTTTCAAATCAGCCAAGCCACGGGTCAAAGCGGCTGTTTTTTTCTTAGAGGAGACGCTTTTTTCATTCTTTAGGGCCTCCTTTTCAATTTCCATTTTCTGGATTTCTTGATTCAACTGATCAAGCTCCACGGGCTGAGATTCGATTTCCAACCGCAGGGCGGAAGTCGCTTCGTCCATTAAATCCACGGCCTTGTCCGGCAAAAATCTGTCCGTGATGTAACGCGCAGAGAGTTCGGCCGCCGCAATCAGCGCCGAATCTTTAATTTTCACGCCATGGTGAACCTCGTATTTTTCCTTGATGCCGCGTAAAACGGCGATAGTATCTTCAATCGTCGGTTCTGAAACATAAATCGGCTGAAATCTTCGTTCCAAGGCCGGGTCTTTTTCAATGTATTTTTGATATTCTTTCAAAGTAGTAGCTCCGATGGCCTTAAGCTCTCCTCGCGCCAAAGCGGGTTTCAAAAGATTGGAAGCATCGATCGCTCCCTCGGCCGCGCCCGCGCCCACTAAAGTATGGAGCTCATCGATAAATAAAATATAACGTCCGCCGGCCCGGTTGACCTCCTTCAACAAAGCCTTGATCCTATCCTCAAATTCTCCCCGATATCTCGTACCGGCCACAATAGCCCCAAGATCGATAGCGATAATTTCTTTATCTTTCAAGCTTTCGGGCACGTCCCTTCTGATGATTTTTTGAGCCAAGCCTTCGATAATAGCCGTCTTGCCCACGCCTGCCTCGCCGATTAAAACAGGATTGTTTTTAGTGCGCCTTGATAAAACCTGCATTAGCCTGCGGATTTCGTTCTCCCGGCCGATGACCGGATCGAGCTTGCCGGCCTTAGCTAATTGGGTTAAGTTTCTGGCATATTTCTCAATCACCTGATATTTGGATTCGGGTTCCGGATCGGTAATCCTGGTTCCGCCCCTGATTTGTGCTAATTCCTTTAGGGCGTCCGCATACGTCAATTTGCCGAATTCTAAAGAAGCGGTTCCTGAAGACTGCAAAAAACCGGCCTTATCTAAAATTTCCTTGGCTTTGGTCGGAGTATCGAGCAGCGCTAAAAATAAATGTTCGACCGAAATAAATTCATCGCTCATTTTAACCGATTCTTGCCTCGCCCGATCTAAAATCTTGGCCATATCTTGGGTTAGATAGAATTGGCCGAAAGCTTGAGGAGCGGCAATCACGGGAATCTTATCCAAAGCGGCCTTGGTTTTCTTTTTTAAGGTTTCTAAGTCCACTCCGATTTTTTGGAGCAACGTTAAAACCACGCTCCCTTCCTGAGAAATTAAAACTAACAGCAAGTGTAAAGCGTCGATTTGCTGCTGGCCGAGGTTGCGCGCTGAATCTTGAGCCGCAAGAATAGCCTCTTGGGCTTTGTTAGTAAAATTGCCATTCATAATTTTATTGTATCACATTACCTTTTATCATAAAATTAAAGCTTTATCAATACTAAAAATGTTGGAGGTCGGACCTACAACATTTAAAGCCTTGTATGTTTAAAAAATCGTTATTGTTCCCTTTCGCCCAAGGTTGCTTCAAGCGTCATTTCCTGCTTGTCGCGCATAATCTTTAAAGCAACTTTTTCTCCCGGATTGTATTTCTGGAGGATTTTAGACAAAGAATTATCGGCGTTTACCTTTTGGCCGTTGATTTCTAAAATAATATCGTCCCGCTGGAGGCCCGCAGTTTGAGCAGCGCTACCCGAAGCTACCGCTTCATCTGTTTCAACACCGGAAGCGTTCCGGCCTACCCAAGCCCCGTAATCCACGGGTAAATCGAACTTCTCCTTAAGGTTCGAGGTCACCAGGGTATAATAAACGCCCAAATAAGGATAAACTATCTTACCCGAAAACTTAACCTGGTTAATATCTCTTTCGGCCTTACTTACCGGAATAGCAAAACCGATGCTTTGAGCATCAAGTACGGTAGCAGTATTAATACCGATTACTTCTCCTTTAAGATTAAGCAAGGGCCCGCCGGAATTTCCCCTATTGATAGCCGCATCGGTCTGGATAACATCTTCGATGGTTTCCACAAAATCGCCCGAAGAAGCGGTAATAGTGCGACCCAAACCGGAAACCACTCCGACCGAAACTGTATTGCGGAATTCTCCTAAGGCATTGCCAATAGCAATGACCGTCTGGCCGATCTGCAGATTATCGGAATCGCCCAGAACGGCTACCGGAAAGTCTATTTGCGTCAAAGCGCCCGTATTATCAATAGTTTTTTCCGCTTCGATCTTAAGCACGGCTAAGTCCTGCAAAGGATCGCGGGCCAGCACCTTAGCCGAAAATTTCCGGCCGTCATTGGTAAAAACGGTGTATTCGGCCTCTTCATCTAAGACCACGTGTTTATTAGTCAAAACCATGCCGTCTTTAGAAACGATAAAACCGGTACCCGAACCGATATCCTGTTTTTGAGTGCCCTTTTGACGATACTGCGGCACCGAAAAACCGAAATCCTCGCCCCATTCCTCGAAAGGATTAACATAGTATTGTTCATAAACCGGCAAATCTTTAGAAATAACAATATTGACGACGGCTGGCGAAACTTCATTAACCGCCCGGATAATGGCTTCCTCCTGGGTAGTTTGAGGGATATATTCTTTTTCAATTATTTTTTCAAAACCGGGCAGATCGGCAAGATAGCTCCTGAATTCCAAATAAAAAAGCGAACCGGAAAAAGCGCCGGCAAGAAACCCGAAGAAAGAAGCCAAAAGAACCGTAACGACGATCATTCCCCAGATTCCTCTTTTTTCCGATTTGGGCAAGCCGGATTTCGATTTAAAACAATTGATTTTCTTAAGATTGAAATGAAATTGAGGTAAATCGTAAAGCGACATGTTGGGTTTATTTTTTTGTTTTTTTATTCTTATAATCCTCGATGGCGGCTCTGACGGCCGTCTGAGCTAATTTGGCACAATGAATTTTTACTGGCGGAATCGGCCCGATTTCCTTGGCGATCGCCTCATAGCCGATTTCTACTGCTTCAGAAAAAGTCTTGCCTCGAACCAAATCGCAAATCATATCGGAAATGGCGATTGCGTGCCCGCAACCGAAAGTTTCAAACTTCGCCTCTTTGATAATTTCCTTTTCCTTATCAACCTTGATGTAAATCTTCATTAAATCTCCGCACCGCAAATTAGTGGTGTCTCCGATGCCGTCCGCATCTTTTATCTTACCGAGGTTTTTTGGATGAAGAAACCGATCAATGATTTTTTTTGAATAGTATTCCATATATTTATTTTTTAGGATTGTCCGTAGCCGGAAATCTTTCTCAGTTTTTGGATAACTCCTGGCAAGACCCTGATTACTTTTTCGATGTCTTGAGCCGTAGTATATCTGCCCAATGTCAAGCGCAAAGATCCGTGAGCGACTTCTTCGGGAAGTCCGAGGGACATAAGCACGTGCGAAGGCTCCAAACTGCCTGAAGAGCAGGCCGAACCAGTCGAAGCCGCAATTCCCCTCTGATCCAAAGCGACCACGATCGCTTCTCCCTCAGCTCCGTCAAAACTGATATTAATATTGTTGGGCAAGCGCTGGAAAATAGAGCCGTTTAACCGAGAACCTGGAATAATTTTTAAAATAGTTTTGATTAACTTATCCCGAAGCTGTCGAGTCCTGATGTTGTGGATTTTTGATTTGGGATTCTGTAGCTCTCTGATGGCTTGACCCAAGCCGACAATTCCGGAAACGTTTTCTGTCCCAGACCTTAGCCCTCTTTCGTGTCCTCCGCCATACATAATAGGGCCGATCGGCGTACCTCTTTTCACGTAAAGGGCGCCGACTCCCTTCGGTCCGTAAATTTTATGTCCGCTTAAGGTCAGAAGATCGACTCCCAGTTTTTTTACATCGCAATCCAAAAAATTGGCCGCCTGAACGGCGTCGGTATGGAACAGTGTTTTAGGACTAACCTTCTTAATCAATTCTCCTATTTCGGCAATCGGCTGGATCGTGCCGATTTCATTGTTCGCATACATAATTGAAACCAAAATAGTGTCGGGCTTTAACGCCTTTTTTAGTTCAACTGCCTGCAAAACGCCATCGGCCCCGACCGGCAAATAAGTGACTTTAACGCCCCGTTTTTCCAGTTCGCGAAACGACTCTAAAACAGCGGGGTGTTCGATCTGCGAAGTAATAATATGTGGTTGCGGAACTTTAGAAGCCCTGACCGTTCCGAAAATAGCGAGATTGTCTGCCTCGGTAGCCGAACCGGTAAAAACGATTTCTTCCGTATCACAATTTAAAAACTCGGCTAAGCTTTGACGGGCTCCGCCCAGAGCCATGCTTGCTCTTTGCCCGAAACCGTGAATCGAAGAGGGGTTGCCGAAGTCCTTTTTAAGATAGACTGACATCGCCCGAACCACTTTCGGGTCGCAGGGAGTAGTAGCCGCATAATCTAAATAAGTCTTGGACATGATAATATTTTATTATAATCGGATTCCGTTCAAAAGAAAAGGCTTCTTACATGAGGCCAGAAAATCAATATGCCGATGATGGCTGCACCAAAACAGGCGAGTAAAACTGCGGCGGCTGAAATATCTTTAATAACCTTAACATTTGGATCCTGATTCGGCTGGAAGATGTCCAAAACGCGCTCAATACGCGAATTAATCAGCTCCAGGGTCATCACGAAAGTAACGGTCAAGATGAGAATAATTTTTTCGTACAGCGAAACCTCGAAAGCGAACATGGCGGCAAAAACCACCAAGCCGACCACGCAAAAGATGGCGAATACCTGCTCCGAAACCGCAGATTTTAATCCGTCTAGAGCAAAGCCGAATTTTTTCACGAGTTTTTTTATTTTCGATGCCATATATTTATCGTACGTCAATATAATTTTTAGTAAATGGCTTATGGAAAAAATGGAGCCAGACAATGTTCGCAACGTAACGGCAAAGCATCCGTAAAACGCCTTCTTTTTTAAGTCTCCGAGCTGACGTCTCATTACCTAAATGGTATTTAAACCTCACCCTTCCGAATTTTTTAATCCTGATAGTAAAATCTGCCTCTAAACCATAAAAAATATTTTCGTTGAATCCGCCGGCTTTATCGAAAAATTCTTTTTTCACCGCTGAATTACCGCTGGCA
>Ga0265297_10005921_pt1 | contig 18183 bp, 20 predicted proteins | sample Munlanlwell13791_FD_192502 | JGI IMG/M metagenome (GOLD analysis project Ga0265297, IMG submission 192502) | Leachate microbial communities from a municipal landfill in Southern Ontario, Canada - Leachate well 137-91 | ecosystem: Engineered > Solid waste > Landfill > Unclassified | place...
AAAAATATTTTCTTATCACTCCGATTACTTTTCCAAGTATTTTTACATCATTTACTACAATAGGTTCCATATAATCATTTTCAGGCATTAATTTTATCTTCTTATCCGTCTTGAAAAATCTTTTTACCGTTGCCTCGTCTTCAAGCAGGGCCACGATTATTTCTCCGTTTATGGCACTTTCCTGTTTTCTTACAACAATATAATCCCTATCAAGTATACCTGCATTAACCATGCTGTCTCCTCTAACATGAAGGATGAATACTTCTTTTTTCCCTTTTACGAAGTCCGGTGAAAGAGGAAAATAATCTTCGATGTTTTCATTTGCAAGAACAGGCTTACCGGCTGTTATGTTTCCAACCACAGGAACATATACAAGATTGTTAAAACCACGATCAATGGTTTCATCCTGCTGCCTGGGAAATATGGAAATGGCACGCGGCTTAAACGGGTTTCTTTTTAAATATCCTTTTTCTTCAAGTTTTTTTAAATGGGAGTGAACAGTTGCCGAGGAACTAAGATTAACCGCCTGGGCTATTTCTCTTACGGAAGGAGGGTATCCGGATTCTTTGACTTTCTTATTGATGAATTTTAGTATTGTTTCCTGTCTTGCGCTGATATTTTTGTCCATAATTTTTTAAAAATAATAAATATTATTTAATTTTAGTTATTATAACAAAAAAGTATATTAAAGGCAAACACAGGTTCGCTTTTCTATTCTTCCGCTTTTTTTATCCAGGTCATCATCTTTCGCAGTTCTTTGCCAACTTTTTCTATCAGGTGATTTTCTTCCTGTTTTTTTATTGCATTGTATAAAGGCCGTCCGGCCTGGTTTTCGAGAATCCATTCCCTTGCAAAAGACCCATTCTGGATATCTTCAAGCAGTTTTTTCATATTTTTTCTGGTTTCTGCGGTTATGATTTTTTTGCCCTTTACCATATCACCATACTCTGCGGTATCGCTTATAGAGTACCTCATCCATGATATTCCGCCTTCATAAATCAGATCCACAATCAGTTTTAATTCACTTAAAACTTCAAAATAGGCTATTTCAGGCTGATATCCTGCTTCGACCAGCGTATCGAATCCTGCTCTTATAAGCTCGGTTGTCCCTCCGCAAAGAACGGCCTGTTCTCCGAAAAGATCGGTTTCAGTTTCCTCTTTGAATGTAGTGGTAATTATCCCGACTCTTCCGGCCCCAATTCCTTTTGCATAGGCAAGAGCATACTGCTTGGCTTTTTTAGAATAATCCTGATAAACCGCAATGATTGCAGGGACGCCGCTGGATTCCGTATACATCCTTCTTACAATATGGCCGGGTCCTTTTGGAGCTATCATGATGACATCTATGTCTTCTCTTGGAATAATCTGATTGAAAAGAATATTAAATCCATGGGCAAAACAGAGTATATTTCCTTTATCAAGGTTTGGCTCTATATATTTGTAATAGATATCTTTCTGCATGGTATCAGGTGCCAGAAACATTATTATATCCGCCATCTTTGAAGCCTTATCCGTTGTATAGACTTCGAATCCTTTTTCTTTTGCCATATTCCAGGGTTTGCTTCCTTCAAGTTCTCCTATAATAACGTCCATTCCGCTGTCCCTAAGGTTCTGAGAATGAGCATGTCCCTGACTGCCATAGCCTATTATCGCTATTTTTTTCCCATTCAGTATTTTCATATCAATATCTTTATCATAGTGAATTTCCGCCATTGTTCCTCCTTTAATTTTTTTTGACAGATATAATTCCACCGGGGTAGGGGATCATATAATTGATTTCTTTATATTCTAACAAATAACTAAAAAAAGTATATAAAATTTGGATAAAATCAACAAAATAAAAAATTTTAATATTTACTATTGACACGAACACACGTTTGGTTATATTATTATAACGAACATATGTTTGGCATTCTTTTATAATGTTAAAGCAAACAAATATGGTCAAATAATAAATACAGAGGTAACAACAATTGGAAATGGTTAAGATTAATATTAAAAAAATATTTTTATATCTTCTTATAATTATCGTTGCATCTCTGGTTATAATCGCTTTTTATTACAATAGATATAAATTTAGCGGTATAACCACAACAAGATATACGAAAGTGAGCCTGGAATATGAGACCAATATAAGCGAGCTCGCAGATAAATATTCCAATGACATGACCAAATCAAGATTTGTAAGTGAAATAAAGAAAGTAAATGATATAGATAACTCAGATTATATTCCGGGAAATTCTACTATAATTATTCCTATAATCGAATTCGAATAGTATAATCTATTTAATTCAGATATTTTAAAATTTTTCATAATCCTATAAATCAACTTATAAAAATATTTTTAACATTATTTTTAAATAAAAAATGATAACCATTAAAGTTAAATTGCTTGATAAATCAATTCCTGTGCCGGGGTATGCACATACAGGTGATGCAGGGCTCGATCTTCATAGTGCAATCGACTGTGAATTAAAACCTTTCGAAAGAAAAAAGATACCTACCGGCATTAAAGTATCAATACCGTCCGGCTATGCCGGGTTTGTCCAGCCCAGATCAGGTATTGCTTTGAAAAATGGAATAGGTATGGTAAATGCTCCAGGACTTATCGATTCTGCTTATAGAGGAGAAATCTGCGCAATTCTTATAAATCTTGATCCTTACAATACGTTCCATATAAAAAAAGGAGACAGGATCTGTCAGATGGTAATACTTGAAGTTGATGATGTTCATATTGATATAGTCGATGAATTGGATGAAACCGCAAGGGGCGAATCAGGCTTTGGAAGCACGGGCTAATAGAATCTTTCGCATTAATCGGTTTTTTGATAAAAAAGAGCTTATTCTTATATATTATTAACTTCCGATAATATATATTATGTTAACTTTTATATTATTAAAAGACTTTACTATTCCTGGAGTTTTATTAAATATTATTTATAAATTAAATAGTTTTGATTACTCTGGCAGGGCTCCCTGCTGCAAGACAATTATCAGGAACAGAATCAAGTACCAGTGAATGTGCCCCGACAGTAGTATTATTACCAATCTTTATGGGACCGAGTATAGTTACATTTGTATACAATATAACATTATCACCGATCTCAGGATAACCTGGATCGCCATGATGAAATATGGAATGCCCAAGACCACCCAGTGTAACATTAGAAAAAATACTTACATTATTACCAATCTTTACTCCCCTGCCGATTATAACTCCGGCAGAATGCCATATTCTGCATCCTGAACCTATTTCTGCACCCGGGTCTATTTCCGCACCGTTAAAGAAAATATTTATCCTGCAGCAGATTTCTGCAAGCAGTCTTAATTTTATTCTATAGAGCATTCTATAAAACCTGTAAAATATTAAAGCCTGTACCCCTGGTTTTACAAGTATTATTCTAATAGCACCCCAAATACCTGGTTTGCCCTTCATTGTGCCGTATCTGCTGAAGAGATATTTCATGTCGCCTTTTAAATTGCCATCATTACTATTTTTCATTTTTTGGAAGGAAACACGTTGCCTTATTAATACTAATAATTAATACTTATGAATGGATAATAAGAATAATTAAAACTCGATGATATATCTTTTTAAAATAATTATCTATTTATATATTTAAATAATAAACTGTTATAGTCTTTTTTATAAAATAACTTTATATTTATATCCGGATACAACTCTTTTAATTTTCTAATTTTATAATTTTTCTTTGTAACCAGACTTTGGTTAAGAGTCGTAAGTTCGATATAAAGATCCAGATCCGGAAGGTAGAAATCCGGTGTAAAACTGGCTTCAGGGTTTCCTTTTATATCAAGCTCCAATATAAAGGTTCTTGGTTCATATTCCCATCTTATTTTATAAAAATTCAGTATTTTTGAAAATTCCCTCTCACTGGTGTGTGCAAATTTAATATTTTCAGGATCTTTGTAATTGATCCCGGGATCTTTGTTTTTATTTACATTTTTCCTTATGCTCAATAAATTTTTACCCATATGATACTAAAAAACCTCCGTTTAAATTTTATGATATTATTTGTAACTTTCTGAATTTATTGCTGTTCCTGTTTTTTTTATGCTATTTTTCATAAAGTATTTTTCTATATCGCCATTCAGATCATTGTATACCCTGCCAAGTGCTATCCCGAATACACCCTGTCCGCTTTTTAATGTATCCACTATCGCTTTATCTGAATCACAGGCATAAACAGTATTTCCATCAGATATAAGCGTTAGCTTTAAAAGTCCGTTACCTGCTGCCGTATTGTTATCATATTCATCCAGATATTTTTTCGTCCTTCTTAGTTTCTGCAGGCTGATACCGGCCTCCATCAATTTTTTTATAACCTTTAATTTCATTAAATCGTTAAAATCATACATTCTTCTGCTTCCATAGCCCCCTGCCCCATTTACGGAAGGTTTTACAAAACCGGTTCTGTCATAATAATCAAGCTGTTTATATGTGATTCCTATTATTCTGCATACTTCCAAAGAACCATAAAATCTTTTTATAACCATACTATCCATAAATTTTTTTTCTTTATTTACTTTGTTATAATTTTAATTACATCATTGTAATTACATCATTGTAATTTTAGAATTTATATCCATCAAAGTCAATAGAAGGGATGCTTGGTATGGGGCTCTTAAAGTATATAGAAGAAAAAAAGCTGTTTATGAAGTTAAGAAATCCGGAGAATGTTTTTGATTATTATTTATTTTCGAAGTTATTTTTAAAATCTTCAGGTTCAATATTATCAAGAAAGTTTTTAAATTTTTTTACCTCATCTTCGATTGACTGTATTCTGAGCCCTCCTGATTCCAGCACCTGTTCCGCGGCATAGATATCGCATTTACTTCTCACAGCAGTAGCGATTGCATCGGAAGGCCTTGAATCGACTTTGATGACTTTTTTATCCGTATTCATGATATTGAATATTGCATAAAAAGTATTATTTCTTATTTCTGTTATTTCTATATTATCAATACTTATTTTCAAATTATTGATAATATTAATGATTAAATCATGGGTCATGGGCCGGGGTGTTTTTATGTTGGACATTTCAAGAGCAATAGCTGAAGCTTCATAGGGTCCTATCCATATTGGTAAATATCTATTTCCATTCTCTTCTTTTAGAAGGAGAATTGGTTTATTGGATGGCAATTCTATCCTTACTCCTTCAAGTATCATCTTTATTAAATTTGTATTCTTTTTGTTTTTCAACTTTTTAAAATATTTTTATCTGTAATTATATAACACCTGATAGTTTAAAGCGATAAACCAGATCTAAGGAATTTTGTACAATAATACAATATCCGGTTTTAAAACAATTAAAATCAATTATCGGATTCAATGTCATTAGATTATTATATGGAGCTGCTTTTTAGCGATTCGATATCTTTTTTTACAGTATCCAATTTTAATTCGTATATAGATCGGAGATTTCTGAATTTTTGCTTATAATCCAATCCGTAACCGACTATGTATTTTTCTCCGATCTTAAAACCAATATACTTAATATTAATTTCCGCAATTCTTCTGATGTCCCTGTCAAGAAGAGTGCATATTTCAATGCTCCCTGGGAATCTTGATTTTAGATTTCTTAATAGATAGCTTATGGTAAGTCCCGTGTCAATGATGTCCTCCACAATCAATACATCCTTCCCTTCAATGGATTCATCCAGATCTTTGGTAATTCTTACCACGCCTGTAGATTCATCATTAATTCCATACTTAGAAATACTCATGAAATCTATACTAAGAGAAAGATCGATTTCCTTGATAAGATCTGCTAAAAATATTGCTCCCCCTCTTAATATGCATATAAGAAGTAGATTTTTATATTTATAATCACCTGTTATTTCTTTTCCCAGATCAGAAATTCTATTTTTTATATCCGAATCTGTGAATAATTCTTTTCCTAAAATACTGCTTTTTACTAATTCTTTATCGGCTTGATCGTTCAAGATATGATCGTTAATATTAAATATAATTTTTTAATATGTAAGTCTGCCCGTACTCTGTACCATTGCCACCCATGTCGAACCTCTGTTAAATAACATGATTCTTCCTTCGTTATCCCTGTACTCAAATGGATCGAAAGCAGACGTCCTCTCCCAGGTCCCTTCTGTAACATTTCCATCCATGAAGAATAATGCTTTACCTGTATCACTGGTTCCTGTTGTCCTTACCGCCATATGACCTACAGCGTCCATTACTTCTATATCGGTTATCATAACGATTACATTATTTACTGCAATCTGTTCACCTGTTTCATAATCTGTGTGAGGTAACCCTGCCAGATATCTTAAGTAATTATTTTCATTTGCATTATATTTGAAATTAACTTTATAGCTATCATAATTAGAAAAATCTATATTTATATCAGAAACATCTCCTTTTTCAGAATCAACTGCATCTTTTTTAAATCTTAAAGGAGATTGGCCCCCCTCAAGTGAGTACCCATTTTCTAAAGCATCTTCTTTTATTCCATCAGTGGACATAAAAGCAGTGTGTTCAAATATGGTATTTCTACTAGGTTCTCTCCATCCGGAGTTTGCATATGGAGCACCACAATTATCACAATTCCCATCCAGAAGGTCCATATCCATAATTGTTATTGCGTCGTATCCTTCGGGATATGTTCCCCAGAATGCATATATTGGATCAAATCCTCGGGCTATTTCTGCATAATATATTCTTGCGCTTCTCATAGGGCCTATAATTTCAGCATCATTGGAAGAAAATATGGCTACGTTCCTTGTAATTCCTCCTTCATCCACTACTTCAAAAATAATGTCAGCAAGATACAGACCAGATTGAGGTCTAGCCTCTATTTTATTATCTACCATAAATGCCATTGGCCTGTTATCCTTTACCGTATCGGATATCTCGAGTCCGCTTAAGATATTTATATTTCCAGTTATTTCCGTACCGCCGACTTCGTCTCCGGCTTCCTCTTCTTCCGTTACCTCTTCTGTTCCGGTTTCCTCTTCCCCTACCGGCTCTGAAGTACCGGGTTCTTCCTCTGCCTGACCGAATTTACAACCTGTAAAAATTAAAATAGAGATTAAAGTAATAATCGATAATACTACCAATAACTTAAGTAAAATAAACATTCTGTATGATTGATTGTTTTTGAAAGCCAATTTAGTATACCTCCGAATTAATTTCATATATTTCTTTTTAATAATAAATTTCTAACTATTATAATTGTAAATGTTAAAAAGTAAAATACTAATAAAAATATCAATATGTATATTGTCTCTACTTCTTTTTTTGTAGATAATTCTTCGTAAATAAAGGCATTGCTGATGCTTTCTCTCACGATAAGATCAATTTCTTCTATCTTTTTATCGTCAACGATGACTTCCATCGTTCCCATAACTTCATTTTCGCTGACAGGCAAAGCTATATCGGTCTTTACTTTGTTTTCTACATTCACAACATCGCTATTTATGTTTATCAGTGTTATAAAATCCCTATCAGGATATAAATCCATATCCGCAATTGTCTGACCATCTGTATTTACAGTCAGGACCGGCTGTTTCGAATCAACGATTTTCACATATTCCAGATTATTATACGCCCAGTCCAGTAATTTTAATGTATCTTTGTCCCTTTCTTCAAGGGAAGCACTGTCCATGGTTACAGTTATAAGTCTTAAATTTTCTTTTTCAGAATAGATTACCAGACAAAAACCGGCATTGATCGTATAACCTGTTTTTATACCTTTTATATAATCATGGCTCAGGAGCGTGTTTGTGTTTGTTATCTTGATTTCTTCTTTATTTTTTCTGATTACATCTTCCCGGGTATCGACAATTTTACTGAATAATTCATTCTTCATACAATAACTGGCAATTTTAGCGATGTCTGCTGCTGTCGTTTTATGGTACGGGAAATTATCATCAAGCCCGTTTACATTTTGGAAATAAGTATTTTCTGCCCCTATTTCTTCTGCTTTCATATTCATCAATTCCACAAAATCCTCTACATTTCCTGAAACATATTCAGCCAGTGCTATTATGGCGTTATTATGTGAACATATAAGAGATGCTTTAAGCAGGTCCAGCAGAGTCATGCTGTCTCCGGTTTTAAATTTAAATGCAGAATGATTTCTCCCAGAAGCATTCCTGGAGATCTTCGTTATTTCCTCCATATTGTCTATTTTTTCAATAGCAACAATAGATGATAGTATCTTGGTTATGCTGGCGGGGTACAGCAATGCGGAAGAATTCTTTTCCCATAAGATATCTCCGGTATCATAATTGACAACAACGGCCGCTTTTGCAGATATATCGATCCTATCGTTGTAAATGGCTGTATCCGGATCACAGTAAATTTTAGCGGGAACAGCAAAAAAGAAGAAAGAAAAAATTATGAGAAAGATTAAAATATATACTGATATAAGGTATGTTTTTAAATTTTTTTGAATTGGGACCGAAGAACCTTTAACGATCATTTATGTTTTTTCAGAAATTTCCTGTTTTCTTTTTTTACTAATAATTCTTGAAAATCACAGAGCACCCTTTCTAACTTGTTCACAGTCCTGATTGCTCTCATATGGGCATCTTTTTTACTTGACATCATCAAAGGAAAAACAATTTGCTGAATAAATGTAGAGTGCCGGTTGGCAAAATTTTCAAACAATTTCAAATGTTTTACCTGAATACCATATCTGGATAACTCGCTTATGATTTTTAGAATTTCAATATCATCGGAATCTATAATGTATTTGCCATCTTCTTCGCTCCATCCAAAAATTTCATTTTCGACCAGACTTTTTATCAAAGATGGTGCCAGTTTGAATTTTTTAGAAATATCTTCCAGGGAAAAAGACCTGGTCTCACACTCGGTTTTAAATTCTTCTCCCAATTTAAGTTGAAGATTTTCGATAGATTTGCCTTCACTCAAAAATTTCTTAAAATCCCTTGATTTTAGCTTTTCTTTTATAACCTCAAGGGGCATATACAGCTCTTTTTGCATTTTCAATATAAAATTTAGTTTTTCGATATCTTCCCTGTAAAAAATCCTGTATTTATTGGATGCCCTTTTTAGTGACAGAAGTCCTTCGGATTCCAGGAACCTGATTTTACTATTGGTTAAATCAGGAAAAATCTTTTTAAAATTTTTTACGACCTTACCTATGGTAAGATATTTTTTTTCCGGTAATTGCTTATCCATTTAATCCTTTCTGCCGGAACAAAAAAACAAAAATATATATTTCCCGATTTGTATTCTATCGCCGCTTTTTAAAACGGCGTTATCCACTATCTCCCCGTTAAGATAGCTTCCGTTTAAACTGCCCAGATCTTTTATTAAAAAATTATTTCCAGATTTTCTTAATGCTGCATGTTTTCTGGATACTGTTATATCATCAAGAAATATATCTGATTCGAGATTTCTTCCAATCGTGAGTTTAGATTTGTTAATAAGAAATTTGTCTCCAATATTGGGACCTTTTATTATAACAAGCACGCTGCTGCCTTCAGGTATCTTTTTTATATCTTCAAGTATAGCACTGGCTATTTCTTCCATGCCTTCAATTTTTTTATCAATGATAGACTCGGTTTTTTTATTTTTTGGTTTAATTTCCATTTTTTATTCCTGCCGTATCGCTTTTATTTAACCATACAACCTTAAATTAAAATTTATAAATACAACATATGGTCGGGACGAGAGGATTCGAACCTCCGACCCCCAGTACCCCATACTGGTGCGCTAAACCAAACTGCGCTACGTCCCGTATTTTTCTATTTTAAGATAATACAAATAATTAGTAAAGTTATCTATCCGGATAATATCTTAAACCTCGGATTTAAACTTTCTTTTCATCAATTTATTGACAGATTCGACCGGACTTAAATCTTTATAAATAATCTCATAAACACATTCGGTAATCGGAACTTCGATATTCAGTTCTCTGGAAATATCATATACGGCTCTGGTAGTATTGACCCCTTCCGCAACCATGTACATATTTTCAAGAATATCCTCAATGCTTTCTCCGCCTGCTATCTTCTCGCCAACATATCTGTTCCTGCTGTTTTCGCTTATGCATGTTGCTATAAGATCCCCCATCCCTGCCACTCCTGAAAATGTTAAAGAATCGGCACCAAGTCTTGTTCCGAGTCTGGAAAGTTCATGCAGTCCTCTTGTAATCAAAGAAGCCTTTGTATTTGCTTTATATCCCATACCATCTGAAATTCCCACTGCTATTGCTATTATATTTTTTATAGCTCCGCCTATCTCGACACCTGTAATGTCTTTATTGGTATAGACTCTGAATTTGTCCGTAGATAATAAAGGCTGGATGTATTTTAATGTCTCTCTATTACGAGACGCAGCCACCGATACACTTGGTAGTCCCTGCGCAACCTCCGAAGCTATATTGGGACCGGATAATACGCAGATCTTTGATATAGATTTCCCTGGCAGGCATTGTTCCATTACCTGCGATAACCTCAAATTGGTTCCAATCTCAAGTCCTTTTGCAACATTTAATACACATTTTATATGCTCTATATTCTTTCTTATGATCTCATTAAATTTATTGATTATTGCTCTTAAAGCATGGGATGGTACTGAAAAAATAATGATTTCAGGATTTCCGAAACCATCTTCAGGTTTTATGAACGGTGTGATATTTTCAGGTATATGCAAATCGCCTGTATATTTTTTATTTTTTCTTGATCTTTTTATTTCTTCATACGTATCCTTACTTCTTGTCCATAAATTTATCATATATCCTTTTTCTGCAAGAATTACCGATAACGTAGTTCCCCAGCTTCCGGCTCCTATTATAGTTATGTTAACCTTTTTGCTCATAATCCGACGTATGTCTTTAATTTAGTATTTAAATTTAAAATATATAGGGGTACCCATAAAACCGAACTTATCTCTTATGCTGTTTTCAATATATCTTATAACATTTACTTTTCTTTTTACATCCATATTCGAATAAACTAAAAAAACCGGAGGTGAAGACTTGACCTGTCTTATAAATTTGATTTTGAATCTCTTACCTTTTATAAAAATACCCGTTGTTTCCTGATCCAGTTTCTTAAAAAAGCCTGTGATCATGTTATCAGATATTTCTTTTTTTCTCTCAATCATAAGCTTATCTATCATTTTTATTATATTTCCGATCCCCTTTTTTTCCAGTGCGCTTATCTTTAAAAAAGGAATATAATTTGCAAATTTAAGTTTTAAATTAAACATGTTTATAATATTATCAATTGTTTCTCTATCAGTTATATCGATTTTATTAAAAATAACACAAATGCTTGAGCCTTTCTCTATGCAGGTTTCTATGATTTTAACATCCTGTTCGGTCACTTCTTTACTGCAGTCTATAAGCATAAGGCTTATATCCGATTTTTCTATGGCTCTTAAGGTGCGAAGACCGCTATAATAGTCCAGATCTTCTTCCTTTCGCTTTTTTCTTCTCATTCCGGCGGTATCTATAAATTTGTAGATCTTATTATTTATTTTAACTATGCTATCTATACTATCTCTCGTGGTCCCTTCTATCTCATCTACTATCGCCCTTTCGTCTCCGATAATAGCATTAAACAACGTTGATTTTCCCGTATTCGGTTTTCCAAGAATACAAATAGCAGGAACTTTTTCCTCTTCATATTTATATATATCAATAGAATCTTTTTTAAATTTGGAAACAATTTCATCCAGAAGATCTCCAGTGTTTGTGCCGTGCAGTGCAGATATTTTTATCGGATATCCAAAGCCAAATTTTAAAAAATCTTCAATAAAGAAATCCCCTTTTACATCATCATACTTATTGCCCGTAAAAATGATTTCCTTATCTGTTTTTCTCATCAGTGATGCTATTTCTTCATCCATAGGAGATACGGGCTGCTTTAAATCGACCATAAATATAATGATATCCGATTCGTCTATAGCTTTCTTTGTTTGAAGATATATCTGCATATCCATCCTTTGTTTTGATTTCAAATCTATTCCGCCTGTATCCATCAAATAAAAAACCTTACCGTTCCAATCAGTTATGTAATATTTACGGTCCCTTGTGATCATCGGATCTTTATGCACGATTGCTTCGCCTTTTTTACATATTCTATTGATCAGAGTGGATTTACCCACATTGGGTTTTCCGATAATAGCAACTCTGGGTATATTCTCATTCATATCAATATTATACGCAATTAATTTATAACTTAATTAATAAATTATTTATTTCTTTTATAAAACTATGACCATCTTCAGATATTATTTTTATTCTGCTACTTATTTCTTCGATGTCTCTTCTATTGAAATCATCGATTGTCAGATTTTCTTCATTAAAGATTCCTTCAGGAATAAGTATTTCTTTAAATCTTCCAATATTCTCCTCATCTAAAGCAGACTTTATATCTTGTCCGCTTAATAGTCCTGTAACCTTTATATTGCCGCCCAGGAACTTATTCTCTACTTCTAATACTTTAACACAGGAAACTATTTTTTCCCCTGCTGTTTTTGATTTTTTGGCAATATTTTCCAGGGATCTATCTATTACCTTTTTCCCATATTCAGATGTGATTAAAAGTACTGGTCCTTCGCCGCATTCGAATTTATCAGCATGCGTAAACTTCATTCGTTCATCTATTTCCTTTAAAAAAAAGGTACTTTTTCCGATTCCATTTTCAATCTGGTAAAAATCCCTGTAGTATCTGTATCCTGGAAATTCAATACCTGCAAGGATATAGAACTCATCCGAAAGAAAAATATTTACTGATTTTTTTAAGTACCTGTGGCTTTTTTTAAAACTGTTTATTTTATTTATTATCTCTGAGGCATCCTCAGACGTATAGGGTTTTATATTAGAATTTTTATTAAATTTCGTGACGCCTACCGGGACAATACCTATCGACAATATGTTTCTAAAATCTCTTGTAAGGGTTAAAAGTGTTTCCATTAGATCCATGCCATCGTTTATTCCCGGACAAAGAACTACCTGAATATTTGTTCTTATATCATTTCTATCAAGAATCTTAAGGTTTTCCGGTCCTGAAATATTTTTTTTATTATTAAAAATAATCTTTCTTATATCCCTGTTCATACTATGTATGGAAACATAAAGAGGTTCCAGCCTGTATTTTATTATATTATCTAAATCTTTATCGGTAACATTTGTAAGAGTTATGAAATTACCATACGTAAAGGAAAGAAGATAATCATCATCATTTACATATAATGAGGGTCTCAAATTCCCGGGAAGTTGTTTTATAAAACAAAATATACAATTGTTCTTACATGTTTTTATTTTTTTCGATAATAACTTATAATTTTTCAATGGCTTTTTTTACATCTATTATATCCTCTGCCGGAGTAGATGCACCTCCGCTGATTCCTACTTTTTTTACTTTTTTAAACCATTCAGGCCTGATTTCCCGGTGACTTTCTATATGATAGGTCCTCTTATTTATTTTCTTTGATATGGATGCGAGGTTTCTTGTATTGGCACTGTTTTTCCCGCCCACTATTACCATTACACCGACTTTTTTTGCAAGTTCTTCGGTGGAATTCTGTCTATTTCTTGTTGTATCACAAATAGTATTATAAACAATAAGTTCTTTTGTTCTTTTCAATGATTTACCGCTTATCAGAATCAAGCGGTCCAGTATTTGTGTGGTTTGAACCACAATTCCTATTTTTTCTTTTTCAGGGAGTCTTTCTGCTTCGGCTTTATTTTCAATTACCGCATAATTTCCATTCAAGATATAATCTTTTATTCCCATTACCTCAGGATGTTTTTTATTTCCTATAATGATTACGAAGTATCCGTTACTGCTGAGTTCCGCGGCTCTTGCCTGAGCTTTTTTTACAAATGGACATGTGGTATCAATAATCTTTATATTCTTTTCTTTGATTTCCTTTATCAGGTTTGGGGACATACCGTGGGATCTTATTATAAAAATACTGCCTGGTTCTATTTTTTTTAAATCACGGACCGAAATCAAGCCCTTATCAGCCAGGCTGCATGAAACACCCGAATTATGAATGACTGATCCAAGTGTAAAAATTTTTGTTTTTTTATTACCTTTTTTTTTAAGTAATTCCTCTGTTATTTTTAAAGCTCTTTTTACACCAAAACAATATCCTGAATATTTTGCAGTCATTACTTCCATATTTTAAGAATTTTAATATCTACTTTATCTTTTTATATAACTTTTCTATTTCTTTCATTATTTCATCCAATATTATATCTATTGCTTCCTTTCTGCTATGTTTCTTTAAAATATTATCAATATTTATTATATCCCCTGCGATCAATTTTATCTTTGGGAAGAATATTCTCTTATGTGGCTTTTGTATTATTTTATTAGTACCGCTCAGGGCCATTGGCAAAATAGGCGCACCGGATGCTGCTGCTATAAATCCGATGCCTTTCTTACCCTTTCCCATGACACCGTTCGCAGATCTTGTACCTTCCGGAAATAAGCCCAGAGCATTTCCCGCATCTAAAACTTCAAATGAAGTGTGAAATGCCTTCCTGTCAAAAGACTGACGTTTGACGGGGAAAGCATTTAAAAAAGTTATAAGAGGTCCCAGAATCTTACTGCTGTATAATTCTTTCTTTGCCATAAAATAAATACACCTGGGTATAAATGCTCCCTCTATTATTGCATCCATATAGCCTATGTGGTTGGAGCATATCAATAATTTACCTTCCCGGGGCACTTTGAATAAATCTATTGTTTGAACTCTAAATAATATGAAAAATATTGCTTTAAGAAATAATTGTAAAGATTTATACAATACCAGATAGGATTTACTATGTTTTGTTTTTAACATTTTTTTTCTTTAGATATAATTTTTTGATCCTGTCCGCTACTTCTCTTATTGACATTTCGGAAGTATCAATAACAATTGCATTTTCAGGGATTATAAGTGGACTATTCTTCCTGTTACTGTCTATTCTGTCTCTGCTTATGATTTCATTTTTTATCAGATCTCTTTTCGAAAATTGTTCCCGATCCTTTACCTGAAGAACTCTTCTTCTTACTCTTTCATTTAAGTTTGCAGTAAGGTATATTTTTAAAGCTGCATCAGGACATACGACACTTCCGGTGTCCCTGCCCTCAAGTATGGCATTACCGTCCTTTATGAATTTTTTCTGCAGATCAACAAGATATTTTCTGATTCCGTATAATTTTGAAACAATAGAGACTGCGGATCCGACTTCACGACCCCTGATTTCATCAGTAACATTTTTTCCGTTTAACCGCACAGTTGTATATTTATCCGTATCCACTGATTTGCTGTCCAGCTCAAGATCTGTGTTTCTTGCAAGTTCCAACAATGAATCCTCATCTTCGCAATCCACTTCATTTTGCAATGCAAGCAGTGTAACCGCTCTATACATGGCTCCTGTATCGATATATTTCAAATTCAATTCTCTTGCCAGTATTTTAGCTATAGTACTTTTACCGCTGCCCGCAGGTCCATCTATTGTAATAATATTTTCAGGCATTATTTGAATAATAAAATATTAAAATATTATAATATCATTTTGATGATATTAATCTAATTTATTGTGACATGATCTTCTTTAGATTATATATGAAGCCGGGAAAAGAAGTATTGATACAATCGGAATCAAGAACGGTCACGTTCCCTTTTGAAAGCAGAGCCAGTATCGAAAGAGACATTGCCACCCTGTGGTCTCCAAAGCTTTCTACCGCGCCTTCATCCGCCTGAAAATCTACATCTCCATTTATTATCATGCCATCTTCTTTTTCTTTTATGTCTACTCCGAGTTTCTTGAATTGACTCACTATGGATTTTATTCTATCGCTTTCTTTAAACCTTAATTCTCCGGCATCTCTTATGACTGTTTTTCCTCTTGCTTTCGCTGCTGCGACACATAATATGGGAATCTCATCAATTATACCCGGGATTTTCTCTCTTCCTATTTCTATGGAATTTAATTTGCTGGAAAAAGCTTCAATATCCACAACTGGCTCATTATTTATAATTCTCTGATTTTTTATTACTATTTTACCGCCCATCTGCCTGAGAATCTCAATAAAATAACTCCTGATAGGATTCATACCGATATCTTTCATCAAAGTATAGGAATTCTTAAGAACAAGTGCAGCTACAATAAAAAAAGCTGCCGAAGAAATATCTCCCGGAATATAAATTTTTCCTGCACTTAAATTTTTACCAGGATTTAATTTTGTATATTTGCCATCATAAGTAATATCGGCACCAAAATATTGAAGCATTCGTTCAGTGTGATCTCTTGAGACCTGTGGCTGCATTATCTCGGTTGACCCTATTGCATGAAGTGCCGCCATAAGAATACAGGATTTTACCTGAGCACTCGATACCTTTAGTTCAAATTTTTTCCCTTTAAGTTTCGGATTTCCGATTATTACCAGAGGAGCTTTTGTATTGTTCTCTCTTCCATTGATTTTTGCACCCATTTCCTGCAGTGGTTTTATTATTCTTTCCATTGGTCTGCTATTTATTGATTTATCTCCACTTAAAACCGACATAAAATTAGTGGCTGATAATAAACCGCTCATTATTCTTATTGTAGTCCCGGAATTTCCTACATCCAGTATTTCTTCAGGTTCCTTTAAATTCTTAATGCCCTTTCCGTATACTATTAAATTACCGTTTATTTTTTCTATTTTTACACCTAATTTATTTAGAATATCCAATGTTTTTATGCAGTCCTGGCAGAACAAAAAATTTTCTATCGCTACATTGTTGCCGGTTATTGAAGATAAGATTACGCTTCTGTGAGAAATTGACTTGTCACCGGGAATTTTAAATTCTCCCTTTATGCTTTTTATTCCATGTATTTCCATTATTACTCACCAAACACTTTTTTTACACTTACTTTGTGATCTTTTTTTTCGATTGCTTCTTTTGCTATCTTACCGGCATCTTCACCCTGAACCAGTACTTTAAGGATTCCTCCTCCGCTGAACTCTGTTGAATGAAAAATGGATATGTCTTCAATGTTTATTCCAACTGAACTTATTGCTTGAGTGATCTCGCTTAAAACTCCTGCTCTGTCAGTCATGGATACTCTAAGCTCATATAGATTCGAAATGTCCTTCTCTACATATTTGGGAAGATTGACTCTGGCTTTCTGTGCCTTTAAATAATGGTTTTTAATTGATTCCGAGTCACACTGCTTGAGATATATTTTAAATTTTTTGAGATATTTTATATAATTATCTACCGACTTTATCAATACGTCTTTATTTTCCAGGCTTATGTCCAGCCACATTTTTGTATTAGCGGCAGCTATTCTGGTCATATCCCTGAATCCTCCGGCACACAGCTTAAATAAATTTTTCATCTTTTTCTGTTCATCGTCTATCATATCAACAAGATTCGTAGAAAGGATATGAGGCAAATGACTGATAAGCGCAACATTTTCGTCATGTTCCCTCGGATTCATAGAGATTACTTTTGCACCGATTTTCGTAAATAATGAGTGCAGTATGACAAGTGGTTCGGATACAGTAATATCGGTAGGAGTAAGAATATAAAATGTATTTCTGAATAATTCCGGAGTGGCGCTGAGAATACCTTCATTTTCAGATCCGGCCATCGGATGACCTCCTATGAAAAATACACCTTCTGGCAATATTTTGCTTATTTTTTGGACTATCTTTTCTTTAGCGCTTCCCACATCGGTAACAATAGCTCCTTTTTTCAAATAATCCTTAATATGTTCCGCAACTTCGACTATTTTACTTATGGGAGTCGCTATTATTATCAAATCTGCATCAGTCACCGCTTCCTTATAATCCCTGGCAATAATATCGATTACGTTTCTGTATTTGGCAATATTCATTGCTTCGCCTTCTATATCGAAACCGGTAATATTGAAATATTCACCTGTATTTTTTAGAGATAAAGCCATAGATCCGCCAATAAGTCCGAGTCCTATAACTGTTATTTTTTTAATATTTTTCATTTTATGGCCTTCCTATAATAAGAATGCTGATATTATCAGAAGTTTATAGAAATATTTTAATACTATATAAAAATTATCAGATTTTGTGAATAACAATTTAATTGACATTATTTATTTTACTATAGTTTTTATTAATGAAAAAAAATATAATAATTTTCTAAAATCCTTCGGATTATTCTGCTTAATCTATTGACAACATTTTTCAATTTTGATATCT
>Ga0265297_10005922_pt1 | contig 18182 bp, 16 predicted proteins | sample Munlanlwell13791_FD_192502 | JGI IMG/M metagenome (GOLD analysis project Ga0265297, IMG submission 192502) | Leachate microbial communities from a municipal landfill in Southern Ontario, Canada - Leachate well 137-91 | ecosystem: Engineered > Solid waste > Landfill > Unclassified | place...
GTGCCATCCACCACTCGAATCCTCGCTCTTTCATTCGGGGCCAGTCGAACAGGGGATTGCCCCAAAGCTGTCCGGTCTCGCTGAAATAGTCAGGCGGCACCCCACCAACCAATGTTGGCTCCCGTTTTTCGTCCAGAAGGAAAAGGGATTGGTTGCTCCAGACATCCGAACTGTTGTAGGCGACATATAGCGGTATATCACCAAAAATAGAGACCCCTTTCTGGTTTGCGTAAGTCTTGAGTGCGAACCATTGTCCAAAAAAGAGATATTGCAGAAAACGGCTGTAATCTATCTGTTCTTTAAACAAGGTATAATAAGAGGCCAGGGCGTTATCCTCCCTCAGTTGCAGTGCCTCTTCCCAATCATTCCAGTCCTTGCCGGGAAGATTCTTGCGACATGCATCAAAAAGAGACCAGGATTCGAGCCACCACCAATGCTGGTCCCAGAACTGGTGGTAACCGGAACTATCAAAACCTCTTGATTCTTTGAAGGCTATAAAGGCTGTTTTCAACAATTTTTCCCGGTAGGGAAGTACAGTTTTAAAATCGATTTTTCCTGAAGGGAATGCAGGTGGGTCAGCTAGTTCATTAAGGGATAAATACCCATCCTTTACCAGGAAGTCAAGGTCAATCAAATCGGGGTTTCCTGCAAAGGCGGAATAGGCCTGATAGGGGGAGTGGCTCCAGTCTGTTGGCCCCAAAGGCAGCATCTGCCAAACCTTCTGGCCGGATTCACTTAGCCAGTCGACAAATTTGTAGGCCTCTTCACCCAGGCTCCCAATTCCGTACTTTCCTGGCAAGGATGAGGGATGAAGCAGTATGCCGGAGGTTCTTTTGTTGATAATCATTGAATGGTAATAAACGAAAGGCGAAATAAGTGGAAAAATGTTGAAATAAATTGTAATAAGTAGAAATAGTTTGAAATAAATGGGAATAGGAGAGATAGAGTGGAACCCCTCATTTCAATTTATTTCTACTTATTACAATTTATTTCAATTAGGTATTTCCTCAAGTAACAAAATTTCATGTACGTCGTATTAGAATTTGAATGTTTATAATCATTCTAAATTATTTAGATTATGAAACGAGCATGTTCGTAAAATATAAACACGGGTGGATAATTTACATGCGAGTTCCATCCGGCCTTTAAAAAACAATTTATTTTCGGATGAAAAATTTACTATTTATTTTATTCTTATTAGTTATGGAAAACACAGCATTTGCCCAGTTTAGCCAGGAACCTTTACCATACGCATTCGATGCGCTAGAACCTTCTATCGACAAGGCCACGATGGAGATCCATTATGGTAAACACCACAAGGCCTATGTCGACAATTTAAACAAAGCCGTAGCCGGGACGCCTCAGGAAAAGATGTCTATCCTGGATCTTCAAAAATCAGTAACGGCACAGACCCCTGCCGCAATCCGCAACAATGGGGGAGGTGTATGGAACCACACATTCTTCTTCAACGGGATGGCGCCCAATGCCGGAGGCGAACCCAAAGGAGCGCTCGGTGAGGCCATCAAATCAACCTGGGGAAGCTTTGATCATTTCAAGGACGAATTTAAGAAGGCAGCCCTGGGAAGGTTCGGATCCGGTTGGGTTTGGCTGAGTGTAACGGATGGCAAGCTGGTGATTCAATCTACCCCAAATCAGGACAACCCGTTGATGCCTGTTGCTGATCTCAAAGGGATCCCGGTCTTGAGCCTGGACGTTTGGGAACATGCCTACTACCTGAAATACCAGAACAAGCGTGCCGATTATGCTGATGCATACTGGAATGTGGTAAACTGGGACCGGGCCAATAATTTATATGCCAAAACACTGAAATAGAAATCAGATGTAAAGGAGACTGTATCAAAAGTCTTTTCATCCTCTCGTGAATTGTATATTTGCATTTAGTCTCGAATAGGTGTAAAAAAAAATGAGGCTATCTCAACCTTTTGAGACAGCCTCATTTTTTTTGTATATTGGAACCTGATACGGAATAATTAACACAACAATTATGGGGCAAATGGACTAAGTAGTTGATAATTGAAAATGGACAATTGACAATGTTATAAAGTTCTGAAATCGTGAGCCCTAAAAAATTATTAATGGAACATTAATTGATTCCTAAAACTTGTATTCTATTTGTTTACTATTATCTGTCTCCATATGAAATACCCACTCTTTATCGCCGTCATACTGCTTTGTGTCGAGTTTGCTACAGCACAAAAAAGCAGTTATCAAATCCAAATCAATGCAAGTGCGGATAAGATTGAACAAAAAGTAATTAACTGGAGGCACGATTTTCATCAAAACCCTGAGTTGGGAAACAGGGAAACCAGAACATCTGCAATCATAGCCAACCATCTTAAATCATTTGGCCTTGAAGTAAAAACAGGCGTGGCAGTAACTGGGGTAGTTGGTATTTTAAAGGGAGATCAAGCTGGTCCTGTGGTTGCATTAAGAGCGGATATGGATGCGTTGCCGGTTACTGAGATAACCAATGTCCCATTTGCATCAAAAGTGAAAGCCATTTACAACGGACAGGAAACTGGTGTAATGCATGCATGTGGCCACGATGCCCATGTTGCTATATTGATGGGGGTAGCAGAGATTTTGGCAGGCATGAAAAAGGAGCTAAAAGGAACCGTAGTATTTATTTTTCAACCTGCTGAAGAGGGTCTCCCAAAAGGGGAAGAAGGCGGCGCTGAACGGATGGTGAAAGAGGGGGTACTGGATAATCCCAGGGTAGATGTTATTTTCGGTTTGCACATGAATGCACAAACTGAAGTTGGCAAATTGTCTTATCATCCAGCAGGTGCCATGGCTGGGGCCAGCGATTTGAAGATAACCGTGAAGGGCAAGCCATCACATGGAGCAACTCCCTGGTATGCTGTTGATCCAATTGTGGTAGCAGCACAAATTGTCAACAATCTTCAAACGATTGTAAGCCGTAATGTAAATCTTACTGAAAATCCCGCTGTGGTTACCATTGGTTCAATCCACGGAGGCAATCGCGTTAATATTATATCGGAACAGGTTGAAATGCTTGGTACTGTCAGAGCTTTTTCTAATTCAGATGAAACGCTGATTTTTAGCCGTGTAAAGCAAATAGCAGAGAAAACAGCCGAAGCTGCAGGCGCAACTGCTTTGGTAGAGATACCTTACTCGTCTCATTACCCGGTTACATTTAATAATGTTGAACTTACCTCTGCGATGCTCCCTTCATTGCAGAAGGCAGCCGGAGCAGGGAATGTAGAGCTTGTGCCAGCTAAAACCTGGGCTGAGGATTTTTCATTCTTTACCCAAAAAATACCTGGTCTATATTTTTTTATAGGAGGATCGCCAAAAGGCAATGATCCAAAAACATCCGCTCCCCATCACACATCAAATTTTTTTATTGATGATAGCGCTTTTAAAACAGGGGTTAAGGCTTTTTGCAATTTGGTATTTGATTACATGGAATTGAATAAGAAACGAGTTAAGAGTTGAAAGTTGAGAGTTGAGAGTTGAAAGTTGAAAGTTGAAAGTTGAAAGTGGAAGGTGGAAGGTGGAAGGTGGAAGGTGGAAGGTGGAAGGTGGAAAGTGGAAAGTTGAGAGGCAGACGTCAGTACATCGAATTCAACGATTATAACCTCAAAAAAAGAGGCCGTTCACTTAGACGTGACGGCCTCTTTTTAATATTTAACTATTTGTTCTATTGCAGCTTGAAGCTAATTGGAACGGTGTAGGATACCCTGACTGGGACACCACGTTGTTTACCAGGTTTCCATTTAGGCAGGGTTGAAACAACCCTCAGGGCTTCTGCATCCAAAGAGGCATCTACACCCCTGGCAATTTTCGCATTGGAAACAGAGCCGTCTTTGTTTACAACGAATGTAACAAAAACTTTTCCCTGGATTCCGTTTTCCTGGGCTACGGTCGGATAGACGATAGCTTTGCCAATGAATGTACGAAGGGCTAACTCTCCGCCGGGGAATTCCGGCATCTCTTCAACCACAACGAATACCTGTTGTTCCTCTTTCTCCTGTACCTCTTCCTGTTTTTGTTCTACAACTTCAACAACCTCTTTGTTGACGGTTGCCGTTACCTGCTCGTCGGAAATCATCAATTTACTTTGATCTTCAACTTTTACAGAGTCAACTACGACAGGGGCAACATACTTAACAACAGCTTGTTGTTCTGCTGGTGGCGGTGGTGGTGGTGGAGGTGGTGGTGGTGGAACATCCTGTTGAAGGTTGCTGGCCATTTCCGCGATTACCTCTCTGGCATCCCTTGCTTTTTGTTTGGCTTGATTGCTGGCCCTGATATAGGGAACAATAACGATTAAACCAAGGACAACAATACCGATTAGCGTAGAGATTAGAACAACACGGTTGTACTTTTTCCGAATCTGATACGCTCCATATTCCTGGTTTCTATTTTCGAAGACTACGTCATCGAAAGTAGGAGTGAACTGTTTATCTATTACCATACGTGTCGGTCTTTATTTTTTTGCTGTTGAGGGTGCGGAAGAGGTTAACGGTATTCCGAGAGCACGTTCCACCATATTTTGCTCAATCCAGTCAATGTCAGTAACAATGTATATGGCAATTCCAACGATTGACATTTCATCAATAATATCGACAAAATTCTTGTATTTCGCAGTCTTGTAGAATTTTATCAGAACAATCGGTCCGGTATCATCAGCCTTTTTGAGCTGACGAATGGCTGATTGCAGTGAATCCTGTCTGATATTTATTTTCCCTGCCACTACATCACTCTTGAATGCTTCAATTTTTTTGAAGAGTGCGCGGTTTCTGTCCAGCAAAACCTGACGAATACCTGTCGCGCTGAAATTGGTCTCCTTTAAAGGTACCAGCGCTGCAGGATCTGCCTTGCCCGGGTACCAGAATACCCTGTCATTTGGACCCATGATGATGTTAAGCGTACGACTTTCTGCAATTTTAGGAGGTTCAACTTTCTCGTTTTTCTTGATTTTCTCAGGCAAAGCGATTTCCATGACCTTAGGTTTCGCAAAAGCAGTCGTAAGCATGAAGAACGTGATCAGCAGACACATAAGGTCTACCATCGGCGTCATATCTATGGCGGTTGAATGTTTTTTAGGTCTCTTCTTCCCGCCCTTGTGTTTGTCTTCTTGTATAATTTCTGCCATGTTACTACTTTTTAGCTTCTTCTACTACTTCAACCTTTTGAAGGCTGGTAATCAGGCTGAACCTGTTTACATTTTTATCCTGAAGAATATCCAGGACTTTTTTAACGAGTGGATAATCCACATCGTTGTCGCCTTTTATCAAGGTTTGAACCGAAGGGTTAACCTGTCTGGCGAAAAGAATCCACAAAGCCATCTGGTTATCAGTTGAATCAATGGGGATTCCTTTTTCGAACTTGGCTTTTTCGTTTTCTTTGGCAGCAAGGTAGGCTTTAAACTCCTTTATGTTAACTCCAAAGGGAACGCTGTTCTTTTCGAAATAGCGAAGTTCTTGCGGGGTGAATACGATGTTGTACCTCTTACCCATCTCTTCAAGGATTTTGGGTCTGAAATGCAAGATGGTATCCGGACCGTTGTCTACATTGAAAAACACCCTGTTGTCCTTGGCTATTGTTATAGTCATGATATTTTTGTCAGGGGTGGGTTTTTCTGATATAGAAAACGGTGTATCGACAGGAGCCGGTTCGGATGGCTTCATGGTCGCTGTCAACATGAAGAAGGTCAGCAGCAACGAGAAAAGGTCCACCATCGGCGTCATGTCGACATGAGGCGTTTTATGTGGTATTTTAATCTTTGGCATGCGATAATTTTAAATTTTTTATAAACCAAAAGAATTAAACCCAGACGATTATTTTCTGATACGGGCAGCGAATGTCTGAGTTAGGCTGAAGCCTGCCTCATCAATTCTGAAGGTGAAACCGTCAATTTTTGATGAGAAATAGTTGTAGAAAATGATGGCCAATGTTGAGCCAGTGATACCGAATGCTGTATTGATCAAAGCCTCAGAAATACCGGTTGCCAACTGAAGTGCATCGGGGGATCCACCAGCCTGGGAAAGGGCAGCGAAAGCACGGATCATACCGAGTACTGTTCCGATCAAACCGATTAACACGGAAATTGAAGCCAAGGTTGAAAGGATAACCATGTTTTTGGAGAGCATAGGCAATTCCAAAGCAGAAGCCTCTTCCAAAGCCTGTTTCATGGAGGTGATTTTTTGGTCTTTTTCCAAAGTTGTGTCTTTTTCAAGGTCTCTGTAGCGCAGCAAACCTGCTTTAACAACGTTGGCCAATGAACCTTTTTGGTTGTCGCATGCTACGATAGCTTCTTCAACTTTATCTTTGGAGGTTAAATTCTGAATGTCAGCAACAAATGCATCCAAACTACTTTTACCCTTCACTTTTCCCAAAGTAATAGCTCTTTCGATGATGAAAATAAAAAGGGTTAAAATACATGTCATCAGGATAGGTACAATTGGCCCCCCTTTGTAAAGCATTCCCATGTAATTTCCTGGAAGTGGGGTCCCTTTTGGATTGTTTCCTTCAAAGTTTACAGGATCGCCCATAAAACTTGAATATAGGTAGTACGCTACCAAAAATGCAATAAGAATTGCACCTGTTGCAAAAAATGACTCGAACATTTTTTTGAATGAACCTGAATTTTTACTCATCTTTTTAATTGTTTTCGTGGTTAAATAAAACTTTTGTGAATCTCTATTTTTGTTTTGTTGATTCCTTGGTTGGTTATTTGCCTAATGAGGCATTGTATACCCTACTTTTGGTAATTGGAATTTCAATAGACTTGTAGTCTTTTGCACTGATTACCAATGCGGTAGAAGCCTCTGGCATCGTAAATTTATATTCACCTTTTGCATTTGTCCATGCCTCTGCGGCAGTATCTTTTACGCGTACTGATGCTCCTGCGATTGGTTGTCCGGATTTGTCCTTAATAACACCTGTAATCTCGTTGGGGCTGGCTTTTGGCTTGGCGCTCGACTGAAGTGCATTGATGTACTGGATGGAAGACTTAGCCTGAGCATTTGCCGGATCCAAACCAAGGATCTCTTTATAATACTCTGTCGCCTTACCGTATTCACCCATTTGCATATAAAGCGTGGCCATCGAAGTGTGGGCTTGCATAACCATGTCTTTGTTCTTGGGATCAAGTTTTGCCATACGAATGTAATAGTCTTTTGCAGCATCGTAACTTTTGGATTGCAACGCATTGTATCCGAGGTAACGAAGGGCATCGAAGATCTCGGTAGCGTATTTTACCGAGTCGGAAGAAGCTTTTTCAATCAATGCCGTAAATTTCTGTTTCCCGATGCCCAGTTTGGAATCAGGATCCTTGGCCGAAGCGTTCCTGGCGCTCCAGAGGTAACCTTGCATCTGGTCTGGATATTTGGCAATCATCTGGTTTAATATTTCTTCCGCTTTGTCGAACTCTTTCCCCCGGTAGTAAGCCTTACCGATTAAAAGGTAGATGTCATCGCTGTCTTTGCCTTTTGCAAGAAGACGCTTCCAGGTATCTGCAGCCTCAGCGAAGCGGCTGTTCATGTACAGCGAATTGGCCTTTTCCTGAATCAGGCTCACGTCCTCGTCTTTGGCGCTAATCGCTTTATCGTATGATTCGTATGCTTTGGCAAGATCTTTGTCGGCAATGGCAATCGTAGCCTGCAATTCGTTGACCTTCGCGGTAAGCGGGGCTTCGTTTACTTTGTCTTTTTCCTTGGCCGCACCCTTCAGTGATTCATTCTTCTCTTTGATGGCCGTCAATTCTGTGTTGGCTCTCTCCAGTTCAGTTACCAGTTTTGAATAGTTCAAATTCTTCTTCAACAGGGTCCTGGAATAGTAAATATAATCCTTTGGCAGAATTTGATCTGCCGGAAGGGTGGCAAACAGACGGTCCAGATAGGCAAGGGCCTGTACATAGTTGCCTTGTTCGTAACAGGAATATCCGGCAAGACGGTTCAGGTAGGTTCTGGATTGGTCTATAGCAAAAATTTCTTCTATGTTTTTAATTACCTCAGCATAATTTTTAGAATAGAAGAGAGAAATGGCGTAGCGGATTTTAGCAGGTATATTCTGATTGGTTAATCTTAGATAAGTCTCATAATTTGTCTTGGATTCCTGTAATCTTGCCGCCATTGCATAGAGTTGTCCCAACTCGCGGTAAGCGGGGGCATAGTTTTTATCCAGTGCAACCGCTTGTTCGTAATAGGGGATGGCTGCACCGAAATTTTTGCTTTTGAAATAGATGCTGCCAATTTTCATGTTGGCCATGGGCGATTTTGGGTCGGTTTCTTGCGCTTTTTTGTAGTTTTTGATGGCCAGGGAACCATTGTTCTTCAGAAGATACAGATCTCCTGCGATAATATAGATCATTTCGTTTTTTTGGTCAATCGTCAGGGCTTCCCGGATGTAGGGCATGGCTTGTGTGGTATCCACTTGGTCAAATACGATGTACGATTCTGCAAGTTTGGCCAGTGTGCGTGCGTATTCTTGAGGATTTGGAATTTTTGATACCTTTTTGTATGGAGGCAAAAAACTTTTTGCTTTTAATCTCATTTGATCAGCAGTTTGTTGATCGCCAAGATAGGATGCAACTTTAGCCAAACCAACATAATTCAGGGGGTCATTGGGCGCCAAAGCAATACCTTTTTCAAATTGTTGCTTTGCTTCTGCGGCTACAACTTTCAACGAGTTGGAAATTGTATCGGACAGGAAGTTCAACATGGTATTCTCACCAAGCCGATAATAGATTTGACTCGAGGGAGCACTTTTGGTCAAACTTTGTAAAATCTGATCTGCCTTGTCAAATTGTTCATTGTGTGTTGCAGTAATAGCTTCATCCAATGTTTGGGCGTTCAATCCGGCCGCACCAAATAACATTATCAGCGTGAGGGCAATTGAAATTTTTCTAAAAAAACGAGTAATCATTTTGGCGAAATATTAAAGTTACTTTTTAAACTGTATCAAGCGAATAGGCATGGTCGCGGGAACAAGACCAGATTTTAGGATAATTCTTTGTCCCTGTTCACCAGATACCCAGGAGATAAAACCAGTCCCCAGCCCTTTAAAGGATTCCCTGGAGACCATGTAAATTTTTCGGGTAAAGGGATAACTTTTGTCATAAATGGACCCCTGAACCGGAAGGAAATAAGATCCGGGACTAAGCACCAGATCTGAAACAGCGGCAATCTTAATTTTATCTGAAAAGGACCGGCTTACTGAATCTTCTCTGTCACAAATCCAATTGACACTTACCATTCCAATCGCGCTCTTATTCTTGGAAACATAATCGATTACCTCTTCATTATTTTTTACTGAATAAAAATTCGAAGGCAGTTGTGCAGGTAGATTGAACCTTTCTTTGAAATATCTGATGTTTGCAGATTTATCATTGTCAAAAACGGCAACCATTTTACCCAATTTGGAAGTTGGATTGATCGCCTTCCAATCTGTCAATTTGCCTGTAAATATATCGTTGACATTTTGGTAAGTCAAGAGTGAATCCTTGTTTTCTTTGTTGAGGACCAACGCAATGGCATCGTAAGCCACAGTAGTTGTCCGGACAATCGTTTGCATGCTAAGCAGCAGCTCTTTCTGTTGGGCGGTTGGTTCCCATGAAGATACAACAACTTTCACCGAATCATTCAGAAACGCACTGATAAGATCTGTTTCCGCCATGTAGACCGGTGTGACATGGGCATTCTTGTAAATAGCGGTAAATGTGTAAATCTCAGCATCAACGATGGGTTGAAAGGATGCATCTGCAACAATATGAATATTTCCTCTGGTTGGCGTCTCGTCAAATTGCGCAGGTTTTTTGCTACCACACTGAATAGCAAGAATTAATATCAGCATAAAGACACTGATAACAATACCCGACAATTTCAAATCCTTCCTAATAGAAGAGTGTTTCACTAATTTAGTTACTAAAGGTTAAAAATTCGATGCAATAATAATAAATCAAATTTGTTATAGGGCAATAAATTGCAAGATTCTTATTTTTTTTTTGATAAATGCTTTATTTGTCAATTGAGAACTGTACAAAATACTTTAAAATTTAGATTGAATTTAAATAACCTCATTCATAGGTTGTTCGCTATAAAATTAACCCACTATTCTTCCTCTTCCGGTTCGAAAAAATTCTCTTTGATTTTGTTGTAGGCGACAAAAATCCTGTATACTCCATAAAGGAAAAGTGGCAGTGCGAAAATAGCCCTCATGGCGACATCTACGTGATTGAATAGTGACGTGAAATAGAGTATGTAGGCCAGCCCGAAATAAAAAAAGATCATCAGGGTACTGACTATCGTCATAACTTTGTCGTAGAGTCTTCTGCTGCTCATCCTGGAAAATTTTTATGGTTGTAAATATACAAAATTTGTTCAAAGCTTTTACTTCAGCCAACGGTTTAACCAGTCATAGAATACCCTTTGCCACAGGATACCATTTTGAGCCTGAAGGATCCAGTGATTTTCTTCCGGGAATAGTAAAAGTTCAGCAGGAATATTTTTTAACCGGGCAGAATTGAAGGCCCCCATGCCCTGGGTATACGGAATTCTGTAATCCCTTTCCCCGTGAATAACCAACATTGGAGTATCCCAGTTTTGAACAAGCTTGTGAGGGGAAAAGTTTTTGTAAGTATTCTGTGCCACCGCATTTTTAGCATCCCAGTAAGAACCGCCATTGTCCCAGTTGACAAACCACATCTCTTCGGTTGTGGAGTACAATGCTTCGAGGTTAAAGATGCCGCTGTGGGAGATAAATGCCTTGAATCTTCCCTTGTGGATACCGGCCAGGTAATAAATGGAATATCCACCGTAACTTGCGCCCACTGCGCCCAATTTGTTCTTGTCGACATAGGGTTCTGCGGCGAGAGTGTCAATGGCAGTCAGGTAATCCTTCATGTTTTGCCCTCCATAGTCGCCCGAGATTTGTTCGTTCCAGGCTTGTCCAAAGCCGGGAAGTCCGCGTCGGTTTGGGGCGATGATGATGTAATTGTTTGCCGCCATCATTTGGAAATTCCAACGGTACGACCAAAATTGGCTGACAGTATTTTGCGGTCCACCTTCACAAAAGAGAAGTGCAGGATATTTCTTTTTCGGATCAAAGTGTGGAGGATAGATTACCCAGGCGCGCATCTTTTTCTTGTCGGTGGTGGTAATCCACCTGCTTTCAACTTTGCCAATGGTCAATTGATCTAGAATGGCCTTGTTGACAGCGGTAAGTGGCTTGTCAGATCCGGTTTTAGGATTGACCAGATAGAGTTCGGCCGGCTGGGACATGGAAACTTTGGATGCCACAAGATTTTCTCCGGCAGGAGCGACACTTTGATAATTGTGGATGCCATCCGTAACCCTGGAGATTTTTTTTGAGGCAAGATCCAGCTTAAAGATCTCGTCCGTTGCATGGATGTCGGACAAGAACCAAATTGTTTTGCTATCACCAGACCACACAAGGTTTTGAACATTTTGGTCGAATCCGGCAGAATAGTCTTCCTTTCGTCCGGTTTCCAAATCGGCGACGAAAAGCCTCACTTTGTCTGCTTCGTAGCCATCCCGCGCCATGCTTTCCCACGCAATGTTTTTGCCGTCGGGGGAGAAAACCGGATTCTGATCGTAACCCATCATCCCTTCAGTCAGGTTACTGGTAGTACCTTTCTCAAGATTGTAAATGTATATGTCGGAGTTGGTTGATATGGCATATTCTTTTCCTGATTTCTTCTTGCAGGTATAGGCAATATTTTTCCCGTCAGCGCTCCAGGCGATCTGTTCGCTGCCGCCATTGGGTTTAACCGGGGAATCATATTTTTCGCCTTTCTGAAGGTCAATGTGGTTGGTCAGGCCGGCTTCAGAATAGTTCGCAACAAAGATGTGCTGGTAGGTGCCATCGCTCCAGGTATCCCAGTGACGGTACATAATGTCGTCGTACAATCGGGCATTGGCAAGGGGTAAGTCAGGATATTTGTCGTGTACGTCCTGATCTATTTTTACTGTTCCGATGTAAAAAATGTGCTTCATGTCCGGCGAATATTTAAAGCCGGATATACCATCCTTTACCTTCGAAATTTGGACCGGGGATGTTCCGTCAGGATTTATCTCCCATAGCTGCGGTTCACCGGAAAGGGTCGAAATGTATCCAATTTTTTTACCGTCAGGCCTCCAGGCCTCTTCCGACTCTTTTTCGGGGGTATCGGTTATTCTTTTTCCGGATCCGCCATCGACGGATACCACGTAAAGATCCCGGTAAGATTTGTTTTCAGGAATGTTGAAATAAGTCACATCGTACAATACTCTCTTCCCATCCGGGGAAACCTGTGATGAACCAACCCGTCCAAATGACCAGAGTACTTCGGGGGTCATCAAATCTGAAGCTAATTTTGGCGTATCAGGAACAAAGTTTTTTTTAATGGGCTGACTATTTGCAGGGAGACCAGCAAACTCTACCAGGATGATGGGAATAAGTACCAGAATATTAAAGAAAAATTTCATGCGTAAGTTATTAGTTTTTCAAAGGCCGTATGGAATACCCACCTATTAATTTTCGGTTGGTTTGAACATATTCTCATGGGTATTTCATGCGCTTCTTTTTTTCGTAAAAGTAGCATCATTTGAGGGGAAGGCAATGATTAATGTCAATAATTAATCATGTGTGGAACCTCGTTCAATTTTCCATCGTAATCGGTAAACCGGATTTTGAAAAGGGTATTGTGTTGCCCTGTAATTTTATAAGGATTTAGCTTGAAACTGACGTAACCTGATGCTGCATAGCTAGCTTTGTCTCCTCTTGCATTGTGTCGGAATTCGAAAATAAATGGTTTGTCTTTGCCGTTGCCTTCGGAATTGTCGGCAAGATTGATGTAATGCAGGGAACCTTGTGTGTAGTACTTAAAGTCGACGGTGAGAATGCTGTCGCCTGTCACCCAGGAATCGCGAACGATGATCGGATCATGGCCGATGCTGTCGCTGACTGCTTTTGAAAGTGGCAGAATCTCCTTGTAAAGAATGTTTTGTATAAAGTTGATTTTGCCGTAGATTGTCTTTGACAGGTCTGAATTGACAACATCCTGGTAAGGGGCAAAATTGATGAGTATGCGCTGGTTTGGTTTAAGCTCATCCAAATGAAGGGAGCGATCGAGCGCTACAAATTGGTCGCCATTATCAAGTTTGACCAGTATGCTGTTTATCCCATCTTTGCTAACAGATTCGACTATGCCAAAAGTAACGATGAAATCGCCAATAGAATAATTGCTTTCACTCTTCTGACAAGAGGTCCAAAGCGTGGAGGCTGTCAGAATTGAAACAAGGACGAGAACTTGAACGCTTAAACGATTTTTCATGGCTGAAAGGTATGGTTGCTATAAGAACAAGAAAGGATATTGTGCAGAAAGGTTGCGTACAAACCTCCTGAATTCCGCTTATTTAACTTTATTTTAGATTTATTAGGGTGCGGTATTGACAACATACTTCAAGGCTCAATCTTCATTCAATAAAAAATGTTGGTATCTTCGTTGAACAATTTCTGCTTTCCTGGATCTGAATAATTCTTGATGGAACGTGCATTTTTAGAAACAATATTTCTTTGCGGTGTGGCTTTGCTGGCCCTTCTAGAACTTTATTACCTTCAGAATTTTGATGCTGACAGGAAGATTCTAATTGAACAAAAGAAGAAACGCACTTTTCTTTTCCTCCTCATTGTGGGGGTTCAGGTCGTCCCATTTATTTACATATTCTCGGTCGACTTTGGGCCAACCGATTATCACTTTTGGAAGTGGTTGAGTTTTCCGGTGACGCTTTGCTTTGTGTTTTGTGTTTGGTTGTTTATCAAAGCATTGTCGGATCTAGGGATTTGGTGGACTCCAGGGCAAGAGCTGAAAGAAGATTTACAGTTGGTCAAATCCGGTTCCTTTCATTATGTTAGGCATCCGATGTACCTTGCCCTTCTTGGGATTTCTGTTTGCCAGGTATTTATGATTCAAAACTGGATTGCAGGCCCGATTTCCCTTTTACTGGTAACCCCATTCATCATTTATCAGATTAAAAGGGAAGAGCGCCTGCTTACCAAATTTTTTGGTGATGATTACAGGGAGTACACAGAAAATACCGGGATGCTTTGGCCCAGGGAAGAGAAGATGCCTTTGTTCAAAAAGATCCTTCGGGAGTTGATAAAAAATACCAGGAGGTTGCTCGGAATTTTGTGGAAACTAATCGTTAAACTCTACCAAAAGAGGCCAATGCGATCAATGAATAGAGGCCTTTAAGTCTTTGGCCGATAGGGCTCTGCGCATGGGGAGCAGATCCTTTTTGGAGCCGCGTTTTACTTCACACTTTTGTTTGTAATGCACCAGATAGGTGCACTGAATGGCCTGGACACGTTCCATGTTGCAAACTTCAATCAGGGCATCTATCACATAATTAAAGGTGTGATAGTCGTCATTGTGGAGTACCAAGGAGTTGCCGTTTTCCAAACCATCTGAACCCCTGTTTTTGTGCCGGACGGACTTGTCAGTTTCCATACTTCAAAACGAATTATTGATGTGCAGAATTGCAAATAAAGTAAAATTATTTTCCCCCTGCAATTTTAATAGCTTCATTAACTTTTATCCTTTCGCCATTGTGATATGCTGCAACAAAGGCATCCTTTATCCCTTCAGCTACCATTTGGTCCTTTAATTTGCAGACATCCTGATAGTTGGTTATATTACCAACCGTGTAGATCACATTATTTCTAGCGTCGGTTTTCCTGTCAACCTTCATCAGCTTGCTGATTCTTTGGTATGCCTTTCTGAAAGCAGTCGACCTCAAATCGTTTTTAAAAGAGCCAATTTGTACTTTGAAAATCACATTTTCGATGGCAGGACTTTTTGTTGAATTATCGACAGTCGTTTCAACCGGTTTTGAAGCATCTACCTGTTCGGAACTCTTTTTTACAACTGGAACAGTTTGAGGCTTGGCCGGTCTCCCAGTTGTCTTGTCATACGTGACCACAACTGAATTTCTCATTCCTTCACGGATAAGTTGATCCTTCATCCGGGAAGCATCCTGGGGATTTGTGAAACTTCCAACCGTAAAAATGACATACTTGCGCTCATCGGTATATTTGTCAATTTTCCTCAACTTGCTGATCTTCGCATAAGATTGTTTAAACACAGACGACATTGCGCCATTCCTGAATGATCCAATCTGAACCTTGTAAACCAGATTCTCAGTATGGATATTATTGGTATTTGTTTCGACCGAATTGGCAACTTTCGGCTCCTCTGTTTTGACAGAATCCCTTTTGACTTCAGGTTCGGGTTGGGGTAATACAGGCTTTTCACTGTTTCTCCTTGCCTCGATCAGTCTGTTTTCCCTTTCCACAATTGTGGCATTGTATGCAATGGCTGCTTTGTTACCTTCCTTTTCCCAAAAGGCAGATTCTTTAACCCGCGACTGTTCAAGGTATTTTTCCCTGTCGCGCATCAACTGGAACGATTTTTGCTCGCAATCTACGATTTGCTGGACCATCCCAAGTCGGGTATCGACCCTTGCAATACGATCATGAACCTTTCTTAACGAATCGGTCAAAGCCAGGATGGAATCGTTTTTACCTGTGCACATCCAGGCCTTGGTGAAGAGTATTTTACTGGCTTCACTACGGAAATCATCAATCGAATGATAGGCAAGCAATTCATTCACCTGGAAATTAAAGGAAGATTTTTTGAGCGCCTCAGGAATCGGAAAGATCTTTTCATCAATTTTTGGCGGGGGCTTTAAGATGGAATCTCCGAAAAGTCCTGTATCCGCTAATTTTCTTGGTTTGAAAGGATTTGTTTTAGCCCCGCACAATCTAACATAATAGTCGTATTGCAGTGATTTTTTTTCCTGTTTGGATCCGACTTTAGCATACCTGTCGTAAAAATCCTTTGCCTCCTCCCACTGGCCAAGTGCATGAAAGTAGATCGCAAGGTAGAAATTTGAATTGACGGGGGTTTTGTCGACAACCGCATTCAGAAGCGCCTCCTTGGCAGCCGTTTCAAAGAGATTGTTTTTTATCAGTGAAACGCCATAATAATAGTTGTACATGGCGTTGTCAGGATAGCTTTGGGCAAGTTTGGCAAAAATCGGCAGCGCTTTTTCAAAATTGCCCTGTTGAAAATAGTCAATGCCAAGGGTCTCTTTACCAACCGATTGTTGTCCGAAAGCCAAATGGATCAGGAGCAATGGAAGGGCGATAAGCGCTAAAATACGTTTTACAATCAAAGCTATGGTCATGCAATTTTCTCTATCCAAAATTGGTTTTAAAAGTACAAATTTAACCCATTTGTAACGAACATGGAGATAAATTGATTTTTTAACGACATGGATTTCGCTAAGTGGTCGGATTCACGTAAATTTGTAGAGTATACAATTTTTATAACTTGAGACATGGAACAATTGACAGAAGGAATGGCTGCTCCTCATTTTGAAGGAGTAACACAGGACGGAAAAACCATTGCCCTTGGTGATTTTAAAGGCAAGAAGCTGATTCTTTACTTTTATCCAAAAGACAACACTCCAGGATGCACTGCCGAGTCCTGCAACCTGAGCGAAAATTATGATTATTGGTTGTCAAAGGGGGTGAATGTTGTTGGCGTTAGTCCTGACAGCATTGCCTCACACCAGAAGTTCATTGAAAAGTTTGGATTACGGTTCTCGTTGATTGCCGATACCGATAAGAAAATATTGCAGGACTATGGCGCATGGGGCGAAAAGTTCAACTATGGCAAGAGCTACATGGGTGTTATCCGGACAACTTTTTTGATTGATGAAAAGGGAACGATTGAAAAGATTTTTAGAAAAGTGGATACCAAGGATCATACCAATCAAATTGTTAAAGAGCTAAAATTTTAATACATACAGAAATGGCGAAAGATGATGTAAAGGCAGCAGGTGCCAACAAGGCAGTAAACCTCGAGAAATTGAAGGCGTTGCAGCTGACAATGGAGAAGATTGAGAAAAGTTATGGGAAAGGTTCCATCATGCGTTTGGGTGATAAACCAGTCGATGACGTGGCTGCAATCAGTTCCGGATCTATCGCGCTGGATTTGGCGCTGGGCATTGGCGGATATCCCAAAGGGAGGGTTATAGAGATATTTGGCCCTGAATCGTCGGGTAAAACTACGCTTGCCATTCATGCCATCGCTGAGGCCCAAAAACAGGGAGGTATTGCCGCCATCATCGATGCTGAGCATGCTTTTGATCCGGGTTACGCAACCAAATTGGGGGTGAACATCAATGATTTACTGATTTCCCAACCCGATAACGGTGAACAGGCGCTCGAAATTGCGGACAACTTGATTCGGTCAGGGGCAATTGACATCATCGTCATTGACTCTGTCGCCGCATTGACGCCAAAAGCGGAAATTGAAGGGGAGATGGGTGATTCCAAAATGGGTTTACAAGCAAGATTGATGTCGCAGGCGCTTCGTAAATTAACGGCAAGTATCAGTAAAACAAAGACATGCTGCATTTTCATCAACCAGTTGCGTGAAAAAATAGGGGTCATGTTTGGTAACCCTGAAACCACAACCGGAGGAAATGCATTGAAATTTTATGCTTCCGTGAGGTTGGATATCCGAAAAATCGGTCAGTTGAAGGATGGTGAAGATGTCCAGGGAAACCATACCCGGGTAAAAGTTGTAAAGAATAAGATTGCCCCTCCATTCAGAAAAGCGGAATTTGATATCATCTTTGGTGAGGGAATCTCCAAGACAGGAGAGATCATCGATTTGGGTGTTGAATTGAATATTATCAAGAAGAGTGGTTCCTGGTTCAGTTATGGGGAGACCAAACTCGGACAGGGTCGTGAATCGGTGAAAGCGTTACTGATTGACAATCCGGAATTGTCGGAAGAGATTGAAAAGAAGATCATTGCCAATTATACCCCTTCAGTCGAAAAATAGCTTATTCGCATTTGATGAGAGGGAGTGGTTGACTAAACAGGTAATTTAAAAGTGAACCTTCAAGCTTTTTGAGTTCACTTGGGATAAGTTATTGTTAAAATAAATACTAAATCTGAACCGAAACAGTCACGGTTCAGATTTTTTTTGGACATTTGCAGCCGGACTGATGTGATAAATCGTAATTAGTAAGGGATGAAAGTTATAAAATTTGGAGGAACATCTGTCGGTTCTGCTGAAAATGTAAGGAAAATCGACGAAATAGTTCGCAATCAGC
>Ga0265297_10005923_pt1 | contig 18181 bp, 16 predicted proteins | sample Munlanlwell13791_FD_192502 | JGI IMG/M metagenome (GOLD analysis project Ga0265297, IMG submission 192502) | Leachate microbial communities from a municipal landfill in Southern Ontario, Canada - Leachate well 137-91 | ecosystem: Engineered > Solid waste > Landfill > Unclassified | place...
CTTTGACGCACGGGCCATAAGCCTGTAACTAATCCTGGCGGGGACAGCCCGGCCATCGGAGACAATATTTAGGCCCGCGCGTATATGAGGATCAGCATAGCGCATCAGGCGCTATTTTTATATTTTTACGTATTGGAGGCGAGAGATGAAAAAAAACAGAAAAGAATCAATTATCAGGATTATCGATGTAACCAACAGGGACGGGGTGCAGACCTCGCGTATTTGCCTGTCAAAACTTCAAAAAACAATGATAAATATCTATCTCAACGAGATGGGTGTTTATCAAAGCGAATTCGGTTTTCCGGTTACGCGTCATGAGACAAATTATTTAAACGCCAATATGGACCTTGTAAAGTCCGGTATTTTAAAGCCCATACGTTTAAGCGGCTGGATAAGGGCTATAGCCCCTGATGTTGAAGAGGCGGTGAAGCAGACTATGGTAGAGCACCTGAATATCTCTATTTCCACATCCGAGCAGATGATGCGGGGCAAGTTTATGGGCAAGAAATCAGGAGATGACATAATAACGATGATGGTTGAGGCCTTGAGGCTTGCCAGGGAGAAGGGTATAAAAACCGTGGGTGTTAACGCCGAGGATGCCTCAAGGTCGCAATTGGATTATTTGGTGAAATTTGCCAAGGCTGCCAAGGATAACGGCGCGGACAGGATAAGGTATTGCGATACACTGGGATACGATGATCCTTTCAGCATATACAACAGGATATACTATATAGCCGATAAGGTTGATATTCCGATAGAACTTCATTGCCATAATGACTTGGGGCTTGTTGTGGCCAATTCAATAGCAGGTGCTAAGGCTGCCATAGACGCCGGTGTTGACGCGTATATAAATACCACGGTTAACGGTTTTGGAGAAAGGGCGGGCAACGCTGACCTGGTATCGGTGATATTAGCCGTAAAATATGCCAGCGGGCTGAAAGGCAAGTATAAGATAGACAGCAATATTGATCTGTCGAGATCATGGAAGATCGCCAAATACGCGTCATACGCCTTTAATGTACCTATACCGATAAATCAACCGGGTGTGGGCGCTAATGCCTTCGCGCATGAGTCTGGCATACACGCCGACGGCGCTTTAAAAGACAGGCGTAACTATGAATTGTATGATTATGAGGAACTGGGCAGGGGGGAACCCGAGATAATCGATACAGGCAGGCAGATTACCGCGGGAGAATACAGCGGTATCAAGGGTTTCAGGAATGTCTATGATAAACTTGAAGTAAAGTTCAAGGACGACAAAGAGGCCGCAGAGATACTTGAGCTTGTAAGATATGCCAATGTCCATAACCAGAAACCGCTGGTTGAGGATGAGCTGAAGTTTGTCGCCAGTTATCCGGACATTGCCCGTAAAATCTTTACAATGAAGCCGTAACGCGTTTCGCGGGTTGTTTTTAAAATTATTCTTGGGTGTGTTTTTTAAAGCCTGAACGACATTGTTTTTTAGGATTTGCTGACCGCAATAAGATAAGAAAGGGAATATATGCCAAGCACGGTTGTGATAGGGGCCCAGTGGGGTGATGAAGGTAAGGGCAAGATCATAGATATATTTTCAAAAGACTATGATTACATAGTCCGTTATCAAGGTGGTAATAATGCCGGGCACACGGTTGTTATCGGAGGGGAATGCTTTGTCCTGCATCTTATCCCTTCAGGCATACTGCATAAGGGTAAATACTGTGTTATAGGAAACGGTGTTGTGGTAAACCCTGTAGCCCTGATAGAGGAGATAGATAAACTAAAGGCCCGCGGCATAAATGTAAACGGTAAGTTACTGATAAGCGAACAGGCGCACATCATATTTCCTTATCACTGGAAGATAGACGAGTTGCGTGAGATCGCCAAGGGCAAAGGTAAGATAGGGACTACAAAGCGCGGGATAGGGCCTTGCTACACGGATAAAGTGACCCGCTGCGGTATTAGGATGATAGACCTTTTAAACGACAAGCTATTTGCCCAAAAGCTTAAGTATAATCTTCGCGAAAAAAATGCCGTGTTAAAGAATGTTTACGGTTTTAGGGGCTACTCGTTTTCCTCCCTTTATGACGAATATATGGGCTATCGTAAAAAAATCGGCTGTTATATAGCAGACACAGCGATTATCATTAATAAGGCCCTGGACAAAGGCAAAAAGGTCCTATTTGAAGGCGCGCAAGGGACATTACTTGACGTGGATTTCGGCACATACCCTTATGTAACCTCTTCTAATTCCACGGCCGGCGGCGCGTGCACCGGCACGGGGGTAGGGCCTTCGAGGATCGGCAATGTCATCGGCGTAGTCAAGGCGTATACCACGCGTGTGGGTGAGGGGCCTTTCCCAACGGAATTCTCCAGCAGGCTTATGAAACAGATAAGAGACAAGGGCAATGAATTTGGTGCTACTACCGGCAGGCCAAGGCGTTGCGGGTGGTTTGACGCCCCGCTTGTCAGGCATGCCGTTATGGTGAACGGCATAAAGGAGATAATTGTCACGAAGCTCGATGTCCTGGATGAGCTTGAATGTATAGAGGTGTGCGTAGGATACAGGCATAAGTCAAGGATGTACGAGACATTCCCTTCCGACACCCAGGTGCTGTTTAATGTAAGGCCCGTGTATGAGACATTACCCGGGTGGAGATGTGACACGTCAGGGATAAAGAGTTATGATAAGCTTCCGCGTCCTGCAAAAAATTATTTAAAAAAACTGTCCCGTATCACAGGCGCGAGGATAAGTATGGTATCCGTAGGCTCGGACAGAAAACAGATCCTAAAGGTCAAATAATGTATCCTATGATCTCCCGAGCCAATCATATATTATTTACCGTTATTCGATTCTTATGTATTTCGGTTTTTATACTGCTTGTTTTGCCAACCTTTGCCGATAGCCAGGATGAGGCGCGGGAATATAAGGCTTGGGTATCAGGCGGGCTTCCCGAAGATTGTGTCCCGGAAGGTGCTTGGTATTGGGATGATAAGGTCTTGTGTGCCGGGGCAATGTCTCATATGCAATATGCCGCCGCAGGTATAGATAAGCGTTCATTCAGGATAAATGGGCCTTTGGCAATTAATGCTGATTCATCCGTGGTCCAGTACGTGTATATTGATCCTCAAGGCGTGCCTGACGGCATTATGATAAAACTATTTCTCGCTTCGGGTGACGCCATGTCTTTTTACTGGGAAGGTTATGAAGAGGCGTTTGTGATTTTGGACGAATATATAAACGCCTGGTATATGGATTTTATGCCGGAGGCGGGTAAATGGGTAAGATTGGTCATTGATTTTAACGAACTTGATATGTCTAAGGCCGGGGTTACGGGTATTGAATATATAGTAAGTAATGGCAGGGTTTGGTGGGGCCAAACCCTTGTGTCGGTTTAAACGTGTAATGGTTAAAAGACAAGGAGATATGTAGATGCCTAAGAGAAAAAGAAAAGGCAAATTACAGTGGAGAAGTAAAAAGGCCAACAAAGGGACTAAACCCTGTTGCGGTTGATACGGAATAGTAATCACGATAAAGCACAGCGGGTCTCTTGCCGGTTTTAAGGCAAAGGAATGGTTTCTATGCGGTTTAATCGTAGATTTTTTTAAACTATCAGGCGCGCATGTGAAATGGGTACCGTGTCCGGTATCCTTCAAAGGCGCGGGGGTTATTTTTTACAAGGAGGTGTCAAATGAGGGTAAGTGCCTTATTGATCGTGTTTTGCCTGGTCATGTCTCTCGCGCTTTCAGGTTGTGCCGTCGGTTTTTATAAAGGAAGGCCAAGCGATAAACAGAAGATCGAGGAATTGAAAGATGAGTTGGCCCGGTTAAGGGAGGCTAAGGCCGCGCTGGATGGCAGATTGCGGGAAGAGATAGATTCCGATAAGGTATCATTGACCATGGACGACAGGGGTATAGTAATCACCTTTGTCGCAGAGGTATTGTTTGATTCGGGTAAAGCGGACCTTAAGCCCGAAGGCATGGAAATCTTGAAAAAGATAGCCTATGTGATAAATGAAGAGGCGGCTGATAACGAGATCGGCATTGAGGGCCATACCGATAATGTGCCTATTAAACATTCGCATTGGAAATCCAATTGGGATCTTTCCACGGCAAGGTCAACGAGCGTTCTCCATTATCTAATCAGCGATTGTGTTCTTAAACCCGACAACCTCTCTGCCACAGGTTATGGCGAATACAGGCCCGTGAAGTCCAATAGCACCGTTGAAGGCAGACAGGCGAACAGGAGGGTGGAGATCATAATCAAGCCTGTGCCCGCCGCTAAGGTCTCTTATGGCGGTGCAAAGGGGACAGAATATCGCGCCGATGAAGGCCTTGAATATGTCAAATAACTTTAAGACGCATATAACCCTGTTAATTATTATTATCGCACTGTCAGTGGCTGTGTTAAAGGCCGGTTCGTATTCGAGGCTTGTCAAAAGCGAAAATGCTGATTTAATAAGCCAGCATGATTTATTATTGTCAAAGGTGGAGGCATTGTCCGCGAGGCTTGATGATGTGACAGCCGGATTAGAGGAGCAAAGCGCCTTTTTAGAAGACGCCAATAACAGTCTCGCGCGTGAAAGGCTTAAAAACGCCCGGCTTATTCAGGATATTGAAAATATGAAACAGGCTAATGCTGGCAGTGAAGGCGCAGGCAGTGAGCCAATTTCTGGCGGGATGGTTTAGGCCGGGATTATTAACGTGTCCGGTTATGCCCGCTTTTTTAACGGTTTTTTGCCCCGGGAAAGGACAATGGTTGAGCCCGGCCCCGGCAGTGATCATGATGTAATAGAGCCCCGCGGCGCATACTATCGCGGAAAACCGGTATTATCAAATACGGCGCGCATGATTGAAAAAAACAGGCTTCCAAAACATATTGCAATAATAATGGATGGTAATGGCAGATGGGCGCGTAAACGGCATCTGCCGCATGCCTTTGGTCATCGTCAGGGCGCTAAAGGCGTTGACGTTATCACCCAATATTGCGCCAGGTTAGGTGTTGAGGCGCTTACCCTCTATAGCTTTTCAGCTGAAAATTGGAAGCGCCCGCCCGAGGAGATCAACGCACTGATGAAATTGCTGCGCAGATATCTCCAGGATAAATACAAGAAATTACAGGACAATGATATCAGGCTTAATGCTATCGGCAGGCTTGATGCCCTGCCCGGAGAGGTCAGGTCAGTTCTTTTTGATGTTATAAAAAAAACATCCGGGAATAAAAGAATGGTCTTAACGCTCGCCCTCAATTACGGGGGCAGGCAGGAGATCACGGATGCCGCGCGTGCGCTTGCCGAAGATGTTAGAGACCTCCGCGTAGCGCTTGAAGATATAAATGAAAGTTTTTTTGCGGATTATCTGTACACTAAAGGCCTGCCCGAGATAGACCTCTTAATAAGGACAAGCGGGGAATTCAGATTGAGTAATTTTTTGTTATGGCAATTATCGTACGCGGAGATAATTGTAACGAGGACCCTTTGGCCCGATTTTAGCACGGGGGATCTTGACGATGCCCTTTGCCAGTATCGAAAAAGGGACAGGCGTTTTGGGGGAAGGGCATGTTGAAATTCAGGCTGTTTGGTTCCTTGCTGTGGGCGCTTTGTCTATGGGTAGTGATATTTGTAGCGCCTGTATGGTTATTCGCGTTTTCGGTGACAATTGTAATAGGGTTTGGGCTTTACGAATTTTATGCCATGGTTTCAAAAAAAGGCATATTGGTTTATAGGTATTTTGGCGTTATCACAGGTTGTATGATACCCCTTACTGCCTATATGCAACTGGCACCGACTGCTGAAATGGAATTTATACTAATGGCAACCGTGTGCCTTTGCGTATTCTTTCTTCAGCTTACGAGGCGCAATACCGAACAGGCGCTTATAGGTATTGCCACAACGATATTGGGCATATTCTATGTCAGCTGGTTGTTTTCTTATATTATTAAACTGCGGGTCATGCCTCCGCTCAATATGGACGGCAGGCTGGTTGTATTATTCTTGATCATTATTACCAAGTCCGGAGACATAGGTGCCTATGCCATAGGAACGCGTTTTGGCAGGCATCAGCTCATACCCCGGATAAGCCCCAAAAAAACTATAGAAGGTACCGCGTCAGGACTGGTTATCAGCTTTTTGACAGCGTTTTTTTTAAGATGGATGCTGCCGGCGGTATCCTTGGGGCATATCCTTGTAATCGGGTTTTTATTAAGCCTTACAGCCCAGGTTGGCGATCTGTCTGAATCGCTGATAAAAAGGGATTGTAAGGTCAAGGACTCCGGCGCCCTGTGGCCTGGTTTGGGCGGTATGCTGGATATGATAGACAGTATTATCTTTACAGCGCCAATACTTTATTTTTATTTAAGGCTTATTCCGTTCAGATAGAGCATACTATGGGAAAAAGAGAGATAAAAAGAGTTGCTGTGCTTGGTTCGACAGGCTCTATAGGTATTAATACGCTGAAAGTGATCGCCGCGTTTCCCGACAGGTTTAAGGTCGTAGCGCTTTCTTCATTTTCCAATATACGTCTCTTGGAAAAACAGATATCGAAATTCAGGCCGTCAATGGCAGCCATAGCGGGGCCTGGATTGGCATCACATAATGCCGGGAGCCTGCCGTCGTTTAAAGGCGTAAAGGTATATGGTCCCGAGGGCCTTAATATTATCGCCGAGGATAGCGGGGTAGATATTATCGTAATGGCCGTGTCGGGTTTTGCCGCGATATCCCCGCTTATCAGCGCGATAAAAAAGGGCAGGCATATATGCCTGGCAAATAAAGAGTCTATTGTCGCGGCGGGGGATATTATTATGGGGCTCGCGAGAAGATACAATGCCTTGTTGATACCCGTTGACAGCGAGCACAACGCGATATTCCAGTGTTTATGTTCAGGCGGCGCGGATAGGATAAAAAGGCTCTATATTACAGGAAGCGGCGGGCCTTTGCTGCGCGTTAATGCAAAAAGGTTTTCGGCGCTTAGCGTAAGGCAGGTGCTTAATCACCCCAAATGGAAAATGGGCAAAAAGATAACAGTTGATTCCGCCACGCTGATGAACAAGGGCTTAGAGATAATAGAGGCCCGGCATCTCTTTAATGTGCCTATAGATAACATAAAACTATTGATACATCCCGGTGCTGTTGTGCATTCCATGTGTGAATTTGTTGACGGAAGTATAATGGCGCAATTGGGTGTGACGGACATGAAACTGCCCATACAATACGCCTTGACATACCCTGACAGATTAAGTACCCCGTTTTCCAGGCTGGATCTTTTTGATATTAAAAACCTGGTTTTTATGAAGGCTGATATCCAGAAATTCCCGTGCCTGACGATCGCGCTGGCCGCGGCCAGACTGGGGGGTACGGCGACGGTGGTTTTAAACGCGGCAGATGAGACCGCCGTAAAGGCGTTTTTGGACGGGAGGGCCTCTTTTACCCGTATACCGGATATTGTAGAGGACGTTCTGAAGGCCCATAAGTTTATATCTGACCCGTCAATAGAACAGATATTTGAGGCAGACCTTTGGGCGAGGGAAAAGGCCGGTTATATTGTAAAAGGCCTAAGGCACGCATAACTCATATGGGCGGTTTTGCTGATATACCCCGGAAGTGTTTTCGCGCCTGCCGCCTGCATGCCCTTAAGTTTTATGATAGCCTGCGGTATTACCGTGGCCGGGTACTTAAAAAGGAGGAACATGTTTAGCTTTATTATTACGGGTATAGCGGTTATTGCTGTTTTCAGCATGGTAATACTGGTGCATGAATGCGGACATTTTTTTGTTGCCAGGCGTATGGGTGTTAAGGTGGAGAGATTTGCTCTGGGTCTGGGCAGGGTATTAGTGTCGAAGAAGGTTAAAGGGACTGAATACGCCCTCTGCCTTATTCCTTTCGGCGGTTATGTGAAGATGGCCGGAGATGAACCCAGCGGCGAGGTCATGAAAGAGAGCTATAAGTATTTTGGCCAGGCCCCCGGTAGGAGGTTCTGGATAATTTTCGCCGGTGCCGGCCTAAATTACCTGTTGGCGTTCGTCATATTCTGCTTTGTGGTACCGACAGCCAAAGTGGGCCTTGTTGTAAAGGATATGCCCGCGTATAAAGCGGGCATAGAATCGGGCGATAAGATATTATCGATAAACGGTAATCGTACGGAATATTGGTATCAGGTCCTTGACACGGTTTCATCAAACCGTGATGCCACCACGGCCTTGCGCTTTCAGCTTGAAAGAAAAGGCGAGACCCTTGAGGCTGTAGTGATACCCGAGGCTGCCTCCGAGGCCCCCGCGCGCAAAGTCCGAAAGATAGGGATAAGCTCTTATGGCGATGTCCGGTTCCTGAAGGCGGCGCCCGGGCGGTATATAATTACAGGTATGAAACAAACTTTATCCAACACGCTATTGACATACAAGTTCATTTGGTATCTTATCACGGGTAAGATAGCATTAAAGGGTTCCGCGACAGGTCCGGTGGGCATTGCGGTTATTATCGGCCGGGCCATTAATATCGGATTGGCCTATTTGTTGTATCTTATAGCTCATATCAATTTAGCTCTTGCTATATTTAACCTCCTGCCTTTGCCTGTTTTAGACGGCGGCCATATATTGTTGCTTGGTATTGAAAGAATAATGAAAAGGCCGGTCAGCGTGAAGGTGCAGGAGGTCATTCAATATGTGGCTATTTTTTTCATTACTTTGTTATTTGCCACGGTTACATGGAATGATATTACTACATGGATAATCAAAAAATGAGACGAAGATCATCAAGGCAGGTAAGATTAGGCGATGTTAAGATAGGCGCCGGCGCACCCGTGTCTATACAATCAATGACAAACACGGATACCAGGGATGTTGCTTCAACTGTCAGACAGATAAGACGTCTTGAGATGTCGGGCTGCGAGATAGTAAGGGTCGCTGTAAAGGATGCGGTCTCCGCCGCGGCTGTCAAAAAGATCAGGCCAAGGATATCTATACCGATTGAAGCGGATATTCACTTTAACTATCAACTGGCCCTGATGGCTGTTGAATCGGGCGCGGACGGTATAAGGCTTAATCCCGGCAATATCCGCGATCCTATGCATATAGGTCTTGTGATAGATGCCTGCAAGAGGCGCGATATCCCAATAAGGATAGGCGCTAATTCCGGGTCTATGGCAGATGGATATAGGGCCGGGGGAGAGGATGCCCAGGCTGATAATATGGTAAAGATTGTGATGGATTATATCAGGATATTCGAGAGAAAAAATTTTTTCAATATCATGATATCGCTTAAAACGTCAAGTGTTGTCTCGACGCTGGCCGCCTACAGAAAGGCGGCCTTACTATGCAATTACCCCCTGCACCTCGGCGTTACAGCTACGGGCTGCGGCGAAGAGGCCGTTATAAAGTCCTCTATAGGTATTGGCAGCCTGCTGTCGGAAGGCATAGGTGACACAATAAGGGTGTCTTTGACGGGCCGGCCTGAAGATGAAATCGTTGTTGCCAGGCATATATTACAGGCCCTTAAATTGAGGCATTTTTATCACGAATTAATATCTTGTCCCACATGCGGGCGTTGCCAGGTAGACCTGGCAGGCATTGTAAACCGTGTCCGGCGGAGGCTTTATACCATACCCGCGCGTATGCCCGGCAAGCGGTTTATTACTGTTGCCGTTATGGGCTGTGAGGTCAACGGTCCAGGAGAGGCAAAGACGGCTGATATCGGTATTGCATTTGGAAAGGATTCCGGCATTCTGTTTAAAAAGTCAAAGATCGTAAAAAAGGTAAACGCGAAAGACGCGGTTAAGGAGCTGATGAATGCTTTACTCTAAGTCATTTATACCAACCTTGAAAGAGGACCCTGCCGATGCGGAGGCAGTAAGCCATAAGCTTATGGTCCGGGCAGGGCTTATACGCAGGCTCGCGGCAGGGGTTTATTCGTATCTACCGCTCGGGCTTAGAACGCTTAGAAAAATAGAGAATATCACGCGTGAGGAAATGGATTCTTCCGGGGCGCTGGAGGTGCTTATGCCGGCATTGCACCCGGCGCAGTTGTGGTATGAAACAGGCAGGTATGACATTATAGGAGATGAGCTTTTTAAATTCAAAGACCGCGCCGGCAGGCAGATGGTCATAGGTCCTACCCATGAAGAGGTTATCACTGATATAGCCAGAAATAACCTGCGTTCATACAAAGACCTGCCAAAGATCATATATCAAATACAGACAAAACTGCGTGATGAGCCTCGTCCGAGGTTTGGCGTAATACGCAGTAAAGAGTTTATTATGAAAGACGGTTACAGCTTTGACTGCACCCGGGCAGGACTTGATAAAAGTTATGATACGATGTTTGAGGCCTATAAACGTATATTTGCCAGATGCGGTCTTAACGCTATGGCTGTAGAGGCTGATTCCGGGTTTATGGGAGGAAACGAGTCGGCTGAATTTATGATCTTATCTGAAAACGGTGAGGATGTGGTCGCTGTGTGCGCGGGATGCGGTTACAGCACAAGTCTTGCCAAGGCCTTATGTCAACCGCCAAAGGATTGCCACCAGCAGTTTGCTGGGCACAAAGGCTTTTCCGGCAAAGATAATAGCGATCATTTAACCCGTCTGCCGGGGGTAAAAGAGGTATACACGCCGGGCGTATCCAGTATAGATAAGGTCTCTGAATTATTGAAGCGCAGCCCCAGGGATATAATAAAAACGCTTATCTATATGTCTGATAAAAAACCTGTAGCCGTAGTACTTAGAGGTGACCATGAGGTAAATGAATCAAAGCTTGCCGCCTGTCTTGGGTCGCGCGAACTTATGCTCGCGGAAAAGGAAACTATAGTAAATGTTACAGGTGGGCCCATGGGTTTTACGGGTCCTTGCGGATTGAAGGGCATAGAGTTGTTAATAGACCATGGGGTAAAAACCGTTTTAAGCGGTGTCGCGGGCGCTAATAAGAAGGATACCCACATTATCAATGTTATTCCCGGCCGGGATTTTGATATTACCAGGACCTTTGATATCAGGTATGTCACTGCCGGGGACGCGTGTTCAAAATGTTCATCCGCTATAGAGCTTAAAAAGGCCATAGAGATAGGCCATGTGTTCAAGCTTGGGACAAAATATTCCGATGCCATGAAGGCTATGTTTCTTGATTCAGACGGCAGCCAAAAGCCTTTTATAATGGGCTGTTACGGCATCGGCATAAACAGGATAATGGCAGCTGCCATAGAACAGAATAATGACAAGGACGGTATCGTATGGCCATTATCAATAGCCCCGTATAGCGTAATGATCTTATGCCTGAACGGGCGTGATGAGGCTGTGGCCAAGGTCGCTGAAAAGATTTACGCCTCGATAACCCAGGCAGGCATAGATGCCCTTATGGATGACAGGGATATAAGCCCCGGTATCAAGTTTAAGGACGCGGACTTGTCCGGCATGCCTATACAGATCATCGTGGGTTCTAAAGGTCTTGCCTGTTCAAAGGTCGAGATAAAGGTAAGAAGGACAGGGGCAAGAACGGAGGTTGCCTTGGGTGATATAGTAACTCGGACGCTTGATCTCCTGTCCGGCCGCGGATAGGCAGGTATTACCTTTTATTATATACATCTTTTAGCAACGCAGAAAGCCGTATTTTTATCCGGTTGCGGACAAACAATTCGCGCGGGGTATCTGTGGTGAGAACTTATAAAAAAGCCGCAGCTTCAGGCTGTGAAAACAGGATATTTCTAAATGTGCCTACCCAGGCTTAACAAGGATTGACAGGTCGTAAAAAAAGCTTGACAGGTGCGGATATATGTAATATAATCACCTTACAAATTTATTTGTGAAAGGAGAATTCTAAGTGGGTTGACGTATGTTTACCCGCTTTTTTATTGTATGGCAGCTAATGGCGATGTATTAGATGATATAAGAAGCCTGATAGGGCCGGCTCTGGAAGCGGCGGGAGTTGAGCTCTATGATATGACCCTTAAAAAGGTCAATGGGGCAGGCCTGCTTATGGTATTGGTTGACAAAAATAGCGGTATATCCCTGGATGAGTGTGCCAAAATCAACAGAAGGGTATCTGGTATCATTGAGCATGCCCGGTTTTTTTCCGGGCCATGCGTTATAGAGGTGTCTTCTCCCGGCCTTGACAGGCCCTTAAAAATACGCAGGGATTTCAGCTGGGCCCTGGGATGCAGTGTTGATGTGTGGCCCATCTGCGATATTAAGGGTAAGAATTTTATCAGCGGTATTGTAAAAGACGCGCGCGAGGATGGTGTCGAGATAGAGGCTAAGAACGGGGAGTGTTTTGTGTTACCATACGGTATAATTAATAAGGCTAAAAGAAATTTTTAAGGTATGTGCATAGGAGACTTGTATGAACGGAGAATTATTATCGGTATTAGAACATATTGAACGCGAAAAAGGTATCAGCAGGCAGATACTGATCGAGGCCGTTGAAAGTGCCTTGCTAAGCGCTGCGCGCAAGGTTATAGGCCAGAAGGATGAGGAGAATATCAGCGTTAAGATGGACCCCGAGACAGGTTCGATAAAGGTATTTGCCGCGGGAAAAGAAATAAAATCAGTTGAATTCGGCAGGATCGCGGCGCAGACTGCCAAGCAGGTGATCATTCAAAAAATTAGAGAAGCTGAAAGAGACGTCATATTTGAGGAGTTCCGCGAGCGCAAAGGTACTATTGTCACAGGAGGCGTGCATAGGTTCGAAAAAGGCAATATCATAGTGGACTTAGGTAAGGTTGAGGCCGTATTGCCGAGGACGGAGCTTTTGCCCAGGGAAAGGTATAAACAGGGCGAAAGGATAAAGGCCTATGTGACTAATGTGGAGAGGACGTCAAGGGGGTCATCCATTACCCTGTCAAGAAGGGATGAAGGTATGATCAAGAGGCTTTTTGAGCTTGAGATACCCGAGATAACGGACGGTATAGTCGAGATAAAATCGATCGCGCGTGAGGCTGGTGCCAGAACAAAGATCGCTGTTACGTCAAAGGATGAACGGATAGACTCTGTCGGCGCCTGTGTCGGCATGAGGGGGCAAAGGGTAAAAAATATTGTAAACGAGCTTCAAGGCGAAAAGATCGATATAGTCAGGCATAGTGATGATATAAGAGAATACATAAAGGCCGCGCTTTCACCGGCCGAGATAGCGCAGATAAAGGTGGATAAAGAGTTAAAGAGAGCAGAGATCGTTGTTGAGGATGACCAGCTTTCTCTTGCCATAGGCCGCCACGGCCAAAACGTCAAACTCGCCTCTAAGCTTGTTGGATATGAGATAGACGTTAAGAGTCGTTCGAATTCTGAAGACAAGGAAAGGGCGAAGCAGGAGTCCGGTTTGTCTATATCCGATCTCCCGGGTGTAGGCAAGAAGGCGGAGGAATATCTTTTGGCGTCCGGCTATAAGACCATTGATGACATAGCGAAATCCACGGTTGAGATATTGATGGAGGTTAAGGGTATAGGCAAAAAGACCGCCGAAAAGATCCTTGCCTCGGCTAAGGAATTCATAGAATAACAGGGGGGCGTGTTGAAAATATCAGAGCTGGCAAAAAAACTTAATGTTCCGTCAAAGGTCCTGCTTATGCAGGTTGTCAAAATGGGTATAACCGCTAAATCCGCCCAAGCTGTTTTACCCCAGGTATCTGTTGATAAGATCTTGAAAGAGTATGCTAAGGTCAAGCCGACGGTTGATATTGAAAAGATTAAGAAGTCGCCTGCCGAAGTCAAGAAAAAGGCCAAGGCGAGGCCTGTGAAGGGAACCGCAGGCAAAAAGAAACCCGCTTCAGTTAAAAAGGCAAAGGCCCTTGGCAGTTCAGATGGGAAAAAGTCCGATGCCGGTAAACATAAAGTAAGGTCTGCAAAGACTTCCAAGAAGCCAGTTGTAGGGCTTGCGCATAAAAAAATTCAAGTTGATCAAACGGCTGCGGCCGCAGTATCGGTATCTGCCGAAATATCGGCCTACTCGGATAGCATGCATGCCGGGAGCCGTCATCAGTTGAGACAAAAGCCTCGTCCATACCAGGCTAAACAGGCGGATGTTGTTGAAAAAACCTGCCAGAACAAGGATGAGGGCCTTAAGCCTGTCCAGGTAAAGCTTCCCATCTCTGTCAAGGCCCTGGCTGAAAAGATCCTCGTGCCGCCGCAAGCGCTCATAAAAGAGCTTATGGGCATGAAGATTTTTGCCAATATAAATCAATTGATAGATGAAGAGTGTGCCATTGTTGTCGCTAAGAAATTTGGTTATCTTCTTGAGAGGGCCTTTACCCTTGAGGAAGAAACGATGGCCTACCATGAGGATATGGAACAGGATAAGAACAACCTTATCCTAAGGCCCCCTGTTGTGACATTTATGGGCCATGTTGACCATGGCAAGACATCCTTGCTTGATTATATAAGAAAGACGAAGGTTACCGATTCGGAGACAGGCGGTATTACCCAGCATATAGGGGCTTATGAGGTAATATTAGATAAAGGTAAGATAACATTCCTTGATACGCCCGGCCACGCGGCATTTACTGCCATGAGGGCCAGGGGCGCTAATGCCACCGATATTGTTGTCCTTGTCGTGGCTGCGGATGACGGGCTCATGCCCCAGACGATTGAGGCGATAGCCCATGCCAAGGCGGCGGGTGCTACTATTATAGTCGCTATAAACAAGGTCGATAAGCCGGATGTTGATATAGACAAGGTAAAGAAACAATTGGCCGAGATAGATCTCATGCCTGAAGACTGGGGAGGCAAAACCATTACTGTTAATGTCTCGGCCCTTACAGGCAAAGGGATAGATGCGCTCCTTGAGATGATCCTTCTTGAGTCCGAGATGCTTGAACTGAAGGCCAACCCCAATAAGCCTGCCAAGGGTGTTGTAGTTGAGGCGAAGATATCGAAGGGCGGAGGCCCTATAGCGACAATCCTTGTGCAGAACGGAACGTTAAGACAAGGCGATATTGTAGTGGCCGGGCTTTATTACGGTAAGGTCAGGGCTATTTTGGATGATAAGATACATCGTATAAAGGAGGCCTTGCCTTCAAAACCCGCGGAGATATTAGGCCTAAACGGGGTTCCGCAGGCCGGTGACATATTCATGGTTGTTCCCGACGAAAAACAGGCTAAACAGATATGTTCTATACGTCAGGAAAAACTCAAGGAACAATCGCGTGGCGCGGTTCAGAGGATCACGCTTGAAGACCTGTATTCACAGATGCAGAAAGGTAAGGTAAAGGAGCTCAAGGTTATACTCAAGGCCGATGTCAGGGGTTCGCTTGAGGCTATAGCAGAGTCCCTGGCAGGCCTGGGTACGAAGAATATGGGGCTTAATATCATACACAAGGGTATAGGCGATGTTAATGACCCCGATATATTGCTTGCGGCGGCCTCCAACGCGATTGTTATAGGTTTTCATGTAAGAAAGACGCCCGAAGCGGAACGTGCGGGTAAGCAGGAACATGTTGATATCAGGCTTTATAATATAATTTACGAAGCGATATCTGATATTAAGTCAGCCATGGAGGGGTTATTAGAGCCTGATATTAAAGAGGTATTTACCGCGAGGATTCTGATAACACAGGTTATGAAGCTTTCTAAGGCAGGTATCATAGCAGGTTCATCCGTCCAAAAAGGCAAGGTATTGAGGAATTCCAGATGCCGGCTCATTAGGGACAACCAGATAATATACAAGGGCAGGATATCCTCCCTGAAGCGGTTCAAGGATGATGTTAGGGAAGTGGCTGAAGGTTTTGAGTGCGGGGTCAAGTTGGAAAACTTTAATGATATAAAAGACGGCGATATTGTAGAGTGCTTTGAGATAGAAAAAATCGCCAGAAGGCTTTAATAATTTATCTACCCATGGAAACCGCAAAGGCCCAGGGCCGGGCACAAGAGACAGGCAGGCGTTTATTAAGCGGGATGAGGCCGACAGGGCCCATGCACTTAGGTCATTTGTTCGGTGTGTTGAATAACTGGAGCAAGCTTCAGCAGACCTATGAATGTTTTTTTATGATAGCCGATTGGCATGCCTTGATGAGCGAGTATCAGGACCCCTCTAAAATGGCGTTGTCAATTACCGAGATGGCGGCCGATTGGCTTGCCGCCGGTATAGACCCTGTTTGTTCGGCTGTTTTTGTGCAGTCCCGGGTAAAAGAGCACCTTGATTTTTTTATGATATTTTCTGCCGTGACCCCTTTGTCGTGGCTTGAGAGATGCCCCACCTATAAAGAACAGCTAAGGGAAATAAAAGGCAGAGATCTTACCACATACGGTTTTCTCGGATACCCTGTTTTGCAGGCCGCCGACATCCTGGCATACATGGCCCGTGTTGTGCCCATAGGCATGGACCAGATGCCGCATCTGGAGCTGACAAGGGAAATAGCAAGGCGCTTTAACGGTATGTACGCGGAGGTATTTCCTGAACCGGAGGCATTGTTGGCCCAAACACCCAAATTTCTTGGAACAGATAACAGGAAGATGAGCAAGAGTTATGATAATTTTATCTCTCTCGGCGATTCGGACGATCTTATAGCGCGCAAGGTCAATTCCATGATCACGGACCCTGAAAGGGTCAAGCTCTCTGATAAAGGTCGGCCCGGGGTATGCAATGTGTTTAATTATTTTAAATTCTTCGCAGGCAGCATGGAGGGTGATGTCATGTCCTGGTGCGAAAATGCCTCAATAGGGTGCACGGCCTGCAAGAGAAAATTAGCCGACATTGTTATTGAGTTCATTAAACCGCATAGGCGCCGGCGCGAAGGTTTTTTACGGGACAAGGCCTATATTGAAAAGGTCTTGGCCGAAGGGGCCAGGAAGGCATCCGATATAACAGCCCAGACGCTGCAAAAGACGCTTAAGGCCATGAAATTATATGACGTATAAAATAAAGCTCGAGATATTCGAAGGCCCTCTTGACCTGTTGTTTTATCTGATAAAAAAAGACGAGCTGAATATTCATGATATACCCATATTGAGTGTTACGGAACAATATCTCCAATATCTTGAGCTCATGCGTATGCTGGACTTGGATATTGCCGGCGAATTTCTGGTGATGGCGGCTACTCTTATACATATAAAAAGCAAGATGCTGCTGCCCCCGGATGCTGAGGAGGCGGAGAAAGAGGAAAAGGATCCGAGGGAAGAACTTGTAAGAAAGCTTTTGGAATATAAGAGGTTTAAGGAAGCGGCCGGTGTGCTAAAGGAAAGGGAATTTAAGCAAAAAGAGATATTTCCGCGTTCCGGTGCCCAGGATATTACCGGGGATACGGAAGGGGAGAACCAGGGACTACGTGTTGAGGCAAGCATCTTTGACCTCCTGTCGGCTTTTTCCAAGGTTTTAAAGGATATACCGAGGGATAAGTTTTACGAGGTCGTAAAAGATGAGGTGACTGTATCTGATAAGATACATGAGATATTTCATACGCTTGTCAAGACCCCTGTTGTTTATTTTTTTGATCTTTTTAGACAGTCGAAGACAAAAATACATGTGGTAGCTACACTCCTCGCCCTGCTTGAGCTTATAAGGATGAAAGAGGTTGTGATAAAGCAGGACAAGATATTTGGGGACATAAAGATAATCAGGAATTCGCAGAGAATGACACCACCAACAATCGAAGAGGCGGAAAATGCAGGAAGAGAAAACCCTGGACAAGAAGGATAAGCCGGTCACGCAGGCGGCTGATCAGGCCTTTGTAGGCCCGGAGGCCGAGTCAGGATCCATAAAGTCTATGATGGGTGAGGATGAGCTGAAAAGTGTCATCGAGGCCCTGATCTTTGCCAGCGACAAACCCCTCGCTATCAAGCAGATAAAAGATATAGTCGGGGACGTAGACACCCGTTTGATAAGAAATCTGGTCAACGGTCTGAAACAGGAGTTTACGGCCGGCGGCAGGAGTTTTAATATATGTGAGGTTGCCGGAGGCTTTCAGTTTATGACAGGGCCCGCTTACGGCAGATGGTTGAAAAAATTATACAAAATAAAGATGAGCGACTATTTGACCGGACCCAGCCTTGAGACTATCGCCATTATCGCTTATCGTCAGCCTGTGACAAAAGCTGACATAGAGTTTATCCGAGGGGTGGCTGTAGACGGGGTTATAAACAGCCTCCAGCAAAAGGGCCTTATAAAGGTTGCGGGTAAAAAGGATGTGGTTGGCAAGCCTTATCTGTATGGGACTACGGCGCTTTTTTTACAGTATTTTGGGCTTAATTCCATAGATGAACTTCCTGCGCTTTCCGATTTTAAGGTGTCTGACCTTGAGT
>Ga0265297_10005924_pt1 | contig 18177 bp, 16 predicted proteins | sample Munlanlwell13791_FD_192502 | JGI IMG/M metagenome (GOLD analysis project Ga0265297, IMG submission 192502) | Leachate microbial communities from a municipal landfill in Southern Ontario, Canada - Leachate well 137-91 | ecosystem: Engineered > Solid waste > Landfill > Unclassified | place...
ATAAACCTTCATTTGTGGTACGAAAGATAATCTCTTCTTTGATCTCTTTTTTAATTGGTTCTGACATAGATTCCTCCTGCAATTATTATTGCACATCTATGTCTAGTTTACAGGATACCTGCCCGTTGTCGTCAGAGCGGCAGTTGCGATCGCCAACCTCGAAAACGCGTGGGTAGACAATACCACCGCCGAGGCCTCGAGGACGAGAACATTCGACGAGATGAGAAGGCTGAAAGCGCTGGGGGTAATCTGACAGTCTTCAGCAGAACCACCTCATCTCCGCAGCCATTGGCTGCGGAGATGAATCGTTATTTGAGAATAAATTTTATCAAAACTCGCGCGAATAACTGGCGGTTAGTTTTGTTTGATCGATCAGATTGGCCTCGATTAGCGGTAAAAGATCGCTTTTTTTAGCAGTCGGCGGTAGATTGAGCACTTGATTTAAAGCATACAGAGTAAACTGGTAGCGATGACGACCGCTCGGCGGACAGGGACCGCCCCAATCGTTACGACCGAAATCGTTTAGACCGACAATCCCGTTATACGGCGGGCGACCCTCGGTAACTTCAACCGCATTTGCCGGAATATCAAAAACCAGCCAATGAACAAAGTCACCACTCGAAGCATCAGGATCGTCAACGATCAAAACCAGCGACTGAACGCTACCGTCTTGCGGAACATCGACAAAATTCAGAGGCGGAGAAATATTCTCTCCGTCACAAGTATATTTTTTCGGGATCTCCCCTTGGTCTTGAAAGCTTGGGCTTTGAATTTTCATTTTTTCACCTTTATATTAGATTATTGCACAATGCCTGTTGCTGTTTTTTGATTATAGCCAAAAATCAAGGTAAAAATCTAATTTTGACCGAATTGCCATGAGCTGGTAATTTCTCGATTGCGGAGACGGTTTCAATCGTTTTTTTTATCTTCGTCAGACCTGTCCGAGTACACTCTTGAATCTCTATAAAGCGACCAAAATCATTTACTGATAACGGTCCGAATGATTTTGCAAAAGAACTGGTCGGTAAAACGTGATTGGCACCGGAAGCGTAGTCACCAACCGCCTTTGCGGTGTAGTCGCCAAGAAAAATCGATCCGGCGTTTCTTATTTTTGAGACAATTTTTTTCGGATCAGCCGTCATAATTTCCAAGTGCTCCGGGGCATAATCATTAATAAAATCGATTGCCTGACTAATATTTTTAACCTCGATAATCAGACCGTTGTTGTTTATAGCTGTCCGAGCATTGCTTTCAGGATTAAGTAAATTCAATTGTCGCTCAATCTCGGCACTTGTTTTTAAAGCAACCAGGCGATTGTTGGTTAGCAAGATACTGACCGAATCCCCTCCGTGTTCTGAATCGGCAAGAAGGTCAGCGGCAATAAATCTCGGATTGGCAGTTCGATCGGCAATAATTATTACTTCGCTTGGACCAGCAGGCAGATCAATTGAAGTAAAGTTTGAAACTTGGATTTTTGCTTCTGTAACATAAGCATTTCCCGGACCGAAAATTTTATCGACTTTTGGTATGGTCTCCGTTCCAAAAGCCAAGGCGGCGATCGCTTCGGCACCCCCACATTTGTAGATTTCTTTGACACCGATCATCCTTGCGGCAACCAGCGTAGCATCGGGCACTTCTCCGTTGCTCTTCGGGGGAGTGCAGATAACAATTTTTTGGCAACCGGCGATTATTGCCGGTAGAGCAGTCATCAACAAGCTCGAAGGATAGGTCGCCCGTCCACCGGGAACATATAACCCGACTCGATCAATCGGTCGCCATTCGTGTCTAATGGTAATTCCTGTCTCCGGCCTGACAATTTTTCTTTTTCGAATAATTTGAGCGGTTTGATTAATTCTAATATTTTTTACCATCTGTTCAAGCGCTATCAGATAGCCCTTACTGGCTCGTTGATAAGCCTGCTCAACTTCTTTTTGATCAACTCGAAGAGAATTGTAATTCAAGCCATAAAAATGCCGACCAAGGCGCAACAATGCCCGATCGCCCTCAATTTTAACTTGATTAATGATCGCCGTAACTGCGGTTTTAATCTTTTGACTAGAAGCATTTTGACGATCAATAATTTTTAAACGCTCATTTTGTGAAAGCCGTTCCAATCTAATAATTTTCATTTTATCTTTAATTTTAATGTTAATTTTGAGTAGATTATTTTAGGTTCTGGCTGTCCCGACTGAAACGTCGGAACAGCCAGCGGATCTTTTGCGCCGGTTATTTCGCCGGTTGCGGCTTTTGGCAAGGGGGTTTCTCTCCCCGCTTTCCGGCGAAATACTGGCATTCGCGACAGTCTTCGTATTCTCCCGGCTTGGCGCTGGCCTGCCGGCCCTTGAGAACTGGACAGCTTCGCGGGGTTCCGTGCATCTTCGACCTCCTAAGTGCGAGGGTAAACTAAAAGCAACCTGTTTCCAGGTTGCTTTTTATAGTTCAATGTTATTAAAAAATTCAACGCCAAATAAGCAACCTGGAAAACCGATTGCTGTGATGGATATTAAATTGGTATATTTTGGATTTTTGCGACATCGTACTTACTATACAGGAATCCTACGATCAGGTCAATATTGAAAAGACTATTCGTTGTTGCTATATTTATAATCAGACGACAACTCGAAAGGAGGAGGGACAATGATCCCGTCTTTTTTTGTTGTTTCAAAGTCGGAGATCGTTCTCCCCGATCCCGATGCCCGGATTTTCCGCTATATCCCTTGGGGGGAGGGACTAAAAGCGGTCGGAGAGAGTGAGAATTACCCGGATAAGTGGGTTCTCCAAGGATCGAAAGCGATCGTGGTTAATCCGGAAGGCCTGCCCAACACCAAACATCCGCTAGACGCAATCCAGCGTTTGTGGAAGAGGTACTTTTGGCGACAACCTACCCATTGTCTTCCACTTCTGGTTGTTCTTGAGTGCTGGAAAGCGGGTGAGCTACTACCAGAGAGCCGCTTCGGACTACGAGTTGTTGGGAAAAAAGACCTGCTGTTCCAGTACGAGTTCGTTGACCCGGCAATGTCGGTAGTCGAGTTTGGGGAGTTACTTGACTACATCCCCGAATCAGCCCCAAGCGACTATTTGTTGGCGAAGATTGAGGAGGTATGTCGAGAAATACCGGTTCTAGCAACAACTGACATCAACCAAGCATCCAACAAACAGATGGAGCTATTGGATTTGATTTGGGAGCTTCGAAACCGGCGAGAGGGATCCTAACCACCTCGATGTTTAAGTCGGGGTGGTTGTTGGTTTTTGTTGGTATTTCGATCCCCACTTTTGATCCGATAGTCACTCTGCAACAAAAAAACAACCAATGCTTAAGTTATAATTATTATAAACTTAAAATTCTCACGTTCTAAATAACACACTACGCTGTATTAAAAGCGAATTATTTTTTAATAACTCGGCTACTCTAGCCAATTAACGAAGATTAGCAAACAAAACCTTTCCGTGGTTCTATGCTATTGAAAAAGCTCGTTCAATAAGCTAAACTTTAAAGCTGGTTTGTGCCGGCAAAACATGTCCAAAGGAGGTGCAACCTTGCCTAAAGGCGTCGATCCATTGATCGTAGACCTCTATCTTTGCGACTACTGTGACAGGGGGTGTTACTACTGCCAGTTTGCGGAGTCGCGTCGAGGAGGAATGATGGCGCTTGAGACTTTGCAGGCCGGACTTAAGCTGGCTAGCCAATGGCATGGTCATCTTCAGCTACAGATTTCCGGCACCGGCGAGCCTCTCCTTCATCCACGACTTTACCGGATGATTGAGGAAGTTCTTTCTCTCCAAAGACCGGAGACGATCCTGTTCTACACCTCCGGCTGTCGTAATAGGCGGGAGGAGGAGCTTCTCGCTTCCATTGCTCCCCTGATCAACGGGCCTCTACACGCTGATACGACATATCCCGTCGTCGATCTGATCGTCAAGTACGATGGGACAGAGGAAGCGGCCGAGAGAATCAGGCGAACGTTGCAGCTACCCATTATCCACACCCAGGTCGCGATACAGGTAACCCCGCCGTATACAGAGGAAACCTGGCTTAAGATGAGGCGAGAGGCCGAACAGTTGGTGCGAGCGTCCGGTTTCACTTTCAGGCGGTCTGTTGAGGATCCTGACGCCGAGGAAGATACTCGGGTATGGCAGAAAAAGGAGAGATACGCCTTTATCTGTCGACGTGCCATCTCTCCCATCGGCAAATGGGCAGAGAACTTGCCCGGATACAGCAACCTGGCGGGCGAGCAATGGGCATGGGAAGAGGAGAGCGGAGTCTATTACTGGGCTCTGCACGTCAACGGGAGAGTAGCTTTCTGTGAGAACGCTACGAGAGGTTTGTTGAGCATCTCCAACTTCCAGAGTTTGACAGAGCTCCACCGACATTTGCACGATCTTCGACGAAGGTATCACCACAAGGACCAGGCGACACATCCCGAAGTTTGCAATTCCTGCCCGGTACATCTGGGCACAACAGCCGACCCCTGACGCAGCCGTCAGGGGTTTGTCGTTTTTTCGTGAGAGTTTATTTCGGCCAATCGGCGATAATAATAGATTCTTTGAGCACAGGATAAACCTTCCGAAGCTCCTGCCAGACGGCTTCGGTGACAAAGGGAACAAAGGGGTGAAGCATAATCAACGACTCACTCAATATTTTGATAAGTATTTTTTTAGTATTTTCTGAAACAGGTGGGGAGTAGGGTGTGGGGGGGAGGGAGTTTTTCGCATCATCTTCATCATTCATTATTCCTAATTCGTTATTCGATTGAAGCAGATTCTTGGCTTTTTCAATATAAGAATCGCAGAAATCGTGCCAAAAATAATTGTAAAGCTGTTCGCCGGCGAGGGAGAATTTGAATTCATCAAGATATTTATTAACTTTGAGTTTAATCTCTTTGTGTTTATTTAAAATCTCTTTGTCTGCTTCGGTCAGTAATTCCTCACTATATTCAATATTCTCTATTCTATATTCTCCCATCGTCCCCTCCTGCAAGTCGCCTTCAGAAACGCGCAGAGCCACAAAACGGGAGGCATTCCAAATCTTATTTGAGAAATTCCGATAACCTTTGATTTTCGATTCGCCAAGCGCCAAATCCTGTCCCGGAGTCGAGCCGACCAGAAGCGACATCCGCAAGGCGTCAGCGCCATATTTATCGATAATATCGAGCGGGTCCAAAACATTTCCAAGTGACTTGCTCATCTTCCGATTCTGCTCATCACGAACCAGTCCGTGCAAATAAACGGTTTTAAACGGCGGCTTGCCGGTTAATTCTAACCCCATCATAATCATTCGGGCAACCCAGAAGAAAAGGATATCGTAGCCGGTTTCCATAACCGTCGTCGGGTAATATTTCTGATAATCGTTTCCAGGCTCGCTCGGCGAAGTTTTGGCGGCGTGGGGCCAGCCCAAAGTCGAGAACGGCCATAAGCCACTTGAAAACCAGGTGTCCAATACATCGGAATCTTGAGTCCATCCACCCCCCTCCGGCGGTTTCGTCCCAACATAAATCTCTGTTTTGTCATTCCCGCGAAGGCGGGAATCCATTTGAATGGATTCCGGATCAAGTCCGGAATGACAGTTGAGATAAACTTGAAAATTTTCGTTCAATTTTAAATTTTGGGCTTTGGAATTTGAAATTTGTTTGGTTATTGTATCTTGTATCTTGAGATTTGATTCCGGTTTACGATACCAGACCGGAATCCGATGTCCCCACCAAAGCTGGCGGCTGATGCACCAGTCGCGAATATTATCCATCCAGTGAAAATAAACCTTTTCAAACCTTTTGGGGATAATTTCAATCTCACCCGATCTGACCGCTTCTTTCGCTTTTTCCGCCAACGGCTTCATCTTAACAAACCACTGAAGCGAGGGCAGAGGTTCGATCGGTGTGTCGCAACGGTAACAAATACTCAAATTGTGATCGACTTCCTCAACTTTTTCAATTAAATTTTCATCGGTTAAATATTTGACTAGCTTTTCTCGAGCAATTTTTGTCTTCAGGCCCGAATAATCGCCTAGACCATCGATCATCTTCCCCTGCTCATCGATAATTTTAATTTTCGGGAGTTTATGATCTTCAGCTAATTTCCAATCAACGGCTGAATGGGCGGGGGTTACGCCAACGGCACCGGTGCCAAACTTCTGGTCAATCGATCGATCGGATATGACTTTTATTTTCCGTTTGACTCCGGCAAAGTTGATCTCAAATTCTTGATCAATATATTTTTGGTAGCGTTGGTCGTTCGGGTTGACAGCAACGGCGACATCACCGAATTTTGTCTCCGGTCGGGTAGTGGCAATTACGATCGGAAAGTCTTTATCGTATTTAAAATAGTAAAGCTTTGCTTTTTCTTCTCGATATTCGACTTCGTCATCGGCGATCGCTGTCCCACATCGGGGGCACCAATTAACCAAATATTCGCCACGATAAATCAGTCCTTTATTATAAAATCTTACGAATGCCTCGTTGACCGCCTCCGATAGTCCCTTATCAAGAGTAAATCGTTCGCGGCTCCAATCACAACTGGCACCGACCCGGCGCAATTGATTGGTGATAATTTGACCGTATTCTTCTTTCCATTTCCAAACCTCGTCAACAAACTTTTCTCGACCAAGATCATAGCGGTTGATCCCCTGCTTTTTAAGCATCTTATCAACCACCGTCTGGGTGGCGATTCCGGCATGATCGGTTCCTGGAAGCCAGAGTGTCGATTCGCCTTTGAGTCGATGATAGCGCGTCATTAAATCTTCGATTGAAATGAAGAGAGCGTGACCGATGTGAAGCCGACCGGTGACATTTGGTGGTGGCATCGAAATCACGAAGGGTGAGGCGTGGGGCGTTGGGGGTAGGGCGTGGGGCAAATCATTATTCGTAATTCGTAATTCATAATTCAAACCGCCGGCGACTGCCGATTGACGACTGGCGGATTCGGGTTTAAAAAAACCTCGCTTTTCCCATGAAGCATAAATTTTTTCCTCATTATCCTGATGTTGCCAATTTTTTGGAAAAACTTTTGACACTTTCAGCCTGCATACTCATTACAATAATAAACACTTGAAAAATATTTTTATCAAAGTTAATATACCAAATAGAAAGCTGGATTCCAAGAAGCGGGAGAAACAATAATGGGTGACTCTAGCAGCCGACAAAGTGCTGCGATTCTTCAGAAGCTCGCCAACCATCCGCGAGCCGAGGAGGCTTTCGCTCTCCTAGGAGTGCGCCCCGACACCCTAAAAAGGTGGAAAGCGGGGAACTTTGACAGAAGACTGGAGTGGACAGAAGTAAGAAGGAGGTCGTTCATCTGCGCAAAGCGCAGAGAGCACCACCGGTAGCGTCGAGAGCCGGTACGGAGCGAAACATTTCGCTTCGTACTTCGGTTTTTACAACTTCAAATTCGAATCAACCCGGTTTACTAGATGATTGATTAACTGTTTTTTTATTCGATAATAAGCCGCTAGACCGATCATCGCCGCATTATCACCGGTCATATCTCGCGGGGGCAGATAATAGTCTAGGCGATTTTTAATATCGGTCTGTTTATTATAATCCTCAATCCGCGTCTTAAATTCTTCCTGTAATCTCTGATTGGCAGAGACACCACCGGCAAGAATAATCCCTTTTGGTTGATACTTTTTTGCCGCTCGCAAGGTCTTTGTTGCCAAAAGATCAACGACTGCTTCCTCAAAAGCAAAACAAACCTCTTTTTTATCATCGGTCGTTAGTTGTAGGTCGTCGATCGATGTTTCTTTCTTCCTAAATCTTTCATTTTCTAGATTTAATAACCTTCTTTTAGCTTCGTTGATGACCGCGGTTTTTAGTCCGGAAAAAGAAAAATCAAAGCTTTTATCATTAATCATCGGCCGAGGAAAGGTAATTTTTGCTTGATTTTTTGATTCTCGAAATTTTTCCGCCAACTTGGAAACCGCCGGTCCGCCAGGATAACCAAGTCCGAGCAATTTGGCAACTTTGTCAAAAGCCTCGCCGGCGGCATCATCACGAGTTTGACCGAGTGTTTGATAACGACCGTGGCCAGTGACCAGGGTCAATGACGTGTGCCCGCCGGAAACCGTCAGAGAAATAATTGGAAAATCGACTCCATTACTTTTTACTTTTGACTTTTGACTTTTTATTTTATTCAGCAAAGCTGAATATATATGACCCTCGATGTGATTTATTGGAATCAGGGGAATATTTTTAAGATAAGCCAACGTCTTTGCCGTGTTATAACCGATGAGCAAAGCGCCGACCAACCCCGGCCCATTGGTAACAGCGATGTGAGTAATCTCTTTTAGATAATTTTCAATTTCTAATTTAGAATTTAAAGTAAATTTTAAATTCTGTCCGCTCAACTGTCGGATTGTGTCTTGTTTCTTGGGATTTATTTGAAGTAAGGCTTCACTAATAACCGGGATAATCGCCTCCAAGTGGGCGCGACTGGCAACTTCCGGAACAACTCCGCCGGTTTTTTGATGAAGATCAATCTGCGAGGAAACAATACTCGACAAAACCACCGGCTGGCCATTATTTTCGCTGATAACCGCCGCCGCTGTTTCGTCACAGCTAGTTTCGACCGCCAATATACAGATTGGTTTGTCACTAAGTTTCTTCATCGTTATTTTTTAAAGTTGGCACCTCCATAAAGCATAAAGTGTCAAAACCGCTGTGCCGTCCAAAGCTTTATGCGAAGGATGGTAGCTAAACCCTCCTTCGTCCGCCTTGAGGGACTTCGGAAGGGCGTAGAGAGAACCGTCCCCTTTTTCTAGACTCTGGGTCTGTTTCCCGTGCTCCAATAAGCTACCAGAAAACTGCTTTGATTTCCAGCTGGGTTTTTTATTTTCTAGATTGAATATCTTGACACTCGGAACAATAAAAATTAGACTTGAATTGAAAATCGGCCAAAGGAGGGATCACCATGGCCGGTGACGACTGGTTTCGACCGACGGAAAATCCTCACTGGAGGCCGGTGGCTCCAAAACTCATCGCTGTTCGAAACCCAGGCGCGGATGTGGTCGTTGGGATCGTTGCCGGATACTCCAGTCACGAGATCGTTCTGATCGGGAAGATCAATCCGCTCAACGTCCCGGTTACCGAGGAGACGGAGGTGAAGGAATGCTAGTCAAGTCCTGCGCGGGTGCTCCGTGCTTCGGGGCACCCGCGGTCGCACTCCATTACGGTTAATGTTTAAAATTAATACTTAATAATCCCAAAGACTATGTCGATTGCTGAACCGGGACCGCCATTTCCGGAGCCAAAAGAGAAAGCTCTCGCAACCAAGTTTCTCGGCTTGGAACCGTTCGATTATCAAACTTGTCATAGTCTATTAAAAACCTTGTCGCCCGAAGCCGCTTTTCAAATTCGAATTTTTGCCCAACCAAAAAACCCGGCGTCACAAGATGTAGTCGAAGGTCGATTAGCTAGAGTCATGCTTCAAAAAAAGAGAACAGTCCATGACGATGAAAAAATGATTGGGATTGTCATTCTCGTGAGAAAAGCCGGCCGATTATCCGACACTTTTGACAACGATGACGTAATAGACGAATTTGAAGAGACCCTCTACTCCGATGATTATGACTTTTTCTATTCGTTGCCGAAAACAGAAAAGTGAATTGTGAATGATGAAGTATGAATTAAGAATAATGAGATAGAAATATTACATAGGAAATATTAAAGGTAAAACCGGACTTTCTCTACGATCTTTACTATGACTTTTTCATCTAAATTCGATACTCATTTATAGGACTGCCCGGTCCAACATCCCGGGACTGTTTTTTTCCTTTATCGGGCTGATTTTGATATAATTTAAATACAATGGTCACAAAAAGTCTTTTTCAAACCGAAACCTGGGAAGAATTTAAGCTTCAGACCGGTTACCAAAAATCATACCGGGTTGACGGCGTTTTGGTATTGCAAAAAAATCTGCCGCTCGGGCGGTCAATGCTCTATTCGCCGATGGTCGGTAAACAGGAAATTTCTCGAATTACGAATAACGAATTACGAATTATGGATAAAGAGGTCGGTCGGCAAGGTGGTGGATCGGCAAGTCAGCATTCTCAAGAGATTTCTTCGGAATCGGCCGGCAACGGTTTGGAAATAAAAAGCTCATTCATCGACCAAATCCGAGAGATCGGCAAGCGCGAGAAAGCAATTTTCTATCGCCTGGAACTCGATATTCCGACAACCAACGACCGACGACCGACGACCGACGGATTCATCAAGGCTTTTGAGGAAATGCAACCGGAGCATACTTTGATTCTCGATGTCTCAAAATCCGAAGAGGAAATTCTTTTGCAGATGAAACCGAAGGGGCGATACAACATCAAGGTCGCTGAAAAAAGCGGCGTCAAGGTTCGCTTGGGGAACATTGAAAACTTTTATCGCCTTTATCAAAAAATGGCCGAGCGGCAAAAAATTACCTATCGACAAAAGAAATATTTTCAAGAGTTGGTTGACATTTTAGGCCGAAAAGAGTACATTTTTGTGTTCGAGGCTTATGTTGAAGATAATCAGAAAGAGATCATTTTAGCTTCGGCGATTGTTTCTTTTTTTGACGGACGAGCGACCTATCTCTTCGGCGGCTCCTCAAACGAGCGGAAAAATCTGATGGCGCCTTACAAATTGCATTGGGAGATTATTAAGGAGGCTCAAAAACACCACTGCCAAGAATACGACTTCTTCGGCATCGCCCCGCCCGATCAGCTAAATCACCCGTGGCGCGGAGTAACCGATTTTAAAGAGAAATTCGGAGGTCTTGCAGTCGCTCTCGCCGGCAGTTTTGATCTAGTCTTCCGACCGACAGAATATCGAGCATTTCAAGTCGCGGAGCGAATTAGAAAACATTAAATAGTGAATTACGAATAACGAATAACGAATTACGAAGTAAGAATAAGGAAAAAATAAAGAGCAGGACTAAAAATGAGTCAGACGGATCAGAAAACAAACAAAATAACTTCATTCTCTATTCATACTTCATAATTCATACTTCCTAATCCCGAATTTTGATTCCCCATTCTTTATTCATAATTCGTAATTCATACTTCATCATTCAATTAAAACAATGTTATCCGACTATCTATCACAAAAAACTAAAAATCGAATTCACAAGGCAAGAGCCGGCTTGGCCGCTTTTCGCTATAATTACCCTTCGAAAAAATTAACCGTTATTGGTGTTACCGGTACTAAAGGGAAGACGACGGTTTGTAGCCTAATCGCCTCAATTTTAGATGCCGCTGGCTTAAAAAATGCGATGGAGACGACAATCAGTACTAAGATTAACGATAAAGTTGAATATCATCATCAAAAAAATCGCTGGGTAACAACTCCGCCACCAGGGGTTCTTCAAAAGTTTCTTCGGGATGCCCGAAAAAACGGTGTTCAATACGTAGTGTTAGAGGTTACTTCGCAGGCGATTGACCAATACCGAACTGCCGGAATTGATTTTGATGTTGTCGTTTTTACTAATCTTTCGCACGACCATCTCGATTATCACGGCAACCGAGAGAACTATTTGAACAGTAAGTTGCGCTTGTTTAAAGAAAATCCGCAGGCAAAGTTTGTGATCAACGCCGATGACGAAAACTGGAATCTTTTTTACAACCTAACCGGCAAAGAGAAATTTCTTTACTCGGTTAAAAAAGCTGTCGATCATGGAGCTGTCGCTCGAAAGATTCTTCAAAATCCCGAAGGCAATACCTTTACTATCGCCAGCGAAAAAGGGCAGGTAACAATTGGCTCTTCTCTGCCGGGAATTTTTAATATTTCTAATATTTTGGCCGCTTATTCAGTCGGTCTTGCTTTAGGCGTCGATATAAATAAAATCAAGTCCGGAATCGAAAATGTCGCCGTTGTTAAAGGACGAATGGAGCAGATTGTCGTTAGCAAAAAACAGGATTTTACGGTAATTGTCGATTACGCTCATAATCCTGATTCATTGAAGAATGTTTATGAAACAATTAAAACCGGTCTTGGAAATCGGGCCGGGAGGATGATCGCCGTTCTTGGCGCCACCGGCCGCCGTGACAAGACCAAACGGCCGATTATGGGCTCTCTTGCCGGTCGTTTTGCTGACTTGATTATCGTTACCGACGAGGATCCGTACGATGAAAATCCAGAAGAGATTGTCAATCAGGTCGCCGAAGGAGTTCTTAGGGGCGGACGCAAAAATCAGTGGCGTTTAAATCGTAATTATTGGAAAGTTATCGATCGCCATCAGGCAATCAAAAAAGCAATTAGCGAAGCTGTTAAGGGAGATGTGGTGATAATCACCGGTAAAGGAGCCGAAGAGGTGATGGCCGTTGGGCGCAATAAATTTATCCCCTTTTCCGATCGAAAAATTGTTCGAGAAGAGCTTGAGCGTAGATTCAAAGTCTAGTTTTAGATTTTAACCTGCGCTCAAAGGAGAAAGGAGGGTGCGATAATGCTCACCTTTGAGACGCTTCGCTGGCTGGGAGTGATCCCGGTCGGAGTTTTGTTTTTCGTTCTCGCCAGTATGTGGAGAACATTCAGCTACATGTCCGTACCCGATTCTGAATCCTAGACCAGCCCGGCGACGCGCCTTGACGTCGCCGGTTTTTTTTGTTATTATATTATAATTTATTAATCCAAAATTATGTTAGACACAACCGACAAGGAGAAGATCAAAGTACTCAAACTTGAGGCATCAGCCGCTCAAGCAAGAATTGATGCGATTAAAAAACTCCTTGCCGGAGAAGCCTCGGGAGATAAAGTTCCGGTTGTCGCCCAAAAATTTGAATAAAGTCAGCCGATAAGCTGATAAGCTGGTAAGTCCCGAAGGGACCCCTTTGGGGTAAATAAGCTAACTACAAAAGAGATGGTTTTTTCATTCTTCTACTTACCAGCTTACTAGCTTACTCGCTGATTTATACTTCATTATTCATAATTTACTTACAAGCTTATTAGCTTACTGACTTACTAGCTTACTTGCTTACCTGCTGACTTATGCTTCGTTATTCGATTTTTTCCGGTTCTTTCCATGAAAGGCCTGATGGACCTCGCGCAGACGTTGGTCGGTCAAATGGGTATAAACTTGAGTCGTTGTAATTGACGAATGCCCAAGAAGCGATTGGACCGACCGGAGATCAGCACCAGCGATCAGGAGATCGGTGGCAAAGGAGTGGCGAATCGTATGGGGAGAAACTTTTTTAACGATTCCCGCCAAAAGAGCATACTTTTTGACAATCCTCTCAATTGTCCGCGCCGTTAGGCGACCGGCTTTTTTTGAACCGTAGTCGGAACGGAAAAGCGGTCCGGCACTCTCGCCGCGGGCAAGAAAATATTTTTTTAACCAATCGGCCGCTTCGGCAGAAATAAAAACAATTCGCTCTTTTTTCCCCTTTCCAAGAACCGCCATTTCTCCACGTTCCAGATTGATTTGTTCATAATTTAGATTAATCAGCTCCGAAACCCGCAAGCCGGTCGAGAAAAGAAGTTCGAGCATCGCCCGATCGCGCAAGCCGTTTTTCTTTGTCGGATCGATCCGATTTAAGAGATTGTCGACTTCCTCCGGTTCGAGAAAAGTGATTTGCCGATCGCCAATTTTAATTAATTCAACCTTTTCCGGAGAGAGAGCGGGGATTCCTCGAGAAGCGAGAAATTTTAAAAACGAGCGGAGGGCAATAATATGATAATTTTGCGTCTGTTTTTTAAGCTCGCCGCCGCTTCGATCACGAAAACGAGTCAAATAAAGACGATATTGTCTGACCAATTCCTGGTCGATCTCTTCGGTATTTTCAACTTTTTTTGTTTCAAGCTCCGGATTGACTTTTTTTTGATCGTCTAATTGCTTATTTCGCTGATCGATCCAAGATAAAAATCGCTCCAGATAGAATTGGTAATTGCGCAAGGTAAGGGTCGCTTTCCCCCGCTCGACCTCGGTATATTCTAAGAATTGTCTAACTGCTTGATTGATCTTCATTTTCTTTAAATTAAGGGTTTTTAGTGCTATAATTATAGTGTTTGAGTCTTAAATCGTCAAATAAATGTTGATTGATTCAATCGTTCTCGGGATCTTTCAGGGAATAAGCGAATTTTTACCGATATCCAGTTCAGCTCACCTGGTCGTTATTCCCTATATTTTTAACTGGCAGTGGCAAGGGCTTGTTTTTGATGTTGCTCTTCATTTTGGCACTCTGCTGGCGATCCTTGTTTTCTTTGCTAATGATTGGCGAAAGATCCTGCGGATTGATAAAACCGAAGGTGATCTGCCCAAATCATTTTTTTGGATGATTATTGCCGGAACAATTCCCGGCGCTCTCGCTGGCGTTTTTTTCGAAAATTTGGCGGCAACTGTTTTTCGGACACCGATTTTAATCGCCACCACGCTTTTTGTTTTTGGAATTATAATTTATTTCATCGATCGACTAGCAAAAAGAGATATTAATATTAAAAATATCACCTATAAGCAGGCTCTGCTTGTCGGGCTTGGACAGATGTTGGCGATTGTCCCTGGAGTTTCCCGAAGCGGAGTAACAATGGCTGTTGGTCGATTGATCGGACTGAAGCGGGAAGCGGCGGCCCGGTTTTCTTTTTATCTCGCCGCTCCGATTATGCTTGGCGCCGCTCTTTTTGAGTTGCGTCATTTTTCGCTCGAGATGCTTGATTTTCCATTTTTCAGCGCCTTTTTACTAAGTTTCCTTTTTGGTTTGCTGGCGATTAAATATCTGTTAGAATATTTAAAGAAGGGGAGTTTTGCTGTATTTGCTTGGTATCGAATCGTTTTGGCGATTGTTGTTGTGGTTATCTACCTACAAAGATGACTCATCGGAATTATAAAATGAGAACCAGCCGAAAACAGGCGGTCGTGAGGCGCAAATTAACAACCACAAAAAAGCCGATCTTCAAGAAATTAGTCCTGATCTTCTTGTTCATCATTATCGGCTTTTCTCTTTTGGTACTGATTTTAACACCGATACGAAACTGGGGGGCAAAAAAATATCTTGAGGCTGGAGACCAAAAACTTCTTGAAGGCAAACACTTGAGCGCTGAAATTGATTATCAAAAAGCGGCGATTTTAACCCCACTCGATCCGGAGATTAACGAAAGAATTGATTTATCCCAAAGTTCAGAGACTGATATTTCAAAACTGCTGGCTTTCTTTCAAGAGAAAAATTACCGTCCAGCACTTAATAATTTTAAATCGATTGCCGAGGCAAAAAGTGACCCCGAGACTCTGGTAAGATTATCAAAAAGTTTTTTGGAGCGGGAAGACCCGGAAATGGCGATTATCGCCGCCAGAAAAGCGGTTCATAACAATTTAACTTATCGCGACGGTCTGCTTTATCTGGCGATCGCCTATGATCGAGCCGCTCGCCGGGGCGAGATTAGACAATCAAGTTGTGACTATCTGATACAAGAAAGTGAAAAATATAAGGAGTTGGCGATCGAATCCGATCCGGCGGGGTTGGTCGATCTGATAGAAATGTAATCAAATCTGGAGGGGCGTGAAAAAATTGAAGAAAATTACTATTTGGCTAGCAATATCCTCTTTTTTCCTTACATTCTTTTTTAACACTATCCCAACTACTCAGGCTGCTTGGGATATGTCTCATTTCTTGACCGGAGGTCATTCTAGCGACTTACCAAAATTTATTTCATCAGATAATAAAATTATTCACATTGGATTTGATATGCCTAATGATGATCGAGTTAATCTTGTTTTTAACAAATCGACAAACTCAAATATTAATAATGCAAAGGTTTATGTTAGAAATGGAGTAACCCAGTTTTCCGAGTTTGGAGTACTTGAAGGAAATGATGTTTTCGAATTTGATTATAATTTAAATGATTACGGGGACGGAACAAACAGAAACCTAGTCGGCTGCTTAATTGTTAAAAGCGACAAAATCTTTGGGGCTGGTGTTTACAATCCAAGCGAATATAAACAAGGGTTCGGTTGGCCGATCGTGCCAGCAGGAATACTCTTAACCAACAGCTTTGAATCAATAAATGCAATAACCGGTGCTTATACGACCGAAAGCAGTAACGGCCGAACAGACAAAATTAAAAATAGTGCTGGCTGGCAAGGGATATTTTTTATCGCAACCCACTCTGATCCATATCTATCTATTTCCTTAGCCGCAACCACTAAGACAGCTCTCTGCAATCGATTATTTAGTAATTGGGAAAAGCTAAAAGATGACATACGAGGGACAGACACCGAAAATGGACTTTTAAATCCGTCTCCAGGGTCAGAGGGTAAATCTAAAAATGTGAACTGGGATGTCGTCAGCGGTAATAATTCTGCAACCATATTGTCGTCAACGAGCGATGTCTTTAAATCTTTTGGTCGTTGGATTGTGTCCTTTTCTCCATCGGTAGAATATGAAACTGTAATTAGCGCAGTTGAATTGAAGAAGTTAATATTAAATAAAAAAGGTCAGGACAAACTATACGATGCTCTTAGCCTTTCTAAGATAATCGACGAAGATGCTAAAATCCTTAAAGCCAGTTCTTATGACCTGTCCGACTGTAGTGGAAAGTTAAAAAAAATGAAAAATTTAAAAAGTCTCGAAGATAATTCAAACTCTTACAACTCGATTGAAGAGTTTTTAAGCGATGTTCAAAGTCTCCTTGATTTTGCTAAAGCCAATATTGCCAATCTCGAGAAACCAGTAACAACTGACGGCACCGTTGGTAAGTGCGGGCCGATGAGTGCCGGTAATATCTTTAACTGGGCGCTTTGCAATATTGCTGTTGCGATCGAAAATTTAGCAACAAAAATTATTACCAGCGGGATGAACCGTTTTAATTCGATCGTCGGCGTTATCGGCGGTACTCCGCCGGCGCCCGAAACAGACGTAGAAACACCAGCCGAAGAAACATAAAAAAGGAAAATGAGGGAAAAACAGTTTAAAATTAACCGTTCGCTTTTTCTCGCCTTATCGGCAATCTTTCTCTTTGTGATCGCTTTTTTTCTCTTTCACGGCCAAGCGGAAGCTTTGGATATCGAACCGGTCCAAAGTGTCCTCCAGGGTGAAAACGGCGAGTCGATTAGAAGCGCTTGGAAAATGTTTTTGAGTTTTGCTAATTCGATTCTGATTTTAGTTCTCTTGGTTGTCGCTTTTTCCAATATTTTACATCTACAAATTGATAATTACGGCGTAAAAAAGATTCTTCCAAGCCTGATAATTGCCATTCTCCTCGCAAATTTTAGCTGGTTCATCTGCATATTTCTGATCGACATCGCCAATATGGTTTTACGGTTTATTCTTGAATTTAAGGCCGGTAATATTTCCGGCGATCCAAACAAATTGGTTACCAGTATTAGCGCCACCGAACTGCCGGAAGAAGTTACCGATGTTGACAGCGCTTATAAAAAGATTTTAACCGATGGCGGCTTTTTCTGGCAGTTTGTCGGCACCCAGTTGATTAGAATCGTCGGTGGGGTGATGATAACCTTACTTTCTTATCTGATGATCGTCCGCAACTGGGTGATATACTTTTTGGTCGCTCTCTCTCCTCTCGGTTTCATCGCTATGGCTCTGCCACAAACCAAGAGTGTTTTTCAAACCTGGTTCAAGCAATTTATTCAATGGGTCTTTATGGCGGTTATCTCCGCTTTTTGGCTCTGGGTCGGTTCGGTGTTTGTTACTTCCTCTTTTGTTAGCGACGGCGCCGGATTTATGAAAGCCCTTTTTGCAATCGCTTGTTTTTATCTGGCACTGACAACGCCCTTTAAACTCGGGGGGGCGATTATGCAGAAGTGGGGCGACGTCGGCAAAAAAGCTTGGGGGTCCACCGTCGGTGCTGCCGGCGGCGCTCTGGCTGGTTTGGGGGCAGCTTATGTCAAAAACAATATCGTTAATCCTCGGATCGATGACTATAAGAATCGGATTTCCACTTTTTACGCCAAACAGGGTGAAGGTCAAAATCCAAATTGGCTCGGTAGAATTTATCGCCGAGGTTCAAAGGGAAAATGGTTGCGAGAACAACGAGCGGAGCGAGTTACTCAACAATGGGATACATCAACCGCTGACACCGTTCGTTTTATGAGCGATGCCGAACGGACCAAATGGGGCGAGTTTCGAGCGGTTACCAACGGTCTTGCCGGCGAGATCAAACGAAAAACACAGCAGTTAGACGTCGACTTTGCAGAGACAGATGAAGGCAAACAACACCGGCGATCATCCGATAATTACAAACGTGATATGTCAAACCTCGATGCTCGGCAAAAGAT
>Ga0265297_10005925_pt1 | contig 18177 bp, 15 predicted proteins | sample Munlanlwell13791_FD_192502 | JGI IMG/M metagenome (GOLD analysis project Ga0265297, IMG submission 192502) | Leachate microbial communities from a municipal landfill in Southern Ontario, Canada - Leachate well 137-91 | ecosystem: Engineered > Solid waste > Landfill > Unclassified | place...
TACCGTTAAGACCGGTAATTGCCGCTTGGCCTTCAGATAAATTGGGCATTTCCACGAAAGCAAAACCCTTGGACTGCCCGCTGTACTTGTCTTTTATAATGTTTACCGATGACACCTCGCCGAAGGCTTTGAATTCTTCGCGCAGTTCCTCGTCTGTCACATCATATGACAGGTTGCCTACGTAGATATTCATGATGTGTATCCCCCCTTTGTTTTATTATTGTTACATACACAGGTCAGGCGTTTTCCGGCCTGTGTATGTGAAATATCTGGCAGCGTTATCTGCTCATTCTTGTTTTGCTATAGCAATCGCTACAATATACCGGTCTGCCTTCGCGGGGTTGGAATGGTACTTCGGTATCTTTACCACACTGGGCGCATGTAGCCGGGTGCATTTCTCGGCGGTTGTATCCGTAGCCACCGCTTCCATATCGCTCGGACTTCTTTGCCTGACGACAGGGAAGACATCGCTTGGGCTCGTTAGTAAAGCCTTTGGATGCGAAGTACTCCTGCTCTGAAGCAGTGAAGGTAAAATCAGCTCCGCAATCGGAACACTGAATTGACTTATCCTGAAAATCCAATAGATGACCTCCTCTTTTCTTATTTAGTTAGAGTTCGGTCATCCGATACTTGAAAAGTCGGTATGTATTTAAGTACGCAACAACCCAAACTTAAACTATCATGTCAATTGTACTCTAAAAAAAACAGCTTTGCAAAATGTGAGTCCTGTGCTATATTAATAGCGTTTTGCTTTGCCGAAGGTACCTGTTGTAATCTTTTCGGCGAAGGTGTAAGGCATGACCAGATTGTTACCGCAGATTAGAGAAAAAAGCTATCCAGCTATCGCCATAACTTCTAAGGCGGCGGACTATCTTAAAGAGTTTTATGGTAATTGCGAGCATGCCGTCTGTAACGTAATAGAATGGTTCAGAGTTGGAATAGCCAGGCTTCAACTTAATGTCGTTGTGCTCCTCTGCTATTTACTTGGCTGGATATCCGGACTATTCTTTCTATTTACCAGGAGAGAAGACAGCCTGGTGCGTTTTCATGCCTGGCAATCTATTATAGTTTTCGGAATATTAACCATACCAATAGTAGTTTTGAATGTGGTTGCCACCGAAAGCGATGTTTTGTATCTGGTGCTGTTCATCATTTACTGGATTGTGATTGCTTTTACATTGTTTTTATGGATTTTCTTGATGGTGAAAGCTTATAAGTGGCAGGCCTACGAGCTGCCGCAAATTAAAAAAATAGTCTCAAAGCTCTCCGGCACCGAGAAGGAAGATGTAATAGCTGATATAAAGAAGGCTGAGTTGGCATTTAGGGCAGAGGAGACCCAGGATGCGGTAACTACTATAGCGAAAGCCCCGGAATTGGAAGAGCAAGTTAAGCAAGATGAGTATAGTTTGCGTGGGGTACTGAACGAAGCAGTCAGGTCCATAGTTATATTATGTGAAACAAGAGACCCCTATACGTCAACTCACCAGCAGCAGGTAGCCAAACTTGCCTGTGCTATTGCCCAGGAAATGGGACTTGCAGATGACCAGATTGAGGGTATCCGTATTACCGGTATTATTCATGATATAGGGAAGGTGGCAGTGCCTGCTGAGATCCTGAGCAAACCAGGCAAGTTAACTAGTCATGAGTTCGGCATTATCAAGACTCATCCCCAGGTTGCTTATGATATATTGAAAGGGTTAGTATTCCCCTGGCCGGTTGCCCAGGCTATATTGCAGCACCATGAAAGGCTGGATGGTTCCGGCTATCCCAATGGCCTCTCCGGAGATGACGTAATCATTGAGGCCAGGATTTTGGGAGTAGCCGATGTCGTAGAAGCTATGGCTTCACACCGTCCTTACCGTCCGGCTCTGGGCATAAAGAAAGCTCTGGCTGAAATCTCAAAAAATAAGGGTACTCTATACGATACCAGGGTAGTGGAAGCTTGCCTGAAGCTTTTTGCTGAAAAACGCTTTAGCCTGACCGTATGATAGCAAGTAATTGAGCTTCTATTGGTTTTGCTTATGCCTTAAGTATCTGGCTTTTCTTGAATTCCTCGACTATATTGTCTTTCCGTGTCAGGGCGTTACCTATGCCGTACCTTTTGCTTAGCCTCATCGGTACGCAGCAGCATGAACAACAATTACATATGGCATAGAAGTCCTGGCGGCATTTGATAATGGTATGTATAAGGCCTCTTTGATGGCATTCTTTTAAAATTTTCTTGGCTTCGTCTTTTGATATCTCCCGATAATCGTGAGGTTTTTCTTCAATAAATACGTTCTGACTAAATCCTACCATTATCTCCGTATCGATGGGATTATCGCAGTTTTTGAACACAGCCCGGCAGGTGCATGGTCCCAGAGCTACTTTATAGGCACTGTCTATTATCTCGTTCGCCTCATCGGTATTAAGCAGGTAGGCTGCACTCATACCCTTGCCATAGGCGTTAGCCACTTTTCTAACCAGTTTGCCTATTACAGGGATTTTCGTCCACTTAGCCTGGAATATGTAATATCTGAGGAATAACTCACGATATTTGCTATATATCTTTAATGAATGGTGCATTGAAGTATTCTATATCAAAACAGCGGGTTATTTACTCTAGTGGTATGCGCAGTACCATTTTGGCCAGGTCCCAGCAGTGTTCGTACAGATGAAGCCCTTTGCTGAAAGCTGCTATAGTGCCGTCGTTTACTCCTATCTCTTTAGCCATGTGCTCTTTTAACAGTTGAAGGCCGCCCAGATTCGTGGGGAAACCACCCCATAAATCCCAGCTTCTGAAATAAAGGACAAAATTCAGTGCGCCATCCTGAATTCTGGTATCCACCAGACGCAGACAGGGCGGGTCTTTCAGGTCAATACTGTCCTTACTGCCGATAGTCATGCATAGCTGGTTGGTGCCAAATCCCTTTTTATAACGCTCAATTACCTTATCGATTTGTGGGGCCAGGTCCTCTCCGTAGGTGTATTCTTCGTTCTCCTGTTTATTAGAAGTCATCAGGTATGACATGTATTCTTCGATGACATCGTCCGTGGTAGGTGGGGGTACTCCCAGCGGTATGTCAGGCCTTAACGGCCTGATGCCGGGGTGTAGAATGTTAATAGCAACCAGCGGTATTTCTTTTCGTTGTTTTCCTTCGAAACTGCCCTGGTCTATAAGGTACATTCTGCCTTCAAATAGCGCTTTTTGAAGACATTGAAACCAGGCGTCACCGATGGTATGAGCTTCGATTACTGTCAGGTTCATGTATTCCCTCCGGTCGTCTGTGGTTTTGGATACAGGTAAGTATATCAAATAAATGGTTTAGCAGGCGAAGATTTTTTGAAGTCGGGTGGGCAGCATTGGAATTTATGGCTATGATTTCCGGTTGGCCACTATTGAGCTATGAATTTAGAGTGATATCAGACCGCAGTATTCCTTAGAGCCGATTGTCATGTATTATAAATTACGATATTATGGGTGTAAGGATTTATCGAAGAGGAGAGTGAAATGTTTAAGAAGTTGCTGGTATGTTTAGATGGCTCGGAGCTCGCAGAGCAAATTTTACCTTATGCTAAGGAGCAAGCGAAGTCTTTTAAAAGCGAGGTCGTATTGCTCCATGTTACGCCTGAGGCTGTGATTGTACCGCCCGGGATACCGGGTGCGCCGGGTTATCCTATTCAAACCGGTGCAATGGTGAAGGAGATGGGAGAGGAAATGATTAAAGCCCAGGAATATCTTGATAGCATTGCGTTATCTTTTCAAGATGCGGGATTGAAGACGAAAAGGGTAGTATTGGAAGGGGCGGCGGGAGAATCGATTGTTAAATACGCAGGAGAACACAAGATAGGGCTTATTGCTATTGCTACTCATGGTCGGAGTGGTGTTGGTCGTGCTATTCTGGGAAGCGTAGCTGATTTTGTTATTAGAGAGTCTGGCTTGCCAATTCTCATGATCAGACCAAAGCACGATAAGTCAAAATAGTGCTCCAGATGAGTAGTATCTGTTGTTACCTATTGCCTTTATTCAAGTGTAAAGCCTTTTTTATTGAAAAGCAGCAAACAGGCATCTACTATTTGAGGGTCATAAAGTTTGCCCTTATTTTTGGAGATTTCATCCAGTGATTTAGCAAGCCCAAGAGCTGGCCGGTAAGGGCGGTGTGAAGCCATGGCTTCTACAACATCGGCTACGCCTAGAATTTTTGCTTCCGGGATGATTTCCTCTCCGGATCGGCCTTCTGGATATCCGGAGCCGTCAATTCTCTCATGGTGTTGCAGGACGATTTGGGCGATGGGCCAGGGGAATTCTATATTGTTCAGTACATCATGCCCAATCTGTGGATGCAGTTTAACAATGTTGAGCTCTGAATCCGATAGTCCATCCGGATGAGTCAGAATTTCCGCAGGCACGCGGATTTTACCGATATCATGAATAAGTGCAGCTAACCGAAGTCCTGTAATTCTGTCTTCTGAAAACCCTATCTCCTGGGCTATGGCACAGGCGAGTCGAGCTACCCGTCGCTGATGTCCAGCGGTGTAGGGGTCTCTCATTTCGGATATCATGTTCATAGCTTTGACGGTACCGTCCAGTGCTTTTTGCAACTTATCATAGCTTGTTTTTGTTTCTGCTTCTGCGTGCCTGTGTTCGGTAATATCACGTGAACAGATAACAGCACCAGAGACCACAGCATTGCTATCTAAGGAAGGATAGTAAGTCACATCCATATATCGTTTTCCTAATACCGGATAATTTATCCATTTTGTATAATGGAGTTCTTCACCATTAAGGCAGCGGTCAAGACGGTTTCGGATTTCTTTCTCAAACACTTCTTTTCCCCAGAGTTCGGACACGGAGTATCCGATAATATCTTCGCTTGATTTGCCGTGCGCTTTACAGTTCGCCTCATTTACAGCTTGATATATATAGTCCCTGTCGATAAAGGACATCAGATCTTTTGTAGTCGAAATTATGCGTTTGTACATGAGTAATGCTTCTTCAGTCTTTTTACGTTCCGTGATATCATAGGCAACAACCTGGAAGCCAACGGTTTTACCCTGCTCTTTAATCAGCTCTCCGATGCCTGATACCCATCTCCATTCTCCGTCTCTGCGCTTGAATTTTACTTCCAGTGGACTTGCCTGTTTTCCCATTAGCTTGTCCGTTACCCTTTTTAATAGCTGCTTTAAGATTCCTTCGGGGAATAAACCGAACTTGGTCCAGTTTTTACCAAGTATCTCTTCTCGCGAGTACTGGGTAATCTCTTCGAATTTCTTGTTTACATACGTAGCTCTGGCATTGAGGTCTGATTTGCATATAACCATAGGGGCTGTTTCTACCAGAGTTTGAAATTGTTCCAGGGATTGTCTTAGCTCCTTTTCTGTTTTAAGATGTTCTGCTCTTAGAGACTTTAATTCGGTAACTTGTTGCCGCAATTGCGTCAGTTTATCCATGTTCTGCTCTTTGCTCTTATCCTGTTTCGTCATCGAAGATGTCTCTCAGTTTGAAGATGGAGAAACACTGGGTGCGGAGTCATTTAGAGCGGACATAATGATAGTGAATCTCTTATGGCCGATTCCCGGTACAATTGCAACCTGGTTTAAATCCTTGAATTTACCAGTTTGCATCTTCGCATTTAAAATTCTCTGCGCAATCCTGGGACTGAGGACTCTTTGTCCCATATGGGATCCGACTGCGTTCATTATTTCCGTAGCTGAATTCAGAGAGTTTAACCTGTCTAGAATCCTGCTTACCTTTTCCGTAGTTATATTATTCGGTTCCATGTATACTTGAAAAATTTGTCTGCTCATTTTCTTTTTGATACTTGAATTCGTTATTCCCAAATAGTCATTATCTTGAATTCCTGATTTGTAACGTCTTGGCAAATTATAGAAAGCATAAATTAATTTGCCAATCACCTAATAGTCATATCTTCTCTAGTAATTTAGTCCTATGATGTGTTTATGCTCGACATTACCCGGGCAAATTGAGAATTTGACAAAAATTCTGCTGCTGTTTATACTGTTTCCCACAATTGAATATGGTAAAGGCTGAGAGCGAGACTAGTAGGCCTCCAGCGAATCTCAGAGAGCCGGGTAGGGTGCGAGCCGGTGTTAGCGCAGAGAGCTGAATGGACTCGGGAGCCGCAAACCGAAAGGGATTTTTCCGATTAGGACTTGACGGAAGGGCACCGTTAGCAAAGCCCAGGGTATCGCTTCAAGATATTGGAGCCGTACCTGAAAGAGATAGTTGCATACTCTGTTTATGTTTTAGCAACTAATTAGGGTGGTACCGCGAATTACCCCTCGCCCCTATAGGCGAGGGGTTTTTGTTTTTCGAACTAACTGAGGTGAGATATGTATTACCCAACATTAGAAGAGATTAAAAAACTTAACAGAGATGGTAACCTGGTACCGGTTTATCGCGAAGTTGTGGCTGACCTGGAAACGCCGGTGTCTGCTTTCTTAAAGATTAATCGTGGCGGCTATTCTTTCCTGCTGGAAAGCGTTGAGGGCGGACAGCGGCTGGCACGCTACAGTTTCATCGGTACTGAGCCTTATAAATTGATATCTACAGGCGGTGAGAATAAGGTAAATCCTCTGTCGCTTATCGCTGAAGAGATTAATAAATATAAGATAGTTCAAATCGGTGATTTACCCAGGTTTTGTGGTGGTGCCGTAGGTTATCTGTCTTATGAGACAATTAACAGGTTTGAAGACTTGCCGTCGCCTCTAGCTGATCCTCTGGGATTTCCCGAGTCGCTATTCATGTTCGTAGATACCCTGCTGGTTTTCGACCATGTTACCCATAAGATCAAGGTACTAAGCTATGTTCATTTGAATGAAGGTATCGATGAGTCTTATCAAAAGGCAATAGCTAAAATAGACGATCTTGTAGACAGGTTGAATCAACCGCTACGACCAGGTGAGTATCTAAAGGCCAAATCATCTCAGGTAAATGACTATAATATTTCTTCTAATTTCTCCAAAAAAGATTTTGAAACTGGCGTAGAAAAGATAAAGCAATATATTACATCCGGCGAATGTATTCAGGTAGTATTGTCGCAGCGCTTATCACAGCCTACCGATGCGGCGCCTTTTGAAATTTACCGGGCGCTACGTACCGTGAACCCCTCTCCATATATGTTTTTCCTGGATTTCAACGATTTTCATATTATCGGAGCTTCTCCTGAGATTCTGGTTAGAGTAGAGGATGGCATGGTTATGACTCGCCCTCTGGCCGGCACCAGGCCCAGGGGTAAAAGCGCTGTTGATGATTCCAAACTGGAGAAGGAACTTCGTAACAGTGAGAAAGAACGTGCTGAGCACATAATGCTGGTTGACCTGGGACGTAATGATATCGGGCGTGTAAGTGAGCCCGGTACGGTAAAGGTGACTGATCTGATGAATGTGGAGCACTATTCTCATGTCATGCATCTGGTTACTCATGTGCAGGGTAAATTACGTAGCGATCTGAATGCTTTTGATGCTCTGCAAGCCTGTTTCCCGGCAGGAACTGTGTCCGGAGCTCCTAAAATCCGGGCTATGGAAATAATTGCTGAACTTGAGCCTGAGAAGAGAGGGCCGTACGCCGGGGCTGTAGGTTATTTTTCCTTTTCCGGCAATATGGATATGGCTATAGCCATACGGACCATGGTGGTGAAGGATTGCGTTGCATATGTTCAGGCAGGATGCGGTGTTGTTTATGATAGCGTACCTGATTTTGAATACCAGGAAACATTAAATAAAGCTCAGGCATTGCTGAAAGCAATGAGCCAGGCTGAGCGCTCTAGTCGGACAATAGGGGGTATCAATGCTGTTACTGATTGATAATTACGATAGTTTTACTTATAACCTTTTTCAGTACTTAAGCGAGTTAGGCGAGAACGTATTGGTAGTACGTAACGATAAGATATCTATCAGGGAGATCGAGAAAATGAACCCCAGCCGGATAGTTATCTCGCCAGGTCCATCCACGCCCCTCAATGCAGGGATCTCTAATGACGTTATTCAACATTTCGGTTCTAAATTACCTTTACTCGGTGTATGTCTGGGACATCAATGTATCGGTTACAGTTACGGTGGTTCTTTCGGTCAGGCGAAGGAAATTATGCACGGCAAGTCTTCGATGATTCATCATGGTGGTCAGGGGCTGTTTAACCGATTGCCCAATCCTTTTTCCGCTATCCGTTACCATTCGCTGGTGGTTTTGTGGAAAGACCTGCCGGACTGCCTTGAGGTAACTGCCTGGACAGCAGACGGCACTATTATGGGGTTGAAACATCGTCAGTTTCCCGTTGAGGGGATTCAATTCCACCCCGAGTCGTTTATGACTCAGGTTGGCAAAGATTTATTGAGGAATTTCCTGCGTATTAAGGTGGTGAAAAATGCTTAAAGATGCTATCTCGATGTTGGTGTCAGGGCACTCTCTTTCTATCGAGCAAGCAGCGGAGGCCATGTCTGAGATCATGGATGGTACTGCCACTCCATCTCAAATAGCCGCCTTTGCCACGGCACTTAGAATGAAGGGAGAGACGGCTGATGAAATAATCGGACTGGTGAAAACCATGAGGGCTAAATCCATTCATGTGAGTGTAGATAGACAGGTAGTAGATGTCGTCGGCACTGGTGGTGACAGGTCCGGTACCTTTAATATCTCCACGGCGGCTGCTATTGTTGCTGCTGCAGCCGGACTGAAAATTGCCAAGCACGGCAACCGTGCTGCCAGCAGCCAGTGCGGTAGTGCTGACGTTCTTGAGGCTCTGGGAGTAAAAATCGAACTTAATGCTGAGCAGGTGCAAATGTGCTTGCAGGAATTGGGGATTGGTTTCATGTTTGCCCAGACATTTCATCCGGCATTGAAATATGCTGCCACTCCACGCCGCGAGATAGGAATTCGTACTGTCTTTAATATCCTGGGCCCGCTGACTAATCCTGCCGGCGCCAGTGCCCAGGTGATAGGGGTGCCGGATAAATCGCTCCTGGATAAATTAGCGCTGGTGCTGGGGCATCTGGGTTGTAGTCATGCCTTGATTGTCCATGGTGAGGACGGAATCGACGAGATTACTATCTCCGGGAAAACGTTTATCTGCGAACTCAAAGATAGTTATATCTCCAGCTATACTGTCGGTCCCGAGGACTTTGGCTTGCAGGGTGCCAGTCTTGATAATTTGAGGGGTGGTGACGCTAAGCAGAATGCGGAATTGCTGCTAGGTATTCTTAGGGGTAAGAAAGGCCCGCAGCAAGATGTCGTATTGATGAATGCAGCCGCAGTATTTATGGTTGGAGACAGGACGAAAACCTTCCAGCAGGGAGTTGCACTGGCTAGAGAGATGATAGATAGCCGGCGTGCTCTGCAAAAACTGGAGAAGTTAATCGAATTCAGCCAAAAGCTGGGAGAGAAAAGCGATGTTAAGTCAAATAATATCAAACAGTCTTCAGGAACTCGAGCATAAAAAACGCGTTCTGCCAATTGCTGAGTTGAAGGAAATGGCGCTGGAACAACCTGTGCCTGTTAACCTGGCTGCGGCTCTTAGAGGTGATGGCATAAAAGTTATTGCGGAAGTTAAGAAAGCATCGCCATCGAGAGGTGTTATGGTACGTGAATTCGATCCGGTCAGAGTAGCCAGGATATATGCTGATAATGGGGCTGCTGCAATATCAGTATTAACTGAAGAAAAATACTTTCAGGGTAGCCTTGAGTATTTAAGAGGTATAAAAAAAGTGCTGGGGAGCGATAGTTTGCCTCTGCTCAGAAAGGATTTTATTTCCGACCCATACCAGATTTATCAGTCCCGAGCCTACGGAGCCGATAGTTTGCTGCTGATTGTGGCTATTTTGAATTCAGGTAAGTTGCAGGAATTGCTAGGCATAAGCCATGAACTAAATATGAGCTGTCTGGTAGAGGTACATAATGAAGCCGAGGTCGAAATTGCCCTGAGTAGCAAAGCCCGCATTATAGGCATAAATAACCGTGATTTGAATACTTTTAAGGTGGATTTTGCTGTTACTGAGCGTCTGAGGCCGCTGATATCACCAGACCGTATAGTGGTCAGTGAAAGTGGTATAAAAGACCGCAGTGATATAGACAAATGCCGACAGTTGGGGATTGATGCTGTTCTGATCGGGGAATCTCTGATATCGGCAACTGATATTGCTGCCAGGATGAAGGAGTTATTGTGACTAAGGTTAAGATTTGCGGGATAACCGAGGTACAGCATGCTTTAGTCGCAGCCAGAGTCGGAGCTGATTTTGTGGGGCTGGTATTTGCTTCCAGTCTGCGCTGGGTATCGGAGGAAAAGGCGCGCCAGTTGGCTGAAACAGTTCATAATTTAGGTACTGCTACTGCAGTGGTTGGAGTTTTTGTCAATTCAAAGGCTGATGAAGTTAATCGTATTGCTGATTATTGTCATTTGGACTGGATACAACTCAGTGGCGATGAAACCTGGAAATACTGTCAGCGGATTGAAAGACCTGTTATCAAAACTATTCATGTGCCAACTGACGGGAAGAATCATGAGATTACTAAATGGCTTTTAAATGAGATGACTATGGGATACGAGCAGATTACACATCAGTGTCTGATTTATCTCCTCGACACGAAATTAGAGAATGTTTATGGTGGAACAGGACAAAGCTTTGATTGGAAATTGAGTAAAGAGATAGCAGCAAAATTTCCTGTGATTATAGCCGGCGGATTGACGCCGGAGAATGTGAGTGCTCTGGTCGAGGAAGCCCATCCCTGGGGTGTTGATGTCTCCAGTGGTGTGGAAAGCAATGGGAGAAAAGATGAGGCTAAGATTGTGGTTTTTATCGAAAATGTCAGGAGAGTGAGAAATAGTTATTTTTCTCCTTCGCCTTTTTCTGTTAAAGAAGATAGCGGAATGGAATGAGTCTGGCGGGTTGATATAAAGAAGGAGGTTTTTAGTGTTACCTGATAGTAGAGGTTATTTCGGACAATTTGGAGGACGTTTTGTCCCTGAGACACTGGTTCCGGCGCTGGAAGAGCTGGCTGCGGCTTATGCGGAGGCTAAGGCCGATGGTCTTTTCTGGGCTGAGTTTGGCGCTTTATCTCATGACTTTTCGGGAAGGCCCACACCACTATATTTCGCAGAAAGACTAAGCCAGCACTGCGGTGGGGCTCAGATTTTCATCAAAAGGGAGGACCTGGCTCATACCGGTGCCCATAAGATTAATAATGCTCTGGGGCAGGGTCTTCTTGCCCGAAGGATGGGAAAGAATAGAATAATTGCTGAGACCGGGGCCGGGCAGCATGGTGTGGCCGCTGCCGCTGTATGTGCTATGTTGGGACTGGATTGTATTGTTTACATGGGTGAAGAAGATGTAAGACGCCAGTCATTGAATGTCTTTCGCATGAGATTAATGGGCGCTGAAGTAATACCGGTATCCAGCGGCAGCCGCACATTAAAAGATGCTATAAATGAAGCAATTAGGGACTGGGTGACTAATGTTGGTGATACCTACTATTTACTTGGATCTGTAGTTGGCCCAAACCCTTATCCTGTGATGGTACGCGACTTTCAATCGATAATAGGCAAGGAAGCCAGGGAACAGATTCTGGTAAAGTGTAATCGATTGCCCGATTATATAGTCGCCTGTGTTGGCGGCGGCAGTAATGCCATGGGGATCTTCTATCCCTTTTTGGAAGATGATGTAAAGCTGGTGGGTGTGGAGGCGGCAGGGATGGGGCTAAATACAGGGAAACACGCTGCTTCGCTTGTTGCGGGTAGGGTAGGGGTTCTGCATGGAGCAAAGTCTTATTTGCTCCAGGATGACTATGGGCAGGTTAAAGAAACCCATAGTATATCTGCCGGGCTAGATTATCCTGGTGTTGGCCCCGAGCACAGTTATCTGAAGGATACCGGTCGAGTTACCTACGCTGCAGTAAATGATGATGAAGCCCTGGAAGCCTTTCAACTGTTGTGCCGTGTTGAAGGAATTACTCCAGCGCTGGAACCGGCCCATGCCATATCATATGCTGTCAGTCTGGCAACCTCTTTATCCTCGGAGCAGATTGTGGTGATAAATCTTTCAGGTCGGGGAGATAAAGACATGGATATCGTGATGGAAGCACTGGAGATGAGGATATGAGTCGGATTACATCGGTATTTGAACAGCCGAACCGCAAAGCGCTTATAGCTTATGTTACTATAGGCTATCCCAGTGTTGAAGCAACCTTGAAAGTGGTGCCGCTTCTTGCCGATAGCGGCTGTGATATTGTGGAACTGGGAATACCTTTCTCCGACCCTCTGGCTGATGGGGTTACCATACAAAATGCCAGCTTCCATGCTCTGAAAAAAGGGGTTACACCTGGACTTTGTCTTGAAGTGGCCAGGGAATTAAGACAGAAGGCTACTATTCCTCTGGCTTTTATGACTTATTTCAATCCTGTGTTTAGCTATGGTCTGGAAAAATTTTGTAACGGCTGTGCGTCTTCAGGTATCAACGGCTTGATAATACCTGATTTGCCTCCGGACGAAGGCTCGAATCTGGAAACTATTGCTCGGAATAATTCGATTGACCTGATTTATCTCCTGTCTCCTTCCAGTAATGAAAAACGTGTCAGAATCGTAGCACAAAGGTCACAAGGATTTATTTACCTGGTATCGGTAACCGGTATTACTGGTACCAGAGATAGCCTGCCGCCGGACCTGGGGGTGTTTGTTAGTAGAGTAAGGAAAGTAACCGATCAACCACTTTGTGTTGGGTTTGGCATATCTACTGCAGAGCAGGCAAAGGCGGTAACCAGACTGGCTGATGGGGTCATTGTGGGCAGTCGCATTATTCAGCTTATGGAATTTAGCGATGATTTCAAAGCACTTTATAGTTTTGTAAAAGAGCTGAGAAAAGCGATTGATTCGTAATATAAGGTGAAATGGTTGTGTATTGTGATAATTGATATTCGGATATCAGGGTTTTATGTTTTCGGTTTGGGGTTTAAAGTGGCTGAGGGGCGGCTTCTGGAAGCCTTACTATCCATATCCGGCGTGTAACGCATATAGCCGTTTCGTCCTCCTCTTTTTATGGTATACATGGCGAAATCGGCATGCTTAATTAAATCATCGATATCTTTCCCGTCTTCAGGGTAAACTGCGATACCTATACTGGTAGTGATATTAATCTCATTTTTATCAAGAACGAATGGCTGATTGATCGATTTCAGAATCTTTTGGGCTACATTAGCTGCATCTTCTTCATTGGTCAACTCTGATATCAGCAATACAAATTCATCGCCTCCCATACGAGATACTGTATCGACCTTGCGGATGGCGCTTTTTAGTCTGCGGCTGACTCCTTTGAGTAACTCATCACCGATATCATGTCCCAGCGTATCATTGACCTCTTTGAACTTGTCCAGATCCATCATCAATAAAGCAAACCTGCCATCATAGCGTGTAGCATGTGCTAAAGCCAGGGTAACACGGTCGTTAAATAGAGTCCGGTTAGGAAGTCCAGTCAGCGGGTCATGATAGGCTAGTTGTTTAATGGCTTCTTCGAATTTTTTGCGTTCGGTAATATTGCGGACAGTGCTAAGGATGAATTTTTTACCACTGGATTTGATAAGACAAGCATGCGACTCTACGGGTATCGTGGAGCCGTCTTTGCATTTGAGAGCAGTTTCGAATGTAACTGTATCCTTCTCTTTCAGTTCTTCCATTAGAGAGCCTTTGACCCAGGTATATCCTGATGCAACTGCCTTGTTGACTTTTAATTTCATAAATTCTTCTTGACTGTACCCCAGAGCTTTCAGAGCTGATTCATTTACATAGGCATAATTACCGTCCAGGTCACGCAGGAAAATGAAATCTGTAGCATTATCCAGTAGTTGCGCTCTCAACTTTAGTTCTTCTTCCGCCGTCTTACGTTCGGTAATGTCACGGGCAACGGTTAATATAAGTCTTCTATCCTCCAGTTCGATAATCCTGGAATGTATTTCCAGTGGGATTATTGAGCCGTCCTTATGAAAATGTTTGGATTCGAATGTATCGTATCCTTCATCATGCAGTTGTTGGTATCGCTTTTTAAGAAATTCAGCATGCTCAGTGGAAATTATGTCAGACAATTGCATATTCATAAATTCTTCTCTGCTGTAGCCATGAGTTTTGCACATAGTCTCGTTTACATAAATGAAATTTTGTTCAAATCCATGTAAAAAGATACAGTCAGTAGCATTATCGATGAGCTGTGCTCTGAGCTTCAACTCTTCTTCTACTTTCTTTCGTTCGGTGATGTCTCTTAGTACACCAAGAATGAGCTTTCTTCCGCCGTGTTCGACAACCCGTCCATATGTTTCCATTGGTATTGCGGTACCGTTCTTGTGTAGTATAGTTAATTCGACTTTCGATGAGCCTTTTTCTATCAGATCTTGCATGCTCGATTCGAAATTTTTGGCTTGTTCTGGAGGATTCAATTGAGGCATTTTCATACGAAGGAGTTCTTCCCTGGTGTAGCCAAAAGACTTGCAGGTGGTTTCATTAACGAAGACAAAATTTCCATCTATATCATGCAAGACGATAGCATCAGTAGTGCTATCCAGAAGTTGGTCGCTTAGCTTTAGTTCCTCTTCTGCTTTCTTGCGCTCGGTGATGTCACGGGAGACACTGAGAACTAACGTTTGGCCTTTTAGTTCGACAAGACTGGCATTAACTTCCATTGGTGAAGTAGCCCTGTTTTTATGTAAGACAGTATCTTCAAATATGACATTGCCTTTTTCCTTTAATTCTCTGAGTAGACGTCCTTTTAATTTGTAGCCTTTGGCAACTAATTGATGGACATTCATCTTCATGAATTCCTCTTTACTGTAGCCAAAAGGACTGTATGCTTTTTCGTTCGAATAAATTACATTTCCGTCAAGGTCATGTAAGAAAATAGCATCTGTAGCACTGTCCAGAAGTTGTGCGCTTAGTTTTAGATCCTCTTCTGTCCTCTTCCGCTCGGAGATATCGCGAACAACAACTTGCATTGCTGGCTTACCCTGGTAGATAAAAGCAATTGACTTTACCTCAACATCAATCGCTGTCCCATCAAGGCGGAGGTATTTTTCTTCCAGAGTCGGCATGATGGTACCTTTTTCTACTGCCTTGCTTATCCTCTCTGCTACTATCTCGCGATAATCAGGATGCACTAAGCTGATGACCGATTTCCCCAGCAGTTGTTCAGGGCTGTCAGCTCCCAGTAGTTTGGCTCCAGCGCTGTTCATAAAAACAATCTTACCTTCGCTTTGTATGAAAATAGCATCTGGCGAGAGCTCTACCAGTGAGCGGTAGCGCTCTTCGTTTTCTTTAAGGGCCTGTTCTGCTATTAAATGCTCGGTTATATCATGGTGGATACTGAGCAGCACCTTTTTGCCATGTAGCTCGATTACTTTGGCTAATATATGATAGTCTCTGATTTCGGCGTTTCTGGTGCGATATTTAGTGTCAAATTCATCTCCACCTTGGTGTTCAATTTTAGCAATATGCCTTTTTGTTTCTTCTGGCGTCTCGGCTGCCTCAAAATCAGAAACTTGCATTCCGTAAAATTCATCACGCGTGTAACCTAGCTGGGCGCAGGCTGCATTATTGAATTCGATTATCTTTCTAGTTTTGTGGTCGATTATCGTTATCCCGTAAGGGGATTGTTCGAACAAGGTACTGTAAAGTAATTCAGTTTCTTGGGATTTCATTACTGTAAATTTGCCTGAGTGATATTGCTTTTTATACTGCGACTTAAAGTTATGTCTCTGTGGCCGAAAGGTATAAACAGCTCTTTCATCCTAATACTTCTAGTGCGAGCGTCAGGGGTGATATTATACCATAGATTTTGTGTTAAAAGTATGGCTTTTATCGTTGTGGGGGATGGAACAAAAAGCAATCACTAAGTCATAAGGAAACACAGCGATTGTTTTGCTTCATTGTGATGCCAGTTCGGCTAAGGAATTGTGCTTTGGTGGTTGGGTTTTAGATATCAGTATTTATGGTTTCCTGTTTGGTGATTAAAGGGGCTGAAGGATATCTTCTGGAAGCCTTGTTATCCATATCGGGCGTGTAACGCAGGTAGCCGTTTCGTCCACTTTGTTTCACGCGATACATGGCAAAATCTGCATGCTTGGTCAAAGTATCAATATCTTCACCATCTTTGGGATAAATAGCAAAACCGATACTGGCAGTAATATTAAATTTGTTTTCATCAATTACAAATGGTACTCTGAACATGTCCAGTACTTTCTGGACGACATTAGCGGCATCATCTTCATTGGCCATTTCTAATATCAGCAATTCAAATTCATCGCCTCCCATACGTGAGATTGTATCGGTCTTGCGCACGGTGCTCTCCAATCTGAGTCCAACTTCTTTAAGTAACTTATCTCCAATATCGTGTCCCAGTGTGTCATTAATATCTTTGAACTTATCCAGATCCATCGTCAGTAGGGCGAATCTGCTGTTGTGGCGGATAGCCTGTGCCAACGCCAGTTTAGCATGGTCATAAAACAGAGTTCGGTTGGGAAGTCCAGTCAGTGAGTCGTGATAGGCTAATTGCCTGAGGGCTTCCTCGAGCTTCTTACGCTCGGTAATATCGCGGACGTTACTCAGGATGAATTTTTTATCACCGGATTCAATAAGACGGGAGCGCGATTCTACCGGTATCGTGTAGCCGTCTTTGCGTTGATGGACAGTTTCGAATGTGACCGTGTCTTTTTCTTTCAGCTCTTCCATTAGTGAGCCTTTAACCCAGGTGTATCCTGATGCCGTCAACTGATCCACTTTTAACTTCAGAAACTCTTCCCTACTGTAGCCTAGGGCTTTTAGAGCTGTTTCATTTACATAAGTATAGGTTCCATCAAGTTCACGCAGGAAAATGAAATCTGTAGCATTATCCAGAAGTTTTGATCTTAGTCTTAATTCTTCTTCTGCCTTCTTACGTTCGGTGATGTCACGGGCAACGGTTAGTATAAGCCTTTTGTGTTCCAATTCAATCAAGCTGGAATGTATTTCTACTGGCATTACGGAGCCGTCTTTACGAAAATGTGCTGATTCGAATTTATCACGTCCTTTTTCAATCAGGTCCTGATATTGCTTTCCCAAAAGCCTGACATGCTCAGGGATAACCAGAGCAGCCAGTTTCATATTCATAAATTCTTCTTTGCTGTAACCATGGGACTTGCACATAGTTTCATTGACATAAATAAAATTGTCATTGAAGTCATGTAAAAAGATCGAGTCAGTAGCATTATCCAGGAGCTTTGCTCTGAGTTTCAGTTCTTCCTCTGCTCTCTTTTGGCCGGTTATGTCACGGCATACGCAGAAAATAAGCTTTTGCTCTGAAAATATAGCTCCGTTGGTGCTGATAGAAACATCGTAGGTGGTGCCATCCTTGCGGCGGTGTTTTGTTTCGAATTGGTCACCGGTTTCGTCAACACTCCGTATCATTTCCTGTACCTGTTCGCGCGGATATTGAAATTCCCAGTCCCACACATGGAGATTACGAATTTCCTCGGGTGAATATCCGAGCATCTCTGCAAAACGCTGATTTGCTTCATATACCTTGCCGTCCTGATCAAGGACAACGATTCCGTCTCTGGACTGCTCGACCAGAATACGACGTCGGATAGTTTCGTCAGTCAGTGCTTGCTCGATACGTTTACGTTCGGTGATATCACGGGAGACGCAGAGGACTAACGTTTGGCCTTTTAGTTCGATAAGACGGGCATTAACTTCTATTGGTGAAGTAGACCTGTCTTTATGTAAGACAATATCTTCAAATATGACATTGCCTTTTTCCTTTAATTCTCTAAGTAGACGTCCTTTTAATTTGTTATCCTTGGCAGCTAATTGTCGGACGTTCATCTTCACGAATTCTTCTTCGCTATATCCTAAAGAACTATATGCTTTTTCGTTCGAGTAAAGTATATTTCCCTCAATGTCTTGTAAGAAAATAGCATCTGTAGCACTGTCCAGAAGCCGGGTATTTATCTCTAGCGCATCCTCTACTCGTTTACGCTCGGTTATATCGCGGTGGATACTGAGGAGATACTTTTTGCCGGATAGCTCGATCGGTTTAGATACTAGGTGGTAGTCTCTGATTTCACCGTATTTAGTGCGGTATCTGGTGTTGAATTCGTCTCCGCCCCGGCGCACGATTTCGGCGACGTGTTTTTTAGTTTCTTCTGGTGTCTCTGCTGCCTCAAAATCGGAAATTTTC
>Ga0265297_10005926_pt1 | contig 18174 bp, 17 predicted proteins | sample Munlanlwell13791_FD_192502 | JGI IMG/M metagenome (GOLD analysis project Ga0265297, IMG submission 192502) | Leachate microbial communities from a municipal landfill in Southern Ontario, Canada - Leachate well 137-91 | ecosystem: Engineered > Solid waste > Landfill > Unclassified | place...
TGGGTGATAACGGTCAGGGAAAAACAACTCTGCTTAAAACTCTTGCCGGAGAAATTGATAAACTTTCTGGAAGTTACAAATGGGGGCATAACATTAAAATTGCTTATTATGCTCAGCATATTCCAGCTAAAATAAGTTTTGATGAAACAGTGAAAGATTATCTTAAGAGGGTTTCTCCAAAAGATACTTCCGACCAGAAAATTTTTGAAATGGCAGGAAATTTCTTGTTTAAAGATGAAGCATTGAAGAAAAAGATCCCCGTATTAAGTGGCGGTGAAAAGGCAAGACTCTGTTTGGCACAAATTTTGTTGCAGAAAAATCATGTACTTTTGCTTGATGAGCCAACCAATCATTTGGATTTTGAAACGGTTGAATCATTGGCTATGGCACTAAAGAATTCCAATGTCACGGTGATATTTGTAAGCCATAATCGTACATTCGTGGAGATAGTTGCAAATGGAATTATTGAAGTTAGAAACAGGAAAATCAGACATTACAATCATAATTATGAGGAGTATGTTTATCATTTACAAAAAGATATAGAGGAGGATTTGGGCTTGGCTACGGGAGTAAGCTTGAGTCTTGGGAAAGATGAAAGAAATGAGTTGAGGGATAAAGTTAAGGAAGCAAAAAAACGTTTAAAGGTTTTGGAAAAGGAAATGTCCGGACTGGAGGAGGAAAAAAAGGGCTTACTAAAATGGTTTGAAGAAAATTACAAAGAGTTTTCCGAAGATAAAAATAAGCGTTTGGTGGAAGTTGAAAAAGATCTTTCCAATAAAGAAAAGGAATGGATGGAGCTTGGACTTGAGCTGGACGTTCTTGAAAACGGCAGTTATAAGTCGTGAACTTTTGGAATTTCTTTTATGAAATTTTGTGCAAGGGTATATGTGTATGCCCCTTGATAAGGGAGAAGAATAATGTCTTCACTCTTGGGCTTTCCTTTTGTGTAAATGTAATAACCCCATATGTCATCAGGCGTGCAGAGAGAGCCGTTTGTTATAAAAGGTATTTCTTTTTTGGAATCAAATTGATCTAAATTTATTATTGGAACGTAATTAAAAAACTGATGTTTTTCCCAACCGACCATGTTTGTTCCACCGTCCGTAATGCCCATATTATCGCTTTTTATTTCAACAAGCGTGAGTAAAAAATGCATTGTGCTGTGTGATATAAACCTTCCCGGTTCGGCATAAAGCGAAGCATTTGGTAGGATTGGAAGAATTTCGTTGTTAAAAACCAGAGCAATTTGTTTTGCAAATTTATCAATGTTATCTGATTTAATTGGGCAAAATCGCGGTTTGAATTTATCGGCCATGATTGATTTAAGAAGTTCTTTGTAATCCGGTATTGTTGTTTCCTGTTTTGGATTCCATGTGTAAACTCCTTCAAAAGGATTTGGATAAAATCCTCCACCTATATCGATGTATTCAAATTGTTGCCTTTCTTCAGTGCTAAAATTGTTTTTTAGGTATTTTGATAACTCTTTTAAAGTTTTAATATATTTCTCCGGTGTTTCATTAAAACTTACATGGAAGTGAATTCCGCAAAATTTAATTGATTGATATTTTTTCGATTTGTTAAAAAAATCCTTTAGTTTTTCTAGTGGTAGTCCAAATTTTGTCCATCCTGCCTGCATTTTTGTATGAACTCTTAGGCCGCAACGGACAATCCTTTTTTTTGCTTTGGCCATTTTTGCCAAAAGTTCAAGTTCACGCAAACTTTCAAGATTCACTGTAATCTTGGAATGATACTTTAATATCAGCTCAAAATCTTTTTTTGTTTTTGCAGGCCCGGTGTAGATAATTTGTTTTGTACCAGCCTTAATTGCCAGTTTCAATTCGCGTTGACTGGAAACATCCAGATTCTCTCCTTCTTTAACGATGGTACGTAATAGACCCGGATAACAATTGCTTTTTGTGGCGAAGAAAATTTTTATATTTATTCCCTGTTTTTCAAAGGCTTTTTTAAATGATCTAACATTTTTTTTAGCCTCTTCGCTGTCATAAATATAAAGTGGAGTACCATGCTTTTTGGCAATCTTAAGCAGTTTTGTCCTTAAAGATCCGATTTTTTCAAAACGCTCTTTGAAATTAGCAATTTGACTCATTTCTTATAATTAAATTTTCAATATTTTTAAGGAATTCTTGTCCTTTTTCTGAAAAACTATAGCTGTTTTTATTCAGTTTCAACAAGGGTTTATGCTTCATTATAAATCCAAGTGAAATTTTGTCCGAAAGTTTGGTTCTCTCCGGTAAGGCATGATAAAGGAATATGGAAGAATCATCGTCAAATTCTTTTTTTTCTGCTGAAATGTAGGTAAATTTGTCTTTTGAAGGCTTGTAAAAGCCTACTTTTGAGGCTCGTATTTTCGTACCAATATGCCTTTCTTTTAGAAAATCCAGGTCCAAATTGAATCCCTCGTAATTTGAATTCGGAATAAAAGGTTTATTAACGCTCAATTCTTTTAAGAGGCATGTATCCGTAAATTCTTTTGCAAAATTCAGCCCATGCAGGAGTTCTGGTTGAAGAGAAATTTGTGGCGTTGCTCCACTTAATCTTGGGTTACATTCAATAAAATAAACTTCGTCGTTACGAATAATCAGGTCAAAACCCGCAACTCCGCAAAATCCAATTTTTTGGAAAGCTCCCCCGATTTTATTTAGAACTGTATTTAATTTCTCAATTGTTTTTTTTGGGAAAAAAGAGGTCCTTACCCATTGAATTCCATAATAAACGCTTTCACCGTTGTTTCTTGAAAAGTAAGCTTGTGCGCGTAATGCGGAAAAAATCATTTTATTCGGGCTGATTAAAATGCTTACTCCCAAAGGTATTCCGTTATTAATGAATTCTCGGCAAAGAAATGGAAATTTTAGTTTTTTAAACTTAATTAAATTACGAATTTCGTTTTTGTTTTTTACAAAAAATGTTCCTCTGGAACCATTACTGTTTGGTCTTTGCGCAACAATTTCAACGTTATCAATCAAATCAATATCCGCTTCGGATTTAATGATCCAGCTTTTTGGAGATGGTAAATTGTGTTTCTTTAAAAGAAGTTCAAAAAATATTTTATTCTCGAGTTTTCTTTGAAGTTTATATGGAGTCACAACAAGATCCATTTTTTCGTTTCCGGCCCAATTCTCAACATAGCTAGAGGAATAAGGATCCAAAATAAGGCCGTTCGCGCCTTTCTGATGCAATAAATCGGTTAAATTTGTTTTTGAGATGATCTTTTTTTCATTGCGCCATATTTTATTGGAGGAAATATCTACGGAGATAATCTTATCTTTGGGATAATTTCTTCCTATTAAATCAAAACAGGAGCTTTTTGGATTTGTAACGCAAAAATATTCATCATTGTCTTTTGAAAATAATAATTCCAAACACTCTATCGAAGCGATTTTCATAAAACGCTTGGTTGAAGATGGAAGTATGGCGGATGTGTTTTATATCTTTTTATTGCCATTCTTATTATTTCTTCAAGGAAATCTCCGTAATTCATTCCGACAAGTTTTGCAACCTGAGGTACACAGTCGGTTATGTAAATTGAAGGATTTGGATTAAGCTCCAGAACATAAGGATTGTTGTTCTTATCAACTCTTATTTCAACGCGTCCGTAATCATGACAGTCTAAAATATTGTATGTATCCAAAGCAATTTCACTTACAAGGTTGGCAAGTTTTACGCTTATATTTTTTGGCGGTCTTTGAACGGTTATACCATTCTTGTATGTTTGATCGTTGGCAAATTTTGATTCAAAAGGATAAATGTGCCAGTAACCATCGGGCATTTTGTCGAAAATTGAACGTGATAAAGGAAGTACACGCAGATCGTCTTCTTCGCTTCCCAAAATTGAAACGTCATATTCGTCTCCTTCTATGTACTCTTCTATTAAAGCCGGACGCCCGATATCCAATATGATTTTTTTAAGTTGTCTCTGAAGATCCTGTTTATTTGTTACAACTGAATCATTTGTAATTCCGATTGAGTTGTCGGTATTTGCCGGTTTTACTATCAATGGATATTTAAAATCGTCACGCAAATCATCATCCATCGAATACATGTAATCCCATTTTGGTGTTGGAATGTTATGGAAAGACAGTAATTTTTTTACGCGGATTTTGTCTATACAAAGCCCTAAAGTAAAAGGATTTGAGCCGGTATAAGGTATTTGTAGCGAATCAAGAATCGATGTTACGTGCGGTTCCAGCAAACTTGATTCATTTATTCTTTCGCAAACATTAAAAATTAAATCTACGTTACTTGTTTTTAAATCAACAAAAGTTTTTTGAAGATTGTTAAAGTCAAAAAACATTACTTTGTATCCACGCTCACGTAATGTTTCTTCGATTATTTTTCCAACACTCATTAGTTCTATTTCAACTGGTCCCGCATTCTCACCGTATAGGTTACACGCTATTCCTATATTTAGATTTCTCTGATGTTCTATTGATGTGCGTCTTAGTTTTTCTATTTTTCCACCGTTTAAAGACGCATGTTTTCTTAAAAGAGAAAAAGATAAAGCATTTTTTCTCGATGTTTGTCCGATTGAAGACATCGGGCTGAATTTTGCAACTTCGTAACTTATTGATTCAAGAGCGGTTTTTAAGTTATCGGCAGCTTCGCGCGGGCTTGAGCCGGATACGGTTATCCATCCAAGCGAGTCGTATCCTTCAGGCGGAACTTTTATCTCATCTCCTATATCTTTAAAAAAACATACTTCTTCAACGAATTTGTTTCTTTTGATGGCTGGATCTATATCGCGTTTTACAAGTACGCCCGAGTGCTCGGCAAGAAAATATTGTCCAACAAGATATGTGTAAGGATTCTCTCTTTTGGCTATTTTTGGAATAAATGTTCCGCATGCGATTTTAGCAGCCATCTCGACAAGATCAACATTCCAGGCTTTTTTAATGAATGAATAAACCTCATCGCCGCCCATTCTTAAATTAATTTCGATTGGCACGGGTCCTTTTTTTGAAACCTTTGCTTCAAAGTGTATTACTCCGTTAAGTATTCCAAGTTTTTCAAGCGTTTCTTCGGCAAGGTCAAAAAGGGACTGTTTAACCGAAGTAGGTAGATTGGAAGGGATTGATTGGCCGGTTTCAACAAAGAAAGGCTCCCGCGTTTTGTTATTATCTGTTATCGAGTGGAATTTGATTTTCCCGTGCTGAAGGACAATATCTATATCAACTTCGTCTCCGTCTATATATTCTTCAAGAATCAAATCGTTTGTATCCCATTCCGCCGCGTCGGGATGAGATAATGCACTTTCTTTTATGAAATGATAACTTTCTCTAAGTTCATTTCCATTCTCAACTTTTATTACAAAAGCGCTTGCAGAGCCGTATACCGGCTTTATTATCATTGGAAAGCTAAGCTTAAGTAATGCTCTTTCTATGTCTTCGTCGGATTTTATTATTTCATGATTTGGAGCTTTTATCCCGTTTTGAATACAGAATCTTCGGAATAAAAATTTATTTCTTACATTTTTTGTTATTTCATACGGAATTCCAGGAAGATTTAACATTTCCGCTATTTGTGAGACCAAAAGCACGGAATCTTCCCAAAATGTTAAAACGCCATCGAATTTTATATCCGGATTTTCCTTTAAAAACTGTTTAACTTTCTCAAGACTTGTTGGATAGTCGGTAGGGTCGGAGAGAATCCAGCCATCAACATAGTTTTGAGCCCAGTTCTTTTCTTTGTTCAAAACAAAGATTTTAAGGCCCATCTTTTTTAGTCTCTGAAAAATAAAACGTTTCTTTATCCATCCGGTATGGACGAGGAGGATCGTTTTGTTGAGATTTGTTTCTTTACTGTAACTAAAAATCGGATCAATTCCCGGAGGAGGAGGTTCGTCTTGTCCTGCAATGCTGACTATTTTTTCCATCTCAAGAAATTATTATTTTCATGGCTTCATTAATCTCCTTTTTGATATGGTTGTCAATATTGGTTTAGCTGGTTGACATTATGGTAAATGTGACGTATATATATTTATCTATGAAACTTTTTGCTTAATTAAGACCCATAATGACTACATTTTCAGAATTTAAACTTTTGCCAGCTGTCCACAAGGCGTTGGAAGAGAAAAACTTTATTGAACCAACACCTGTTCAAGAACAGGTTATACCTCATATTCTTGGGAGCACTCAGGATATTATAGCTATAGCGCAAACGGGTACCGGTAAAACGGCAGCTTTTGGATTGCCGGTGCTTTCCAAAATGAGCCCGGAGACTCAAAATGTACAGACTGTTATTCTTAGTCCAACAAGAGAGCTTGCGATGCAGATTGCGGATGATATGCGAAGTTTTGCGAAATACATGGATAGAATTAAGGTTGTTGTGGTATATGGAGGATCTTCAATTCAGGATCAGATATATTCAATAAAAAGAGGAGCAAATGTTGTTGTTGGTACGCCCGGAAGAATGCTCGATTTAGTGAAGAGGGGAGTTCTTAAGCTTGGCGGTGTTAAGTGGCTGATTCTTGATGAGGCCGATGAAATGCTAAAAATGGGATTCGTTGAGGATATATCGGAAATACTTGCAACTACTCCGGAAACCAAACAAACACTTCTTTTTTCCGCGACAATGTCCAGAACAATCGAACAGATTGCAAGAAGCTATATGCATTCTCCTGTCCGCATAGAGGCAAAGTCTGCTACCGGGAAAAAATTGGCGATTACGCATCAGTATATGATTGTTCCGGCGCGCGATAAAATTACAGCTTTACAACGATATAGAGAGCTTAACCCGGGTATGTACGGAATTGTGTTTTGCCGAACCAAACGTGAAACTCAGGAGATTGGTGATGCGATGCTTAAAGATGGATACCCTACGGGTGTTCTTCATGGAGATATAGAACAGAGCCATAGAACGCGTATAATGGAGGCTTTTAAGAAGAAAGAGACAAGTTTCCTTGTGGCGACCGATGTAGCAGCTAGGGGCATTGATGTAGCAAAATTGACACATGTAATTCATATTGGAGTTCCGGAGAAATTTGAAAGTTATGTTCACAGAAGCGGTCGTACCGGACGTGCAAGTGAAAAGGGAATATCAATGGTTCTTGCACATTTAAGGGAGCACCGCGCTCTTAAAAAAATAGAGCAAATGAACGGAATCACTTTTGAGGAAATTCCGGTTCCAAAGAGAGAAGATATTATAAAGGCTGATATTAACAGATACGTGCAATCGGTTGATTCCGATTTTGAAGTTTCAAAAATGGCTAGAAAATATGTAGATGAAATTCTGCAAAATGTGGCTGAAGAAGATATGGAGGGATTGGCAAAAAAACTTCTTTTACACGCAGTGGAAGAAAGAATTGCCAAATATCCGGAGAAGGAAATGGATAAAATGCAAAATAAACCGCAGTCAAAAAAGTGGGATAATGCTCAGGGCGGTAGTAGCAGAGGAAGTCGCGGCGGGTATGGCAGAGAAGGTGGTTACGGCGGCGAAGGAATGAAAACTTTGGTGATTTCACTTGGAAGAAGAAACGCCCTTACGGTTCCGCACCTGCTTGGCATGATAAACGAAGTTTCAAGGGGTGAAAGAGTTGATATTGGGCAAATTGAAATAGGCGATACTCAGGCCAGTTTTGAGGCGCCGTCTGACTTTGTAACAAAACTCTGTAGAGAGATGTCCGCAAACAGATTTAGAGGACAAAAAGTTTATGTAAGAGAAGGCGCCCCCGTTAAAAGAAGCAGTAGACGCCGTTAATTCTTATTTTGTCTTAGAGGTGTTTTTTGCCAAGAATACATGTCCTTCTTTTTCCTCAAAGCCATTTCTTCTGAAGAATGAAAGTGCTTTTGCATTTTCTGTTGATGTATCAGCCAGAATTATTTTTACACCTGCTTTTTTAAATAGCTTGGCCATCTTTTTTAGCATTTTTGTACCAATGCCAAAACCGGCAAATCTTGGACTTATTCCGGTCCAGACAAGATAGCCGTATGTCCATGAGTTATTCTTCTTTTTTACAAGTGCTCCAAGCGCAAATCCAACAACTTTTTTATTGTTTTTGGCTACAAGGCAGTACTCTTTGTCCGAGATATATCTCTCGATAATCTCGTATTCGTCCCATGTTCTGTATAAGTTCGACCATTTGTCCGATGTAAAAAGTTTGTTCCCCAAATTGTATATTCCGACTATGTCTTCAAACTTTATTTCGGAAATAATTACTTTCTCGTTCGCGTTCACACGCATAAATTGTTTTATTAAATGGTTTTCAAAGATTCAAGTATTGTGTTCATTGTTTCATCAAACCCCTGCTCTAAAGGATCTTCAGTAAAGTAGCTTGCCCTTATAATTTCTCCGGCCGAATTGCTGAAATAGAATGAAGTGCTTTCGCCCAGGCCTAAAGTTGTGAATTCGTACCCCGTTATTAGTCCGTGAGTAATTTTTTCCAAAGGTTTTACAACCTCTGATTCAAATACGATTTCATTTTCAAGTTCAAGTTTTGCGAATGCTTCCAAATCAAGCTTGTCGGTATTATCAACTTTCATAAAAGATAGCACCATGCCGTCGTAAAGTTCGGTTCCTTCAGCTTGAGAAGGTCCCCATTTGTAAACCCTAAGGCCTCCATCCTTGTCGTTTATTTCCATATCATTTGGATAATCAAACGATACTCCAAGTATTATGTCCGTATACGTTTCAATCTTGGTTGCAGGCTTTTCGCAGGTGTAGGCGCAAACTGCAGTGCAGAATTCAGCATCCGGTCCACACGGAGAGCCGCACTCGTTAAACTCCCATCCTCTTTTTTCGCAATCAGCCTCGTATATAGATGTGTCTGATGAAACTTTAGATGTATAAACGATTTTTGAATCGTAGGTAGCGTTTATTTCAAGCTTTTCCTCTTCTTTAACGACAGGTTCTTCCTTCTCTTCTTCTTTGACTATATTTTCATTTTGAGAAGGCTCTTTGGTCGCTTCTTCCAGAAGATTTCCGTAAAATATGTAGCCGCCGATAATAATGGCTATTAAAACCACAAGAACCCCAGCTAAAACCTTATTATTTCCCATTTTTTTAAAATTATTATTGTATGAACGGGCATAGTCTACAACATTTATTTAAATATGGCAAACCGAGTGTGCTATTAACGGAATCTTTTTATTCTAAGGCTGTTTGTTACAACCGATACCGAGCTCATGGACATTGCAAGGCTTGCCAATATAGGATTTAAAAGTCCAAGAGCAGCAATTGGAATTCCTATAACATTGTATACAAAGGCCCAGAATAGATTTTGTTTGATTGTGGAAAATGTTCTTTGAGAAAGCTTTATAGCTGTAAATACTTTCATTGGAGATCCCTGCATAATAATAATATTTCCGGTTTCCATTGCGATATCCGTTCCTGTTCCAAGGGCTATTGCAAGATCAGCTTGAGCAAGTGCAGGTGCGTCATTAATTCCGTCTCCTACAAAAGCAACATTTTTACCCGACTCCTGTAGTTTTTTAATTTCGCTGGCCTTATGCTCCGGAAGTACTTCGGCAAGCACTTTATCAATTCCGAGTGTTTTACCTATTGCTTGCGCTGTATTTTCATTGTCTCCGGTTATCATCAATATCTTAATTCCCAATTTTTTTAACTTATTTACGGCTTCGTAAGAATCTTCTTTAACTGTATCCATAAGTCCTATAACCCCAATTAAAATGTCGCCGTGTGCGACGAAAATAGGTGTTTTCCCGTCATTTGATAATTTAAGAGTTTCTTTTAATGCGCTATCATCAATTCTAATATTTTCCTTATCCATAAGCTTTTTATTGCCAAGAAGAATTTTTGTCCCATGTTCTTTGCATTCGGCGATAACGCCCTGTCCGCTTATTTCTTTAAAATTAATCAATGTGGCTTTATCGGATTTTTGATCTTCTCCGTATTTTGCGATGGCTTTTGATAAAGGATGATTGGACAAAGAAGCAAGGCTTGTTGCTATTTTTACTACTCTTTCTTTTGGAAATTCAAATGTTACTATGTCGGTTACTTTTGGCTCACCTGAAGTCAAAGTGCCGGTTTTATCGAATACAACTATGTCGATTTTGTTAGATTTTTCCAGAGTTTCTCCATTCTTAATAAGTATTCCGTTTTTTGCTCCCACTCCGGTTCCGACAATTATAGCTGTTGGGGTTGCAAGGCCCAAAGCACATGGACATGCTATAACAAGTACAGCTACCGCAGGTAAAATGCTTGTTTCAATGCTTCCGGATAATAAATACCATGTTACAAATGTAATAATTGATATAACCATTACAATGGGAACAAATATCCCGGATATTGTGTCTGCCAATTTCTGAATTGGAGCTTTGGACATTTGGGCATCCTCAACCATGGCGATTATTCTTGAAAGGATTGTATCGCTTTGGAATTTGGTTACTTTAACTTTAATGTTCCCGTTTAAGTTTATTGTTGCCCCAAAGACTTCTTCTCCTTCTTTTTTGTCGACCGGAATACTTTCTCCTGTAAGCATACTTTCGTCAATTGATGCTTCACCTGAAATAATTTGACCATCGAGCGGAATTTTTTCGCCCGCTTTAACGTGCAAAATGTCGCCGATTTTAATTTCCTCCAGAGGAATTTTTATTTCTTTACCGTCGCGTATAACAAGCGCGTCTTTTGCTCCCAGTTCCAATAATTTTTTAAGCGCGTTACTTGCTTTACCTTTATTTATATCTTCAAGCCATTTGCCCAAATTAATTAAAGTTATTATCGCCCCGGCGGCTTCAAAATAAACAGGGTGACCCGAGAACATTGCCCAAAAGCTGTAGAAAAATGAAGAAAGGGTGCCAAGTGAAACAAGGCTGTCCATATTCGATCTTAAATGCATCAGTTTTTTTGCCGTACTTTTGTGGAAATGCCATCCAAATACAAAAACCACGATTGCGGTGAATACCATATGCATCCACATTATTAGGTCTAATCCAAGCCACTTAATACCCGTGGCTAATTCCGGCGCGACCATTGCGCTAAAAACTGGGATTGTAAAAAGAGCGGCTCCTAAAAATCTGTTTCTGGCGATTTTGGTTTCTTTTTCGTTTTCTTCTCCCATATCGTGATCCATTGCGGCTATTTCAGAAGCTCCATATCCAATCTTTTCAACTGTCGTAATGATCTCTTTTACGCTTGTTTTTTTCTCATTAAATTCAACTTGTGCTTTATTGTTGGCAATGTTTACTTTTGCGCTTTTTACGCCTTCGATAGCCAAAATTGCGCTTTCGTTTAGCTTCGCGCAACTTCCGCATGTCATGCCGGTAATTTTTAAATTTACAGTATTCATATTTTAAAATTATTTAAGATTATTAAAACTAATCAACGACGATAAATTTCCCGTCAATCATTCCCATCCAACATGAGAATGGTAAGACGCCGGTTTCTTTTGGCGTAAATTCGACTATGTTAAGCCCTTTGTCGATTTTTTTACTTATTCCAAGGCGGGGGATTACAACTTCACTCGAACAGCCTGAGATATTGATTCCATTTATTTCCCACCTAACGGGGATATCTTTTCTTATTACAAATTTATTTGGAGTAAAAATCCAATCAACGTCCATTTTTACTATCTGAAAACCGTTTTCAATTGGGGCCTGATTTTCTGACTGCTCGGTGCTTAAATCGATATTTAAATTTGCGCCGGAAAGAATAAGTCCGGAATTAAAAGAGTAAAGTGCAAAGAAAATTACAATAACTCCGATAACTTTATTCAAAAATCCAAGTTTGGCGGTTTTGATATATGAAGATCCGAGTCCAAGAGAAAAAAGTGCCGGAAAAGTTCCTATGGCAAATGCTCCCATGATCATAGCTCCTGTAAAAAAACTTCCGGAAGCTATGGCTGCAACCTGCATCGACTGTGTAAATCCGCATGGTAATAGGAACGTTAATATTCCTATTATTATTGGCGTTAAAGGATGATTTTTTTCCTGCAGTGAATGAATTTTACCTGAGAAACTTTTTGGCAGATGGAATCCAAGTTTTGTAATGCTTGGGAAGATTCCTATTATTTGAAATCCCATATAAAGCATTATTAGTGCCACAAATATGGTCAAATATCCTGTGAAAGTAAGAGAGTAATTTATTTTGCTTCCAATTAATCCCAATATCCCACCAAGAATTATAAATCCACCTATTCTGCCGATATGAAAATATATATGTGGTTTTGCTTTGGAAAGAATCGGATGTTTAGAGTCTTCATGTACCGGATAAATACTTCCGAAACTAAGTACAATCCCGCCAACCAGTACTAGGCATGTTGAAAGAGACGCTACGACTCCAAGTAGGAGAGAAACCAATATGCCCGTATTATCGCTTATTTCCGGGAAAAATCTTGAGATTTCGAATTTCTGTAGCAAGAAAGCAATTATTGCTATAAAAAGAAATACAAAAATAAGCTGCCAGTAGTCTTCTTTCGACAGATTTTTGTCATTTTTGTTTGCACCTTTTTCGGAAATATCATATCCGGATTTTTGAACAGCTTCTTTAATTTTTTTGTATGGAATCTCTCCCTGGCACTCAATTTCAATTGTCCCTTTTTTATGAGAAGCTTCACATTTTGATATGCCATTTATTTTTGTTAATTCTTTTTCAAGAATAACCTCACAACTGGCACAGTGCATTCCTTTTATGTGGATTAAATGTTTCATAAAAAATGTGGTTATTTTTTTTGAGCGGTATTGATTACTACAAGAAGTTCCTGCATCATTTCTTCAAGTTTTTTCGGATCTTTTTCTTTGGCCGCATCTGTTACGCAGTGATTTACGTGTCCTTCCAGTAATGCCAAATTTGCAGATCTAAGAAGTCCTATTGTTGCAAGATTTTGTTGAACTATATCGATACAATACCGGTTATCTTCAAGCATTTTCATCACTTTGTTTGTAAGGCTTTGAGCCTTTTTCATCGCTATTGTCACCTTGTCGACGTTGTGTGCCATTTCAGCTTATTGTTAAATAAAAAATACACCTATACCATAGGTACAGGTGTATTATATCATCACATCTGGAAATTATGCAAGTCTGTTTCTAGTGAACCGGCAAGAATAGAAGCAAAAACATTATTCCAACGCCTATTGTAAATGTAAGCAGCTGAATAAGGGACTGCGAAATTTTAGTTTCTTTATGAAGCTCGGGTATTAAATCCGCATTTGCTATGTATAAAAATCCACCGATAGTTATAGGGACTATTATCCCTGTAACGTCGATATTTTGTCCAAGCGTTAAAATTAAAAGTGCTCCTGCGATAGCCGTTAAAGCTGAAAGAAAATTAAACATAAGTGCTCTTTTCGGTTTCATTCCGGAGTGAAGAAGTACGCCGAAATCACCCATTTCTTGCGGGATTTCATGAAGAATAACTGCTATTGTTGTTGCTATTCCAACAGGAGTGCTTAGCATAAAACTTCCGGCTATTAGTGTCCCGTCAATAAAATTATGAACTGCGTCCCCAACCAGATTCATGAATGCCAGTGGATGAGTATGTTCTTTTGTGGCTGTTAAATGGCAATGGCGCCAATGGATTATCTTCTCAAGTATAAAAAAGATTACTATACCTGCCAGTATCAAAAATGAACTACCAAGATTAAAATCACCTTCTTCAGCCAACTCCGGAAGCAAGTGAAGGAAAACGTCTCCAAGCATCGCGCCCGCTGCAAATGAGACCATAAAAATAAGAATATTTTTAATAAAACGCTGTTTTATAACCATGGTTATGGCTCCAAGAAGAGAAATGGCGCTTACTATGCCAACTGATGCAAGTGTGTATATCCAGATTTCATTCATGTGTATTCTTTGGTTAAGAGCATTTTTTGCAAATGCCGGAAATTGTTATGCTATGAGAAATATCTGTGAAATTTTTTATGTTTTTGAAAATATGATGACATGGGAGGCATTCACTGTGCCCGCATTTTCTGCACATAATATGATGATGCTGTTTATCGGAAAGGTAATATGATTCCTTCCCATCATAGTTTTCTTTAAAAACAACACCTATTGATGCGAGTAAATTTAACGTTCTGTAAATAGATACAAGATCAATCTTTTTGTTAAGCTTTTTGTGTATTTCCTGAGCGCAAATCGGCTTATGTGTCGACTCAAGCATATCTAAAACAAGTTTTCTTGGCCTTGTTAGTTTATATCCGGATTGTTTTATTTTTTCTTCCGTATTCATGTTCGCAAGGTAACCTAATTGCAAATTGTTTGCAATACAAAATTTTTGAAATAAATATTATTGATAAATATGTATAATATACAAAATAACAAGTTTTAATATGAATAGAAAAAAGATGATTCCGATTTGTCTTGGCGCACTTATTACCATGCCAATGTTGGCCGGATGTGACAGTAAGGAGCCTGTTGATACTCAGTTAAATCAAAATTCAGACAACAATATCCCTCAGACAGTTGTTCAAAATCAGGAGACGTATTTGGCTATTGATCCTAATAAATGCATTGGATGTGGGCATTGCATAAAATTTGATGCTGCGCATTTTGTAATGGATTCGAATACGCAAAAATCAGTTGTTATCTCTCAAAGTGATCTTGATTCGGACAGTCTTTCTGTTGCAATATCAAGATGTCCCGTGGACGCTATAACTTTATAAAATCTATGGATCTGAATCTTTACTTTGCTTGGGCTGCGTGGATAACGCTGTTAGTAATAGTTTTATCAAGGCCTCTTGCGGATTTACTGCAGATAAAATTTATCAGAAAAATTCAGTTAAAAAGGAAATGGCTCGGCCTTATTTGTGGTTTGGCGGTTATTCTCCATGTTCTTGTTTACGCGTACACTTTTAATAGGCCGCTTACTTTTCTTTTTGATCTTTCATATTGGAATTTTTCAAGATTCACAGGTTGGGGAGGCTTGGCTCTTGTAACGATGATTCCGTTACTTCTTACTTCAAACAATTATGCAATAAGGCTTCTTAAAAGAAATTGGAAAAGGTTGCAGAGGCTTACATACCTTTTCTTTATAGCAAGCGGAATCCACATATACATGGTTGGCGGGAAATGGTTTTATACTATTGTCCCAATGGGAATATGGCTTGTTGTTTGGGTTTGGGCTTATTTCTTAAACCTGTCCAAGCGTAATAAAGTTGAACAATAAGCCAATTATTGTTATTCCAAGCGCTACGATTCCAAAGAAAGCTAGAAGCAGTTTTAAGCTCATAACTCTTTTTAATATTATCGCTTCAGGTAGCGAAAGTCCGGCGATGGACATCATGAATGCAAGCGAGGTTCCAAGCGGAACGCCACTTGCCGTTATTCCGAAAATAACCGGAACGATAGTTGAACATCCGGCGTAAATTGGTATCCCGATTAAAGTTGCCAGTGGAACTGAAAGATAGTGGTATTTACCTATGTAGTTTACAAAAAAGTCAGCAGGTACAAAGCCATGGATTAATGCTCCAACGGCCATACCGCCAAGTATGAAAGGGTAAAGTTTTTTTAAATTTTTCAAACCTTCTTTTAGGGCATAGTTGATTTTTTCTTTGAATTCTTTTGGATATAGGAATTTTTTTGATGAGTATCCTTTGTCTTCCAAAATTATTTCATTCTCCATTTTTAAGCTGCCAAGTACAAGTCCTCCGATAACTCCAAGCAAAATACCGGCGGCTGCGTACATAATTGCAAGGTTCCATCCAAAAAGTCCGCCCATTATTACAAATGCAACCTCATTAACAAGCGGAGAAGTTATTATAAATGAAAATGCTATGCCAATCGGAATTCTGGCCTCTATGAACCCTAAAAATAATGGGATTGAAGAGCATGAACAAAAAGGCGTGACCGCGCCAAAAAGTGCCGCAGCAACGTTTCCTATTCCAAAAGGCGCTTTTGTAAGCCACTTTTTTATTTCGTCTCCCGGTAAAAAAGTTCTTATAAATGCTATTACGGAAACAACCGCAAATATCAAAAGCAGTATTTTGATTGTGTCGTATATGAAAAAGTGTAGAGCGGCGGCAAGATGATCGCCTGCGGGCAAAGATAAGAAGTCGTAAACAATTCTATCGGCAATCCATGTAAGCATAAGACTTTGGCTTTAATAAGATAAAATGGCCTCCAAAGTGCCACTTCCGCCTCTGTCGAATCTACCTTCGTAAACCCTGTAAACTTGGGGTTTTGTTTGAAGATATTTTTTAACAAGAGGTTTTATTACCGGCATGCCGTTTTTTGAGTGCAGTCCTTTTCCGGTAATAAACAGCACTTTTGTGAGCTTTCTATCCACGCATTCTTCTATGAACTCATCAACAATTTTTTTTATGTCTTCCGGATATAGTAGGCCTCTGTCGTGAAAATCAAGTTCGGCTTGTGGCTTGCTTAAATTGTCGTATTTGTTGTTTTTAGCCATAAAATTTTCCTCAAAATCGATGCCTTTTGATGATATCACAATTTAAAATATTGCGCTGATTGTTTTTTTTCGTATAATGGCCTCTCGTATATAATTAAAGACTTTATGAATTTACGTCGCGATACAACAGCAAAAATAGAAATTGCCGCAAAAATGTACGATTCAATGAATCACTTGAAAAAGAATGTTGTTGGTCAGTATGCAAAGGCTATTTTTGCTATTCAAAAAGAAATAAACAAGGTTGCCGGAGAGGTTTCTGCAGGCCAAGTGTGTGAAAAGTGCAAGGGTGGTTGTTGTAAGGATGGAGTTGAAGATGCTATCGAAATCGAAGAACTTTTGTATGCTATGTTTGCTATGACGGAAGAGGAGCGCAAAAAAGTTTATGAAGTTGTAAATGCGGAGCATGAGCCTGGTAAGTGTTCTTTGGCCGATAAAGATGGTTGCGTGTTACCAAAATACGCAAGGCCTATACCATGCAAGGCGTTCCATTGTAATTCTATTCCCGGAGGCGGAGATATAATGGGAAATCAGGGTAAAGAGCTAAAAAAAGCCTACGCGCACTACGTGAAGATGGTTGACGCGATGGAAGTTTAATTTATCTTCTTTTATATAGAAGAAAGTCATAGCTGATTTCTTCGTGTTTTCCGCTGGCGAGTTTTTCAAGTTTGGAAAAATTTTCCGGTATTTCAGGATAAAAAGCGTCACAGTCAAAAGCTTGATCAACTTTTGTTATGTAAAGTCCGGTTATTTCGGGAAGATTAATTGTGTGTTTATAAATACTTGCGCCGCCAATTATATAAATTCTCTCGATGGATTTATCAGCCATTTTAAAAGCCTTTTCTATGTCGTCAACAACGGTGGCTCCCTTTGCTTCGTAGGTTAAATCGCGGCTTAGAACAACGTTAAGTCTATTTTTAAGCGGACGGTGTTTTACAGGTAAAGACTCCCATGTTGTGCGTCCCATAATAACCATGTTTTGTTTTTTCTCATCCATGGTATGTGTTGTTTGATGCTGAAAAAACTTCATGTCGTCTGGAATATTCCATGGTATTTGGCCTTTTATCCCGATTCCGTGGTTTTTATCAACCGCCACTATGTGGTAAATTTCATGTTTCATTAAACTGCTATTTCAAATTTTATAAACGGTTCGTATTCATACCCAACAAGTTCAAAATCCTCCAGAGTGATTTCATCAAACGGTTTTTTGGCTAACTTTAGCTGCGGAAGCTTGTGAGGAGTTCTTGTTAATTGTTCATTTAATCCTTCAATGTGATTTTTGTATATGTGCGCGTCGCCGAGAGTGTGAACAAAAATACCCGACTGAAGATTGCATTCCTGCGCCATCATAATCATTAAAGCTGAGTAACTTGCTATGTTGTAAGGGACGCCAAGTGCTATGTCCGCGCTTCGTTGGTAAAGTTGGCAATCCAGTCTTCCGTTTACAACGTAAAATTGAAAGAAAGCGTGGCAAGGTGGAAGCGCCATACGTGGAAGATCCGCCGGATTCCACGCGCTTACAATTAATCTTCGTGATGTAGGGTCTTTTTTTATAAGTTCGATAACTTCCTTTATCTGATCAACATGTGATTTTTCGTATTGTCCGGTTTCTTCGTTTTTTGTAAATCGTTCCCATTTTCTCCATTGGTAGCCGTAAATTGGTCCAAGTTCGCCTTTTTCATCGGCCCACGGATTCCAGATTTTTGTGTGAGGAAGAAGCCCATCGTTAATGTTTGTAGCTCCTTTTAAAAACCACAAAAGCTCTCTTATGATATTTTGAATGCTAACCTTTTTTGTTGTAACAAGAGGAAAGCCTTCGCGAAGATCATATTTTGTTTGCGTCCCGAAGACGGAAATTATACC
>Ga0265297_10005927_pt1 | contig 18168 bp, 15 predicted proteins | sample Munlanlwell13791_FD_192502 | JGI IMG/M metagenome (GOLD analysis project Ga0265297, IMG submission 192502) | Leachate microbial communities from a municipal landfill in Southern Ontario, Canada - Leachate well 137-91 | ecosystem: Engineered > Solid waste > Landfill > Unclassified | place...
CCAAGGATACCATAAAGGCAGGGGACCTCCTGATAGACGTCTCCAGGTACGAAGTGACGGTCAACGGCGGAAAGATCGAGCTCACCTTCAAGGAGTACGAACTCCTCAAATTCCTTGCCTCGAACAAGGGCCGCGTCTATTCGCGCGACCAGCTCCTCGACAAGATATGGGGCTATGACTACTACGGCGGGACCCGCACGGTGGATGTCCATATCCGCCGCCTGCGCAGCAAGATAGAGGACCGCAGGCATACCTTCATCGAAACGATCCGCAATATCGGCTACAAGTTCATCGCTTAAATCCCCGCAATGAAGATTTAACTTCCCCGTAACACAGATTTAACATCCATCCGTATACTTACCCGTGAAAGCATAAAAGACAGGAGTCAGCTATGGAAAAAGAGCCATGTGGCAAGTACCGGTGCGCCAAGTGCGGATATATCACACATCGTAAGGCGCCCCCGAGGAGCTGCCCGATATGCAGGGCAAGTTCCGAGGCATTTGACGACATAGGTGTCGACAGGTCACCGAAGATCAAGGCGATGTATAACCCAAGATTGATCTGATCCGTTAAATGGAGGCGAAATAAGATGAAGAGATATATAAGTACGGCGATGTTTGTCATGCTCCTGTCGGTTCCCGCCTCGGTATTCGCTACCGCAAGCACGCACATCTGGGCCCCGTCCACTGATATCCAGGCCTACGGCGTCATGCACATCACCGGCGATATGTACCTTCCCACCGAAAGGGACTCGGCCGGCAACAGGCCCGATACGATAACAAACGAAGGCCTTACCGTAGGCATCCTGCCCTTCGAGAAGTTCAATGTTGAAGCGGGTTTTGACCATAAGACAGGGTTTGGGGACCTGGACGATTACCCGATGTATTTCAACGCAAAAGGCGGGATACCGGAAGGCGCTTTCGGGGAGTTCTTCCCGGCCCTTGCTGTGGGCGCTTACGATATCGGCACGGAGAAGGATAAGACCAACTACAACATTATATACGGTAAAGCCGCCAAGACCTTCAAGGCAGGCGACTTTGACCTGGGAAGGATCTCCGCCGGTTATTTTAACGGTAATGATAAGCTCATGCTCGACCAGAACGGCGACAAAGACAATGACGGTTTCTTCGGGGCATGGGAGAGGACCATCCCCGAGATCTCGGACAAGTTATGGCTTTGCGTCGAGTACCAGGGCACGAAGAGCTCGTACGGTTGCTGGAACTTCGGAGGTTCATGGAAGTTCTCGGACAACGTCTCTATGCTCGTAGGTTTTGAGCGCTACAATAACCGCAACTACGCTGACACGGTCACGGTGCAGTTCGATGTCGATTTCGACGTGTTCAGCAAATTGTTCAAGAAGAAATAGAGGTGACCCATGTTTAGGAAAATAGCGGTTTTTCTTGCGATCTTCGCGATGACCATAGGAGCCTCCTGCCTGGCGTTTGCACAGGATCCAAGCGGCGCGGAGACGCTGGCGCAAAACCCGAACGCTCCGGTCGATTACGTGTGGGTGCTGGTCTGCGGATTCCTGGTCTTCTTCATGCAGGCGGGGTTCGCAATGGTGGAAGCCGGTTTCTGCAGGGCTAAGAATGCCACGAACCTAATGGCAAAGAATACCATAGACTTTGTCATTGCGTCGCTCATTTTCATGGCTTTCGGTTTTGCGCTGATGATGGGCCAGGATTATAAAGGCCTCATAGGTACTTCCGGCTGGTTTCTCCATGGCAAGGACTATGATGTCGGAAGGTACCTCATGTTCTTCTGGCAGTTGGTGTTTGCCGGGACCGCGGCGACTATAGTATCCGGTGCTGTCGCGGAAAGGCTGAAGTTCAAGGCGTATTTCCTGTACAGCATCATGGTTACGGCCATTATATACCCCATATACGGACATTGGGTATGGGGCGGAGGATGGCTTTCAAAGCTGCCTTTTGGTATCGGCCATGTTGATTTTGCCGGTTCCGGAGTTGTCCATACGATAGGCGGTGTTGTAGGCCTTGCGGGCGCCATTGTCCTCGGGCCGCGTTTCGGGAAATTCAATAAGGAAAGAAAGCCGAGGGCTATACCGGGCCACAGCATAACACTCGCCGCACTGGGCACGTTTATCCTCTGGTTCGGATGGTTCGGGTTCAATCCCGGATCGACTTTTTCCGCCCACCAGCTCAGGATAGCGGTGATAGCCGTCAACACCAATCTCGCCGCGGCGGCCGGCGCGGCAGTCGCAATATTGCTTGTTTTCATGAAGACTAAGAAATGGGATGTCGGCATGATGCTTAACGGCTGCCTTGCGGGCCTTGTGGCAATTACCGCGCCCTGCGCCTGGGTAGAGGCATGGGCCGCAGTCGTAATAGGAGCCATTGCCGGAGCGCTGGTGGTCATCGGCGTCTATTTCTGGGAGAACCGCGGAGTGGACGATCCGGTCGGTGCTGTAAGTGTCCATGGGATGAACGGCATCTGGGGACTTATAAGCGTGGGCATATTTGCCGATGGAACGTATGGCCTGGGTTCTACCGAAGCGCCTTTCGTAAAGGGCCTGCTATACGGTGGCGGGTATGGCCAGCTGATAGCCCAGCTGATCGGCGCCGCAGTGTGTGTTTCGTGGGCGTTCGTATTGGGTTTTGCAGGGTTCAAATTGATGGATAAGTTTTTCGGCATAAGAGTTTCGCCGCAGGAGGAACTCAAGGGCTTGGATGTCCAGGAGCACGGGACGCCCGCTTATCCCAATTTCTATACGTACAGCAATTAGGGAGGGCCATAAAAATGAAGAAGATAGAGGCGGTTGTCCGCATAGAGAAGCTGGAGGAGATCACCGAGGCCCTGGATAAGTTCGGTTATCCCGGGATGATGGTCACCCATATAGAGGGGCATGGCCGCCAGAAGGGGCTCACGGAGCAGTTCAGGGGGAGGGAGTATAAGGTCAATTTCCTTCCTAAGATGAAGATCGAGATCGTGGTAAAGGACGCCGATGTCGAGAAGCTGGTCAAGGCGATAACGGGTATTGCGAGGACCGGCGAGATCGGGGACGGCAAGATATTCATATATGCCGTCGAAGATACCATCAGAATACGCACCGGAGAGAAGGGCGAAAGCGCCGTTTAGGCCATGTTTGACAAGGAGTTGATAGAGAAGATACGCAGGCTGAAGGAGGACAGGGGCTATACTCTCTATGATCTGGCGAAAAGGGTCGACATTCAGCCGTCGACCCTGGAGCGCTGGTTCAAGACGAACCGCATCAACAGGATATATGCCGGGATAGTGAAGGAGAGGCTGGGCATCAAGTGATTTTTTGCCCGGTTTTTATCAATTGGATAAGCAATTGAAGATTAAAGTGGGGAAAGAAAAGAGAAAAGATAGGAGGCAGGTAAAATGGTAAAGGTATTAAAGAGCCCGCCGTTCTGGTTTTTCGCGGCTTTCCTGTTGTTTACTGTGATAGCGACGGTGGTGGCGGCGGAGGACGCCGCGCCCGTTGTAGGCTCTGCGGAGCACGCTGCGGCAGCAGTCGATACGGGCGATACCGCGTGGCTGCTGACATCATCTGCCCTCGTGCTGATGATGACGCCGGCGCTCGCGTTCTTCTACGGGGGACTTGTCCGCCGCAAGAACGTGCTTTCAATACTTATGCAGTGTTTCATGCTTATGTGCCTTATCACGATACAGTGGGTACTGTTCGGTTATTCGCTTGCGTTCGGGCCCGACGTCAGGGGAGCGATAGGAAGCCTGGCCTGGTTCGGCCTCAAAGACGTCGGACTTGCGCCGAATCCCGTTTATGCCGCCACCGTCCCGCACCAGGCTTTTATGATATTCCAGGCGATGTTCGCTATTATAACGCCGGCCCTTATATTGGGCGCGTTCGCCGAGAGGATGAAATTCTCCACCTTCTGCATATTCTCGCTCTTGTGGGCGACGCTCGTCTATGACCCGGTATGCCACTGGGTCTGGGGAGCCGGCGGTTTCCTCAGGGCCGACGGCGCGCTTGATTTTGCGGGCGGGACGGTCGTCCATATCAATGCGGGTATCGCGGCGCTAGCGAGCGCGCTTGTACTGGGGAAACGCCAGGGCTATCCCGATAAGATATCGCCTCCGCATAACCTGCCTTTTGCGGTATTGGGCGCGGGCCTGCTATGGTTCGGCTGGTTCGGCTTCAACGGCGGAAGCGCTTTAGGATCGGGCGCATTGGCGACCAACGCTTTCGTCGTGACCCATATAGCCGCGGCGGCTGCGGGCCTTACATGGGCTTTGCTTGACTGGATAACGAATTCCCGCTCGACGGTGCTTGGTATCATCACGGGCGCGGTCGGAGGGCTGGTCGCGATAACTCCGGCGTCGGGTTTCGTGAATGCTATCGGCGCCATATGGATAGGCATAGGAGTGTCGGTATTCTGCTACATGGCCGTTGCCATATTGAAGGTCAAATTCGGCTACGATGATTCGCTTGACGCGTTCGGCGTGCATGGTGTCGGAGGCATCTGGGGCGCCCTGGCTACAGGCCTGTGGGCCACAAAGGCCGTTAATCCTGCAGGCGCTGACGGGTTGTTTTATGGCAATCCGGCGCAGTTCTTTATACAGTTCAAGGCGGTAATAATCACGGCAGTTTATTCGTTCGTCGTAACATTTGTATTACTTAAGGTGCTGACCGCCGTAATGGGCGCCAGGGCCTCGCAGCAGGACGAGCGCATAGGGCTGGACCTTACCCAGCACCGCGAAGCGGGATATACGGTACTTGAATAAACAGAATGGAGATCGCCATGAAATATATCGTCGCTGTAATACAACCGGATAAGCTGGACGAGGTAATGACTAATCTGGAGGAGAAGCAGATACACCTCGTGACCGTTACGCCGGTCATGGGCCGCGGGCGCCAGAAGGGCATATCCGAGGTCTACAGGAGCCACAAGGAGGCCGGAAGCCTTCTCAAGAAGATAAAACTCGAGATAGCCGTCAACGACGAGTTCGTAAAACCCGCTATCGAGGCGATAGTCGGCGGCGCGCGGACAGGCCATGTAGGCGACGGCAAGGTCTTCGTGCTCGACCTGCCGGAATGCATCCGCATAAGCACGGGAGAGAAGGGCTGTTCCGCGATAGGGTGAAAATTAACATGTTCGTAATATGGATTTAACATTCGGCAGGTATACTTTCGGCATAAATGAAAAGGAGGAAGCCAGCATGGCAAAGAAGAAGGAGATAGTCGAAATTAAGACGAAGAACCCGTTGGCGAACGGTTCGTTCAATGAGAAGGCCGCGCGCGACGTGATGAAGATGATCAAAGACAAGAAGATCGATATCATAGACCTGAAGTTCAATGACCTTCCGGGGCTATGGCAGCATTTCTCGATACCCGCCTCTGAATTGCTCGAGATGGACGATATTACGCGCTCGATCTGGGTCGACGGCATCGGGTTTGACGGTTCCTCGATCCGCGGTTTCCAGAAGATCCAGGAATCCGACATGATCATGATACCGGACCCGACAACGGCGGTCATCGACCCCGTATGCGAGGTCCCGACGTTGAGCGTCATCTGCGACATCTACGACCCGCTGACGCGCAAGCCGTACAGCCGCGATCCGCGGTATATCGCGAAGAAGGCGGAGAAATACCTCAAGGAGACCGGCATAGCCGACTCGGTGTATTTCGGGCCGGAGGCCGAGTTCTTCATCTTTAACGATATCCGTTTCGACCAGAACGAGAATTCGGGTTACTACTTTATAGACTCGGTTGAAGGCGACTGGAATACGGGGAAAAAGGAAGACCCCAATCTCGGATACAAGATCCGCTATAAAGAAGGTTATTTCCCGGTACCGCCGCACGATTCGCTCCAGGACCTGAGGAGCCGCATAATCCTCAAGATGAGGGAGGCGGGTGTAAAAATTGAGGTCCACCACCATGAAGTGGCCACGGCAGGGCAGTGTGAGATCGACATCAAGTTCGACAAGCTGACAAAGATGGCCGATAGCCTCTTGATGTACAAATATATTATCAAGAACATGGCCAAAAAAGCCGGCATGGTCGCTACGTTCATGCCGAAACCGCTCTTCGCGGATAACGGCTCGGGAATGCACTGCCACCAGAGCCTCTGGAAGAACGGCACGAACCTTTTCTTCGACAAGAACGGCTACGCGCTTTTAAGCCAGACCGCGAAGTATTATATAGGCGGCCTCTTAAAGCACGCGAACAGCCTCATGGCGTTCTGCGCCCCGACGACGAACTCGTATAAGAGGCTCGTCCCGGGATACGAAGCGCCTGTCAACCTCGTCTACTCGGCCCGTAACCGTTCGGCCGCCGTACGCATCCCGATGTACAGCGACAGCCCGAAATCCAAGAGGATAGAGTTCAGGCCGCCCGATCCGTCATGCAACGGCTATATAGCCTTCAGCGCGATGCTCATGGCCGGTTTGGACGGTATCATAAACAAGATCGATCCGGGCAAGCCGACCGACAAGGACCTTTTTGAATTGGGCGAAGCGGAGATGGCCAAGATACCTACGGTGCCGTCGTCCTTGCGCAGGGCTATCGACGCCTTGGAAGCGGACCACGAATACCTGCTCAGGGGCGGGGTGTTCACTAAGGATGTAATAGATGTCTGGCTTGAGTTCAAGAGGAAGAAGGAGATAGACGCTGTCAGGATGCGTCCGCATCCTTACGAGTTCTACCTCTATTTCGATATCTGACGGTTATTCGAGAGGGGGCCTATAGGGATGGTCCTGAAAAGGGCTTGCTGGCTCCTCACCTTTAACGGGTGGCGGGACCGTCCCTGTTCCACTTTCAGAGAAGGCAAGATAACCCATAAAGACTAGGTTCGCTACAGGCACCAGCATCAGTAAAGCCAGCAGTCCCGGTTTACCTCTTACCTCGGAGATCCTGTACCAGATGTAGATGGATACAAGCACATTTACGAACGGCACAAGGAACGCCAATAGCCATAAGTAGCTCAGTCCCCCGATCTTACAGGATAAAAACAGGTTTGCCACAGGTATCCACGCGAGCCACGCCGGCTCCGTCCCGGTCTTTTTGGCTATGAGCTGGAGGCAGATCGAGCAGAAGACGTAAATGGCAAAACCGGCAAGGAGGATCACCCCGAGGAATGTCATGAAAATAGCCGCTGCGCCGGCGCCAAGCATCACCTTTTCATTTTGCGAAAACCCTGTATTTGGTGCGGCCGGCTCTAAATCAACAGCGGGGGTTTCTTCGGCTGCAGGCGCCTCTACGGCGGCGGGTTTGAGTTCTACCGGCTGTCCGTTGACCTCCCTGATGTCAGCGAGGTCATAGGTCATCTCGGTAACGCCGAAGATCTCAACGGTAACCGCTTCGTTCGTCATAGATTTTATATTACCGTCGACTTTTTTTCCGGATTTGAACGTTATCGTGTCGGCCCACAGGTTCGTAGGCAAAAATAGCAGCACGGCGCATAAGGCAATGATTTTTTTCACGAATTAGTTCCCCTTTTCGATGATTTTAGCCCAATAATACCCCAAAAGCAACATAATTTCTTTACTTGCATTTTCGAAGAATTTTGCTATAATAAGAGGCTAAATTAGAGAGGTGAAAATGGATCCAGTCCGGTTTGCTATGGCCCAGGTCAACCCCACCGTGGGCGACCTCCAGGGCAACAAGGAAAAGATCATTAAGTTCATAAGTGACGCTAGATCATTAGGTTGCGATATTGTTATCCTCCCCGAGCTGGCTTTGACCGGCTACCCCCCAGAAGACCTGCTTTTGAAGCCGCAATTTGCCGATGACGCGGCCAAGGCCCTTCACGAGATCGTCCATAAGACAGATAATATCATAGCTATCGTAGGATGCCTGGATAAGGGCAAGGACGGCCTGTATAATTCGGCCGCGCTGATCCGTGACAAGGAACTTATACATATATACCATAAGATCATGCTGCCTAATTACGGCATATTTGACGAGAAACGGTATTTCAAGGCCGGCGACGAGTCCTTCGTATTCAAGTTCGAAGGGCTGAAGATCGGCCTTAATATCTGCGAGGATATCTGGGAAGGCAACGGCCCCGCCAGTTTCGAGGCGATGGATATGGGCGCGCAGGTCATGATAAATATATCCGCTTCGCCGTACCACTCCGGCAAGCTGCAGGCCCGTGAGGGTATGCTCATCAAAAGGGCCCAGGAGACCGCGTCTATAATACTCTATGACAATCTCGTCGGCGGCCAGGACGGTCTGGTCTTCGACGGAGGAAGTATGATAATGGGATGGAAGGGAAGCATCCTGGCGCGCGGAAAGCAGTTCGAGGAGGATGTCGTCCTCTTCGACCTTAACGTCGAGGAATACCTGAAATACAGGAAAGCGCCGAAGAAGAAGGCCGGCGAGGATTACAGGAGCAAAGAGGTCTCGCTTAAGAGGTGCGAAGTCAAGATACGCCCGCCTTTCCCGCCGCGCAGGACCGAAAAGCTCGGAAGCATCGAAGAGATATATAAGGCGCTCGTGACCGGCACCAGGGACTATATAACTAAGAACGGTTTCAAGAGGGCCGTGCTTGGCGTGAGCGGCGGGATAGATTCCGCCTTGGTCGCCTGCATCGCGTCCGACGCGCTCGGGAGCGAAAATGTCACGGCGGTGACCATGCCGTCGATGCATACGAAGGAAGAGACCCGGCTGGATGCCGTAGCCGTGTCAAAGCACCTGGGGATAAAGGTCCTCACGATGCCCATCGGCGTGCTCTACCAGTCTTACATGAGGATACTAAAGAAGGAATTCAAGGACGCGAAGCCGAACATTGCCGAGGAGAACCTTCAGGCCAGGATCCGCGGAAATATGCTGATGGCCCTGTCAAACAAGTTCGACTGGATGGTCCTCGCGACCGGCAACAAGAGCGAGATGTCGACCGGATACTGCACGCTTTACGGCGACATGGCAGGAGGTTTCGCGGTGCTGAAGGACGTGCCGAAGATGGTGGTATACCAGCTGGCGGAATACAGGAATGCTGTCGCGCGCAAGGAGATAATCCCCCTGACCACGATAAAGAGGGCGCCGACGGCGGAGCTGAAGCCGAACCAGAAGGACCAGGACCTGCTTCCGCCCTATCATGTCCTCGACGCGATACTAAAGCTCTACGTGGAGGAGGACAAGTCCGCCGCAGAGATAGTCGCCCAGCGCTTTGATCCAAAAGTCGTAAAGAAGGTCATCGCGATGGTAGACAGGAACGAATATAAGAGACGCCAGAGCCCTCCCGGCGTTAAGATAACGCCCAAGGCTTTCGGCAAGGACCGCAGGATACCGATAACTAACAAGTATTAAAAAGGAGAGCTTAAGATGGCTACAAGGTCGGTAAAGGACAAGGAATATGTTCTGAAGATGGCCAAAGAGGCCAACGTGAAGTTCATCAGGCTCTGGTTCACGGACATACTGGGTTTTGTCAAATCGTTCGCGATAACCGTTGAAGAGCTTGAGGGGGCCCTTGAAGAGGGCATGGGATTTGACGGTTCTTCGATAGAGGGTTTCGCGCGCATCGACGAATCAGACATGATGGCCCGCCCCGACCCGAACACTTTCTGCCTGATACCATGGAGGCAGAAGGACGAGTTCGCCGTAGCGAGGATGTTCTGCGATATCGTCAGGCCCGACGGCAGCCCGTTCGAGGGCGACCCAAGGTACATCCTGAAGCAGAACCTGAAACGCGCCGCGAAGCTCGGCCTGACTTTTTATGTAGGCCCCGAGCTCGAATTTTTCTATTTCAAGGACAATAACTCTACCGAGCCCCTCGATAACGGCGGGTATTTCGACCTCACGCCGCCCGACCCGGCCGCGGACCTGAGGCGCGATACGGTCCTTATGCTCGAGTCGATGGGCATAGGGGTCGAATACAGCCACCATGAGGTATCTCCGAGCCAGCACGAGATAGACCTTCGCTATACCGACGCGCTCACGATGGCCGACGCGGCGATGACATACCGCGTAACGGTAAAAGAGGTCGCGCAGAAGTACGGCGTATACGCTACGTTCATGCCGAAGCCCATATTCGGGATGAACGGGTCGGGCATGCATGTCCACCAGTCGCTGTTCAAGGGCGACAAAAACGCTTTTTTCGATGCGAAGGACAAATATCACCTGTCAAAGATCGCGAAGAACTATATTGCCGGCCTTTTGAAACATTCCCGCGAGATAACTTCAGTGACGAGCCAGTGGGTAAACTCGTACAAAAGGCTCGTGCCGGGCTATGAGGCGCCGGTCTACATCGCGTGGGCCAAGAGGAACCGCTCTACCCTCGTAAGGATTCCGGAGTATAAACCCGGCAAGGAGAAAGCGACGCGCGTTGAGTACCGTTCGCCGGACCCGGCATGCAACCCATACCTCGCATTCAGCGTGATGCTGGCCGCGGGACTCGAGGGAATAGAGAAGAATTACGAGCTGATGCCTCCCATGGAGGAGAATGTCTTCGAGCTTACTCCCGAAGAGAGGACGAAGCGCGGCATCAAGCCGCTTCCAGGAGACCTCTACGAGGCGATCCTCGAGACCGAGAAGAGTTCGGTCGTAAGGAAGGCGCTCGGCGAGCATGCTTTCCATACCTTCATAGAGAATAAAAAGATCGAATGGGATAAGTACAGGGCGCGCGTAACGGACTATGAACTCAAGGAGTACCTCTCAATACTATGACACGCAAGGTTCCGGCGAGGGCGCCGAAGTCTTCAGCCTATGAGAAGCAGATAGAGGCGCTCTCCAAGATCAGCCAGACTATAGCGTCCAACCTTTACCTGGAGGATATCCTGCGGCTTATCGTTATGGTAACGGCCGAGGTCATGGACTCCAAGATCTGCTCACTTATGCTGTTGGACGAGCAAAAAGGAGAACTGGTCGTCCGCGCGACGCAAAGCGTCAGCGAGGCCTACAACAAAAAGCCCAACATAAGGATGGGCGAGGGTATAGCCGGAATAGTGGTTAAGGAAGGCAAACCGATAACCGTCCCGGACGTTCGCGAGGACAAACGGTATCTGAACAGGGACGTCGCAAAGAGCGAGAAGCTCTGCTCGCTGCTATCGGTGCCGATGTCGGTTAAGGGCAAGGTCATAGGGGTCCTTAACGCGTATACTTCCAGCCCGCATAAGTTCACAAGGACAGAGACCAATATCCTGACTGCGGTGGCAAACCAGGCAGCCGTTGCGATCGAGAACGCCCAGATAATGGTCAAATCCAGGATAATACAGGAAGAGCTGGAGACGAGGAAGTTCGTAGAGAGGGCAAAGGGCATCCTGATGCGTAAAGGCCTCGGAGAAGAAGACGCTTTCAGGAGGATACAGAAACAGGCTATGAGCATGCGCAAGACGATGCGCCAGATAGCTGAGGCGATAATACTGTCCGATGACCTCGAAAAGGGCAAATAACCGCTTAATTTTGGGTTTGACTTTAATAAGATTTTATAATATAATCGTTAAAAGATTTTTGTAAGTCTATCAGTTCCATCCGTAGAGAGAGGGAGGAGCTATGAAAAGTTTCGTCGTTGCCCTGGGCATTCTTGCGGTATCGATGACGTTTATTGGGTGCGGACAGCAAAAGGCTCCGCCCGCCCAGTCTTCGGCAGGTGCTGAGGCGCTCCCTCCGGCAGCTGCACCGAAGATAGAGGTTGCCGTTCAACCCGCTCCCGTCGCGCCGGCAAAAGCTGAGGCGCTCCCTCCGGCAGCGGCCCCGGCCACGCTTCCGGCAGCAAAAGAGATGGTAATAGCGGATTTCAACACGGGCGGGAAGCCGAACAACGTTGGCGGGGATTTCGGATCATGGGACAAGGACCCGAACGATCCTTCCCAGGGGACAAGGATGTCGTTCAATCCTGACGAGAAATACGGCAAGGACGGTTTTTCGCTGCAGCTCGATTACGACGTGGACTCGCCGAACCCGGCATATAACGGTTTCTGGATGAAGCTCGGGGACATCGACGCCACCTATTATAATAAGCTGGTCCTCTACATAAAGGGCGACGAGGCGAAGGGATATCCCCAGAAGCTCAAGGTGGAGCTTAAGAACGCGAAAGGCGAGGTCGGCAAGGCCTATATAAGCCAGATAAGCGGGACATGGGCGCCGGTCGAGATCAAGTTCTCGGATTTCCAGGGGATAAAGGATTTCAGCAAGATGACGGAGTTCACGATCGTGTTCGAAGATTCCGTCTCCAGGCCCAAGGCGGGCACCGTATACATAGACAGCATGGGATTCGCGAGAGACTAGGCCATAATGGAATTTAAGTTCACCGAAGACAACTTTAAGCTCGGAGCGGAAGACACATATCTCTATTCCGGTGAGGTCCATTATTTCAGGATAAGGCCGGAGAACTGGGCTGCCCACCTGAAGAAGGCCAAGGCCGCGAACTTAAATACCGTAAGCACGTACATCCCGTGGGACTGGCACGAATACGAGGAAGGCAAGTTCGATTTTTCGGGCCATACCAATCCCCAGAGGAACCTTCTCGGGTTCATAGAACTGTGCAGGAAGAACGGGCTCCAGCTCATCGTGAAGCCGGGCCCCTACATCCTTGCCGAATATATGGACCACGGCATACCCCAGTGGCTCCTCTCGACGCATCCGGAGATCCTCTCCCTTAACAGGGAAGGCAAACCTTTCGGGCACGCGCGCGTCACTTTGATGCATCCGACGTACCTGAAATACGCGAGGCTCTGGTACGATAAGATCCTCGAGATAGTCAAGAACAACTCCGTAAACAAGCCGGGCGGCATAATAATATCGATGCAGGTCTGCAATGAGATCGGCGTCTTCACCTGGCTTGATAAGGAAGCCGACTACAACCCGGTGGCCCTTGACTGCTACAGGAAGTTCCTCTCAGAAAAATATAAGAAGATAAACAGGCTCAACGCGCTATACAGGACGAAGTACAAGAGCTTCTCCTCGGTCGTCCCCCCGTCCGGCAGCATATCCAGGCTTACGGAACTGGCGGCGGACCTCGACTGGCACATGTTCTGGCGCAGCTATTACGCGATGTACCTCGAATACCTGATGAAGGAAGCTTCGAAGAGGGGCGTCGCGGTGCCGTTCACGCATAACCTCCCGGGATGGGTATGGGGGAGGGCAGTGGAGTTCCCGCTCAATGTGACGATGTACCAGGACGTCGCGAAGATGTACCCGAAGATAATCCTCGCGGTCGACCATATCCCGGAGAACGTATCCTACAGGAATTTCCACGACGCGTCGATAATACAGCAGTTCACGCGCGCGATGCAGGGCAATAGGGGGCCGACTTTCGTAGCCGAGATGCAGGCCGGCACAAGGGAGCATACGGTCGTTACCTATCCGGACGAGCTCGAGCTCTTTTATAAATCCGCCCTCGCGTACGGCGCCGCCGGCATGAACTTTTATATGTTCTCTCAGGGCAAGAACCCTAAGGGCAAGTCCGCGGTCGGGCCGACATTCTACTGGCAGACGCCGCTTGACTATGAAGGCAAGGAATCGCCCCTCTATCCGGTCATACGAAGGTTCGGCAAGCTCGCCTCGTCATTCGGCGCGCTCGCCTGCCGCGCGAAGGCGGAATCGAAGGTCGCCCTGGCTTTCTACAAACCGTATTATTCCACGGAACTGGTCAATTCCTACGACTTCGCTAAACTGGGCCTCAGCTACAACCCGAAGGTGATAAGGGACAGCGTATTCTACGAGGGCATGGCGAAGGTCCTGAAGATGCTGAATTGCGATTACGATATAATAGACCTGGAGATCACAAAACCCAAAGACCTCTCGAAATACAAGCAGGTCTGGGCGATCTCACTCGAATATATGGACGCGGAGACGCAGAAGTTGCTCGCGAATTACGCGGTAAGCGGCGGGCATCTCGTGATGCTGCCGAGGGTGCCTAAATACGACCTTTCGCTCAGGCCGTGCGAGATCGTAAAACAGACGTTGAAGCTGGGCGAGGCGGAGGACGTATCCCCGCGCATGCCGACCGTCGAGTTCTTCGACGTGAAAGAGATATCGGTATTGAACCCCGTACAGGTCTTCAACGAGGCGAACACCGAGCCGGTCGCGGTCCTTGCGGACGACAGCGTCTGCGGGTTCATCAAGCACTTCGGCCCCGCCTCCGGCGGCGGCTGGGCGCTGGTCCTCGGGACGGCTTTCGGATATTCGACCGAGGAGAATATAGACGCCTATTCGCGCATACTCAAGATGGACGATATACGCGGCAACGCCGCATCCACGAACGGCAAGCTTATCGTGCAGGAATTCTTCGGCGACGGGCATGCTTTCCTTTTCGTCGCGAACTATTACAGGACGCCGGAATCCGGGCACGTGACGTTCATTGACCCGGTATCGAGGGCGGAGAAGAAGATGCCTTACGGCGGTGAAATGACCGTTCCGCCGCTGACCGGCCTGATAATACCTATCGGCGTCCAGGTAAAGGATTCCCGCGCCGCCGGCGCAAAGATCGTATTCTCGACATCTCAGATATTGAGCGCCTTTGAAAAGGGCGGATCCATATATATGGAACTTCACGGCCAGCCGAAGTCGGACGGTGAGCTGACGGTTGCCCTGAAGAAGAGGCCGAAACAGGTTTTTGCCGACGGGAAGAAGCTGGAATTCTCCTATAGGTCCGGCGAGGTCATAGTATCCTTCAAGCACAGCGACGAAGGTCCGGTGCTCCTGAAGATCAATCTGGGGTAAAATCGATGAAGTTCTTCCGTTTTTTATTCGCGGCTGTTGCTTTCCTATGCCTTCCTCTTGCAGCCCTGCCCGCGCAGGATGAGATCTCCGTAAGGGTACCCGCCGGTTCCGATATTAAAATAATAGAACATTTCAATGACGGCAAAGACCCTAACGAGATAGGCGGCTCTCCCGCGCTCTCCGTAAAGAAACCCGCTTTTCTGCAGGCCGCCTACAACAATAAGATAAGGCGTACCGGAGCGGGCTACTCGCTTGAACTCGAATTCTACATACCGAAGGGCGAACAGGCGGCATGGTCTACGGGCCTGAATGACCTCGACATAAGCGCCGCTAAGGGCATATCGTTCTGGATCAAGGGCACGGAAGGTTCGGAGAAGCTCTGGCTTACCCTCGAGGACGGCTACGGCGTAAGTAAGGATTCCGACATCTCGGGGCTTATAGGCCCCTCGACGGAATGGCAGGAGGTCAGGGTGCCGATAGAAAGGTTCCCGTCGCTTGACATGAACAAGATGGGAAAACTGAGCTTCGTGTTCAAGGGCGAACCGAGCGTCATAAGCGGGAAGGTCTACCTCGACGATATTGCGTTCTACGGCGATAAGGAGCTTTTCTTTAACGGCCTCAAGGATAATATAGGCCGCTACCCCGGCACGATACTTGCCGGAGAGCGCAGGAACGAACTTCTGACAAGCACGGACAATGATATGCTCTCCGGTATCGCGAAGGATACCTGGGGGTTTTTCGATAATGTGGTAGATAAGAGGAGCCGCCTGCCGCTCGACTGGATAGGCATGGCGCCGGAGAGGGCGATAGGAGATTACACTTCGCCGACCAACACGGGCCTCTATTTCATAAACATAGTCGCCGCTGTCGACCTTAACTTAATAACGAGGGAAGAGGCGGTTAAGCGGATATCCGGTACGCTCGATGTCGTCGAGAAGATGCCGCGCTGGAACGGGCTCTGGGATAATTACCATTCCACGACCAACCTGCAGGTCACGCGCAGGTATATCTCGTCCGTGGATAACGGATGGTTTGCCGGAGGCCTGATTATAGCGAGGCAGGCGTTTGATAAGGAGCTCGGGAAGCGCTGTTCGAAGCTTTTGGACGAGATGGATTTCTCGGCGCTCTATAACAAGGAGATCGGGCAGCTGAACCTCGGTTTTGACAGGGATACTGACAAATATTCCCCGTATAATTACGGGCAGCTTAACGGCGAGGCCAGGTTCACGAGCCTCGTGGCGATAGGAAAAGGGAACGTCCCGCAGGAACACTGGTATAAGATGGCAAGGACCTTTCCTCCCGAAGTCGACTGGCAGTCCCAGAAACCGCAGGGCAAGGAAGTTAAAAAATCCGGCGTAAAATATTACCAGGGCTATTATATATATGAGGGCGAGAAGGTGGTCCCGAGCTGGGGCGGCAGCCTTTTCGAGTTCCTGATGCCTTCGCTGATGGTCAAAGAGAAAGAGTTGGCCCCGAAAGGGCTCGGCCTTAACGACCTTAGGGGTGTGCAAGCCCATATCGCTATGGCGAAGCAGAAGGGATATAAGGCATGGGGGTTCTCCCCGTGCTCGACCCCGGACGGCAGCTACGGCGGTTATACGGAATACGGGGTCGGGGGCATAGGCTTCAAGGGATATAAGGACGAAGGGGTCGTGACGCCGCATGTAGTCTTCCTCGCGCTTACCTTTGCCCCGGAAGAGGCCATATCCGACATCAGGAGGATGCTCTTCTATTTCGACATGTACGGCGAATACGGGTTCTATGACTCGGTGAACGTGAAGAACGGCAAGGTCTCGTACAAATACCTCGCGCTTGACCAGGGCATGATATTGCCATCGATAGATAACTACCTGAACGGCGGCGCAATAAGGCAAAGGTTCCACAAGGACCCGGTTGCCAAGAAGGTAGAGAAGCTGTTAAACGAGAATTTTTTCGAATAGAGGCGGGCGATGATAAGGAATACGAACACTAAGAACGCTTTGGCGACCGACAGGATACTCTCCGACAAGCAGAGGAAGAACCTTTCGATACTCGAGCTCGTCGTAAAGCACGGTCCGATATCCCGGACCGAGATATCGAGGCAGACCGGCCTCAACATCGTGACGATATCTAATTATATAAATGAGTTCATCGCTAACGGGCTGGTCGTGGAGAAGGGCTTCGACGTATCCACCGGAGGAAGGCGTCCCACGCTGGTCGAGCTTAACCCGAAATTCGGTTATATAATCGGCGTGGGCCTCACCGCCCTGAACATCGTGGGGATACTTGTGGACCCCAAGATGCAGGTCATATGCGAGGTAAAGAAGGAGAGGCCGGCCGATAACAGCGAAGCCATAATAGACAAGCTCGTCGAGACGGTCGAAGAGGTCCTGAGCAAGTCAAAGATAGAGCCCGAGAAGATAAAGGGTCTCGGCATCGGAATCCCGGGCGTAATAGACGTCGAGGGCCAGACAATAAGGTGGCTCGGGTCTATGGGCCTGTCGATGGTATCGATATCGGGCGTATCGCTGAAGGACATATTCGAGAAGGAATTCGACATACCCACGCTGGTCGAGCATGACGCGGCATGCGCGGTCTTCGGAGAGCGCTGGTTCGGTTTTGAATCCGACATAAACGACATGATATATATGTATACGGGCGTAGGATGCGGCCTCATAATAAACGGGCAGATCTACAGGGGTTCCAACGGTTCGGCCGGCGAAGTGGGGATATTCAATACCTCCGAGCAGGATCCGGAGGCGAGGAGGCGCGAGTCCCTGAACCTCGGCACCTGGGAGATAGACCTGGGCGTCGTGTATTACGCAAGGGAGGCACTCAAGAAAGGCGTTAAGTCGCGGATATTCGAGTCAGCCGGGAACGATCCCGACAAGATAAATCTCGGGTTGGTCATAGAGGCGTCCAAGGCGGGGGACAAGTTTGCGAATGAACTCCTTGAAGATGCCGGAAAACGGTTGGGGAAGAAGATAGCGTTCCTCGTTAATCTCCTGAACCCTGAAGTCGTCGTGATGGGAGGAGGGGTCGAGCAGGCGGGATCGCTTTTCATGGATGCCGTCAAGAGGACCATACATTCCTGGTCGCGCGAGGAGAACATAAGGAACCTCAGGATAGTACCTGCAAGGCTCGGACATAGTGCAGTCTCGATGGGCGCGGCCTGCCTTGTCTTGCAGAGGATTTTCATGAACGCCTAAAAACAGGAGGCTTTGTGATGAAAGGCTTAAAGAGGTTATTGGCGTGTTTTGTCGTCCTCGCCTTTGTATTACAGATGGCGGGATGCGGGCAACAGCAGGCCGGCGGCAAGCCGAAGAGGGTGCCTGTCAAGGTGGCCTTCTGGGGCAGCCCCGAAGAGATCGAGATAATAACCGCCACGCTCAACAACTGGCAGAAATCCCACCCGGAAATACAGGTAAAACTCGAGCATATACCGTTCGGAAGCTACGTCAGCAAGATTCTTACGGAGATAGCCGGGCGCGCCGCGCCGGATATCATCGCGTCGGAGGTCAACATGTTCGTGTCCTTCGCGGATAAGGATGTCTTCCTCGACCTGAGCCCTTACGTTCAGAAGGACA
>Ga0265297_10005928_pt1 | contig 18167 bp, 10 predicted proteins | sample Munlanlwell13791_FD_192502 | JGI IMG/M metagenome (GOLD analysis project Ga0265297, IMG submission 192502) | Leachate microbial communities from a municipal landfill in Southern Ontario, Canada - Leachate well 137-91 | ecosystem: Engineered > Solid waste > Landfill > Unclassified | place...
GGCGACGGCGTCCGGAATATTTCTTATCGCTATGTCGAGACGGAGCGCTGGCTGTTGCGTTCAAGCCGGAATCTGAGCGCAGAGGAATCCGAAGACGGCGAGGAAGACGAGGGGCGCGTGGTGATCGGCAAAATCGAGAATTTCACGCTGGCCTATTTCGGCCTCAACCAGGAAACGGGCAAATTTGAGTTCATGGCGGCGTGGAATTCCTCGTTGCAGGGCATGCCCCGGGCCGTCCGGGTTTCTTTTGATGCACAGGGAGGGCAAGAGTTTGATAAGATCATTCCTATCCCGGCGGGCCAGTAGGAGGCCTTCGGAAAGAAACAGGGGGAGTATCCTTTTCCTGGCGGTCGGCGCCATCGCTGTCCTGACGATCCTTGCCGCCGGCGCGTCGTCTGTCGTTTCCCAGGAGTGGAAACTGGCGTCATTTTTGACGGATGCCAACACCTCTTTCTATGATGCGCTGTCCACGATCAGGGTCATGAAGCAGATATGGGTTCTGCGATCTTCACCTTTGGTCATGAGCTTTTATGATCTGCGGACCCGCGATCTGGCCTTCGGCGACAAGGTCGTCACCCTTGTCTGTTATGACGAGCAGGCCCTTGTGCCTATCGCGCACGCAGACCGCAGCACGCTTCTGCAGCTACCCGGCATCGTCGGCAATGAAGCGCTGCTTAATGCGATCCTGGCGACGCCCCTCTACGTGAAAGAAGACCTGCTTTCCGCTGAGGGCGTTACAGAAGATGTTTACGGGCAGTTGAAAGGCGTTGTGACGATTTACGGCGCCGGTCGCGTCAATATCAATACGGCCGCGGCAGAAGCGATGACGGCCATGGGCGCCCCGCAGGCCCTTGTCGTCCGCATCCAGCAATACCGCGCCGGGATCGACGGCTTCGAAGGGACGGCGGATGACGGGGTCTTCAGCGACGTTTACCATATTGCGGACGTCCTGGAACCCTATGGGCTGACGGCGGCTGAAAGGCAGTGGATCGAGACGACCGTTCTGGCCCAGCAGCTGACGACCGGGTCCAGTGCTGTCCGTTTCGACATGACGGTTAAGAAGGGCAAGAAGACCCTGCGTCATTTCCTTGTGACCGTAGACATCTCGACAGGCGTCATTCTTCGCTGGGACGAACAGTAGCTTTTTGACAAAAAATGTGTGATAATAAAGAGTTAAGAGCCTGGGGTTCAGGACAGATGTAAAGAATTGAAACCAAATCACGGCAGGGTGTTATGAGTTATTATCAGATCCTTGGATTGGAGAAAGAGCCGTTTTCGACAAGCCCGGATCCCGATTTTTTTTATCAGTCCCAGGAACACCAGGCGGCCTTGACGCGCCTCATGATCGAGATCCGGCTGCGCCGCGGCCTGAGCGTCATTTTGGGCGATGTGGGGACGGGGAAGACGACCCTGTCGCGCAAGATGTTCCAGATGCTTAAGCTGCGCGACGATATGATCTTTTTCATGGTCCTGGATCCGACTTTCGAGACTGAGGAGGTTTTTCTCGAATCCCTGATCCGGACATTCCAGATCCAGATGGATACGCCTTCGGGTTCCGTCCTCAACATGAAAGAGGCGATCAAGAAATATCTCTTCCAGAAGGCCATCCAGGACAACAAGACGGTCATCCTGCTCGTCGACGAAGCGCAAAAGCTCAACCCGTCGTCCCTGGAGATCCTGAGGGTCCTCCTGAATTACGAAACCAACGAATACAAGCTCCTGCAGCTGGTGCTTTTGGCGCAGCTGGAGCTTTTGCCGAAGATCCGCGAGATGAAGAACCTGATGGACAGGATCAGCATGAAATATATCATCAATCCGCTCGACGACGTCGAGACAAAGGAAATGATCGAATTCCGGATCAGGCAGGCGGGCTACCGTTCGCACCTGCCTTTATTCAAGGATGACGCCATTGCCGAGATCTATCAGTTGACCCAGGGGTATCCGCGCAAGATCTCCATGCTCTGCCACAACGCCCTGAAGATGCTGGTCATGGAGAGCAAGATCATCGTCGACAAAGACGTCGTGCACAAGGTCATGGCGCAGAGTGCATTTTAGGACAACAGCCGACTACTTTTTCATATGGCCGACCAAGGGATGACACCGGAAGAAAAGCTCCTGCGGATCATCGAATCTCCGGGGGAAGCGCCGAGAAACCTTCCGCGGGCCAGGATGGATATCCACGCCAGCGGTCTTTTTTTAAAGACATGGCTTGCCCACAGCCGCGGCCGGTTCAAGAAGACCATCACGCTGAAGGCCGTCAACCAGGCGATCGTGGCGCTGTGCGTGCTGACGTCGCTCTATCTTATATTTGATTTTTGGATGGGGATGCCGAATAGCTCTATGATCCAGCGCCTGGAAAAGGCCGCAAAAAAGGCGAACGTCGGCAATATCAGCATCGAGGCGCTCAATCCCCTTTCTTTATATCTGAATGAAGCCACCCAGCACAACATCTTCTCGCTGGCGGAGCCTGCCGCGCCGGAGGTGCCCGTCCCCGCGCAGCCCGCAGTTTCGGAGACGCTTAAGAATATGGTCCAGACGTTCCGGGTCGTCGGTATTATCTGGTCGGACGTCCCCCAGGTCATTATTGAGGACAGCAAGGAAGGGCGGACCTATTCTCTTAATCGCGGCAGCATGTTGAAGGATGTGCGAGTAAAAGAAATCTTGAGAGATAGAGTGATTTTGAGTTATGATAATCAGGAGATAGAATTGCGTTAGCGGCGCAAGACACGGCCGCTGCATGACTTTTTAGACGATGAGACATCATCTATTTTCAGCGAGACGATCGGCTTTTTTCGGCGCGGCATTCTTCCTGGCGGCTGGTTTTTGGTTTTCTCCGGCCTGCAACTACGCCCAGGATAGCGCGTCTTCTGCGCAGACGGCGACGCTCAAGGATGCGGCCCCGGGGCGCATTTCGCTCGACCTCAAAGGCATCGACATCGTTGAATTGTTCAAGATCCTCTCTTTAAAGATGAACGTCAATATCGTGCCCACCAAAGATGTCACGGGCCGCGTCAATATCTTCCTTAACAACGTGACGCTCGAAGACGCTCTCGACATCATCCTCATTAATAATTCGCTGGCGGCCGTCAAAGAAAAAAATATCATCACCATCATGCCTTTAGAGCAGTATGTCCAGCTTTACGGCCGCAAGTATAACGAACCGCGCAAGGTCAAGATGTATAGGCTCAAGAATGCCGCGCCAAAAGACGTCTCGGCGGCCCTGGAACAGCTCAAAAGCGAGATCGGCAAGGTGATCGTCGACGAGCCTTCGGCGACGGTGGTCCTGATGGACGTGCCGGAAAACATCGATATCATGGAGAGGGCCCTGTTGACCCTTGACCAGGCCACGCAGACGGAGATCTTCGACCTGAAATATGCGCGGGCCGAAGACATGAAATCCCAGCTCTCCGGCGTTTTTACCAGCGGGGCGAGCCAGGTGGGGCTGGATGCGCGCACCAACAAGATCGCGATCAGCGATCTGCCGGGCAAGATGGAAAAGATCAAAAAGATGGTCGAGGCCTTCGATACCGAGACGCGCCAGGTCCTGATCGAGGTCCAGATCGTGCAGATCTCGCTGACGGACGAGACCCAGCTGGGCATCAACTGGAACCGGCTCTTTACCGTCGGCAATCTGAGGGATGCTTCTATCTCGTCGGTCTTCCCGATATCGCCGGCCGTTTCTACCTACGGACAATTCAGTCTGGGGACCTTGGCACAGAACGATTTTTCCGTCGTGATCCAGGCGCTTAACTCGTTTACTAAAACGAACATCCTTTCGCGGCCGCGCATCGCAGCGGTCAATAACCAGGAAGCGACGATCCTGATCGGTTCCAAGGAAGTGTATTTTTCGCAAACGCAGAGCCAATCCACGGTCACGACAACGACAGCCGAATCCGTCAATTTTGTCGATGTCGGCGTCAAGATCAACGTGACGCCGACGATCACCGCCGACGACTACATCATTATGAAGATCCGTCCCGAGGTGAGCTCTGTGCGGGAAATAGCGACATCCCCCCTGGGTTCCTCGGTGCCTGTCGTTGAGACGTCCCAGGCCGAAACGACGGTCAAGGTCAAGGACGGCGCCATGATCATGATCGGCGGCCTCATGAAGGAACAGGTGAGCGATACGCGCAAGCGTATCCCGTGGCTCTATAAGATGCCTGTCCTGGGCTGGCTGTTCCGTAACAGCGATAACGCGAGAACCAAAACGGAGCTTGCGATCTTTTTGACCCCGCACATCTTTACAGGCGACGTCGAAAAGCCTGATGTCGAAAAAGAAACCGTCAAAGAAAAAGGCGTTTTAACCAAGAAGCCGAATTTAGAAATGCAGTGATGCCAGGGCCCTCATGAATAACAAATTCCTTTTACCGGCGGCCGTCGCTGCAGCGACCTTGTTGGCGGCCGTGGCATTTATTTTTTGGGGCGCGGAAGCCCGGAAGAACCAGATCCTGAAGAACGAAAATGTCAAAACGCTCCAGGAAGTCCAGAAGGAGCTTGAGATCAACCGGGCGGAGGTGAAGCGCCTGACGAATACGCACCTGGAGGAAAAGAACAAGATCCTGGCCGAGATGCAGCAGTTGTCTTTGGAACGCGACAGCGCCGTTGCAGAAGCCGAAAAATTGAAGGAGCAGAGTTCCTCTGAGGCGGATATCTGCAAGGCCTCGACCGAGGACGTGGACAAGTTGAGCAAGGAGCTGGCACACGTCCGCAAAGAGCGGACGGAAATCGCCGCCAAGCTGGAGACGGGCTTCAAAAAACAGAAACAGTTGTATGAGACCAGGGTCCTTAATCTCGATTCCCAGCTGAGCAAGGCCAAGAGCCGCCTGGAGGGCGAAGCCGAAAGATATCATTATAATCTCGGCGTCGTCTATACGCGCGACAAGGATTACGAGAACGCCGTCGAAGAATTCAACAAGACACTCGCCTATAACCAGAACAACGCCAAGGCCCACTACAATCTCGGCATCATCTACGACGATTATTTTAAAGACAAGGAAAAGGCGCGATATCATTATCGCGCCTTTTTAGAGTTCCAGCCGGAATCCGACGAGGCAGAGGCTGTCAGGGAGTGGCTCGCTGATTTAGAACACTAAAACGAGAGAGTGTCGAGGTATCAAAGAGTCAGAGTGTCAAAGAAAAAAGATCGATGCCTTGATTCTGCGACACTGTGATACGAGATACATGGAACAATTCCGTTTTTCCCGGAGAGTGCTGGATTGGGGCGTCATGCTCGGTTTTGCCGGGCTTCTATGCCTGATCATCGCCATCGGCCTTATCGGGATCCGGCAGATCTCGGTTTTGAACCGCATTGCGGTGTCCTTGGCGCGCGTCGATATCCCCCTGCAGAACGCCATCTTCGAGATGAGGATCAGCAATTCCCGCTACTGGATGGCTATCCGGAACTATCTTTCCTGGCGCAGCACCCGTTATCTGGAGGCCGCAGGCATTGTCCAGCGTCAGGATCCCGTGTCCTCTGCCTCAAAAAATTTCGAGCAAAACCTGGATGAATATCTTTCCCTGGCTGTTTCCCAGGAAGAGCGCCAGTGGGGCCAGACGGTCCGGTCCAGCCAGGAGCAGCTCCGTAAACTCGGGGACAACATCATCAGTCTCGTCGACAACATGGACCGCCTGGCCTCGAGCGATGAGAAGGCGAAGTCCCGGCAGGTCCTTGACCGCATCCAGAGAGAATTTGAGAACAAGCTTTTTTGGATCGACGCCTTTCTTGAAAATCCCATCCAGCGCAACATCCTGCAAAAGCTCGACCAGAAGCTGGAGGTGGCTGAGGCCGGACGGCGCCGCGCCGTCACTTTCCTGTCGTGGTCTCTGGCCGTCGCGATTTTTCTGGGCCTGGGCACGGCGTATCTGACATATCGCCGCATGAAGCATGACCAGCGGCACCGCGAAGAGCTGTGGCGGCGTTTTGTGACGGCGCAGGAAGAGGAGCGTAACAATCTTTCCCTCCAGATCCACGACGAGATGGGCCAGGATTTGAGCGCCCTCAAGATCTATCTGGGGCTCGTGGAAAAAGAGGCGTCGGCCGACCAGGCCGAAAGCAGAGACAAGATCCTGAAGGCCAAGGCGATCCTCGACGCCCTGATGAATAAGACACACAACATTTCCGAGATCCTGCGGCCGCCGGAGATCGATGAGGTGGGTTTGCTCGAGAGCATCAACGGCCTGATCGTCCAGAACAAGGAAATGACGCAGGCGCATTATACGTCCCAGTTGCCGTCGGGGGAACCGACGATATCGGCGCAGGAAAAACTGGTGCTTTACCGCGCCGTCCAGGAAGCCCTGACGAATATCGCCAAATATTCGCAGGCCAACAATATCGATATCCTCCTGCGCCAGGACCGGGGGATGGTATTTTTGACCATTATTGACGACGGCGTCGGTTTTGATGTGGAGACGGAAAGAGAGAGGCCCATGCGGCGCAAGGAAGACAAGCTGAAGCTGGGCCTCCAGGGGTTGAAGGAGCGCATTGAGCTTTTGGACGGCACGCTTGAGATCCATTCCGAGCGTGGCCGCGGGACAAAACTGGAAGTGCAGCTGCCGGTCCGCTAAGAATGAAGGAAGATATGGCTTATAGTATTTTTATTGTCGATGATCATGATATTATCCGTGAAGGGTTGAAGACGATCCTGCGGCGCCAGCCGGATTATGAAGTGATCGGCGAGGCCAAAGACGGCGAAGAGGCCCTGGAAAAAGTAAGCTCTTTAAAACCCGACATCCTTCTTTTGGACATCACGATGCCGAAAAAAACGGGCCTTGAGATCATCGAGCAGGTGTTGAAAAAAAGCCCCTCGACCAAAATTCTTATCATCAGCGTCCATAAGGCCAACGCCTATGTCTTGAAGGCCCTGCAGTCCGGAGTGAAGGGTTATCTCAGCAAGGAGAACGCGGCAGACGATCTCCTGCAGGCCTTACGCAAGATTGTTTCGGGGCAGGTCTATCTGGATGCCCAGGCATCCGATTATCTCCTGAAAAAGGTTTCCAAACCGCAAGAAGAGATGGCGGCCCAAAGCCTTTTGACGGACAGGGAGACGGATGTCCTGCGGCTCGTGGCCGAAGGCAAGGCCGCCAAGGAGATCGCAGCCCTCCTTTCTTTGAGCCCGCGAACAGTCGAGAACTACAAGAATAACATGCTCAGGAAATTAGGTCTTCACCGCACCAGCGACCTCATCAAATACGCCATCAAGAACAAGATCATCGACATCGACGAGATATAATGAGACAAAAGAGGGAAGACCTAAAGAATTTCAGGTCTTCAGTGTTAATAATTTCCCTTGAGGTGCCTTACTTAAATGTAAGGCTTACCTTACAGATGTTAGGTTTCGTTTATGACGACCCTTCCTTTCCAGATCGAAGAAATCATCGATTCTCCTTCTAAACTGGCCATCTTGCGCGTTTTTACCGCTCATAGAGGCCTGAAGGCGACGGGCCGCCGCATAGCCAAGCTTATCGGCTATTCCGCTCCCTCCACGCATGCGTCTTTAAAAGATCTGCACGACCGAAATATCCTGAGATTAGACATCATCAGCAGACAGCATATTTATGCCTTGAACGAAGAAGACAGAATTGTTCAGAAGATCATCCGTCCTCTTTTTGCGGCAGAAGGCAATATCAAAGATGAAATCCGAAATTTTCTCCTGCAAGAATTCAGGCGCACCAAGATCAAGGCGAAAATAACGTCTTTGGTCCTTTACGGAAGCCTGCAAACCGAGACAGCCCGAAAAGAAAGCGATGTTGACGTTGCGGTGGTCGTTGCCCGCGCCGCGGATCTGCGGCTGGTTGAAGAGATGTTCCTTTCCGAAATAATCCCTCGATTTAAGGCATGTTTTGGCGTTCAGCTCGACCCTTATGTCAAGTCAGCGGCTGAATTTAGGGATCGGTTGAAAAAAAATAAGCCGCCGGTCTCCACATTGATGAAATCCTATTACGTCCTGTATGGCAAAGAACCATTAGAGGTGTAGATATGGCCGCTCGCGAAAAGAAGGTCAAGGAAGAAAGCAGGGAGAAGGCAGGAGATTATTTGAAAAAAACGTCTGATAATTACGAACAGATGTTAGCTGCTTTTCATGCGTCAAATTGGAATGCGTCGGCGACTTTGGCTGTTCAATGCGCGATTTCTCTGGCAGACGCGATCTGCGTCTGCGAAAAAGGAACGCGTTCCGTATCGCAGGACCACTTGGATGTTTGCGATCTGGTGGCCGGGCTTTCTCTTGACGGCGCGAAGGAAAAATCCAAGCAATTGCGCAAGATCATAGCCCGCAAAAATCTTGTGCAATATGAATGCCGCAGTGTTCATAAGGCCGACGCCGACAAGATGGTTAAAGTAACGGCAAGAGTTTATCAATGGGTCAGGGAAGCGGTGGGCGGTTCATTTTAAGCGGGTTCGCCGACTTTGTTTCTTTGGCGGTCATTCGCGTAACACCATCTATCTGTGAAAATTAGCGTTCTTTCTTAGCGCTCATTGGCGTTTGCCGGTAGAGTATTTTCTGCAAAACAAAAGTATAATAATACGGCTTAATATTTGTGCGGATATAGGATACATTTGTTGTGGAGACAGGGGGACGGGAAGGTGGAAAACCGATTAATTTTCTTAACTATTTGTTGTAAAAGATGTTACATGTCAGCAAAATATCTGTTTTTGGAGAAGGTCGCATCGAGAGACATTGAAAGCAAAACAAGGTTTTGTCAAGGGGGCAGGGAGAAAAATGCTTAGATTCCTTAAGGGCACATTACAGCAGGAGGGAAGTATTCGAACGGCCGCCTTTGATTTGTGCAGACGCCTTTGTTCCAGAGTTACGTATGTGGGCGAGAGAAAAGAAAATACTTTTGATTTTTCTGCGGTATCCGCTACAATAAAATGTAAGAAGGGGTTCTTAAGCAGAGGCGTAATCGTGATGAATGCGGCCTATCGTTCCTACCAGACCTCCACCGCTCTTTCCGGCGTGCCTGGCTCTTCGCCTTTCAAGGGCACCCTGCGTTTCGCCACAGGATGTTTTCTTTTTGCGCTCCTGTTGTCCGTCTTTTTTGTCGGACGTTCCTGGGCCGCAACAGATGCGCCCGAAGACGTCAAGGCCTATCACTCCCCGTATGTCTGGCGCACGGACGGCACAGGCGATTTTGTCCTGCCCGTCATTGCCGAAAAGATGGAATATGTCAGCCAGCCTGTTGCTGTCCAGGGCACGATCACATCCGTCACGGCCACTTGGCAGGCATCAGGCCCTGTGGCCCTCTGGGTGAGCGCCGATGCCGGCCTGCATTACACGGCTGTGGTCAACGGCGTGCCGCTCACAACGGGATTCACCAAAGGCGAGACGCTCAAGTGGAAAGCCGTCCTGGGCGATGAGACCGCCTTGTCGGAAGTGACGCTGGCCTTCACATCCGCCTCAGGCGTTGCCGGGACATTCGGTACACCCGAGCTCTCGGGTTTTCTTTACCGCAAACCTTTCAAGATCGCCGGCTCTTCAGTCGGCACGCTTTATAATTACCAGGTCCTTGTGCGCGTGGGCGAGTCTTCGCAATCATCCTCAGCCGACATCTCCTGCGGCGGCCGCGTCCTGGCGGACTTCAACGACGTGCGCTTCACTTTGGCCGACGGCGAAACACTGGCGCCCTATGCCCTGATCGGCTTGACAGGCAAAAAGCCGGCCCGCACTGCAACATACTTTGTCCGCGTCCCCCAGGTCCCCAAGGACGGGGTAGTGGTCTTTATCTATTACGGCAACCCGGTCGCTCAATCCCTGTCTTCACCCAAAGACACATTTGATTTTTACGAGGACTTCACGGCACTCAACGGCACGCTCGATCCCGCCAAGTGGTCCGTGACTCTGGGCACGGGCGGCAGCGCCCAGGTGACCTCTGAAGGGCTCCTGTTGGATGCCGCGGCCCTGACCTCCAAGACCTTTGAATTCAAGCAGGGCATGATCGAATATGTGGCCGACGCCGTGACCGGCTATGAGACGCGCCTCATCGCCCGCGACCCCGACCCGGCCGGCGCGACCGATGCAACCCTGGTTGCCTACGCTTCAGGCCTCGACGGCGCCCAGCACTGCCTGGTCGTCGACAATATCGTCAAGGCCAACGACCCCAAGCCCGCGGCTGCCGGGACCTATTACGGCTTCAGGCTCATCGCCGACAAGGACAACAACCTGACTTTCGAGCGTTACGACGAGAACTTCTCTGAAAAACAGGCGACGGTCAGCTACAAAGATACCGAAGGCCCGGCCAAAGGGTTTCTGGCGCTCAAGACCACAGGCCTGGGCTTAGGCAGGAGCCTGACCAAGTTCCGCTGGATCCGCTGCCGCAAGTATGCCACGCCTGAGCCTGTCGTGGATGCCTCCAGCCTGACTGTGGCTGAAGAATCCACAGCCTTACCTATATTTACCAACACCACCCTGGACGGCAAAAAGGATCTTGTTCTCTCAGGCTCCGCCAAGACAGGCCAGTACACGACCGCAGAGACCAAGGCGGACTTCGACATCCGCATCATTACTCCTGTCTGGGAAGGCAAGGGTGTTACGGTCGACGTCTCTGCCGATGGCGGCAAGACCTACAAAAAGAGCTGTGTCGACAGCTCTTATTATTATGTGTCCCAAGGCGACTTTACCCTGGGCCGGGCCCTGCGCGCGCGGCTGACCTTGAAAAAAGAAGCCGATGCAACATCTTTCGTTGAATACCTCTCCGTGTCCTACAAGCCCGGCACCATCACGCTGATCGAACCCAACGGCGGCGGCTCAGTCGCCACCGGCGCGGTTGTGCCCTTGAGCTGGACCGCCTGGGATTATGAGAAGACCTATCCGTTGAGACTCGACTATTCCTTGGACGGCGGCAGGACCTTTGTTGCGATCGCCTCCAGCGTCCTGAATTCCGGCTCTTACCTCTGGACAGTCCCGGCGAAAAAGGCCATGGCCACAACCCAGGCTTTGATCAGGATATCCGACAGCGCCGACGCCGCGGTCTACGATACGAGCGACCAGCCTTTTGCCATTGTGGTTGACAAGGTCGCAGATGATTCGACATCAAGCACGACATCTACCGGGACCGAGGAGTCTTCGGCTGCGGCCACGACAGCATCTTCAGGCAAACAGGACGCGTCAACGACCGTGATCACCGAAGTCACGACCGTGCCTTCAGGCCCGCAATTGTATGAGCTGGCCATCATGCCCCGCGACAACGATCCATCAGACCCCGGCGCCTACAAGAAGGGCGACGTGGTCGTCATCATGCCGGCCGGCTACAACTGGACGCAGAATGAATTGAAAAGCTTTCATATCGTCAAGGCATACCTGACGCCGGAGGAGAAGCTGGAACTTCTGCAGCCCCGTTCAACCGGCGCCAAGGCCCGCAAGGGAAAAACAACCGGCGGCCGGCGGCAGTTCCGCGTCAATTTGGACAAGCAGGGCAAGGCCGTGGAGTTGAAGGACGCGGCCATTGAGAATGTAACACAGTAAACGTGGTTCGGAGTTCGTTGTTCGGGATTCGTTGAGAAGGGGACAAAATGGTAAAAAGCTATCGGGATTTAGACGTTTGGCAAAAAGGAATGGGGCTGGTTGAGACGGCGTACCAAATAACCGGAAAATTCCCCAAAGAAGAGCTCTTTGGGTTAACGAATCAACTGAGGCGTTCATCCGTGTCTATACCATCAAACATTGCGGAAGGGTTCCTGCGGCAGCATGCGAATGAGATGATACAATTTTTGTATATAGCCTTGGGATCTTGTGGAGAACTAGATACGCAGACAGAGATCTCTTATCGGTTGAGGTATATCACAGAGAACCAAAAGAACCTCTTGAGCGAAGATGTTGATCATATTGCACGCATGATTCGTAATTTAATAAAGAGTTTGCGTAGCCGAACCACACGAACCACGAAACACGAGGAACGAACGACGGACTGACGATGCGCAAGACGTACCTCATAACCCTAACGATCTTGGCGATGCTCGTCTTGGCGCCGACAAGCGCGATGGCCGTCACTGAATTCGTCTCGACCATCAAGGCCTCGGGCGGGGACTATAGCTCGCTCGCCACATGGGAAGCCGCCAACCAGTGCGACCTGACGGCCGGCTCCACCAGGGTCTTTTCGCACACAGGCATCACAGGCACTATCCCTGACGGCTCATCTGTTTCAGGCAACATCAGCGGCGCCACAGCCACAGTCGTCCATGCTTCAGCGACACAAATCCTTCTTAAAAATATCAGTGGCACCTTCTGGAAGGCCGAGTCGGTCATGATCAACGCAGGCAACTACGTCTCTATCACCGACAGCGGAGACTCTGCCGCATCGGTCGCCCGCATCGAAGGCACATGGGTGTCAGCCGATACCTCTGCCGTTACGATCGACGGTTGGACGACATCGAACTCCAATTATATCCGTATCACGAGCTTATATCCAGCGCACCACCCGGGCTTGTGGTCCACGACCGCCTACAGGCTTGTCGTGACCGCCGGATCCAACAACACCAGCGCCATCAACATCAAGGAAAACAACGTGCGCGTCGAAGGCATCCAGGTGCAGTTGATCAATTCCGGCGGCTACACCGGCTGTCGCGCCATCCAGGCCACAGGCCAGGATGCCAGCTCCGTCATCAATATCGAGCAGTGCCTTATCCGCGGGACATTGAGCAATACCAATTCCGACGGTATCGGGATTTATCTCAATAGCACCTACATCGTCAGCAAGGTCCTCAATAACATCGTCTATAACTTTTCGAACGGATCGACTGCTGAATGCACGGGTATCCGTATGGCCGTCGGAGGGACCTACCAGGTCTACAACAACACGGTCTACGGCTGCTATGAAGGTCTCAAGGCCGACAGCTCGGTCTATGTCACGATCAAGAACAATATTGCCAACGAGAACAGTCTAGATTATTCCGGCAGCTTTGATGTGACGGGTTATAACATCTCAGAGACGGCTACCTCGCCCGATACGTCATTCCGCGGCAAGGCCGTCACTTTTGTGGATGAAGCCAGCCGCGATCTCCATCTGGCCAGTGCCGACACCTATGCCAAGAACACCGGCACGGATCTCTCAACCATTTTTACCACCGATGCGGAAGGTTTTACACGGCAGGGGACATGGGACATCGGCGCTTCCGAATACGGCTTTAAGGTCTGGGACGGCGGCGGCGCAGACACCAGCTGGTCGACTGCCGCCAACTGGGACCATGACGCGGTTCCTGCCTCGACCGACATCGTGGTCTTCAACGGCACCTCATCGAAAGACTGCGCCATGGCAGGCACAGTCACGGTCGCCGGCCTCTACAGCGGCGCCCAATACGCAGGCACACTTTCGACCGCCAACTATGCGCTCGTCGTCAACGGTAACTTCCAGTGGCTTGGGGGCACATTCTCGGCCGGCTCATCCGCCATCTCTGTCTCAGGCAACTGGAAAAACTCAGGTACGGTCACCGCCGGTACCTCGACTGTTACTTTCACCGCGACATCGACCGGCAAAACCATTACTTCGGGCGGATCCGCTTTTTACAATATCATCTTCAACGGTTCCGGCGGCGGTTGGGCAACGGCAAGCAACATGAACATTGGTCATGATCTAACCTTGAGCGCTGGTACCTTCGGTTCTTCGTCTGAAAAGCGCACTATTGCGATCGGATCGGACCTTTTTGTCAACGGCGGCACCCTCTCCGGCGGCGCGGACATTACGGTTGCAGGGGGCGATGTCACCGGTAACGGCACCATCAATATGTCCGGAGGCACCTTTCTGGTGGATGGCACAGGCAGCTTCGGCGGTTCGACTGCCTGGACCTTCTACAACCTGACCTTCGGCGACGGCACAGGCACGGCCACCACAACCAAGAACGGCAGCAATACCATTACGGTCTTAGGCGAATTACACATCGCTGCCAACCAGATCCTGGAGGCCGGCACAAGCACATGGAACCTCTCATGGCAGGATGGGACGAGTTACTTAGGCTCTGTGACGAAGATCATTGCTTTCTCAGCAATCGTTTATGCCCTGACTTCCGACGGAGCAGTATATAACTGGGGTTATAATAATTACGCTACGCTGGGGGACCCCTCAATTCTGTATATAAATAGCACTATTCCTGTGCGCGTGCTCAAGGGCGAACAGTCCGAGAGTACGACCTATTTAGGCGACGCCGGGGGCGATTCGAGGATCGTTGATATCAGCGGAGGCAGCAGTTGTATCCTGGCTTTGACCGCAGGCGGCATGGTGTACTCGTGGACCGGTTATGCCGGTTATGGTTCTGCCGGTGACGGCACAACTACAAATAGATACACGCCTGTGCATGTTGTCAAGGGTGAGCAGACACAGAGCAGCCTCTATTTGGGTGATGCCGGTGGAGACAATAGGATCATTGCTATCAGCAGTACGTATGGCAACCCAAGTACCAGTTTTGCTTTGACGGTAACCGGCGCTCTGTATGCATGGGGATATAATAGTTATGGTTCAGTTGGCAACGGCACAAACAGTCCCAGTACCGTAGCCTCGCCAACCCGCGTGCTCAAGGGCGAACAGTCCGAGAGCACGACCTATTTAGGCGACGCCGGGGGCGATTCGAGGATCATTTCCGTCCAGGCGGGCAGTAACAGGGTGATGGCCCTGACCGCCGGCGGCGCTGTGTATGCGTGGGGAGATAATGGTTGTGGCCAGCTGGGCAACAACACAACAACTGCCAGCTATGTCCCAGTACGTGTGCTCAAAGGCGCGCAGTCCGAGAGCACGACATACTTAGGTGACGCCGGAGGGGATTCAAAGATTATTGCGATCAGTTCAGGCGGTCATTCGCTTGCCCTGACCGCCGGCGGCATTGTGTATGCATGGGGATACGGTTATTACGGTCAACTGGGGCAGGGTGTTTCCGGAAGTTCTTACCAAATAAATCCGCTTCCGTTGCGTATACTCAAAGGTGCGCAACCCGGAAGCACGACCTACCTGGGTGATTCCGGAGGTTCAAACAAGATCGTCGCCATCTCGGCGGGGAGCAGTAATTCTTTAATGCTGGCGGATGACGGAACTCTGTATTCGTGCGGTTACGGTACTGCCAATGGCGACAACTCGACGTCAACAAGGACCACGCCTGTGCGTGTTTACAAAGGCGCGCAGTCCGAGAGCACGCTGTATCTGGGTGACGCCGGCGGTGATGCAAAAATCATTTCGATCAGCGAAGGCGATACTGCCAGCTTTGCCCTGACCGCAGGTGGAATACCCTACGCGTGGGGATATAACACCTATGGTCAGTTGGGCGATGGCACGACTACAAACAGGACCACACCTGTACGCATGAATATGCAGAACGCTTCTACCACAACGCCTGTCACGCTGAAGGGCGTTACTCGTGTCTGCGCAGGTTATTCCCGTACAGCTGTCATTACCTCTGATGGGCTTCTCTATACTTGGGGAGCCTCCAGTTATGCCGTGTTAGGAGACGGAACTTCTTGGGCCAGAGGGGTGCCCATGCTTGTGCTCAAGGGTGCGCAGTCCGAGAGTACGACTTACCTGGGTGATGCCGGAGGCGACAGCGCTGTTATTGATGCTAGCATGAATTACTATGGTACTTCTTATGCTTTGACCGCAGGCGGGGCCGTGTATTCGTGGGGAAATAATGCTTATGGTCAAACGGGTTCGGGCGCTAGTACCAGTGTGCCTGGGCGCGTGCTCAAAGGGGATCAAACCGAGAGCACGACCTATCTGGGTGATGCCGGAGGCAACTCAAAGATCGTTGCCATTTCGTCAAACTACAATAGCCAATACAACGGTGGTACTGCTTTTGCCGTAACCGCAGGCGGCTTGGTGTATAGCTGGGGACGCAACGGCTCTGGCGAGGTGGGGGACGGAACTACTACGAATAGAGCTGCGCCTGTGCGTGTGCTCAAGGGTGCGCAATCCACAAGTACAACCTACCTGGGAGACGCTGGCGGTGATAGTGCCATTATTGCCGTCAGTGGAAATACTTATGGTGGTATGGCCCTGACCGCCGGCGGCGCTGTGTATGCGTGGGGAGATAATGGTTATGGCCAGCTGGGTAACAACACAACAACTGCCAGCTATATCCCCGTGCGTGTTCTCAAGGGCCAGCAGTCCGAGAGCACGACCTATCTGGGTGATGCCGGAGGCAACTCAAAGATCGTTGCTATCTCTGCTTACAGTAATACTTCTTACGCCGTGACTGCAGGTGGCGCTGTGTATGCCTGGGGGTATAATTCTTACGGCGTCTGTGGTGACGGGACGGCAACGACGCCCCGACTAACGCCTGTGCGCGTGCTTAAAGGCGAACAGACCGAGAGCACGACCTATCTGGGAGATGCGGGCGGCGATAGCAAGATTATTTCTGTTGATTGCCGTCTTGCCCTGACCGCAGGCGGGGCTGTGTATGCCATCGGCGGTGAACAGAGCGGTGGTTGGTCAGGCATCAACCAGACTACATGGGGTTATTATTATACGCCCAAACGCATGCTCAAAGGCGAGCAGACCGAGAGCACGACCTACATGGGCGATGCCGGCGGTGATTCAAGGATTGTACAGGTTAGCATGGGTGGTTCCCATTCTTGCGTTCTGACCGCGGCAGGAGAAGTGTACGCCACGGGGGACAATAGTTATGGTCAACTTGGTAATAATACCAAATGGAATACGTATAAGATACCCACCCGGACGGCTTTATTAGCTTATCAGCCCTTTGTCGTTGATGGTACCTTCACTCCCCAGACATCGACGGTAGACTATAGCCTGAATGCTTCTTGGTCTAAGAGGGTCGCTTATACTGCTATCACGCCGACAACGTATTATCACCTGACCCTGGACAATGCCTCGGAATACTTTACCCTGCTTGGCGACGCAGCCATCCCAGGCAATTTTGCCATTACCAATGGCGTCTTGGATGTCGGTTTCGGCAACCTGGGCATCACCTGCTCGGGCAACTGGACCAACTCAGGCACCTTCAGGCCCCGGGTCGGCACCGTGACCTTTGACGGTGCAGGCACCCAGACTTTGAACAACGGCTCATCGACTTTCTACAACATCATTCACTCCGGCGCAGGCACCCTGCAGTTGTCGACCAACAACCTGACAGCCACAGGCACGCTCGCCAATTCAGCCGGCACCTGGAACTCCAACGCCAGGACCGTCACAGCCACAGGCCTGGCGACGCTTTCCGGCGGCACCTACCAGGCCTCCACCGCCAAACAGACCTTTAACGGCGGGCTCACTATTTCAGGAGCAACGCTCACAGCTTCTTCGGGTGAGGTCGAGACGAACGGCAACTTCACGCTCTCGGCCGGCGCCTTCTCAGGCTCCACAGGCGTCTTAGACATCAACGGCAACATGTCTTTGAGCGGCACAGGCGCCTTGACCGCGCCCTCAGGGGCATTCACCGTGTCAGGCAACTGGGCCAAGTCAGCAGGGACAACATTCACCCCCGGCTCCAACACCGTGACCTTAGACGGCGGCTCACAGACCCTGACGGGCTCGACCACCTTCTACAACCTGACCAAGTCGACGGCGACACCCGTTACCTTGACATTTGATAACACAGCGACCCAGACGATCACGGGGGCGATGAACTGGAACGGTGCGGCCGGCGGCGGCGTCCTGACCTTGCGCAGCAACTCCACAGGCAACCAGTGGAGCCTGGTCTCCAGCGGGACGCACTCTGTCAGCTACGTCGATGTCAAAGACTCGGATGCTTCCGGCGGCAACACGATCACAGCGCCCCACTCGGTCGATTCCGGCAACAACCTCAACTGGAACGTCTCGGCGGTCCTGACCAATGCCGCGGTCTCGCATGCCATTACCGGCGGCTCGCTCGTGGCCGGCGTGACCGGCAACGTGCGCATCACATTCACGACAGATAACGCGATCCCCTCGGGCGGCAAGGTGCGCGTCACCTTCCCGGCGGGTTATTCGTTCAATTCCGGCAGCGCGACCGCCATCACGGCGACGACAGGGTTCACGGTCGCGCCCTCGGGCGTTTCCATCGCAGGCCAGGTCGTGACCTTGACCGGCGCCCAGGCGGCGGCCGCTGCGACCTGTACCATCACCTTGAGCAACGTCAAGAACCAGCCTGATACGGGCACGACCGGCACCTATACGATCGCGACCCTGAACTCATCCGATGCGCAGCTGGACCTGGCGAGCGCGGTGGCGGCCAACACCATCACCAACGGCGGCACCCTCAC
>Ga0265297_10005929_pt1 | contig 18167 bp, 12 predicted proteins | sample Munlanlwell13791_FD_192502 | JGI IMG/M metagenome (GOLD analysis project Ga0265297, IMG submission 192502) | Leachate microbial communities from a municipal landfill in Southern Ontario, Canada - Leachate well 137-91 | ecosystem: Engineered > Solid waste > Landfill > Unclassified | place...
CAAGGGGGGCATCCTCCCCTGTATCATCGGGACCATCTGTCTCAGCGTCGGCGCCATTCTGGTTGCCCTTCCGATCGGCGTTTCGTCGGCCATCTACCTGAACGAATATGCGCGCCCCGGCCGTATCGTTCGAATCATTCGGCTGGGCATCAATAACCTCGCAGGGGTCCCATCGGTGGTCTTCGGGCTCTTCGGACTGGCTTTTTTCGTGGTCTATCTTAAAATGGGCGTCAGTATCGCTGCCGGGGCGCTGACCCTGGGCGCTCTAACCCTTCCGGTCATTATCGGATCCACGGAAGAGGCCCTGCGGGCCGTGCCGAACACCTACAGGGAGGCATCGTTGGGCCTGGGCGCCACCAAATGGCAGACCATCTATCGCGTCGTCCTGCCGACAGCCCTTCCTGGAATTCTTACCGGGACCATCTTAGGGATCAGCAGGGCGGCCGGAGAAACCGCACCGATCATGTTCACGGCCGCGGTTTTCTTCACCCCTTCGCTTCCGACATCCATTTTTGACGAGATCATGGCGCTTCCGTATCATATCTATGTGCTGGCAACCGCGGGAACGGAGATCGAGGCCACCCGTCCGCTCCAGTATGGAACGGCTCTGGTGCTCATTGCCCTGGTGCTCGGTTTAAACCTGATTGCCATTATCTACCGGTCCCGACTCAGGAGGAAGCGATGAAGCGTGACGTCGGCGTTCAGGCGTTGGCGTTTGAATCAGTTGTTTTTTTGCGATCGCTGAAAAGCAGGATGGGTTGTGACGTTTACGCCTTTCTGCGGTCACATCATATTTCAGGATAACTATGGAACATCCACCCAAAATGTCGACACAGGACCTTGACTTCTATTACGGCGAGTCCAAGGCCCTTTCCGGAATATCGCTGGACTTTCACGAACACCAGGTAACCGCCCTCATTGGGCCCTCGGGCTGCGGGAAAAGCACCCTGTTACGCTGTCTCAACCGAATGAACGATCTGATTCCTTACACCAGGCCCGAGGGAAAGGTCCTCCTTGACGGCGAGAACATCTACGATTCGAGCGTGGACGTGGTAGCGCTTCGGCGGCATGTGGGGATGGTCTTTCAAAAACCAAACCCCTTTCCCAAGACCATTTTTGAGAATGTGGCCTATGGTCTGCGTGTCAACGGGGTCAAGGAAAAGGGCTTTCTGACCGAAAGGGTGGAGAGCAGTCTCAAACAGGCGGCCCTGTGGGATGAGGTCAAAGACCGTCTCCACGATTCGGCGTTAGGGCTGTCGGGCGGCCAGCAGCAGCGGCTCTGCATTGCGCGGGCCATGGCGGTGGAACCGGAGGTCCTCCTCATGGACGAACCGGCATCGGCCCTGGACCCGATCGCCACCCTGAAAATCGAGGAATTGATCCATGAATTGAAAGAGACCTATACGATCATTATCGTCACGCACAACATGCAGCAGGCCGCAAGGGTGTCGGATGTCACTGCCTTTTTTTATCTCGGGAAGCTGATCGAGGTAGACCGGACCGAGACCCTCTTCACCCGGCCCAAGTTGAAGCAGACATCTGACTACATTACCGGCCGATTTGGTTAACCCAGTGTGGCCCATAGTGAGGAAAGACCCATGAAACGGCATTTACAGAGAGAACTGGAAAGCTTGAAAAAGCAGATTCTGAGCCTTGGCGCCATGGTCGAGGAACGGGTCCGGATGGCCATCCAGGCGTTTGAGAACAGAGACGGCGAGCTGGCTCACCAGATTATCGTATCCGACCAGGAAATCGATGAGGCTGAAGTGGAAGTGGAAGAGGAATGCCTCAAGATCCTGGCCCTCCATCAGCCGGTGGCAGTGGATCTACGGTTTATCAGCGCAGTCATCAAGATCAACAATGACCTGGAGCGTGTGGGCGACGAGGCTGTCAATATTGCAGAGCGCGTGGAGAATATCGCGAGAAGGGCGCCCGTCACGGTCCCCTTCGAATACGGTACGATGGCCGAAAAAACAGAGGCCATGCTCCATAACAGCCTGGATGCACTGGTGAATTTAGATGCAGACCTGGCATACAGGGTGTGCCTGTCCGATGATGAGGTGGATGAGATCAACCGGGATGTCTACGACAAGATCAAGGAAGTGATCAAAACCCACCCCGACCGGGTGGGGTATCTCATCAATCTCCTCTTCATCGCCCGGCATTTTGAACGGATCGCCGACCATGCCACCAACATCGCCGAGGAGGTGATCTACATGGTGGAGGGAGAGATCCCTCGCCACCGAAAGGACATCTTGAATCCAACCACCTAACGCAAAGCCCGGTCCTGTTCGGCGTCTTCGAAGATCGTTTTGAAATGGTTTTTCATGCTGATGATGTTCCATCCTTCCTTTTGAGCCAGATCCAGGAGAGCCTTTTTGCGGTACACAAATTCACGCGGGTCGTCGTGATCGACAACAAAGGCAAGGTGACGGTGAGAAGAGGTGGCCGTAAACTCCAGCATCCAGATGTCGCCTTCGGCGTTGCCGAACGCCAGGACAGGCGCCCGCCCTGTCCGCATTTTGATCCGGATTGACTTTCCGCTGCCCAGATTCACCGGGGGCCTGGCCTTGCCCCTTATAAAAACCGTTTTATCGCCCACCTTTTCAGCCCTGGCCTCCACCATGGACCTGATACATCGGCTTCGATCCACGTGAAGGTACTCCTCCGAGATCGCCATAATGGAGAACTGGAGGGAACCTGAAACCACATAGACGCTGAAGCCGCGCTCATGCAACAGGTCAATCAGCTCGATCATTGGTCTGTAAACCAGTTCCTTTAGCGGCCTCTTTTTCTCCGAATTGACGGTTGTCTCAAATACCTTGCGGCAGTAGTCTCTGAAGAAGTCAAAGCTTTTCCCCTCAAACGTCAGGACAAACGTATCTTCAACATGCTGGCGGAGATATGTCAGATCGCGGTCCCTGGCTGCATCGCACAGGGCCTTGTATTCCGGCCCTTTCGGTGAAAGGTCGAATGCCTGCTCGATCAGATAGCGAATGGCTGCTTCCGTGGCAAAAAAGACCGGTTTTTCAGACAACAGCGTCCCATCCATGTCGAAAACGGCGAGGCGATCCGTTTCTGGTATAAAATCGCTGTTTCCAGGCGTGGACACATCAAATACAAAGTCCACCAGAATATCCCTGATGTCTCCTTGCCAGGAGGGGAGGGCGTCCCGGCGGGATACAGCCCGGCATTCTTCTCCCTGAAAGAGGTTAAGGGGAAGAGTGGCAATGACAACGACAACCGCGAGGCGGAGAAGCGAGCGTCGGTTCAAAATAGATCTCATGGTTGTTGCTCCATGTCATGACACATCAGTTGGTTGGTAACACGTCAGGTTTGTGAAAAAGGCCCGTATCTGGCTGGTTTCGAATACGTTTTTTGCCCAGACTCTGAACCTTGAATCCTGACCCCCTGGACCCCGATTTCACGCTAAAAATTACGCGACTCAACGTTCCTTTCCTTAGCAAAGGGACTATTGCCTGTCAAAGCATTTTGATCAGAAGGGGGTGGCAACCGACAGATTGCCTTCACCTCTAACGGTCTCAAAAATCGCCTATCCAGACCGCATCGCTGCCAATGGCTTGTTTTGGTTGCTTGTAAATGTGGGCTTGTCACCTCCAAAGATATCTTCTATTCAGCGCCAGCCCCAGGGAAATCAAATCCAGACACAGGGACGAAGGACCCCTGCCAGGGCTTTAAAAACAAATGGCTATGTTCGGAATGACTTTCCTGATTCTGGATTTCTACAGGGGAATTTGAATATGATAAAAATGGTCATATATAACCGAATGTCATATATAACCATTTATAGGCCAATTTGCGGGCACCCTGTCATTTGCTGCCCTTAGAATATTGATTTAAACATCCATGTGTTAGGCTAATTAGCGGAGAGACGGCTGAGTTCGGCATGAAGCTTGAATAGCCAATAAGGAAGAGATTATTGTAAGCAGGCGAGGCGGGGAGATTCCCAAGTTGCAAAGATGGACGGTTATTCATATTTGGGGAAGGCAGGACTCACATGATGATCATTCTCAGGATAACAATGAACGCCCGTCCTGAAAAGAAGAAAGAGCTGATGCAAACCCTTCTCTCCATGATTGAGCCAACGTCGAAAGAGAGGGGCTGTCTGAGTTATGAGGCTTTCTGCGATATCGAAGACAAAAACATCTTCAGCCTGGTCGAGGCGTGGGAGAACCGTGACTATCTGGAACATCATTTGAAGTCCGACAGATTCGGCATCTTGCTTGGGACAAAGAGTCTTTTGAATGAACCCCTGAAAATTCAGATCCACACGGTTTCCCATTCGGAAGAGATGGAGGCCGTCAGGGCCGCCAGGGGCAATAAAACATTTTCTCATCCTGCAGCTGGAGCGAGGAGTTACATATTATGAATGTTCTTCTCATTTACCCGAAGTTTCCGGATACATTCTGGTCTTTCAAGTATGCGCTGAAATTCGTCCGTCGCAAGGCGGCAAACCCGCCCCTAGGCCTCCTCACTGTGGCGGCCATGCTGCCGGATGAATTCCAAAAACGTCTGGTGGATGTCAACGTGGAGGACCTTAAAGAAGACGACCTTTCCTGGGCCGATATGGCGTTTATCGGCGGCATGGCGGTTCAGCGGGATTCGGCACTGCAAATTATTGCCCGATGTAAGGAGGCAGGCCTCCGGATTGTCGGCGGAGGTCCCCTCTTTACCAGCGAACACGATCAGTTTAAAGATGTAGACCATTTTGTTCTGAACGAAGCCGAACTAACTCTCCCCCTGTTTCTCGCGGATCTGGCTAAGGGATGCGCCAAACCCGTGTATGAGACGACCGAGTTTTGCGACATTCGAAGGACCCCTACACCGATGTGGGAGTTGATCGATTCGAGGAAATATGCCTCCATGAATATCCAATTCTCCCGGGGCTGTCCATTTAATTGTGAGTTCTGCAGTGTGACGGCCCTGTTTGGGCATCGGGTCCGCTTCAAGACCGCGGAGCAGATCATTGCCGAGCTGGACAGCCTTTACCATATAGGGTGGCGCGGGCAGGTCTTTTTTGTGGATGACAATTTTATCGGCAACAAGGCCTATCTGAAGTCCCATCTGCTGCCCGCATTGATCCAATGGCAGAAGGGCAGGAAAGAGATACCGTTTAACACAGAGGCCTCGGTTAATCTGGCTGATGACGAGCCGCTCATGGAAATGATGGTCAAGGCTGGGTTCGATTCGGTCTTTATCGGGATTGAAACGCCCGATGAAGAAGGCCTGACGGAATGCAACAAACGGCAGAACAAGAACCGCGACCTGATCGAGAGTGTAAAGATTATACAACGGGCCGGACTGCAAGTCCAGGGAGGCTTCATTGTCGGCTTCGACAGCGATACGCCCTCCATCTTTCAGCGGCAGATTGACTTTATCCAGAAGAGCGGGATCGTGACCGCAATGGTGGGGATACTCAACGCCCCTCCCGGCACGGGGCTGTTCGAACGTATGAAAAAAGAGGGACGTCTGACCGGGCTTATCACTGGAGATAACGTAGACGGCACAACCAACATCCTTCCCAAAATGGGCCTGGATACGCTGCGTGAAGGGTACAACAGTATGCTTCAGCATATTTACTCGCCTGAGCATTATTATAAACGGGTGGTAACCTTCCTTCGGGAGTATAAGAGACCCAAGATCAGAACCCCGCTGAGTTTTCAGCGCCTGATGGCAGTACCCCGTGCAAGCATCCGCCTGGGAATTTTCGGCCAGGAGCGCTTCCAATATTGGAAGACGTTGTGCTGGACGCTTTTTCGGCGACCCAAGATGCTTCCGCTGGCGATTACTCTGGCGATCTATGGCTATCATTTCCGCAAAATCTGCAGCCTGAAGATTGCTCAGTGAATCGGAAAAGGGCGTGACAGCCCTGCGATGTGACAATATCCCTCGAACCTGCCTTGTAGGTGATAAGAATACGGGTGCAAACGAAGAAACTGAAACGCACAAAGGGAAGGGCGCCATTCTCATGATGCACACGACTTCCAGATTCAAAGAAAACGGCCAGTTCCCGGCCGGGGCCGATGATCTGATTCAGCGCATACGTCGCGAGGTCATCGTAGGCAGAAATGTCACAATATAATTCAGGGAGGTATTATCAATGGAAACAGAAACTGCAAAGAAACTTAAGTATGGATTTTGGGGTCTTATTGTTGGGGCAGTCATCGTAATGATTATCGGTTTTGCGTGGGGGGGTTGGTCAACCTCCAGCACTACCCAAAAGATGAGCGCAGAGGCGGTCTTGGCGAGTCAGGCGGCAATTTGCGTGGCCCAATTTATGAAGCAACCGAATCATGAGGAGAAACTTAAAGAATTAGGGGCATTAGATTCATGGAAGAGGCCTGAATTCATCGCAAAGGGAGGCTGGGATAAAATGCCCGGGCAGGAAAAGGCTGACAATGCTGTATGCCGAGCATGCGCTGATGGGCTTGAACTTCTTCTCAAAAAATGAGTTGGTTGTTAAAGGTAATTCATATGTGTGTTACCTTTTTCAACAAAAAGGGAAGGTCGCTTTACCCGTTTCACCCCGATCCGAGATACTGGATATGGGTTTCTGGATACTGGATATGTGTAAAGAATCATGTTATTTTAACCAGCATCAAGGATCCGGAACCAAGCATCACTCGATGCCTTAAACACTATACAGTACATATGAAGTCTCTGGGCCATATGGTGAATCATGGGTAATGCCTGGATAATATAATTTTTGGAATGAAAAGGAGATCCGATGGGAGAAAAGGGAAAGAAGGATAAAGGCAAACGCGAAGAGCAGAAAAAAGGAAAACAAACACTCAAGGAGAAGCGGAAACAAAAAAAGGAAAAAACCAAGTCGGTTTGGGAAAGTTAGAAACTCAAGTTGAGGGCTCAGAAGCCTCTTTTCAATGAAGCACCCGGGCCACAAAGCAAGAGTGACGCTGGATCAGGAACGCCAATATCCACTGCTGCTTTGTACCCATCTCACCGGAGGACCGCCCAAGACAGAAAAAATCTTTTCTCCTTTCTTATCCTATGATATGAATGATCCCACCTTCGATGTTGCAGTGCTCACCATAGAACTGGATTGTAGGTTTTTCCAATGGGTACCAAGCAATCAGTTAAGGACCTCGAACAAACCGTGAAGGCGTTGGAATACGATAGCGGGAAGTTGTGGTCCTTCTTGGAAATTTTTGACAGCGTCTTGGGTTCGGTTCGTGAGCCCCTGGTCGTGCTGGATTCTGATTTGAAAGTCCTAAAGGCCAATCATTCCTTTTACCGGACCTTCCAGGTTAAACCAGAGGAAACAGAGGGGGTATTGGTATATGACATTGGCGGTCGGCAATGGGACATCCCAAAGCTTAGAGAGTTGCTTGAGAATATCCTTCCCCAGAACTCTGAATTCAACGACTTTGAGGTGGAGCATGATTTTGAAAAGATCGGGCTGAAGATCATGCACCTCAACGCCCGGCGGATCTACCAGGATTTTAAACAAACCCGTCTGATCCTCCTGGCCATCGAGGATGTGACCGAACGTGAACATTATAAACGACATCTCGAGGAACTGGTTGAAAAGCGAACGGCCGAGATCAACATGGCCAGGGAAGAGGCGGAAAAGGGGAGAGAATCCGCCGAAGCCGCACTTGTCAAAATAAAAAAGTTAAAGGACCAGCTTGAAGCGGAGCGGGCGTATTTACAAGAAGAGGTCAGCCTCCAATACAACCATGAGAATATCATAGGGCAGAGTGATGCGCTCAATTACGTGCTCTATAAGGTGGAACAGATTGCCCGGAGCGATACCATCGTCCTGGTTCTCGGCGAGACCGGAACCGGCAAAGAGCTGGTTGCACGGGCCATTCACGGATTGAGCTTGCGTAAAGACCGAGCCCTGGTGAAGGTGAATTGCGCCACGCTCCCTTCCAATCTTATCGAAAGCGAGCTGTTTGGTCATGAAAAGGGCGCCTTCACAGGTGCAATGTCCAGACATCTGGGCCGATTTGAGGTCGCCGACGGTGCCACCCTTTTTCTCGATGAGATTGGCGAGTTGCCGCTGGAGTTACAGTCCAAGTTGCTGAGGGTCATCGAGAATGGCGAGTTTGAAAGGCTGGGCAGTTCACACAGCATCAAGGTCGACGTGCGCATTATCGCCGCTACCAACCGCGATCTGGAAGAGGAAGTTACGAGAGGACGGTTCCGCGCCGATCTCTGGTACCGTTTAAACGTTTTCCCTATTACCATGCCCCCGCTCCGGGATCGCTTGGATGACATCCCGTTTCTGGTGGACTTTTACATCGAAAAGATCTCTAAGCGAATGGGCAAGGCCATTGAGGTCATCCCCACGACCGTCATGGATGCCTTGCAGGGGTATCACTGGCCCGGAAATGTCCGGGAACTGGAAAACGTCTTGGAGCGGGCGGTGATTGAATCCTCCGGACCCAAACTGCGCCTGGTGGATGACCTCAAGACCCGCCAGAAGGATTTACCGACTGCACCCAAAACCCTGGAGGCGGTTGAGCGGGAACACATTGTGGGAACTCTCGATCAGACTCAATGGAAGGTCAGCGGAAGAAACGGGGCGGCCGAGATCCTTGGGCTCAACCGTAGCACGTTGCGGGCCCGCATGCGGAAGCTGGGTATCGTTAAGCCATAATGCCTTGGAAGTTTTTCATCCGATTTTTTCCGCTAATGCGCCCTCTCTTAAAACCCCCCTACCAAGTCAATGCAGGCTGTGGTCATATCTGACCATTTGCCACATATGACCACTGTTTCGCCTCAACGGACCTCCCCCACCATCGTTTCTGGTTTCAATATTCATTGATAAATCAATAGACTGGATTAAATAGGCCTGCACATATCCACCCTGGCACGAAGCTTGGATATGTTTAAAGCGGATAACCGCAGCCAATCCCGCTAAGGTGGGACTCACACAAAGCCGCAAAGCCGCAAAGGGGTTTTTTGGGGGGGCTTTAATTTAACATGAATTACTTTTGTTTTTGGTAACCGTTCACGGGTTCAGGGTTGCATTTCTGCCCCCCGGATTCCACGTTACAGGAGATTGTCTTATGAAAACCACCCGTTCTCACCGCTGCCCTCGAAAACCGGTCGCCCATTGCAACGCATTTAGTGAAGACAGCCTACTTCGGCAGGGCTTCGGGTCCTCAATTCCATCTTTGTGCCCAACCTTGAATCCCGCTACAGCGGTAAACCCGCAACCTCTGAACCCTTACTCTTACCGGGGTGAATGATTTGAAGCATATTGGCAATACCATGAAAAGGAGACACCCAGCGTGAGGGTGAGCGGAAAGAGGGTTGTCCGGACGCTGCTCGATTTGAGGTCGCGCCTCGGCAGAACCTGGCTGACACAGGCGCACACCGACGACGAGCCGCCGCTTCGGGCGGAACTATTCAGCAGGGACCAGATGAAGCGGCACGCCATGGCGCTGGCGGACTCGCACAAGCTGAGTTTGGGACGCCCTTCGGCCCGACTTCTGACGCGTCTCGCTGAGAATGAAGAGATTCTGATTGGAGCGCGCAACCTGTTGACGGAGGCTGTTAAAACCAACCGCCGGATTGTGCCGGCCGGAGAATGGTTGCTCGACAACTTTTATCTGGTTGAAGAACAGATTCGAACCACCCGGAGACACTTGCCAAAGGGGTACAGCCTGGAACTGCCGCACCTGCAAAAAGGCCCATCGGCCGGACTTCCACGCGTGTACGACATTGCGCTGGAGATTATCTCTCACGGCGATGGACGGGTAGATCCCAAAAGCCTCAGCAGTTTCGTAGCCGCCTACCAGACGGTAACCGAACTGAAGTTGGGCGAACTATGGGCGATCCCCATCATGCTTCGCCTGGCCCTGATCGAGAATCTCAGACGAGTTGCCGGCCGGATTACTGTGGACCGAATCGACCGAAACCGCGCCGATACCTGGGCGGACCAGATGATGGAGATCGCAGAAAAGGACCCGAAGAGCCTGATTCTGGTGATCGCCGACATGGCGCGGTCGAACCCGCCGATGAAGGGGTCGTTTGTCGCCGAATTTGCTCGTCGGCTGCAGGGACAGAGCACGGCCCTGGCCTTGCCGGTCTCCTGGATGGAGCAGCGTCTCGCCGAGTTGGGCCTGACCATTGAGCAGTTGGTTCAGGCGGAGAACCGGCAACAGGCAGCCGATCAGGTGTCGATGAGCAACAGTATTGGCAGCCTCCGGTTTCTCGGGGCGATGGACTGGCACGAGTTTATCGAAACCATGAGTGTTGTCGAGCGGACCCTGCGGAAGGATCCTGGCGGCGTTTATGGGATGATGGATTTTGCGACCCGGGACCGATACCGTCATCTCGTTGAAAAGATAGCCAAACACAGGCAGCAATCTGAAAGCGAGGTGGCCCGAAAAGCCATCCAATTGGCTCGCGTGGGCGCGGCCGGGAAAGACGCCGACGAACGGGCGGCACATGTTGGGTTCTACCTTATCGACAAGGGACTACCGCAACTCGAACAGGCGGTGGGGGCATGTGGATCCGCCGCCGAGGCAATTCAGAAATGGATCGGCCGCAGCCCTTTGTTCCTTTATCTGTTCACAATCACGCTGATGACGGCTATTTTTACCGCGGCGTTGCTGATGAAGGCACAGGCCGGTGGGGTACTGGGCTGGGACCTCGCGCTGATCGGCGTTCTCTTGCTCTTGTGCACGAGTCACCCTGCGGTGGCCTTGGTGAACTGGCTCATGACGTTAACGGCGGCTCCCCACCTCCTGCCACGAATGGATTTTTCCAAAGGAATTCCGCCGGAATCGCGCACGCTGGTCGTGATCCCGACAATGCTAACGAGTGTACAAAACGTCGAGGACCTGGTCGAGGGGCTTGAAGTCCGGTTTCTGGCGAACCGGGACGAAAACCTGCGCTTCGCCCTGGCAACGGATTTTCGGGACGCAGGCGAGGAAACGATCCCGGAAGATGAACCTTTGTTGCGGCTGGCCCGGGAGAGAATCGAAGGCTTGAACAAAAAGTATGCTGACGCCAAAAGCGATACATTCTTTCTGTTTCATCGTCCGCGGCGATGGAATGCGCGGGAAAAACTATGGATGGGTTACGAGCGGAAGAGAGGCAAGCTTGCGGATCTGAATTCGCTTCTGCTCGGCGGGGCGTATGGGAGCGCCGGGGACTGCTTCTCCCTCGTCGTAGGTCATACGGACATCCTATCGAACGTAAAATATGTGATCACGCTGGATACGGATACGCAACTGCCGCGCGATTCGGCATGGCAGTTTGTGGGCGCCATGGCGCATCCCCTGAATCGTGCGCACTACGACGCCGACAAGGAGCGCGTCGCTGGAGGGTACTGCATTCTTCAGCCACGCGTAGCCATGAGCCTGTCGGGCACGAACCGGTCGCGGTACGCGCGACTGTTCGGGAGTGAGCCGGGCATCGACCCGTATACGCGGGCTGTCTCCGATGTTTACCAGGACCTCTTTCATGAGGGATCGTTCATCGGAAAGGGGATCTATGATGTCGATACGTTCGAGCGGGCTCTCAAAGGCCGGTTTCCCGAGAACCGGATTCTCAGCCACGACCTTTTGGAAGGATGCTACGCACGGTCAGGGCTGTTGAGCGATGTCCAGTTGTACGAGGAATATCCATCCAACTACACTGCCGACGTGAGCCGTCGGCACCGATGGATCCGTGGAGATTGGCAGATTGCACGCTGGTTGCTGCCAGGCGTTCCTGGCCCCGGAACAAGCCGCCAGAAGAATCCGCTCTCCGCCCTTTCCCGATGGAAGATCTTCGACAATCTTCGGCGCAGCCTCGTATCGGCGGCGCTGACCGTTTTGTTGCTCCTCGGCTGGACCGTCTTGTCCCCGCCCTGGCTATGGACCCTGGCGGCAATCGGAGCCATTCTCATTGCCGCCTTAGTGGCGTCTCTTCTGGATCTGTTTAAGAAGCCGGAGGATATGTCGTTGAATCAGCATCTGGCCGCCACAGCGCGGTCGGCTGGCAGAGACTTCGCTCAGGGGGCATTTACCATCGCCTGTCTCCCTTACGATGCCTATTTCAGTCTCGATGCGATTGTGCGCACGGCCTGGCGAATGGGGGTAACCCACAAACGACTTCTGGAGTGGAATCCGGCGAGCGAGTCAGATTGCCATCATCGCACGGACCTCGCCCGCTACTGCCGGATGATGTGGATCGCCCCGGTCATCGCCACGGTCACGACGATTTATCTGGCGCTGTCGAGGCCGGACGCGATCTTTGTGGCTGGGCTTATTCTTTGCCTCTGGTTTTTCTCCCCTGCCATCACCTGGTGGCTCAGCAAGCCTCTCGCTCGGCCCAGTGCAAGACTAACGGTTGACCAGATCCTCTTTCTCCGGAGACTTTCCCGAAAGACCTGGGGGTTCTTCGAGGCCTTCGTTGGACCGGAAGATCATTGGCTGCCTCCGGATAACTGTCAAGAGCATTCTCCTCCCGTGGTGGCGCATCGCACGTCGCCCACCAACATGGGACTTGCGCTCCTTGCAAATTTGTCCGCTTACGACTTTGGGTACATCTCGGCCCGACAACTCATCGAACGTACTGAAAATGCGCTTCACACGATGGGGGGCCTGGAGAGGCACCGAGGCCATTTCTACAACTGGTACGACACCCAGTCTCTGAAACCACTGGAACCAACCTACATCTCGACCGTGGACAGCGGGAACCTCGCAGGTCATCTGCTGACCTTGCGGTCGGGCCTGCTGGCACTTCCCGATCAAAAGATTCTGGGGTCGCGATGGATTGAGGGGCTGAGCGACACACTCGGAATTCTGGCGGACATGGCCGGGGGGACAGGAGGAGACACGCCGACCCAGATCGCTCAACTACAGAAGGACCTGACGTCCGCATCGGATTCCCGGCCAACCAGGCTCGAAACGACGCAAAGGCGCCTCGCCCGGCTGACTGCATCCGCCGCGATGGTGGTGGAGAGCCTCGATGCCGATCCCGGGATTTCTGAGAGCGGGGTGAAAGGGTTGGCTCGCGCCCTCGCCCGCCAATGCCAGGAAACCCTTGATGACCTGACGTTTCTCACTCCATGGAGCGTCTCATCGGCCCCTCCGAATGGATTCGGCGACTTCCCCTCCATGGATGAGATCCCAACGCTTCGCCAACTGGCAAGGTTTAACGTGGAGCTGCTGCCTATCATCGAAGACCGCCTCGGCCCGAACGCCAACATACAGGAGAGGGAATGGTTGGGTGAAATTCGACCGCTCATCACCGAGGCAAGCCAACGCGCCAGGGCAAGGATGGCAGTCATCGAAGGCCTTGCGCTCAAATCCGGCGAACTCGCACGCATGAAGGTTGGTTTCCTGTTCGACAAGGCACGCCGTCTTCTGTCGATCGGCTATAACGTCGGCGAGCGACGCCTCGACGACAGTTACTACGATCTGCTGGCTTCGGAAGCGAGATTGGCCAGTTTCGTGGCCATTGCCCAGGGGCAACTCCCTCAGGAGAGCTGGTTTTCCCTGGGGCGCCTGCTCACCGTCATCGGTGACGAGCCAATCCTCATCTCATGGACCGGCTCCATGTTCGAGTACCTCATGCCGCTTCTGGTCATGCCGACCTACGAAAATACGCTGCTCGACCGGACCTACAAGGCGGCGGTACAGGGGCAGATCGCATATGGGCGCAAGCGCGGCGTACCATGGGGCATATCGGAATCCGGCTACAATGCCATCGACGTTCATCGCAACTACCAGTATCGCGCCTTTGGCGTGCCTGGGCTGGGATTCAAACGCGGGCTGGAGGACGATCTGGTGATTGCACCGTATGCATCGGCGCTCGCGCTGATGGTGGCGCCCGAAGAGGCCTGCCTGAATCTTGAGCGACTCGCCGCTGAAGGGTTGGAAGGAAAATACGGCCTCTATGAAGCCGTCGACTACACACCGTCACGCTTGCCGCTCGGACTATCGAGTATCGTCGTCCGATCGTTCATGGCCCATCACCAGGGCATGAGTTTTCTCTCTCTTGCCTATCTACTCCTGGATCGGCCGATGCAAAAGCGGTTCGAGTTGGATCGGATGTTCCAGGCCACCATGCTCTTGCTCCAGGAGCGGGTTCCAAAGGCCACAGCCCTCTATGCGCGCGCGACCGAGGGCTCCGAGCCCCTTGCCGTTTCCAGTGGACCTGAGAGCGCGGCGCGTATTTTCAGAAGTCCCGACACACCCATTCCGGAAGTGCAGTTATTGTCAAACGGCAGATACCACGTGATGCTGACCCATGCCGGCGGTGGTTACAGCCACTGGAAGGAGATTGCCGTTACACGCTGGCGTGAAGACAGCACCCGCGACAACTGGGGCACGTTCTGTTACGTCCGCGACGTAACCAGTGGAGAGTTCTGGTCCGCCACCTACCAGCCGACGCTCAAAAGATCAGAGAATTTTGAGGCGATTTTTTCGGAAGACCGAGTGCAGTTTCGCCGGCACGACCACGACTATGACACCCATACCGATGTGGCTGTGTCGCCGGAGGATGACATCGAGCTGCGCCGAATGACCATCACCAACCGCGGCCTGACGCGCAGAGCGATCGACGTCACGAGTTACGCGGAAGTGGTCCTGGCATCTCCCTACGTGGACTCACTGCATCCGGCGTTCAGCAATCTCTTTGTTCAGACCGAGATCATCCCCCAGCAGCGGGCGATTCTCTGCACTCGCCGACCCCGGTCCGTTACCGAGAAGTCTCCGTGGATGTTTCACCTGATGACCGTACACGGTGCGGAGATCGCAGAGATTTCCTACGAGACGGATCGTATGAAGTTCATCGGCCGCGGAAATACCGTGGCCGATCCACAGGCCATGAGAGAGTCATCGATGCTATCGGGCACTCAGGGTTCCGTGCTGGATCCGATTGTCGCTATCCGGTATCGAATCACACTCGAACCCGAATCGTCAGTAACGATCAATATGGTATCGGGCATTGACGAGACCCGCGATGGTTGTCTAAGCCTGGTTGAAAAGTACCAGGACCGCCGTTTCGCAGATCGCGTGTTGGAACTGGCCTGGACCCATAACCAGGTATTCTTGCGGCAGATCAATGCCACGGATGCCGACGCGAAACTCTATGGACGGCTTGCCGGTTCCGTCCTTTACGCCAATTCCTCGCTTCGCGCCGCTCCGAGCGTCCTCATCCAGAACCGTCGCGACCAATCCGGGCTATGGAGCCACGCCATTTCCGGCGATTTTCCGATCGTGCTGCTGCTGATCGAAAACCCAGACAATATTGATTTGGCGCGCCAACTGGTGCAGGCCCACGCATACTGGCGCCTAAAAGGGCTGACAGTAGACCTTGTGATATGGAACGAAGATCACTCCGGTTACCGCCAGGGCCTCCACGAACAAATCATGGGGCTGATTGCCCCAGGCATGGAAGCCAACGTGACCGATCGGTCTGGCGGCATCTTTGTCAGACCCGGGGACCAGATCTCCAACGAGGACCGTATCCTGATCCAATCGGTGGCTCGTGTCGTCATAACAGACGGCCGGGGGACGCTCGAAGAGCAGGTCGCCCGTTACGGCCTTGAGAACGTGGTCGTGCCGCCCCTTGTGCGGACCCGAACCCGCCAACCTGAGCCCCCGGTTGCATCCGCACTGCCTCGCGACGATCTGATCTTTTACAACGGGTTGGGTGGATTCACCCCGGATGGGCGTGAATACGTCATTACGAGCACGCGCGAGCAGGCGACGCCTGCGCCATGGTCGAATGTGCTGGCCAATTCCCACTTCGGAACCGTCATCTCAGAGAGCGGCGGCGCTTATACCTGGAGCGAGAATGCGCACGAGTTTCGCCTCACTCCCTGGAGCAACGATCCTGTGAGCGATTCGAGCGGGGAGGCGTTTTACATCCGTGACGAAGAGAGGGGCCACTTCTGGTCGCCTACCCCGCTGCCGAGCCGGGGAGCGACGCCTTACGCCAGCCGGCACGGGTTCGGCTACAGCGTTTTCGAGCACACGGAGCGGGGTATTCACTCGGAGATGTGGGTTTACGTGGCACTGGACGCACCAATCAAGTTCACCGTATTGAAAGTGCGAAATGCGTGCGGCCGATCCCGGCGACTTTCCGCCACGGGATACGTAGAATGGATTCTGGGCGATCTGCGGGGGAAATCGGCCATGCACGTTATTACCGAAATCGATCCCGGAAGCGGCGCGCTTTTCGCACGCAACCCCTACAACACCGAGTTCGCCGGCCGTGTTGGCTTTTTCGAAGTGGACGATGCGAAGCGGACCGTGACCGGCGACCGGACGGAATTCATTGGGCGCAACGGCACCCTTCGGAGTCCGGATGCCATGACCCGGTCGCGGCTTTCCGGCAAAGTGGGGGCCGCTCTGGATCCCTGCGCCGCGGTCCAGGTGACCTTCGAGATAGCCGACGGGGAAGAGCGTGAGATGGTCTTCATGCTTGGCATAGGACAAGACGCGGGTGACGCCCGAAACATGATGGCTCGCTTCCGGGGATCGGCGGCTGCTCAAGGCGCACTCGAAGCGATATGGCAGTACTGGAATCGCACGCTCGGGGCCGTGCAGGTGGAAACGCCGGACCCGTCGCTCAATGTCCTGGCCAATGGATGGCTCCTATATCAGGCACTGGCGTGCCGTCTTTGGGCGCGGAGCGGGGCCTACCAGTCGGGCGGCGCCTTCGGTTTCCGCGACCAGTTGCAGGACGCCATGGCGCTCATCCATAGCGAACCGAACCTCGTTCGCGAGCACTTGCTCCGCTGCGCTGCCCGTCAGTTCCCGGAGGGAGATGTCCAGCATTGGTGGCACCCTCCCTCTGGGCGGGGCGTGCGTACCCACTGTTCTGATGATTACCTGTGGCTGCCGCTGGCGACATGCCGATACGTTCTTGGCACAGGGGACACCGGCGTATTGGACGAGTCCGTCCACTTTATCCAGGGCCGCCCGGTAAAAATGGATGAAGACTCTTATTACGATCTTCCCGAGCGCTCTGAAGAGGCGGAGAGCCTTTACGAACACTGTGTCCGAGCCATTCGGAACGGCCTCAAATTCGGTGAACACGGATTGCCGCTCATCGGCTCCGGTGACTGGAACGACGGTATGAACCTGGTGGGCGAACATGGCAGGGGCGAAAGCGTCTGGTTAGGGTTTTTCCTGTATGAGGTGCTCATGCAGTTCACGCAGGTTGCCCTTGCGCGGGGAGATCACGCCTTCGTCCAACATTGCCAGAGGGAGGCGGAAGGGCTGCGCCAAAACCTCGATCAGCATGGGTGGGACGGCGAGTGGTATCGCCGCGCTTACTTTGACAACGGATCGGCTCTTGGATCGTCGAGCAGCCCCGAATGCCGGATTGATTCGATTGCGCAGAGCTGGTCTGTCCTATCCGGTGCGGGAGATCCTGAGCGGTCGCGCATGGCCATGGAAGCGGTGGATGAGCGCCTCGTTGGCCGTGAGCATCGGCTGATCCAGCTCCTGGATCCGCCCTTTGACAAGTCGGATTTGAATCCAGGCTACATCAAGGGGTACGTCCCGGGAGTTAGAGAAAACGGCGGGCAGTACACGCATGCGGCCATCTGGGCGGCAATGGCCTTCGCCCGTCTCGGGGACAACCTTCGCGCGTGGGAACTCTTTACCATGATCAACCCGGTCAACCATGCCAGATCGACCGAGGAGGCTGCCACGTACAAAGTGGAACCGTACGTCGTTGCGGCCGACGTCTATGCCGTCCCACCGCATACCGGCCGCGGCGGCTGGACATGGTACACAGGCTCGGCCGCCTGGATGTACCGGTTGATTGTTGAATCACTTCTGGGACTGAGGCTGGAAAAGGACAGGCTGCATGTCGCGCCTTGCCTCCCTGAGGATTGGAGGGGGTTCAAGGTGCACTACCGGTATCGGGATACCGTGTACCACATCGAGGTCCTGCAAACGTCCGAAGACAAAGGCGGGGGAAGTATAATCTTTGATGGAATCGAACGGCCCGACAAGGCGATTCCCCTCATTGATGACCACAGTGAACACTCGGTCGAAGTAAGAATCCGCGTCGCCTCCAACTAAAGGATTGCCACACTGGAGAAAAAAGCTCCCGCAATATAGGGAGGATAATCATGTATCTTTCATTAATCATTACCTTTTTACTTCTTATGGTAATCATTGTCACTGCGATACAGAACAGTATGCCTTTGGATTTCA
>Ga0265297_10005930_pt1 | contig 18165 bp, 17 predicted proteins | sample Munlanlwell13791_FD_192502 | JGI IMG/M metagenome (GOLD analysis project Ga0265297, IMG submission 192502) | Leachate microbial communities from a municipal landfill in Southern Ontario, Canada - Leachate well 137-91 | ecosystem: Engineered > Solid waste > Landfill > Unclassified | place...
GGACCACCGCCTATTCCGGCATCAACTGGAGTAACATCCCCAAGGATGCCTATGTCGGTATCTACCTCGCTGGTTATTACGCAGTCCTGAATTTCTGTTCCTCCAATACCGGTGGCGTGATGATGTCCACCTACGGCCAATGCCTCTACCAGTATGGAGATGTTGCCAACTCCTCGTTCAACACGTACTCCTACACTGGCGCCGCGATCGAGTTCACTATGGACTCTTCCCCGCCCGCCGTCACCCAGATGGAAGGCGCCTATTCATTGGATGGAGGCCTGACCCTTACGTCCTTCGGCAACGCCGCTCCCAATGGCACCAAGGCGAACACTTACGACTTCACTTGGAACACCCAGGATGTTGTTTCTGACAACGTGTTCATCGGTGTTCGCTGCTATGCTGGCGCGTGGTGTTCGTGGGTCTGGGAAGGCCCGATTACCGTCAAGAACAGACTCTACGTTTCCATCACGAACAACCTCGGTTTCGGCTTCGTGACAGTTGATGGCGAGGACAGGAGCGTTCCCTTTACCCAAAGCTGGTACTACAGGGAAGCGCATACCATTGCCGCTCCGGATTCACTCACTAAAGCTCAGGTAGCGGGCAGGCGCTGGAGTTGGCAGAACTGGTCGGATGGTGGGGCCATCGTGCACGACGCCACTATGTATTGGGGCGTTCCGGCTCTTGTTCAGGCCAATTACTCCGAGCAAGTCTCGATCAAGGTTACTACGGCTTACGATGTCTCGAAGGAATTCGACGGATGGATGGACGTGAATCAGTATGTCCAGTTCTCCGTAACGTCGCCCTTCAGCATTTCTGAGACTCTTCGCTACGCGTGCTCAGGCTGGTCCGGAACAGGTTCCGTTGCTGACGGGACTGGTTCGAGCACCGGCGACATCTTCCTCAAGGATCCAACCACGATCGTGTGGCACTGGTTCCCGCAGTACTATCTCTCAATCACCAACGAATACGGCACTAACGAAGGATCCCAGCCTGGCTGGTACAACGAAGGTGCGACTGTTCGCAGCTCAACACAGCAAACCTATGCGCTTCCTGCAGGCGCCCGTTTCTACTGCTTTGGCTGGTTCGCTCAAGGCTCGATCGCCAACGGTGAGACCATCGATACAGGCAACTTCACTATGACCAGCCCAACAACAATTGCCTGGATTTGGATCAAGCAGTACAGCGTCACTATTCACACGAATCACGGGAACACGGAGCCCTCCGGGACTGTCTGGGTGAATGAGAATAACCTGGTCACCGTGGAGGCGCTCCCACCGGGAGACACGTCCACCGCCAAGTACACCTGGGTCGGGTGGGTAGTTCCCGGAGTCACCGGTTACTACACCGACACTGTTCTTCTGTTCCGCGTCTCCCAATCCGCGTCGGTCTCGGCTGTCTGGCTTGCCCAGTACTACTTGACCGCGACAACCAACGGTCACTTTGTCGGCTCCTACAACGGGTGGTACAACGAGGGCACTGACGTTTCGATTGCGGTTACTCAGCCCGCCGATCTGGCCGGTGTGAGATTCCTGCTTTCCTGGGAAGCAACAGGTGTTGGTCTGGCGCAGTACGGCGCCTCGTTCACCTCTCCCAACCCCTATGTCGCGTCCATCAGGAGTCCCGCTACGGTTTTTGCCAACTACGTCAAGCAGTACTCATTCGAGATCCTCAATCCTCAGCAGGCTGGCGTAAACATGATGCCGCCCGTGGGCACCTACTGGTTCTTCGAGGGCGAGTTGGCCCAAGGTCGCGTGGACTTCTCCTACCAGGGCATTTACTGCGTTGGATATCAGGGGACAGGCTCTGTCGGCAACGGCACGACGCCCTACTTCAGTGTCCCGATTTCCGAGCCCAGCACAATTGAGTGGAAATGGACACTTCGCGATGTGTCAGATGTCCCGACGCCAAATTGGCGCGATCCTCTTACTGTTGCAACTAACGCTTTCGGTGCCGGGTGTGCGATCGCGCGCAACGGGACCGATAATTCTCCCGTCGTCGCATACACCGGTGCTCCCGTGGCCTCGACCAAGGCCGACGGAAAGATTGGTCCCGACTCGGTTCGTCTCGGTTGGGTCGTCGACGGTGTCTGGCGTGTTGATGTAATCGATAAGGAAGGCACCTTCGGCGAGAAGATTGCGTTGGCGCTCGCTTCTGACGGAACCCCTTATGTCGCATACGTTAAGGACAATGAACCTTGCGTCGGGCGGTACACTGAGTCCGGCTGGTTCATCGAGGTTATTTCGGCAGACTACTCGGCCGAAAACTTCATCTCGATGGTCTTGGATTCTGACGATTTGCCGCATGTAGCTTTCTACTCGAACACCAACGGTGCACTTATCTACAGCTATCCTTCAGGCGGCCTTTGGGTCAGCGAAGTTGTGGACCACGACGGAAATGTTGGTCAGTACTGCACGATCGGCATCATGCCAATCCTCAACTGGCCGTCCATTTCCTACTACGATTCCACAAACGGCGACCTCAAGTTTGCCCGTAAGGAAAGTGGCACTTGGGCCATCTACCTCGTAGCTTCTGACGGAGATGTAGGCCGCAGTGCAGCCCTGGCCCTCGATCCGAGCGGCAAGCCCTATATCGCATACCAGATTCTGACCAATCCGGTTGAGGCTGGTCTGCGTATCGCTTGGCTGCAGCCCGAGGGTTGGCAGATCGTCGACCTCTCGACCAACAACATTACGGGCTACGGTCTTTCCATGACTATCGATAAGAACGGCATCATCCACATGTCCTATCGTAGCTACGCTGCCGTCAAGTATGCCTGGTACAACGGCATTGCGTGGGGAATTGACCAGAACTTGCAGGTTGGAGAACTCTCAGGCAACACCGCCATTACCGTCGACAAGGACGGGTATCCTTCGATACTCTACTGGGATGGAGCTGACCTGAAGTTCGTGGATACAACTCAGGGCGCTTACACCGGTTCGCTGAATACTGACGTCACCACGCTGCCTTCCACTGGTGGCGGCGGCGGGTGCTTTATCGCGACTGCCGCCTTCGGCAGCCTGTCCGCGGAATCTGTAGAGGTCCTGTGCTACGCTCGTGACGCGCAGGTTACATCTTCCTCCGTCGGTTCAGACTCGGTGGCTCTGTACTATGCGGTTTCACCGTACATTGCGGTCGAGACCTCTGATACTGTTCGGGCTATGATTCGTTCTCTGCTTGCTCGCTGAGGCATGGGCCTTCTGCAGCATTCCAGGGCCGGCGAAAGCCGGCCCTTTCCTTTGTGTGACCTTCCATTTGCGCGAGCCCTACTGTCGAGTACAATCCACCTATGAAACGCTACGAATTCCATACGCACTCCACGATGTCCGATGGCACAATGCTCCCTTCTGAACTTGTCAGGCGGGCGTCCGTCAGAGGTGTCAGTTCGGTGGCAGTCACGGATCACGTCGGTTTCGAAAACTACGCTTTCATCGTCGAAGCCATGCTGCGTCTGAGCGAGCTTTCCCGTGAATACGGGGTGGTCATTGTCCCGGGTTGCGAGATAACCCACGTTCCGCCAGGAGTCATCGCCAGGCTTGCGCAGAAAATCAAAGCATACGGCGATGTCCTTGTGATTGTTCATGGCGAGACCCCGGTCGAGCCCGTGATGCCGGGCACTAACAGGGCCGCTGTCGAGGCGCAGGGCTTGGTGGATATCCTTGCTCATCCTGGATTCATTTCATCGGAGGAATGCTCCCAGGCTGCTGCAAACGGTGTTATGATAGAGATTACCGGGCGTGGCGGGCACAATGCCACCAATGGTCACGTTTTTCGCGTGGCATCGGAAGCCGGATGCGCTCTTCTCGTCAATTCCGATGCTCACAATTCCGACGACATACTTGACGCTAAGCGCGCTCGTGCCGTGCTACTGGGGTGCGGAGCGCGGGAAGCCGAACTGGACGAGATTCTTGACAGAAATCCGCGGCAACTCTTGGCGCGGCTCCACCGGGGAATTGATGAACTGGATTGATCTGCTTGCTCTGCTGGTCGTGGTTATCTGGATTGTGCGCGGGTTCATATTCGGCTTTGCGCTTTCCCTGATGACTCTTCTCGGCGTTGTCGCCGGTGCTGTATGCGCGGTGTTCCTTTCGCCTCCGCTGGCTGACGCGATGATGGGCGCCATTGCCAACCCCTCATTGCGCCTGATGATCGCCTATCTCCTGATTTTTCTCATCGTGGTGACAGTCTTCCGTATCATTGGCCTGCTGATGAAGGAGGCTCTCAAGAAGCTGAAGCTCGAAGGGGTGGATGCTCTTCTGGGAGGGATCGTGAGCGGAATCGAGGGTGTGCTGCTGGTGATGGCTCTGTTGATTGTGATAATCCAGTCACCGTGGGAGGACGGACGGAATGCCGTAGGTCGCTCAGCCTTGGGGCCTTTGAGCCTGTCTGCGGCCCGCGCGATTGTTCAGCGCCTTCCTGCAGAATACGGGAAGGAAATCTCGCCTTTCCTGCTTGAGCCTCCCCCTGTCCGGCCCTCTCCCGAAGTACCCGGGGAGCAGGACACGCCAGACGGCAGGTATGCATAGAGGGCTGGTTGTACAGATCATAACCCGCCTTATCTCAGGTGGCGCTCAGGTCGTCTGCCTTCGTTCCGCGCTGGGGCTGCGTGACCTCGGCTGGGACGTGGAGGTGTGGGCTGGTCCGCCGGTGGGCGCCGAGGGCGATCTTCTGTACGAAGCGTGGCGGGGCAAGCTGACCGTCAGGATCATTCCTGAAATGCGCAGGGAGATTGATCCCCGTCTTGACTTGCGGGCGTACATGGACCTGAAGGAGTTGATCCTGCGGGTAAAGCCGGATGTGGTGCATACGCACTCAAGCAAAGCAGGGGTATTGGGCAGGTTTGCCGCTGCGGCCGCAGGGACTACCGCAGTGTTTCACACGGTGCACGGTTTCCCCTTTGGCTATGGCGGCATCTTCCGGGAATCAGTCTTCCCGCTCATCGAGAGGGCCGCTGCCTCGCGCTGCATTCGCATCTTCTGCGTGTCGCGGTCACTCAGAGAACGCGCTCTGAAGTACCGCATCGCTGATGAGGGGAAACTGGTTCACCTGCCTTGGGGAATCGCCTCGGACGAGTTCAAGCACTGCAACGGCGGGATTGTCAGGGCCTTGCTTGGCCTCGGGGATCGAACAACGGTGGTTTTGCCGGCACGCCTCGCGCCGGACAAGGGCCACTTTGACGCACTTGAGGCGATGGCTACTGTCAGGAAAGCGGTGCCGGATGCGGCTCTTCTTCTCGTTGGTGACGGGCCTTTGCGCGAGGATATTCTTGAGCATGCGAGAGCGTTGGGGATCGCCGACGCGGTCTTCCTTTCGGGAAAAGTGTCGCGTGCCTCGATGCCGGACTATCTCGCCGCTGGCCACGTTCTTCTGTTGCCGTCGTATCGGGAAGGTCTGCCGCTGGTCATTGCGGAGGGATACCTCTCAGGAATTCCTGCAGTGGCCTATGCTTGTGATGGGGTCCCGGAACTGGTTCAGTCCGGGCAGACCGGCTACTGCGTGCCCGTTGGGGATCGCGTGGAATTGGCATCGAGGTTGTCGGAGTTACTGGGTGACGCCGAGCTTCGAGCGAGATTCGCCTGTCAGGGCCGCTCATTGGTCGAGGAGCAATACAACGAAAACAGAATGCTCGGCGCGCTTGAATCGCACTACCTTGCAGCCTTGAAGTAGGAAAGAAAAGAGCGCCCATCGAGGGCGCTCTTCAAAGCATTCCGATATTGGGCAGAGGGCGCAGCCGCCAGCCTACTCTTTTACCCGGGGAAATTTGCCCGACTCTTTTTCGAACTTGCCGCGGCACTTTACGCACATGCGCGTGGATGGTACTTCTTTGAGCCTACCGAGTTCAATTGCCTCTCCGCACCCGGAGCAGTAGCCGTATTCGCCTTTCTCGATTCTCTTGAGCGCGTCCTCGATCTCGTCGAGCAATTCGAGAGACTTCGAGATCTGGTTCAAAGTGTACTCGTCCTCGATCCCGTTCATTGCGGCGTCGATCGAGTCGATTCCAGCGGCATCGGCCGCCCCGGCCTCGTGCAACCGCTTCTCTACTTCCTCGATAAGCTCAGCCTTGCGGCGCAGAAGGATGTGCTTGATCTTGGGGAGGTATTCCGAGGGGGGGATGTTCGCGTACTTGGAGGGCATTCGCTCACTCTCCTGCCTTATTTCCGACTAAAGTATAGCTCATAACACAGCATCTTGTGCACAAGAACAGCGCAGGTGAATTGCGGATGGTGCAGACCCTTAATTGGCGAAAGCTCAACTATGTCGAATCCGAGTACATGGTGCGTGCGGAAAGCCTCGCGCAACAACGGCATGACGTCGTTCCAAGTCAGCCCGCCAGGCTCGGGCGTCCCTGTGGCTGGCATGATCGAGGGATCAAAGACGTCAACATCCAGGGTGATATAAATGTCGTGCGGCAAGGGCTCGAGCGCTTTCTCGATCCAGTCTCCCTTGACTTGGTGGCTGAATATGGTGTTCACTTTGGGGTCGGCAAGGGAAGTGCGCTCGAAGTAAGACGATGAGCGGATTCCAACCTGTGAAAGCGACTTTACGTGGCCCAACTCGATGCACCTTCGCATTACGCACGCGTGGGAATAAAGAGAGCCGTCGAAGTCGTGACGCAAGTCCGAGTGCGCGTCAAGATGCAGGATTCCGAAGGATGTTTCCGTTTCGGCAATTGCCTCGACGGGAGCGAGGCTGATAGTGTGTTCTCCGCCCAGTACGACAGGCATCTTTCCCTCGGCCAGAACTTCACTCACCCGGTTGCGCAGCAGGTCAAGGAATTCGCGGGGCTCAGCGGCTTTGACGGGCTTGGCTGTGTGGATGCCTTCAGCAAAGGGCGACAGGCCGGTCTCGGCGTCGAAGAGCTCCATATGGCGTGATGCCTCGATGATAGCGCCCGGTCCGGCGGAAGTCCCGTGCCCGTAGGAAACTGAGCCTTCATATGGCGCGGGAATAACCACAAAGCGGGATACCTTGCGAGATGAAAACTCGCGAGGCAACCCGCCGAAGTTGCGTGGTACGTCATTGACGTCCGATATTCGGGCGTATGCCGCGGCAACTTTGTCCATAGTGTGCGTTATTCGTGCAGCAATACAGCGGCCGCGACGGTGACGGTCCAGAAATGGGCCTTGCCGACGGCGGTCTGGGTGATGTTCTTGGTTTCGACGATCTTGCCGGAGATGCGCCATATTTCGCGCTTCTCGTCCCAACTTGATTCAGGGTTGAATTCGAGCCCCTGAATTGTTGCCAGCATCGAAGCGGCAAGATCCTCTGCGTAGTCACCAGCGACGTTCTCCGGCTCGCCGAAGCTCTCGTGCTCGCTGAGATAACCGTAAACCAGGGGATCTGCAGGCTTGGACAAGCCGATCGAACTTGCAATCAACCTGTGGTTTTCGTCGGTCTCGTTGCGGCTGAGCACGCAGAAGACAATCTGTCCTGGAGACATCAACTTGAGACCATCTTCCTTGGGGATGATATCGCACCCGGGAGGAAGGATGCTCGAAACCTTGACGAGGTTGAAGGGGGCGATGCCGGCGTCGCGCAACGCCTCCTCAAAAGCCGCCAACCGCTCCTTGTGTACTCCCACGCCCTTCGTCAGGAATATCTTGGAGGGGGCTTTGCTGGTCAGTTCGATCATCTTAGGTATCTCCTTCTTGAAAATAGGGCGAAATTATAAGTCAATTTGACGCGTCTTCAAGCAAAATCCCCCCGCGCGGCAAGGCGGTAACTCTATGCCCTGCACAGAGATGCGGTCTGCCATTAGATAGTATGGCGGACGATGGTCCCTTCGACCAGATAAATGATGTTTTCAGCGATGTTCGATGAGAGGTCCGCAAGGCGTTCGATCGCCCTCACCACATTGTGAATCTGCAGTATCCGAGGTACCTGTTCCGGGTTATCCTTGCCGGTATGCGCAAGTTCTCCGGCGATTTCCCTGGCGTACCTGTCTATGACAACGTCCTCGCCTCTCACTTCGAGGCAGAGACCTACATCCTCGGTCATTATCGCCTTCACACTTTTGTCGATCATGTTCTTGCTGCGGGCAATCATCAGCGGGAGCAGGGCGGGTATCTCTTCTGGAGGCAGCTTGCCCAGTTTCAGGCTCGCATAGCAGATGTCCACGCCTAAATCGGCCATTCGCTCAAGGTCGTTATTGGTTTTTAGTACCGAAACCACGAATCTGAGGCAGTACCCGTTGATATGCGTGCGCTCAAGGACTGTTATCGCATACTCCTCGAGCTGGACTTCAAGCCTGTCGAGCCGTTCTTCGAACTCGATCAGTTCTTCAGCGGCTGCGGCATCTCCGGAGAAGAAAGCCGCAAGTGAGCGATCGACGAAATTCTGTGACCGTTCCGCGAGTTCTGTGACGAGACGCTTCATCTCATCAACCCAGGCGTCGCTGATTACTGCCTGTTGGTCGATCATTGGCTCCCTCTGCAATCGGAGTGACGCAAATAATGGAACTGACGCGTTGAAAGGGTCCGAAGGGCTGTATAATGGTGCGCATGTCCTCCAGGAAGAACGGGCCCTCGGCTTCTTGCCTAATTATACTTCTTCTCTGCGCGTTTTGCGCGGCAGTCGCGTATTTTTACCAGGAGCCTCTTCGCGCGTGGTTGTTCCCCGTACCTTCCCCGGACCATACGCCCTTGGCGCGCGTTTCACAATCCCCGCATGCTTCGGTGGTTCCACCTTCGCTTTCAACAAAGCCGTCAACTTCTCCGTCCCCGACACTTTCCTTCACGCCGACCCCGGCACCCTTGCGCGATGAGGATGCCCGGAGGATGATCGATGAGGCCAGAGCACTGGCGATGATCGGGAAAGTGGAGCAGGGGCTCGCGGTGATTGCAAAGGCGGCTGGGCTTCAGGTTTCCGGCGGAACGCGCAAGGAAATAGACGATGCGCAGGCGCTAATCGGCGGCTTCGACCGCGTGCTACGGTTCTTTCCGGTCTCGCCGGTGATTTCCGGCGGCCAATTAGTCAGCCTCAAGCTCAAGGGCGGAGGGACTGTCGAAGGAGTTGTCGAACGGGAAGATGATATCAGGCTCGTCGTCAGGAATTTCGGCGGGGTATCGGTAACGGTGAAAAAATCCGACATCGCGCAGCGACGGGTACTGTCACCCGGGGATTTCCAGAACGCCAACAGGGCTGTCCTGACAAAGATGCTCGACGATGCCCGTCGGTATGGCACTGAAAACTGGCTCAGTTGGCTTAAGGCTTTCAAGCTTGCGCGCAAATACGACCTGAACCCCGAGCAGTGGAAGGTGTATACGGAAATGTGCTCCCGCTGGGTGGACAACACCACCCGGGTGGCCGACTACGAAGCTTTTCAGTTGTACCGCCGGGCCCTTGCCTATTACTCGAAGGGGCTCGAGAAATCCGCTGTCTCGACCGCCGAGGAACTTCTGCGCAGCTACTCCGGTTCTTCCTATGCATCGTCTGCCCGTGAACTGCTGGATCGTATCCGGGGAGTGACCCGGCCTGCCGCCACGCCGGAACCGAACCCGACCAAGCCAACGCCATCCAGGAGCGACGCTCCACCGCCCTCGGCGACCCCGACGCCCGCCGCCACATCCGAACCCCCGGTGCAGAACGTCGTGCTCTCGCCGCCCAAGGCGAGCACGCAGACTCTGAAGGACGCGAATGAGGCCTATCTCGCGGGCGAAGAACTGATCCGCAAGGCCTTCGCAGCAATGGAAGAAGACAACTACGAAAACGCCATGAGACTTTTTGACGAAGCCATCGTTATGTTAGAGAAGGCGCGATCCCTGTACGAGGCGGAGCTTAGCGTGCATCCGAACAGAACCGACGTGGAGGACTTCATCGAACAGGTGAACAAACTGCTGTACCTGAGCCGCAAAAGCCGACCGGTGGGGACGTGGAAATGAATCCGCTGACAAGGCTCTGGCGTTCGATTTTTCGGCTTCGTCTGCCCTCTACGGATGAAGACGAACGGCAGGCTTACGTCCGCCGCAGCGTCTTTCTGCATCTGCATCCACCCACGATTGCCCGTGAGGCGTTGAAGCTGAAACACTCCTTCTGCCTCGGCGGGCTATCGTTCCTGCTCTTCATCGTGTCTGTCTTGACCGGTGTCATCCTGATGTTCTACTACTCACCCACCACTGCCGGAGCGCATTCTTCGATAACTGATATTGATAACGTAGTAGCATTTGGGCAGTTCATTCGCGCGCTTCACCGCTATGCATCCGAACTGATGCTCATCACCGTCTTCTTCCACATGATCCGCGTTGCCCTCCACGGCGCGTACAAGACTCCCAGAGAGTTCAACTGGTCTGTTGGTGTCATCCTTCTCCTGCTGCTCCTTCTGACAGCGTTCACCGGCTACCTGCTGCCCTTCGACGGCCTCAGCTACGAAGCAGTCAGCGTGGCAAAGGGTATGGCGGACTCAGCATCGCCCGTGGGTATCTGGATCAACAAGCTGCTGTTTGGCGGCGACAAGATAGGCGACGCGGCACTGCTGAGAACCTATGTGCTGCACTGTATCGCTCTGCCTCTCACGATGTTCCTGCTGATGACTTTCCACTTCTGGCGCGTGCGGCGCGATGGCTTCAAGGGCGGCATGTAGGCACGCGATGGAATTCACTCTTCCCCTTGTCGGTCTCCAGGTCAGTGTTTTTGTCATCCTCCTTGGCTTTCTGGTCGGTGTCTTTTCCTCGATGTTCGGGGTGGGCGGTGGCTTCATCGCGGTTCCAGCGCTGACGCTGGTTTTCGGCATCGAACCTGCCATCGCGGCGGGAAGCAGTCTTTCCCAGATGGTCTTCACCACGTTGTCCGGCGTTATCGGCCATGTCAGGCACAGGAACGTAGAGTGGAAAGTTGCTCTCGTATTCGTCGCAGGTGCCCTTGTCGGTGTGGAGCTTGGTGCGGGCTGGATTGACGCTCTTACCGCAGGGGCAAAACCCGTCTCCATCTTCGGTCATCCCACAGAGGCGGCGATGTTCTATCAGCTTCTGGGCCTCACAAGCATCTTCCTTTGCCTGGGTGGGTTCATCCTGTATGAGACGCTCTTTATTCCCCGAACCCCCGCAGGCGAGCCCGGTCGCCGATTCGAGCGCCCGCTGCGAATAGTGAAAATCCGCCCCATGATCTCCTCCGAGCGGGGTGAGTACGCACCGTTTTCCGGGATGCTCCTCGCGCTCGTAGGGGCTATGGGTGGAGTGGTGGCCGGATTCCTTGGCATCGGTGGCGGCTTCATTGCCGTGCCGATGTTTCTGTATTTTGTCGGACTTTCGACGCGACGTTCCGTAGGGACCTCGCTTTTCGTGGTGTTCTGCATCGCCCTGTGGGGGATGTACCGCCACGAGGCCGCTGGCAGAGGCAACGTGGACTTCGGCATTGTAGCCTCGGTGGTAATTGGATCGGTCGGCGGGGCGTTTCTGGGTGCCTGGCTGACCTCGATCCTTAAGGCTGTTTCGATCCGCAAATACTTCGCGGTCGCCATCCTTGTCACGTGCGCGGCGGTGTGGATCCTCTTCTTCTGTAAACTCCTGCTGTAGCAAATGCTCCAAAAGACTACCAGCACCCCGGTGGGCGAACTGTCAGGTAGAAAGCTGGGCTTTCTTCTCCCTGCTTCTCCAGCCTTGCGCGGTCTGGCGTTTGAGAAACTTGCCCGTTTCGCCCTTGCATCGGCAGGGATCGCCCGGCCACTCACAGGGGCTTTCGGCGTCAATCTGGGCAGACCCGGCCAATGGGATGGCCTGGTATCCGGTAATGGGACTTTCATCCTCGACGCCAAGGCCTATCTCGGCAAAGTGACAACCATTCCCAAGCTCGAAAGAAGACTCGAAGAAGCCGCGGTCGCTGGTCTTGCAGGGGTGATGGTCGTGCTCCTTCGCCACAGCGTTATCAAGCCTGTTGCTCCCGCAAAAGGCATGGTCTCTGTTCACTTCCTTCCCGCTCTGGTTCCCGAACCTGAGATGGGGCAGGCGATGCTCCCGACAGGGGATGTCCTTCGCTTCGAGAAATGGGGAGCCACCTGCGGGACAGGGCGGATCGATTTCGATCAGCTTCCTATAGCAGGCAGATACCCTCCTGCGACTCTGATCGAAGACGGTCACCTGGCGGCTCTCGTCCGGGCAGCCATGATGGCGCGAGCAGGCAATACCGTTCGCCTTGCGGATGTCCCGCCCTTTGGGTCAATCGGAGGGGAGGCTGCCACTCTTTGGACATGCGAGGATTGCCTGCGGGGGCTGTACGCACCTCCATTGGCCGTTCTGCAGCGGGTGCTCGGCGGGCAGGGCTGCCTGTCTCTCGATGATTTGCCTGACAGGTTGCGAAGGAACTTAGGAAAGATTCTGACCAACTGCGGGCGTCTCCCGTTGCCCCAGACAAGGGAAGAGGCTCGCGCGAGGGTTTCTGCCTATCCTCCCTTTCGCTACTGGGCTCACCTGCGGCGTGGCGTTGATTTTGCGCAAGCGGTGTCGAGGATTTCGGATGCATACGCAGCCTACAGGGGGTATGCTGACAACCTTTTCAACGCCAACAAGAGCAGGGCATGTGAACGGTATCTTTTCGCCGCAGGTGTACACATATCCGAACAGTAGTGTCAACGCCATTACACCGTCATAACTGCCGCTCATACACAGTGTTACGCCATCCTTTGCGCCATTGCGTCAAGTCCGCTTGACAATCCCGGCTTTCGGTGCTATAATCGCTTTCGAGTTGTGTGTAACTTCGGCTTCATTCCGTCGTTATGACGTAATTGTCTTCTGGTGCCTTTGGCACGCAGCTTGCGTTATCCCAGAAGACACACGGAGGATTTATGGCTGCCAAGGCCAAAGACAGAAAATGTTCGGTTCCCGGCTGTACCCGGCCATATATGGCCAAGGGTTACTGCCAGAAGCACTATGACCAGATGCGCAACTACGGGTACATCAAGCCCGAGCCCGATCCCAAAACCATCGAGCGCTGCTCGGTCAATGGCTGCAATCAACCCTCGGTTGAGAGTGAGAAGTACTGCTCCAAGCACTTGATGCAGTTGCAGAACTACAACCAGATCATCTCCGAGGTCGGCCGCCAGAAGAAGAAACTGTGCAAGGTTTCCGGCTGCACCAATCCCGCCCACGCGCGCGGGTACTGCAATACGCACTATGGGCAGCTCTGGCGCAGTGGGAAGATTTCGCCCGAACTGCGGCCGCGCCGCAGGAACGCCGAGGAAGGCTACCTGAGCGAGCGCGAACGCCAGATCATCCGCCTTCGCTACCAGAAGGAACGCGAGACACTCGAGCGCGAGCTCAAGCGCGCAAGGATGATCTATCAGGTCGTCATCGGTTATGAGGGCAGGCTGCGCTGGAGGCGTGAGATCGAAAGTCTCGAGCGCGAGCTGCGCAAACTCAACGCCGCGGAGGATGCCGAGGAAAAACGCTATGCCAACCTCGCCCCGCTCGAAATGAGTTCCGAGCCCCTTAACGAGGACGACATCGAGATCTCGGTTTACGACGACGACATGGACGATTGATCTACTCCTTGGTTTCGGTTCAAACAAAAGGCCGACCCCCGCGGGTCGGCCTTTCACTTGCGTGAGGGGAAATGATAGAGATGATGTTCTCAGTAGGCCGAGCTTCCAGCCTGTCGTGTCCGCTCTTTCCCTCAACGTCAGTGATCGGGGGAACAGGGGCGAGGGGTTTTCCCCAGGCCCTTGGTTGACAGGCCCATAGCAAAGAGCCCTCTATCTTGACTTGCCCAATAGCCAGTCGTACAATCTGACTGCTGGGTCGAATCCTTTGATATGGTCAAGAGGTGCAGGTGAAGCGGATTCTTCTGATCGTCTTCGTCCTGGTGGTCGCCGTTGCGACCGCGATCTGGTTGACCTTCGAAGGATCCCGCGAGCCACTTCCAACTCCACTGCCTTCCACTCCGTTAACCATCCTGCCTGTCCTCCGGGAGAGATGCGTCCACCCGATTCAGGACTCTTACAAGAACGGAGGAGAGTTTTCTCTAAAGGGCATCAGGACGGGTGCGGCTTTCAAGACGCTTGACGATGCGAAGATGTGGCTGAAGGGCAAAATGGGGTCAGGAAAGGCCTGCGTGGTTCATTTTTCGTCGCATGGGGGAAGCTCGGAGCTTACAGGAGAACTGACTGACGAACAAGGGAAGCCAAAAAACACCGGGGGCGATGCCCTGGCCGGCTTTCTCGATGGTATTGTCTCCGAGAACAGCCGGATTCAGATTGAGAGCTGCCACAGTGGCGAGGGAGCTGACTCGCTCGCATCACAAGTCGCTGAGGGACTGCTGGAGCGGGGAACCCACTCGACCGTAACCGGCATAGAGGGAACGTCAGCGAGCGACGGCAATTTCGTCGAATACTCCCCTCAGACGGACTCGACAGGCAAGACGAGCATCGGGGGCAAGCGCGTGAAAGGTACGGTAGGCGGCTTCTACCGGGGGCGCGTCGATGCGAAGTAGGCCCATTTTTCTCGCGACGGCGCTTGCGGTTTCGTGCATGATGGCCTTGACATTGGCAGCGTCGTGCGGTCCGGCCAGGAGCGGCTCAGCGGACTTCGGGTCACTTGTCCTCCGGACTGCCACAATCCTTGGGGCTGAGGCAACAACGTACGACACCTGCAATGTCCTTTCCACTCGGGACAAGGTCGTTGCCATTGACAACCTCCAAGTCTATCTCCTGGATCGGGCGTCCTTGAAGGAGACGTGTAGGTTCGCTCTTCCTCAGGCTGCCCGCAGTGTTCCGCCACTCCTTTCCGGTCAGAGCTTGCTGGCGATACTGACTGAAACGACGGGGGCGTGGCGTACACTCTGGAGGAAGTACTCGACAGAAACAGGTGAGTTGACAGGAGAGGGCACGATGAGGGATCCGGCGCGCCTCATTCCGACTCGGGATGGCTACCTTGCCATGGATATCTGGAATGTCGTGCTGCTGAATTCGCGTTTCGAGAAGGTTTCGGCTCTTCCTCGACCGGAGGACCGCCGATGTCAGGCATTGGATGTAGCGATCTGTGGCGATGCCATCTACGTCCTCGATTGGTCAGTAATAAGAGAGCCTGACACATGCCAATACGCTCTCCACAAGTACCAAATGGACGGCTGCCAATGGAGAGAGAGTTGGTCTGCGCGAGGGTTTCTGACCGATCGTGTCCGGTCTGTGTCGACAGTGAACTGGCCTCGAAGCGTGGTTGCCTTCGAGAAGGAAGTAATAGTCTCCCTGGGTGGAACGGAATGGGCTGTCCTTGCGGCAGAGGACGGTCGTGTACTCGTCAGTTGGGAAAATGGTGTCTATGACAAATGGCCGGTCTTCAAAGATACTATCAGGGCTGGAACCCGGGCCTTCTCTTATTGCCCGGAGGAGCATAGAACGGTCGGCGTCTTCGATCCGGAACGGGACATCTGGGACGCAGTCAACCTGAAAGAAGGGGTACTCGGCGCTGCGGAGTTTGGCCAGGGAACCATTGTCGCTCACCCGAAGGGTTTGAGTGTACTTCGATGGACGAAGGGCGGCGGCATTGCCGTGCAGTACTATTCCGCGAAGGGGGTCGATGCCTTCGGAGCAGCAGCATTTTCCGATGGTAGCTCCGCAGTCGTTCTGTGGAAGACACACGATGGTCAGCTTGTAGTCGGAGACTTGTCACCGGCGTCGAACCTGCAGTAGTGGCGCGCGGGGCGATGCCCAGTGCACACCAATATTCAGGAAGACTACTGCATTATCGTGGAAAACCGCCTGTACTAGCAGCCCCGCCGCGATCTGCGGACTGCCTCGCCACGCTTTGTCCTAACGGGATCTTGAGGTTGCTTCACAGTCATCGAGTGGTAGGATAAGCATATGTGGCAACGTCTGAGCCAAACGCGTTGCCGCCCAACGAGGGCGGCTTTCACGAGCCTCCTCCTGGCTGCTCAGGACTGGGCCCTGCCCACACGAACCACCCTCCCTACCCGAACACCGGGATAAACAAAAACGCCTGTTCCTTGAGCTTCTCGTACAGGCCCGTAGCAGAAAGCCCTCTATGTTGACTTGCCCAAGAGCCAGTCGTACAATCTGACTGCTGGGTCGAATCCTTCGATATGGCCAAGAGGTGCAGGTGAAGCGGATTCTGCTGATCGTCTTCGTCCTGGTGGTCGCCGCTGCGACCGCGATCTGGTTGACCTTAGAGGGATCCCGCGAGCCACTTCCAACTCCATTGCCTTCCACTCCGGTGACCACCTGGCCCGTCAGCCGGGATAGATGCGCCCACCCGATTTTGGACGGAATCACTCCGGCCGTTGAGGCTGCCAACCCGACCGTTCTTCGCCTGAAGCTTGCCTGTCTGCTCGCGAGCGAGCGCTACCCCGAAGCAGTTGATGCAGCCCGCATGCTGGAAAGTGCTGACTGCTACGATGCGATGGACATGCTCGCCGTGAGTTTCGCATATTACTGCGCCGGAGACGTGGCTGAGGCTCTCGGGGTCGCGGGGGAGATCGAACGGCTTACTCACTGCGAGCCATATCCATCGCAATGTGTCAGATCGTTCAACCACTTCGGCGCGAAAATGCGGATGCACTTGGAGATGGCTGAGGCCATACGCAGCGGATCGCAAAAGCGGATGCTTGACCTCCTCGTTGAGCAAAAAGGAATTGTCCTCAATGACATCGTCCGGGCACACCCACTATTCGGTGCAACATTGACGGACGAGGAATTGGCTGAGAAACTAGGGATTCAGAGCGGCGCGCTGTGGATAAGGGGCGATTTGCTGGCCACTTTGTTCTGCGCATGGGGTTTCCGCAATCGTCTGAAGAACCTGCTGTATGATTACGATGTCGTTTTCAAACCTCGTGGCCCTCGTAGAAACCCGGGCGAAGAGTCACAGCAGGAACGGAGTGCGAGAGAATATCTAATGGGTGGATTTCTGAGCTTTCAGTCCCAAGATACTTGGGAAGGGGTTCAGGAAATCTGGAGGCTCGACCTCTTGAGGAACCGGAAGCCGGACGCCTTTATCTCCTATGCGAAAGGCCTGTCAGATAGAGTCGCGTCATATCGCGAAATTGACTTGGCGACGATGGATGATTTCCTCGTGCTCTGCCAAAAACTCGAATATGCTTGGTTCCTCCTTGCCGCATCCACCGCTCCGGGGGACTCCGCATTTCCCAGGTGGCCCGATCCGGTGAGGCACTTATTGGTCAATGGACAGGACTCCGACGGCAAGTGGCAATGGGATTCCATGGACGTGCCCGGCCTCTCTCAGATTCGGTGGGATATCGCTCGGATGCTCAGGAACTCCTGCAAATAGAAAGCGCCATCCGCTCTACTTCCGGCTTATCCTCCAGGCGAGGCCCATCGCTCTTCCTACCCCTGCACCGGGATAAACAAAAACGCCTGCTCCTTGAGCTTCTCATACAGGCGGGGAGCAAAGCTGCCCTCCCAGAACGCCTCGGCCCCGTGCCTGCCGTGGGTGGTCAATGCAATCAGGTCGGCATTCGTCTCCGCGGCAATCCTGACAATTCCCTCAAGGGGATTTCCCCGAACGACCAGCGCGTTCGCCTGAAGCCCTGATGAACGCGCATTGCCCGTAATCCGCGCCAATCTCTCGACCGCCTCATCCTCTGCGATCTGCAGCATCGCCCTCGTGGCCGATGGAAGCACTGCGGCACTGGCTGCCTGTGACCCGCTTAGTTCCCCCCTCGTCGGGACAACAGTCGCGAACGTCACTGCCGAGCCCAATTTCGAGGCCACGTACGTCGCAAGTGGAATGCCCTTCTCGTGTTCGGGTTTCCCGTCGAGTGGAATCAGGATCCGTCGGAACGGAAAGCGCGGCGCGCAACTCGATGCCCGCATCACCAGCACCGGGCGAAAGCCGTGGGTGACGATCTGCTGCGCCATACTGCCGACAAAGATGTCCCGCAGGTTATGCTCGCCATGCGCGCACATCACCACAAGGTCGGGCGCTAACTCATCGGCATGCGATGCCAGGCTTTCAGCCACATCATTGACAGAAAGCTCGTGGACATGCGTGGTCACCTTCCCCGATGGCAGCAAACCTCTGGCGTGTTCTTCAAGATATGCTGTCGCCTCGCCGCTTGTCGCAAGGTGCTTCTCGCCGTGGATCGTCGCGGGCGGATGGGCCTCCAGCACGTGCAGCAGAATGAGTTCCGCGCCCGCAGCCTGCGCGAGCCCCTTGGCTACCGTGAGCGCCTGCTCCGACATTCCGGAGCCGTCCAGCGGTACGAGGA
>Ga0265297_10005931_pt1 | contig 18163 bp, 16 predicted proteins | sample Munlanlwell13791_FD_192502 | JGI IMG/M metagenome (GOLD analysis project Ga0265297, IMG submission 192502) | Leachate microbial communities from a municipal landfill in Southern Ontario, Canada - Leachate well 137-91 | ecosystem: Engineered > Solid waste > Landfill > Unclassified | place...
TCGCTTTGAGGCAGCTTAATATTTATTTTGTATTTTTCGATTTCACTCTCTAGTATGCCAAAAACGTTCTCAATAGCATCATCCAGTTTGAATCGTTTCGGCTCTCCGCGCTTGCGCCCGCTGAAAGGTAAAATCCTGTTAAAAACTGTTGTAAGCAGTTTCGCCTGGCTCATTATGAATGATAGATTTTTGTTCATCCTGCTTTTTACTATGTTTCCGCTGTTTAACTCCCTCTCTAAGAGCAATATCTCGGAATCGATCTTGTTCAATGCAGCATGCCCATCATGAAGTATTACATCCACCAGTTGCCCCAGCGTGGAAAGTCTTCTGTATCGCGCCAGCACTTCCCTGACCTTTGAAATCTTTCTGTTTACTTCCTCTGACGTCTGCTGGGTTACTTTCTGCAACTCTGCATCATTGGGATAACGCTCCTCAATAATTTTCTTTATCGGCTCTACACTGATATCCAGAAGTCCGCCATGCTCATCCTTCTCCTCTTCGCGCGGTCTTTCCTTGTATCTTCGTGTTTCAAGAAGAGTTATGATTTCCTTGATCATTTCCTTAAGATCGGTAAACTCCCGGCCATCGATAATACCCTCACGATTGCTCTGGTCCTTCAGTTTCGGATTGTCTTTCAGTGAAATCAGAACATAACCAACAATCTGGTTATTGCTCAGCCTGAGGGTTGGATTCTGGACTCTCCTAAAGTCAAGTCTCAGCCAGTCATTATCCCTCTCTCCATACGGCATCACTCTGAAATCATCCCTGTAAATACTTATCCCAGCTGCAGCATTTAGGTCAGTTCGAACATCTTTAAGCGCCGACTTCAATTTTGCAGCAAGTTGTTCTAGGCGTTCCGACTCCCTATCCCACACTCTTAATTCAATATAGAAAGGACCGCATAATGGGTGTCGGGTTCCGGGAAAAACAAACTTATCAGAGATATTCTCTTTCTCTTTTTCGGCACTTTCATAAACCAGATCGTATGCACCATCATTTTGAACCTGACCTTTTATTGAATAATGGGGATGGCTCAAAGAAGGAGGCGCCTCTACTTTGCCTGCAAGACTTTTATATTCAGCAGGTAAATCAAGATATATCGAAAAACCTTTGTCATCTTTAAAAGGACTTATGAGTCTTGAAAGGGCAGACCTGAATTGCATCAGCTTTTCAATATCGTCAACTACTTTGCCTTTCTTCTCTTCTTTTTTTGTAACCCAATCTGTAGTAAATCCTTCCATGACAAGAATGGTTCCATGTTGTTTGAGAGCCTGCGCCGTTCTCCTTTCCCAGGAACATTTCACCTGGTCAAGATACAACTCATTGCTGAAATCGCCCCAGTTGAAAGTTACAACAAACTCATCCTCGCTCTCCGTCGGCCTCGTAATCATAATCAGTTTTTCGGACAATTTTGCGGCAGCAAATCTTCCAACACCTTTTTCTCCCAAAATACGCCTGCGCTTACCCGTTACTCTCTTTTTTCCTGCCTTGATTATAGTGGCAGGTTCCATCCAGGCAGATTTAATCGTCTCAAGGGTCATCCCGCTTCCATCATCAATAACCTCTATTCTTCCCTTGCCCTTCTCAAGAGGCCCAACGAATCTGACTGTAACCTGTTTGGCATCGGCATCATAGCTGTTTTTGACAAGCTCAATTAAAGCAACAGTCTCATTACTGATAAGCTCATCTCCAAGAGTTCTGATAATTCTTGCTCTTGGCCTCAGGATTTCATACCCCTTGTTTACTTTTTTCTCCATATCAAATCCTTCCTCCCAATTTAGAATAAACAGATTCAGCAATTCTCAACGCAAGCAGTGGTGGCACAGCATTTCCAATCTGTCTGAATTTCTTGCTGTACGGCCCCTCAAATTCATACCAGTCAGGGAAAGACTGGATTCTTGCTGCCTCCCTGGGCGTTATTGTTCTCGCCTGCCTACTGTCAGGATGAATAAATCTGTTGCCATCTTTCTCAAGATGGGCGAATATTGTTGAAGATGGTTTATCCCAGCTTTGCTTCTTGTATTTGTCAGTAAAGCTGGACATGTCATATTTAATCAACCTTCCCAGTCTTCTTATATTTTCCTTGTTGCTGTTAAGAACATCCCCAGCTGTCATGCCCTGCCCCATCCCCCTGAAAAGCAAAACATCATCCCTTTTTTGGCTTCTTGCAGCATGATGGTTTAGAACAGCGATACCGTTTGGTTTTATGAAATCAAGAAAGGCTTTTCCCTTCTCATCCAATGAGTCATAATGCAGTTTGAATAAATTATTATGATAATCGCATGACTCCTTACCGTTATTTGTTTTTGTATTTCGCCTGTTGATTTTTTCCTTTTCTTTTATTTTTGTTATGCCCGTATATGTTAGCTTAGCTTTTAATTTGGGCAAATCTCCGATTGCTTCAAATAATGTTACATATTCATTCCCATCATGGGTTCTTTTTGGGTAAGGATTTTTTATTCCAAGCCTGTTTCCCAGAAGAAAAACCCTCTCTCTTATCTGAGGCGCACCATAATCAGCAGCGTTCAGCACAATATAGCCTGTCTTTATTTTTTCGTTTTCACTCTCAAAAGTATATCCAAGCTCTCTGAAATCAGATGTGATGATGTCAATATAGCTTTCTTTCCCTTTTTTCTTTGAAAGAATGCCTTTTACATTTTCAAACACAATAAACGACGGTTTCAGCTCTTTTACAAGACTCAGATATTCCTTGTAAAGGCGATCCATAATTCTGTATTTCTTTTTATTTTTTTTCCCGTTGCCTGAGCGCGGCCCGATCAGGGAAAATGACTGACAGGGTGGGCCACCTACAATAATATCCACTCCGTCCCTGCATTTTTCTATTATCTTCTTATGTGTATCTGGATTGGTAAGGTCTGCTTCAAGAACAATATCATCTCTTTTGTATTCCTTCAGAAAATATTTTTTCAGGGTTTCGCAGGCATATTTGTAATTATCAACAGCAAGCACAACCTCATAAAGCCTATTGCCGTCTTTGTCCTTTACAAGGTCAAATCCAAGCGACAGGCCGCCTGCTCCTGCAAACAAATCCAATACCTTAATCTTTTTTTCAACCATGTATAATCTTATCCAAGATTTTGCGTTTAATAATTTTTTCTTTCCTGAGCTCATGCTCCCAGATTCTTATGACTTCCCAGCCTTTTCGTTTGAGCTCTAAATTGACAATATCATCCCTTTTTACATTGGAATCTATTTTCTTATTCCAAAAACTTTTGTTAGTTTTCGGTTTAATAAAACACTTTGGACACTTATGCCAGAAGCAGCCATCTATAAATACCATTATCTTCTTTTTCGGAAAAACAATATCGGGCTTCCCTAGTAATTTATAATGAAGCCTGTATCCTTTCAATCCTGCACTTGAAAGAGCCTTCCTCAGAATAATCTCAGGCTGCGTATCCTTTCCTTTTATCTGAGACATGCAATAACTTCTCTGTTTCTTTGTAAGAACATCTGCCATACATCACTTATTATTTGTCCATTTATAATATTACTTATTCGTCCTCGCCCTGACAAACTCCGCCAAGTCCGCAGGCATAATTCTCCACTGTTTAATCTTAGTGGCGCGCATCTGCCCCTCTTTGATCAACTGCCTCACCCGATACTCGGTGAGCTCAAGCTGTTTCGCAGCATCCCTGAACGTGAAATAGCTTTTAGGCAATTCTGCTTCTATGGCTTTGGCTAATTGGAAGTCAAACCATGGCCTTCTGGCTTATCAACAAAATAATACCCGCCGGTTTTACGGCTTCCCCTTCGTTCGATTAAATTATTATGCACTAAGACTTTTATTTGCCGCTCTATGGTTTTTATGGGCCTTTTTTCAAGAACCACGTTTAAATCTTTTGCCTTGATTCCAGGGTTATCTTTTATCGCGATCAGTAGCGATTTTAATCCCTCACTTAATCCCTCATTTAATCCCTCACTCACACCATCACTTTTTCTACCAGTCCATTCTAATTTTCTATGGAATATAATCAAGAAACCGCTTTTAAGCACTTCAAACTTTACGGGGACCTTATTTGCCTTACATTCATCATGAATACGTTTTAAACCTGAACCCCATTTCTCAATATCTTTTGATTTATAAATGGCTTCGGCAATTAAAGGATTCCTTAAGATAGACCGTTCTCTGCCCTTAATAAAATCTTCCGGAGTATATCCTTCCGGAAAGTCTCCGGGGTTATAGATCTCAATTCTGTCCTTAAAGATCGCGACCTCGTTGCCTTTAGGATTAGTATAATCGCGGTGACATAAGGAATTAACCAAAGCTTCTCTAATTGCTTTAACCGGTACCTCGGGAATTTCCTCTCTCTCCATTCTGCCGAATTGCACCCGCCAATTGATCCGTTCTGTGATGTACTTTTCAGACTTATCCAGCAGTTCAAAAATATTTCCTTCAAATTTTTTAATATCCAGGAAGGTGAGCTTATCTATCCCCGCGAATACTGCCGCTTGAACTTCTAAGGAACTGCGATTGCAAAACAAAATTTCCGCTGCCTTTAAAAGTTTATTGCCGCTTAGAAGCCCTAATTTCCGCAAAACATTTTTTGCATTATCAAACTTAAAATCAATCCTGCCTGCTTCGTTAGCTCTGCTAATGTAATTTCTTAGCACCTTCGCATTCACTTCCGAAATTTTCCTGCCGGAATCTTGTTTCTCCCAATCAATGCCGTCCCTATGTTTCTGAAGGATAAGCTTTTCCAATTCGCGCGCGGTCAATTGTTTATTTTCATCCCCAACGCGCATATATGCCCTGCCAAAAGCAAAATAAGGCATAGCCGAACCAGAAAATATAACCGTTACGCACGTCTTGCCTCTTATCTTCTGAACCGTGATCTTAGGGAAGATCCTAGGCTCAATATTATCAGTAACCGCTTGCGAGATTTCTCGCACTGTATTTTCGCCAATGTCCTGCCCAATAATACATCCGTCATTTTTGATGCCGAAATAAACCTTGCCTCTCCCGTGTTTATTAAGAATGGCGGCTATGGCGATAACTGCTTCTTTCAACTCGGAAGTTGATTTCTTAAGTTCGATTATTTCGGATTCTTTGTATTCCATATTTGCGGTCTTGCCCCCAAAAGCGAATTTAAGACTTGGTGCCTGTATTTGCTGTGATCAGTTCTTTAAGTGATTTTCACAAGTACGGGTAAGCTGCTTTCAGCCATGCGCTTACGCACTAATTCAACTTGGTGCCTACATAGTGCCGAATTGGACCTTGACTCGGGTCGTTAGCTGAATTGGCATTTTTGGGCTGATGCGCTATAATAATAACTCCCCACCCCTATAAAAGCAAAAACCCGCCGGATTTCGCATGCTTTTCAGCAGAGGCGCGGCAGGTATGCTATTAACAATATACCCAATATTGTCTAAAAAATCAAGTCTTTGTATTTTTATTTTATATACCATAGTCCTTTGAATGTCGAGAGTATTTAAGTAATATTATATACCTGTAATTATAAATTCGATGAATTTTTTGCACTTTTTGTTAACTTGGGGGGAGCTCTTCTTTATTTCCCACGCCTATCTGGAGTATCCCTATCACGTATTTGTAGCTTCTTGTTGGATTACCAAAGGAGTTCCCTGATACAAGGCTAAAGGCTTTATCTACTTGATCGGGGCCATATTCTTCCGTCTTCTTAATAATGTCTTCAATAACCTGAGTATCATTGCCGGCATAGACTATTTCCGCATACTTTTCAGCCTTATCAAAGCGTTCCTTGCCATAAATTTTTACTAACCTGTCTTTTTCTTTCATCAGGTTCTCGGGAGAATACAATCCCAGCATTTTAAAACGAGCTGGGCCCCTCTCTATAAAACCTTTTTCCCAAGAATATGTCGACTGGTCTAATTCAATTATATTCAATTTTTTCAACCCCTTCATTCCGCTTCCTATTGTATCCTTGCTTATATTAAAATTTTTTGATAACCCCGCCACATAATCAGACCATATGTTGCCGCCAGCGGTGCCAATTTTGTAAAGATTGATAAAATAACAATATTTTTCAGGAAAGTTGAGCTTTTTATTCCAACCATAGCGCCAATAATTATCGGGAATAGAACAGTATTTCTCCTGAGGCAACGCATAAGGCGTTTCAGCCGAATAATTCAATAAAATCACATCAGGACTTTTGAAAAGCCTATTTTTACGATTAATGAGGCGGTATTTTTTGTCAAGGCGGCCAAGCGCATGGCCTAAGCGCCGCCTGACTAAATTATAATTTAACTCATTATCCAAACCTAAGCCGTTGCTTATGTTTTTATAATCAATGCCTATTCTGCCTTTATCATTACCATCAAAGCCTCTTAACAAAAAAAGATATAAATCAAACGCTGCTTCATCGCGGGATGTAAGCATGCGCGGGGCCAAAGAGGGATCTTGCAAAAAAAGATTACTTAGCCGAACAGAAGAACATCGCTCTTCGTCAAGAATACTCGCCTCATAGTCTATGTTGATTTCGGAAAAGTCTTCTAAGAATTCTTTGGCCAAGCCTGCAGACTTCACCAGGCAAGAGGACTCCTGATTTCTTCGCAAAGACGAAGCTGTCCAGTTGGCGCTTCCCGTAATCACGATTTCTTTATCAATAACGATTGCCTTGCTGTGGGTGGTTACATAAAGATTGTCGTAGTATGCCTCCACCCCTTGTTTCTTTAAGTAGACAAATAATGCGTCATTTTTGTCTTGTTTCTGCCACTCTCCTCCCGCATTCAAAATGGAAAAATCTACATTCTGGTCTAAAATTACCTTTACTTTAACTCCGCGTTTATGGGCGTTTACCAATTCCTCAACTAATTCATTTACAGGGGATTTTTTAGCGCTGGGATCGAAATTGACAAGATACATTACCATATCTATTGAAGATTTTGCATTTATTAAAGCCTGTTTGACCCTGGGAAAATACTTGTCTTGGCTTAGATCTTCAACAGTTGCATGGTAGGATTCGGCTGCAGAGCATAAAAAAAGCCTTGTGCCGAATATCAACATCAGCACAAGGATGTTAAGGAAAAATAGTTTTCTTAAATTCATAAATAATCACCTGATCTCTACTTTAATTATACAACAATTTGGGGCAATTTGGGGAGAAACTTTTGGGGTTTTTCTTGGGCTTTATAGCATCTAGTATATGTTTTAACTCCTTTGGCGAAAGCTCATCTGCAAACCTCAACTCGCATTCATGCCGCAGGAACAGATACAGCCTTACCATTGCCCTTGGTTCCTCTAACAATCCCTTGGGAACCTGTCTATATCTCATATCACTACATCCTAGTACAATAGACGCGGGAAGTGAGGAAATCGCACCGGGATATTTTAGATTATTGAACTAATCGATATGGTTTTCGTGCAATTCAGGCAGGTTATTTTCATCTATAGGCGCGGCATACAGCAGCGGGGCATTTTATTCAAGCCTGAAGCCTTGTTCGGGAATACATGCAGCAACGAATAACCGGCCAAATTCTGTAAGATGCATTCGGCTCCAACGGCGGATTCCAGTCTGCCTTCCTTCCGTATTGTTAATGGGATCCTGACGGTACACTGGCCAAGCAACAAGACTTAGTGAATCTAGATGAGAATAATAGAGGTTTAATTTGTCGGGTAATACTAAGGCATCGATAGGCAAATTGTTTTCTTCGATTCGTCGATTCTCAAATTGATTCACTTCCGCGTTGTAATCCATAACGTCTACTATTTCAAAATTGCTTTCTTTCAACCGGTAAAGGATGACCGCTTCGTCGCGCGAAAGCTGTGAAACAATATAAATAAAAGACGGATGAACTGTGGCTACTTCATCTTTGTCGACAGAGCGGGTTATTATCTCTTCAAACATTTGCCAAAGGGGAGTTTTGTCATCAATATACCGCATCTGTTCTAATGCTGGCCCAATTATCTCTGATGGCGGAGATAATTGGCGCTGTTCAGGCACACGGGCGGAGATTCTTTTAATCATGAGTTCAACCCTGTTCTGAAATGCCGCGGCTATCTGAAATGGCGCCAACAAGAGGCGTGTAGTCTTAGCCACATCAGAAGCGATTTTCCCTATCTCCTTTGCTGCAGGTGAAGCCAAATCTTCATAAGCCTTCTCCAATACCTTCTCTGGGCAAAACGTTTTTATCAGGTCTTTGGGATCTGGCAAAGCAACACCTCGTTGGTTGTGGTAAATTCGAAGCGTCCGCACATGAATTAGCCTTACAGCAAACTTATTTGTTCTTTGGTAATATCAAAACTATTCTTAATACAATTCACAACAGAATTACATCGGTCAGGGGTTAAACAACCCCTATTTTTAAAAACACTTTGTGTTTCTTTATCAATGGCCTCGGCATGCGGGAACTCATATACATGATTAAACTTCAGCCATGTAGACAGAGGAAACCATTCAGTTCCGGCTTTAATAAAATAATAACCGTCAGGTGCATAGCATCCCGGATTTTGAGTCCAATTTAGTCTTGGCTTTGTGGTCGTAAGTATACCCAGGAAGGGTTTTTCTGCTGGGGGAGTATTCAATATTACTAAATACTTCATTCCCGTTTCTGTTGTATCCGAGAAGACAAAATTCTTACAAAAAAAGATTTCGCCTCTTTTCATGCGAAGGTTTTTTGCAGAGCCTCCAACTCTTGTTGTAATTCCTGATAATCTTCGGTTGAAATAGCACCTTTTGAGCCATCTAAAGCAAGAATGTACTCAACACGTGATCCTTGACCTTTGGAGGCAATGGTCTGATGCCATGGTTCATTTTTAAGGTGAGATGCTTCAACCGTAAGATCTGCGTTAGATTCTTTGAATATAAATGCTACCCTCTCAATAATCTGCATTTCTCTTTTTGTGAAATATCTGTCATCGAATTTCTTCTTGGGGATCAACTTTAAGAAATCCTTATCTGGCACTCCGGTAATCTGGATAGCTTCCTTTAAATCTTGCTTAGGCGCCTTTAATTCGTAATAAAGGTCACAAGGCACAGGCCCATGTTTCCACGCATCATAAGAAAGCCCGGTAATTGATTTTCCCGTCTCTTTGAAGTGTAAGAAATCCGCAAAGAAAAGCAGCTTGAATAATTTCGTCTTAAAACAATTCTTAGTATTTCGGACGAAATAAATCATAAGGTTGATTAATTTTTCCCTGGAGTGATCTACAAGCATAATTCTTTGGGTCGGTTTTGAATCACCAGCAATTTCTGTTATTAAAATCGATCCACAGCACTTTTATAAAGCTATTTTTTATGAATCAAATATAATCCAGTGCCATGAATGGTCTTACGGCCTTTCATAATCACTGGGCTATTTCTTATCATAAGTATGCCACAAAATAGTGTTTTTTCAACCTGAGGGCAAATATCTTGATTCCAGCTTCTTCCTGTTTGCCAGACGAAAAAGACGGAAAATTGACGCCACACTGGGGATTTGATTGTTAAACCGTATATATTCTATTACATCCTACCCCACTGTCAAGCGAATTTCTCTGTTCTATTATCGGCTATAATCTCTTTTTCTTGACCGTTCTGATTTATGGCAAAGCCGCTTCCAACTCGAACTCAAAAGCTGCATTGCATCCATATTGTGCTGATGATTAAATTAGGAAAAACTAATGGGGATTTTAGAGAGATCTAAAGGAGATGGTTACAACAAGGGTGCAACGACTAGTTAGATAAAGCTATACAGGCTTTATTTTTCAAAATAGTCATTAATTTTTATTTTCTTAATTGAAGTATATGTTGGTTTAGGCATCAATCTTTCTTTTGAACATAATTTTCTAAAACCATTCAAATCATTAATGCTATTTTGATAAAAAGATATATCCTGTGAATATAAAATTTTAATCATATCCAACTTTGCCCTGTCTCTTAATGCATATTTGCAAATTTCGTTTAATATATTTAAAGTTCTTATTTCTTCATCAATAAGCTGGTGTTCTATGGCGAAAAGTGGTTCTTGTTGTTTTATTCTAATATTTAGATAGTCAAAAGAGCTTGATTTGTCAGAAATTTCGTGTTCTGTTTTAGGATTTGAAAGTATCGCTTCTTTAATCTTATTCCACGTGCTTATTCTTTTTTCGGATATTTTGATATAAGTTTCTTGATATCTCAAAAAAATGGCAAATTCTGTGGTTTTCCTATTTTCGGTTATTTCGTAGATTAGCACCACTATAGTTAATATAAGCCCCAGAGTTGTTGCTATATTTGCAGCTCTTGACCAATCAATCTTATTTAGAAGATGCATACACATATTTTTTTATAATAAAGGAATCGGCTGCCCCTCACTGGACTTCTTTTGAATGATTATACCATCACAATCTCAGAATGGTAAGGAATTTATGGAAGATGATTTAGCAATATTAAAGTGCCCTATTTAAGGAGCGGGTTTATGGCCAAAATAAGTGATGGCTGGGGGAGAGGCAACTTCTTCTGATAGATCGTGCCTCTGCGGGGCTATTCTTTCATTCTGCTGTGCTTAAAATGTGCACGTCTTAAAACCTAGCATTCTGCTTACGCAGGACCTTCAAGGACCTCTATATATTTATGCCTTTAAGAAGCCTTTAAGAAACAAACATATATAGAATTTTACAAAAACATCCAAAAACAACCAACTAAATAAAAAAGGCGTAACTTCCTCATAAACAAAGGAATTGCGCCTAAATTGAATGAAAAAAGAGGGTTATGAGAACCCCTCTTGAAAGTTAAATGCCGAAGGAGGGAATCGAACCCCCTACGCCGGCCTTTTCAGGGCCGCGCTCTACCAATGAGCTACTTCGGCGAAAAGATCTCTTAAATTTGAATACGTATTATACTACAGATGCCGAACAAGACAAAGGAATTTTTCCACCCGGAACACAGGCCGGCCGATCACTGTTTAGCCTGATCCATGATCTTGAGGAACATATCCTGGGCAAGGGTGACATTCGGCAGCTTGTATTTGCGGGCAGCTACCCGCAATCTGGTTGTCGCAGCCGTCAACCTGCTCACCCGGATCCAAACCTTGCTGGACTCCGCATCAAGCTCGATGACGCCCGCACCGGAATCCTCTTTGCTGATCGTTCCCCGGATCCTGGCCACAGTCATAGCGGCGCTCCAGATCGTTTCATATGATATATCCGTTTCTCCCTGTATGGCGTCATTGCTAGCCGCATACATACCAACGCCGCCGGCAGCAACGCCGACTAACAATGCGGCGCAGCCGGAACTAATAAACAATGAAACACTTAAAAAAATAAAAAGTATTTTCTTGGATATCATATACGCTCCTTTTTTCCCCATATGTATTATATCCGCCGCAGGCCGGCGCGTCAAGAATCTAAAACGGAACGCCGATATCCGCGACAACAATAGTGCCGCACACGCTCGGCCCGGATCCGACAGCCATGCCGCGTTTTTTTGCAACAAAAGTAACGGTGCTATCCGCCTTCACGCATTGCCCAAGGATCTTGCCTGTCGTAGCATCAAGACCCGATGGAATATCAACGGAAAGAACGCGGGCTGTTGCTGTATTTATACGCTCTATAATGCCTGCGGTTATGCCGCGAACAGGCCCGGTCAGTCCGACTCCCAGCAATGCGTCAATAATCAATCCATAACGGGCGATAGGAATACGCCGCAGGGTAGCCTCCGATACTTCCACTACCGGCTGTTTTAAATTTAACCAGATATCAAGATTAACGCGCGCTTCTTTGCCGGCCTCCGGGATGATGCCGGCTAAATACAAATCGGGCCTTATTCCCTGCGCCAGCAGATGGCGTGCTGCCACAAATCCGTCGCCGCCGTTATTGCCCTTGCCGCAGAAAATAATGATCTTCTTTTTCCCGCGATACAACCGCATAGCTTCACGGGCAACCTGCCTTCCGGCATTTTCCATCAAAACAACAGTAGATATCCCGTAATCGGCTTCCGCGCGAAGATCGAGCAGCTTTGCCTGACGACCGGTTAAAAGGCGGGGGACGATGCTCATTTCAGCATTTCTTTCTCTTCCTGATCTGCAGCAACTGCCTGAGAATCAGAAACAGCCGGATTCCGCTCAGACCGAAGTACCTTGTCGAACCCGGCAGAAATTTTATCTGCAATAAATTGTTTTGCATACCGGCTTGGAGACGAAACCTCAACCTCGGTCGAAGCCTCCCCATGTACAATGAAAAAAACCCCTACCGGAGTTGTATCGGTCTCCGACATATAGAACGCTATCATCTTCTGTTGATCATTGCGGGCATAAACATAGGCTTTGTTATCGGCAAGCACATCGTCAACCGTCTTCCTGCATTTCATATAATTAACGGGGTAAACCTTCCTGACGGCATTCTGCCTGCCGTCCTCTAGCACTTTTGTCGAAACACCCACAATGCCCCGGCCGGCCTCCATCAATCCCGCACACCCTGCCCCCAGAACGATCACACAACAGGCTGCAACAAGAAAAAAACCGTTCTCTCGACCCATATTCCCTCCTCAACTTATCAATTGTTTTATTTTATCGATATGACGGCGCGCCTCTTCTTCGCCGCGTTTTGCAAATGCATCCGATCTGTGCAGCGCAAGCCAATGGAGGCCTGACAGATCGGGATGCAGAACGACATCGGCCAATCGCGCTTCTTTCTGAGCTACCTCCGACTGCATGATCTCGAAGCTCGAGAATATGAAATCGAGGATATTAGTCTTGAACTTTTCCTGAAAATACCGTTTGATATTAAACCATTCCCTGCCATGGGCAGTGGTAGCGTCACCGTCAATATCGTCTTTTACCGATTCATACTGCTTTTTTATATCGTCGCGGGACGGGGTGACATTCACGGCCATGATGCGTTTGATCCCCATTTCGATCAACGGCTCTGTCGGAAGCGGGCTCAAAACCCCGCCGTCGAACAACAACTGGCCTTTCAGCTTAAACGGCATAAATATCCCAGGCATCGAACAACTCGCCATAATTGCATCGACCAGGGATCCCCTCTCGATCACCAGCGACTCCCGGCGCTTCACATCGGAAGCGACGATCTTTAACGGGATCCTGACATCATAAAATGTCATATTCCCCAGATATTTCTTCAGAAAACCGTACAGTTTATTGCCTTTGATAAAACCCTGCAGCGGCAGCGTGAAGTCCAGAAGATTAAGTATGTACTGCGGCTGCCTGAACTCTTGCGTAATGCGCAATATCTCTGCGCTCGAGCGCCCCGTTGCCCAAAGGCTGGCAATTACGGACCCGATGCTGGCCCCTGAGATAACGTCAACGGGGATCTTTTCCTCTTCCAAAACTTTGAGGACCCCGATGTGGCAAAGGCCGTACGCGGCGCCGACGCCCAACGCCAGGCCTACCAGGCAATCCCCTTCCTGCCGCGCAATCCGGCGTATCACTTTGGAATACGGGGATTGCGGATTTTGGAGCACGACCCTGCCTGATGCGCGCGCCTCAATGCGGGGCAGGCTCGCATATATATCGTGGCCGAGCAATTTCAGCGTATCCTCAGGGGGAATGCGAGACTGACGCGTTGCATTCAAAACAAGCTTTATTTTCGACGCGGGAAAATGGAATTCCTCATCCAGCGTCTTAAGAAGAATACGCGTCGAGCGCAGATCGAGCGGCCGGGGGCTGGTCAGAATGTGAATAATATCCGCCTGATTCAGTATATTCAGTACGGACTGCTCCCTGGTCGTGGGCAGATCGATAATGCAATAGTGATATTCATTGACCAGACGGCTGAGTATTTCAACAACGCTCTTCTGCCAGAGCGGATCATCATGCGCATAGGTCACATACATAAGATCGATGCCGAAGCTGTCTTTCAGGATATAATCCTTGAATTGAGACGTGCTGACGATCCTGCTGGATAGATTACAGACGCGGTAGGGGCCCCGCATACCCAGCATCCTCGGCAAACGGTGTATCTTTTCCGGAGGACATATATCAAGGATGATTACTCGCTTGTGAGCTTCCCTGCTGATCCCGAACGCGAGATTCGACGCATACACCGTCTTGCCTGCCTGCGGGTATGAACTTAATACCGATATGATCGTGCTTTCAAAAACGATCTTCTGGTTGACGTCTTTATGCCTCAACCTGCGGGATAAGGCCCTGCCCAGTTCGATCGCAATCTGAGGGACCTTACGCAAAACTGCTTCAAACTCATCTTTATTGATCGCCAGAAGCAGCGCGTCATTGATCGCTCTCGCCGTGACCGAATGAGGCTCTCCGGTCAGGCTTGAGATAACGCCGAAGTACTTACCGCGGTGCAGGTGTTCAAGAGTCGTTTGTTTGCCATAGCGATCCTGCGTTGACACCGCAATGCGGCCGCGGATAATGCAATAAAAAAAAGACGGCGCCGCCCCTTCTTTATAAATGACCTGGCCTTTTTTGAATTCAAGAAACCGGGCTTTCCGCTTGATATATGCCTGCTGTTTCGGCGAAAGGGCCGAAAATATAGGGATCTCTTTCAGTATATAATCGTAATCCGTTTGACGTTTCATTCAAGCTGGCTGGTCGCGCATACTGCTGAATAATTTCTGGCGCTTTCCCTGATCGTGCGGCTGCCTGTTCGATAATCGATCCCGATCAGGCCGAAGCGCGGGTCAAATCCTTTATCCCATTCGAAATTGTCCATTAATGACCAATAGGTATATCCGATCACGCGGATCCCGCACTGTATTGCTTCATGAACCTTAAGCAGATGGCGCCTGATATATTCCCAGCGCAAACGATCATCGCCTGTGCAAATACCGTTCTCGAGAATAAACACCGGAAGCCTGTACTTGCGCAGTTTCATCAGCACCTCATAGATGCCCTGCGGATAAACCTCCCAGCCCATTGAATTCTTGGCCAGCGTTTCATGATTACGGCAACAGGATCTGAACAGCAAGTCCGGGATTGACCAGCTTTCCGCATCAACCAGCGTGCGGCTGTAATAGTTAACCCCGATATAATCGAGCGTTTTGTGGCGGGATAGTATATCAAGGATATTATAATTGACGAGCCGGTTCCTGAGCCAGACGGCAGCGCGGTTGCGGATAGTACAGGTACACGCGACATACGCAGGCATATGATGGGCAATGCTCACCCTGGGAGGCGCAAGGCTGCGCTTTTTATATGCAGCATGGATCAGACGGTATGCGGCGATATGGCTACGGATCAAATTCTTCCTGACGGCCACGGCCTGGATCAACGACCGTTTATTAGGCGGCCAGTCTCCGGCGATATGGCTGTAGAACAAATAAATCAGAGGTTCGTTGATCGTCACCCAGTAGGTAACGTTTCCGGCAAGGGCATCGATAACCCGGTCCACATACGCGCAGAATAACTTTACCGCGTCAGGATGGCTCCAGCCTCCCTTATCCGAAAACCACTGTGGATTGGTGAAATGGTGCAACGTTACCACAGGCTCGATATGGCGCTCTCTGAGGCTGGAAATAACGTCTTTATAGTGGGCGATCGCCTGGTCGGAAAATTCATTCTCAGCAGGCTGAATACGGCTCCACTCAACGGAAAGGCGATGGCACGTATGCCCCAGAGACCGCACGAGATCAAAATCCTGACGGAACTTTTCATAATGCCCGCAGGCAGCCGCAGACGGCTCTTTGCCGCCGCCGGACTGTTCCCATTTCCACCAATCGCTGCCTGTATTATTGCCTTCGACCTGATGCGCGCTGGTCGCCGCGCCCCACAAGAAATCGCTCGGAAATCGGATCATAGGTTGTATTATACCACTGACAAAAAAAAATCCCAACATTTCTGTTGGGATTCCGTCAATTTATAACAGCCGATAAAGGCGTACTCCACCTTCATCATCCTCGGCAACCCAGCCACCATATTACCCGCACCGCCCCCGGGCGCCCCGCACCTGCAATGCGCCCCGCGGCGAACGGCTAACACAGGCCTGTGGTTTTGCCCCGAACTTAAAACGGTGCCAAGTTACGGGGTCCCGGATATTCAGTTTTCGAGTCTGCTCGATCCGGGACGTCCCCCGATTTCTCGAGGTTTGCCTTTATCGGCCATGATAAGTATAGCATAGAACAAAACTTTTTCAAGCCCGGCGAATCCGCTTATTCGGCAAACGAAGCCGCTGCCTGGTTCAAATATTGGCCTAATAATTGCCAGGTCTTCGGCCCGACTTTACCGTCTACGACAAGATTGTTCGCCTTTTGAAATTCTTCGATCGCGGCCTGGGTCTTCGGCCCGACTTTACCGTCTATGTTCCCGGCATAAAATCCGGCATTCTTCAATGCGGTCTGGATCTCTGTGGCAGCCGGCCTATACGGCCCTGACGGCGGCAGCGCTTCAAGCGGCATTGCCGACGGTTCTACCACGCTCGCTACCGGCGTCATAGCAGTCGGAGTAATGCCGGATACATCCGAAACAGGAGACCCTTTCTGAGTCGACAACCTGTTAAGGTCTTCCGGAGACATCGGCTGCTGCATATCTTCAAGAGACTCGGTCTTTCTGGAACACCCTGCGATACATATTGCAGCGGCTAATACAAATACAATCATTCCCCATCTTTTCATAGCTGTATCCCCCCCTTCGCGTTAAATATTATTTTATTGTAATACGCGCACATAAAAAAGCAAGCCAAAAAATTATTGCGCTTTTGCTTTTTTTTGCAGCCGTTCCCGCACCAGATCGCTTATCATCTTGCCGTCAGCGCGTCCTTCGGTCTTGGCGCGAACCTCTTTCATGACATTCCCCATATCCTTCATGTCTGATGCGCCCAAAGAAACAACGGCCTCTTCGACGATCCTGGACACGTCCTCTTTAGACATTTCAACAGGCACGTAATCTTTCAAAACCGCCAGTTCCTTGGTTTCTTTTTCTGCAAGATCAAGGCGGCCGCCTGCGGTAAACTGCTCAATGGAATCCTGGCGCTGTTTCATGAGTTTTTTGATAACAGAGATACAATCCGTATCATCCAGCTTTTCTTTCTTTTTTTCGAGTGCGGCATAGCCCAGCTGGCCTCGCAAAAAGCTGAGCGTGGAAACTTTAAGCGAATCTTTCTGTCTCATTGCATCCTTGAAATCATCAAGAATCTTATCTTCCAGCATCACGTTCCTCCTTAGAATAACACGATCTGACGGTACTCCTGCAGCCGCCTGTTAAGATCGTTCACGGTCAACAAAGACGTTCTATCAAGGCCGAACGCTTCCACATTGAAGGACGCGACGATAGTGCCGTACACAAGCGCCCGCTTTATACTTTTGTGGTCGAGCCTGCCGGTACGCGCCAGATACCCCATAAAGCCGCCAGCGAATGTGTCTCCCGCGCCCGTCGGATCGATTACCCGCTCCGTCGGATACCCGGGCAGGCTGAACATGAATTTTTTGGAACAGAATATAACCCCGTGCTCCCCTTTTTTGATCAACACCATAGACGGCCCCATGCGTAAAAGGCCGCGGGCCGCTTTAAGCAGATTGTGTTCGCCGGTCAGACTGCGCGCCTCCTGATCGTTTGCGACATAGATCGTAACGCGCTTGAGCATACGTACCAGGGCCTGCCTTTTATTCTGTATCCAGTAATTCATACTATCTAAGGCTACGATCCGTGGATCGTCCATGCGGTCAAGGAGCGACCGCTGGATATCGGGATCGACATTTGCCAGGAATACATTCTTGATCCGTCTCTGCGCAGGGGTGATCACCGGGCAAAACGATGCCAAAACCCCAAGTTCGGTCTTTTTTGTGATCGCGGTATTCATGTCTCCCTGATACTCGCCCGCCCAATGGAATGTCGGGCCGGATGCTTTTAAAAGAGAGTCGAGTATAACGCCGCGGCGCTTCAGGAAATGCACATATACAGGCGGAAAATCTTTGCCAACGATCGCCACCAGATGTACCGGGGTAAAAAGCCTGCTCGACATCGAAAAATGGACGGCGGAACCTCCAAGCATCTTCTTACGGATCCCCGAAGGGGTTTTGACCGTATCGAGAGCGGCGGTACCAAGAACGAGAATAGACATAGATCCTCCTGCCTTAATTGTGGATTATTTTATCCAGATCAAAGTTATTACCGCCAATAGAAAACAATAATAAGCGAAGAAATGGAACTGCGCCCGCGCGAGCGCGCGTTTCAGGAACCATAACGCGAACAACCCTGAAGCAAAACTGCAAAAGAAGCCGATAACCATCCGTACCGGATCTCCGGAAATGGCAAAATGAATTTCTTTCGCTTCCAGCACCGCCGCACCCGCAAT